>Ga0302279_10002007_pt1 | contig 27832 bp, 23 predicted proteins | sample III_Bog_N3_3_FD_194541 | JGI IMG/M metagenome (GOLD analysis project Ga0302279, IMG submission 194541) | Peat permafrost microbial communities from Stordalen Mire near Abisko, Sweden - III_Bog_N3_3 | ecosystem: Environmental > Terrestrial > Soil > Wetlands > Peat | place: Sweden: Abisko... | reverse complement strand
GCACCGTCCTCCCGGCGCGCCTTCCCGACGAGGTCGCCGCCGCCGTCGAGGCGCACCGCTTCCCCGCGCTGCGCCGGCTCTACTGGCGCAACCCGGACCTCGACCTCAGCTCGCTCGAAGGCCTCCTCGGCTCGCTCAAGGACCGCCCTCGGCACGGCTGCCTGCGGCTCATCGACCACGCCGACGACTCCGCCGCGCTGGAGCGCCTCGCCCTCGACTCCGCGGTGCGCGGCCGCGCCCGCGGCGGCGAGGCGGTGAGCCTGCTCTGGGAGGTGTGCCGCGTCCCCGACTTCCGCAAGCTGCTCCTGGAGAGCCACGTGGCGCTGCTCGCCGAGGTCTACGCCATGCTCACCGGCCCGACCGGCGTGCTCGACCCGGATTGGATGGGCGCGACCCTCGCCGAGATCGACGACACGGCCGGCGACATCGACACCCTCACCGCGCGCATCGCCGCCATCCGGACCTGGACGTACATCTCTCACCAGGCGCGCTGGGTGAAGGGCGCGGAGGACTGGCAAGCGCGCACCCGCGCCATCGAGGACCGGCTCAGCGACGCGCTCCACGAGCGGCTGGTGCAGCGCTTCGTGGAGCGCGCCGGGGGCAAGCGCGCGCCCAGCGCCCGCCCGCGGAGCCGCGCCGCGCCCGTCGTCCCCGACCGGGAGACGCCGCGCGACCACCCGTTCGCGCAGCTCCTCGCCCTGCGCGCCCGCCTGGCTCCCGTGCCCCCGGGGCTGGCGCGCGACGACGATGCGTGGATCGAGGACGCCATCGCCGCCCCGCACGAGAGCTTCACGGTCGACGCCGCCGGGAGGATCGGCTGGGGCGACCGCCCCCTGGGCCACCTCGCGCGCGGGACGGCGCTGCTGCTGCCGGAGGTCAGGCTCATCGGCCTCGACGATCTCGGCCCCGGCGCCCGCTCGCGGCTGCTCCGCCGCCTCCTGGCCTTCGCCCGCGATCTCGTCGAGGAGCTGCTCGCCCCGCTCCACGCGCCCGAGCTGCGCGCCCTCGCGGCGTCGGGCCGCGGCCTCGTCTACCAGCTCGAGCAGGGGCTCGGCACCGCGCTCGCGGACCGCGCGGGCGAGCAGCTCGCCGGGCTCTCGCCGGGGGATCGTGCGCTCCTCGAGGCGCAGGGGGTGACGCTCGGCTCCCGGGTCATCTACCTGCCGGCCCTGCTCGAGCCGAGGGCCGTGGAGCGCCGCGTCGCGCTGTGCGCCGCCTGGTTCGAGCCGCGCGCCCGACCGAGGAGCCCCCGGGCCGATGCGGTCTCGATGGGCGTCGGGAGCGGAGCCGACGCGCGCGCCTGCTCCGCGATCGGCTTCCCGAAGCTCGCCACGCGCGCGGTTCGCGCCGATGTGATCGAGCGCGTGGCGGGGATGCTCGCAGCGGAGGGTGCCGAGGAGGACGGAGACGCGCGGCTCGGAGGGGTCCTCGGCTGCCCCGGCCGCGAGGTGCCCGGCATCGTCGAGGCGCTGCGAGCCAGCCCGTAGCCTCGACGGCGCAGCGTCGCGCCTCGTCGACGCGACTACCTGGCGTGGACGACTCCGGGCGCACGCGCTCGCACCTCGTGGACCAGCTTGCGGAGGATCGAGACCACCTTCAGGACACCGAGGAGCGTGCCACCCCAGTAGACCGCCAGACCCAGATAGACGAGCCCCGAGAGCGAGCCGCCGCGGACGACGGGCACGCCGGGCGCGGGCGGGACCGCGTAGAAGTACAGGATCGCCGACTCGCCGAGGTAGGGGGCGGACGCGGCGTGGGAGAAGAAGCGCGGCCCCAGCAGGGTGCCGTCGGGCAGCGTCCACGAGGCCGCGGAGACCTGGGTCGCCAGCGTGTACGCGTGATCGAAGCGCCCGTTGCGGCGCGCCGCGCCGATGCCGAACGCGCTCGCGGCGGTGCCGAAGCCGTCGAGGACCGGCCCGGCGTCGATCTCGAAGGTCCAGTCGGATTCCACAGTCCCCCGCGCGTACTCGCGGAACCCGGCGGCCCAGCCGCGATCCTGCCAGAACGCCGCCTCGTAGCGGCCGTACCAGAGGGCGGCGCGGTCGGGCCAGAGCTCGGGCGCGAAGACCAGGATCCACGAGTTGCCGATCCCGCGGGAGGGCTGGACCTCGGAGCCGGAGGGCAGGTTCACGCGGTAGGGCACGAGGCCCTGGGCGTCGGCGCGCGCGCCCTCGAACGCGCGCAGGGAGCGGGCCACGAACGCGCCGTGATCGGTGCCGAGCACGGCGTCGGCGCGGCGGAGCAGGCCTACCGCGGCGAGCACGTCGATCGGGTAGCACTCCCCCGGGTAGTCGTTGAGCAAGCCGAGGGGGCTCTGATCGAGCGCGGCGGCGAGGCTCTCCACCTGATCGCGCAGCACCGGCAGCGAGGAGCCGTCGCGGGTGAGCGCCTCGTGGCTGGTCAGCCCGGCGATGAGGAGCGAGCGGAAGAACACGTCCTCGCGGTGCAGGTAGTCGCTGCCCCAGTGGGTGCGGACCCAGGTGTGGTGCGAGGGGTCGAGGAGCAGGTCCCGCGCCGCGTCCACGGCGCTCCTGGCGTAGCTCAGCGGCGACTCGACGGCGTGCGGGCCCTGCTCCCAGGCCGCCTGGAGCTCCTCGGTGGCCATCAGGTAGTAGACCGCGGTGAACATCGGCCACTCGGTGGTGGGCACGTCGTGGAGTGGCGCGGCCGCGGCGCTGCGGGAGGCGATGCGCTCGCGAGCCCAGGACGCGAGGCGAGGCGTGAGGTCGCGGTGGAGCGTCCAGGCGCGCGCCGGGACGCCGGGGCCCGCCATCGCGGGGTCGGCGAGGTCCCGCACCAGCGTCGCGCCCGGCCAGAGGAACAGCGAGAAGGTCAGCACGGCGAGGATCAGCGCGCGCGCCAGGCGTGGTGCGTCCTTCAGGGAGAGCGTCATCGGGGGTCGGTCCTTTCACCGCTACCCTGTGGCTCCCGGATGCGGCGGGCCCGCGCTGGCTCGGCGAGCGGTCGGGATCCGGCCGTGAGCGGTCGCGAGCCGCGCGCGAGCGGCCCTCGCAATCAGCCGATGCCGAGCCGGCGCCGCAGGGCGCGCGCCGCCTGCCGCGAGACGGGCACCTCGTGGCCCTCGGCGGTGATGGCCAGGTAGCCCCCGGTCGGCAAGGGGCGCAGGCGCTCGACCCGGTCGACGTTGAGGAGCGCGCGGCGGTGGACCCGCGCGAAGCGTCCGGCCGGAAGACGCTGCGACAGCTCGTTCAGGGAGAGCTCGCAGAGCCACGCGGCGCGGCCGACGAAGACGGTCACCAGGGCTCCGTCGTGCAGCGCGTGGGAGATCTCGGCAGGGTCGACCAGCCGGATCTCGCCGTGGACCACCAGCGGGAGCCGCGCCGGCGAGGCTCCGCCATCCTGACCCGGCTGCGGCGCTGCCGCCTCGACGCGACGGCGGGCCCGCGTGAGCGCCGTCTCCAGACGCTCGGCGTCGACGGGCTTGAGGACGTAGTCGACGGCGCCGAGATCGAAGGCGGCAACGGCGTGCTCCGGGTGGGCGGTGGTGAAGATGACCTCCACGCCGAGCTCGGTCGCGGCCTCCGAGACGGCGAGCCCCGATCGCGCACCCATCTGCACGTCGAGCAGCGCCACGTCGACGTCGCGGAGCGAGAGCTCGGCGAGGGCCTCCTCTCCGCTCTCGCACTCGGCGACGATCTCGATCCCCTCCATCGCCTCCAGCAGCCGCCGCAGGCGGCGCCGCGCCATCCGCTCGTCGTCGGCGACGAGGACCTTGAGCACGCTCATCGGGGAAGGATCTCCTCGGCCAGGGGACGGCGGGGGAACGAGACGGTAGTGACGGTCGCGCCGCCCTCGGCGCGGAGGTCCAGGGTGGCGCTGCCCTGGTACGCGAGAGCCAGCCGGCGCTCCACCAGGGCGATGCCGTGTCCCCCGGCGCGGCGGCCCGCGTACACGCCGGGGTTCTCGATGCGGACCTCGATCGAGGGGCCCAGCTCGCGCACTCGCACCCGGACCTCGCCGCGGTGCCCGGCCGCCGGGCCGTGGGTGACGGCGTTCTCGACGAGGGGCAGAAAGAGCATGGGCGGGACCCACGCCTCGGGCAGCGGATCCGGCGCGTCGAGGGTGAAGCGGTAGCGGTCCTCGTCGCGGATCGCGTGGAGCGCGAGGAGCTGCTCCCAGAGGGCGACCTCGGCTCGGAGCGGCCAGCTCGGCTGCGGGACGCCGTCGAGGATGGCCCGCAACAGGGTGGCCAGACGCACGATGGCCCGCTCGGCGACGAGGGGATCCTCGCGGCACCACTCGGCGATGGCGTTCAGGGTGTTGAAGAGGAAGTGGGGATCGAGCTGGGCGCGCAGCGCGAGCAGCGCCGACCGCTCGGCGGCGATCGCCATCGCGCCGGCGCGGCGGTTGGCCGCCTCGAAGCCAGCCTCCAGGTCGATGTCCCGCCCGAGGCCCCAGCCGCCGACCAGGAACAGCGCCAGCACGACGCCGATCGACGCCGGCTCGGTGACGTAGGTTCCCGGCAGCCCCAGCGCCCGCGGGAGGGCGACCCCGATCGCCGCGACCAGCGCGGCCCCGAGGGCGACGTACGCCGCGTGCCGGGCGAGGGGTCCGAGGGTCCCCCCCACCGCCACCACCCCGGCGCCTCCGGCCCCGCAGAGCGCCCGCCACGAGGCAGGGGCGGCCAGCACGAAGGCGGCGACGAGGAGGAGATCGACCGCGAGCGCGGGGAGCGAGCGGGTGGCCAGCCACTCTGCAGAGAGCAGCGCGGTGGTCACCAGGGCCGCGGGGATCGCGCGGCGGCGCGCGCCGAGAGCGCGGAGCGTGCCGCGGAAGACGGACGCGGGGGGCGCTGCCATCGCTGGATGCTACGCCTTCCCGGCTCGCGGCCGAGCCCTCGGCGGTGCCCCCCGCTTGAGCGCACTGCCCGGCGCGCGTACCCTCGCCGGCGTCCATGAGCCTCGCCGCGCACCCGAGAGCGCACCTCGCGGCCGCGCTCGAGGCGACCGCGGAGGCGGTGAGCTATGCCGATCTCGGCGTCGCCCTGGACCCCGCCGCCCGCGCCGTGGGGGCGTCCAACGTGCTGCTCTATCGCTACGACGACCGCGGCGCGGTGGAGGGGCAGACGGCGACGGCAACGTCGCGTCAGGTGTCGCCGTCGTCCACCTTGCCGCCCCGTGGAGATGGTAGCCTCCCCGCAAACACGAAAGGACGCCGTCCCTCCCCGTGGGCTCGAGGCAAGCCAGACATGATCACCATCCGCGACGACCGCACGAAGCGCACCATCCACGTCACGATGACCGGCTTCCTGACCCTCGACGAGGTCCGGGAGGCCGTCATCAGGGTGAAGAGCGCGACCGACGGCTACAAGGACGGGCCGCACCTCTTCCTGGCCGACATGCGTGGCCTCAAGCCGGCCGCGCCCGAGGTCGCCGAGGTGCTCGGGAAAGCCATCGCCTACACGCGCCAGCACGGCGTCGTGTTCTGCGCGCACCTCTCGGACTCGTCGACCGTGCAGCTGCAGGCGGCGCGCCTGGCGCGGGAAGCGGTCGAGGGGGATCCGGCCATCATCAACGTCATCTCGCTCGAAGAGGCCGAGCGGGTGCTCGAGGAGCAGCGGCGCAAGCTCCTGTCGCTGGCCTAGCGCCGCGCGAGGGCTCTTCAGCGCACGCCGTCCAGCTGACCACCGAGACGCTTCGCCAGGGCGGCGAGCTGCTCGGGGGGCAATGACAGCCCGCCGACGTGGGCGCGCCTCAGCCTGGGCATGGTGAGCAGCGCGCCCACGTCTCGCACCTTGCTGCCGTACAGCAGCACCCATTCGAGCGAAGGGTGCGAGCTCAGCGGGCGAAGGTCGGTGACCGGGGTCTCGGAGAGGCTGAGCTTCTCGAGGCGAGGCAGCCCGGCCAGGGGGCTGACGTCGACCGCCGCGGTGTGGTGGAGATCGAGATCCACCAGCGTGCCCAGGCCGCGCAGGGGCGCGAGGTCCGAGACCGCGGTGAAGCCGACGTCCAGCTGTTCCAGGTGCTGGAGCCGCGCCAGCGGGGTCAGGTCGGAGAGGCCGGTCTGCGAGAGATCGAGCACCCGAAGCTCCGAGAGCTGGGCGACGAAGCCGAAGGCGGACGCGCTGCCCGCCGGGACGCTGAGCTCGCGGAGCGCGCGGAGGCTGCCGAGCGGCGAGAGGTCCTCGACGTGCAGGTGGCGCAGGTGCAGGTGCTCCAGCCTGGAAAAGGTTGCGACCCTGGCGGCGGAATCGACGTCGGCGTCGTCCGTCGAGAGCTCGACGAGCTGGGTGCACGCCGCGAACGCGGTGAGCTGACGCGTCGTGAGGCGCGCACTGGAGAGCCGGCGCAGCCGGCACGCCGCGATCGGCGCGTTGAGCTCCCCGTGCCAGCGGAGGGTTCGGAGCTGACCGAGCGCCTCGGGGCGCCCCCAGAGCTGCTGGTCGCCCTCCCAGTTCGAGACGTCCAGGTAGCGGAGCTCCGGGAGCCCCTCGAAGGGCAGCGCGTCGAAGCGCGCGTCGGGTGCCGGTGCGGGCCCCGCGACGATGGCCAGGTACGCGAGCGCGGGAAACCGGCGCAGGCGCAGCAGCGCCTCCCGGGTGCTCACGCTGAACGCGAGGCCGGCGACCCGCGTGCGCACCCCCTCGTCCGCGGCGAGCGCGCGGATCTCCGCGTCGCCGTCGCAGCGGTCCTCGGGTCGGTGACTGCGGTAGAGACATCCGGCGAGGTAGAGGCGCGCCGCGGGCAGCCGCCCGAGGCAGGCCACCCCTGCCGCGGAGAGCCCACCATCGACGCGAAGGAGCAGGCGTGCGGGGTTGGCCCGCACCACCGCATCGTGGAGCTCGGCGGAACAGAGCCGTCCTTCGTCGAGGAGGACGGAGGTGCTCGGCCAGTCCACGGCGGCCAGCTCCATCTCGAAGACCCTCCGCGCTCCCGCGTCGACCTTGGCCCGCTGCCAGTCCCCGTCGAAGCGCTGGATCTTGGCACCGGGGCTGCCCACGTACTGCAGCGAGATCGGGGTCTTGAGCTGGACCCAGCCGAGGTGGCTGGTGAAGCCGGGATGGAAGGTGATGGAGAGATCGAGCTCGGGCGGTGCCTCGCTGATCGGGCCGGGGGTCTGGGCGTCCCCCCCGGCATGACCCGCCCTGGGCACGACGCTGGACGAGGGAGGCGGAGCCATGTCCACCGCCCTCGCCTGCGCCCCGGAGCCACAGCCGCTCAGGGCGAGTGCCAGGGACGCCGCGCGGGCGGCGTTGAGCGTGATCTTCACGCGCGCAGGGTGCGTCGGGCCCGCGCTGGGGTCAACGCACGGCCGAGCGGCGCGTACGCACCCCGGCACCGTCACGCGGGACCTCCGGGGCGTTCGCTCCCAACCTCGGCCCGGCGGCGTGGCAGGCGAAGGGCGTCCACGAGATCGACGCGCGGTTCTCGCCGCAGGGCGACCACGTCTTCGTCGCGTACAGCCGCGCTCACTGGCCACTCAAGCTCTCCTACCGCGGACGCAAGGTCGGGCAGCTCGAGCAGCCGAGCGCGTGGTGCACGCCGCTCGCCGCGAGCCCCGAGGGGCGGTGGCTGGCGGCGCGTCAGAGCGGGGTCGGGGTCATCGTGTCCGCGGTCACCCCCTTCGGATCGTCCCGGACCTTCTTCCTCTCGGACGATGGCTCGGTGGGCGAGCCGCTCGACGGCGAGCCCCTCCCCGACCGGGAGCACGTCGTCGCAACGCAGCGGCTGTGCGCCTCGACCGTCGTCCGCGCCGACGATCCCTCCGCGCTCGTGGTGTCCGCCGAGGTGGAGGGCGTCACCATCGGCTTCCTCCACGTGGACCTCGCCGTCCGCCGCGTCGTCGCCCAGGACCTGCACATCCGGCGCGTCCACGTGTTCTCGCTGGAGGGCGAGCGCGTGGCCTCGCTCGACGCGCTGGGGGCCACCTACCCTGATCCGTTCCACTTCGGGCAGGCGGCGCGGTGGCTCTGGATCCTGGAGCGCGATGGCCGGCTCCGGCGGTTCGATCTCGAGGCCCTCGCGTGAGCGCGCCCCCGGTCGCTCACAGGGAGGGAGACGCGGCCGCCACGAGCCTGGCCACCTGGGCGTCGTCCAGCGGCGCGGACCGCACGCGCAGCGCCGGGCCGAGGAGGGCGTGGGAGGTGGGCTCGTCGGTCACACACTGTCCGCGGGCGTAGGCGCTCAGCCAGTCGAGGGCGGGCAAGCTGCGGCACGCGCCGATGGAGTGGCGCAGCAGCCGGACGCCCACCCGGAAGCACTTTTCGCGATCGGCGACGAGATCAGCGTGGGAGTACCCCTCCACGGTGGTGCCGCGGCCGACGCGGATCTGCATCAAGCACGAGTCGGTGCCCTCCCCGCGGGCGAGGGGGCCGACGCCCAGATCGACGTCCCGGCGGAACCCACTCTCGTGGTAGGCAACCGAGAGCATGATGGCGAGCGTCTGCGACCGCGCGCGCGGTCCCGCGACCAGCGGCCTCAGCTGCGCATCGAAGGCGACGCGCGCCGCCGCAGCCGCTATCTCGGCATAACGCGCGGCGCCGGCCTCGGGGGTCTCGATCGCATCCTTGATGTGGCTACGACCCGGAGGCGCCCACGCCATCATGAACGTCAATGCCCACGCGACGATCGGATCCATGCGGTCTCTCGTAGAGCGGGGCCCCGGGGCCGACAACAGGAATCACCCTCGCGGGGAGTGCGTCCGACGCGACGGTAATCGTCCTCCTCCTCAGGAGGCGGACCAACGCGGCCCGAGCCTCCCCGCTCCGCATCGCGCGGCGGCGGAACCCGAGATGTGCTACGGGTGCGGCGGGATGACCGCATGAGCTCGACGAAGACGTCCACCACGAAGAAGGCGGTGCCGGCCGGAGAGCTGCCTATCCTCTCCTTCGCCGCGCCGCGCGGCTTCAGCGACTGGCTCGCCGACCACCATGCCTCGTCGCGCGGCCTCTGGTTGAGGGTCGCCAAGAAAGGGGCGGAGGTACCCTCCATCACCTATGCGGAGTCCGTCGACGTGGCGCTGTCCTGGGGCTGGATCGACGGCCAGAAGCAGCGCGGAGACGAGGCCTCATGGCTCCAGCGGTTCACGCCGCGGGGCGCGAAGAGCCTGTGGTCCAAGATCAACCGCGAGAAGACGCTGGCGCTCATCGAGGGAGGCGCGATGCAACCGGCCGGGCTCGCGGAGGTCGAGCGCGCGAGGCGCGATGGTCGCTGGGACCGAGCCTACGACCCGGCGAGCCGCGCCACGGTGCCCGAGGACCTGAAGGCGGCGCTCGCCGAGGACGCGGCGGCGGCGACCTTCTTCGCGACGCTGGACGCGACGAACCGGTACGCGGTGCTCTGGCGGGTGCAGACGGCGAAGAAGGCCGAGACGCGCGAGAAGCGGATCGCGGCGTTCGTGGCGATGCTCGCGCGGGGGGAGAAGGTGCATCCTTGATCGGCGGATTCGGCCTGTCCGCCTCCGCCAGGAGCGAAGCGGACCATGACGATCGAGATTGAGATCGAGGTCCTCACGATTCAGGTGAGACCATCTCCCCAGACCAACGACCACGAGGTTCGGTTGCTCGGAGACGGCGACGATCTCATCGCTCGATTCTGGGAGGGCATGATCGGCCTCGATCCCGACGACCTGCTGCTCGATCCCTGCCTGCTCGAGCCGAGCGATGGTATCCACCGCGCGACCATCGCTCGTTGTGAGTGCGGAATCCTCGGTTGCGACAGCGTGGACGTCGAGGTGCGCTCGGGCGGTGGAAAGGTGAGCTGGATCGATGGCGAGCGGACCCTGAGGTTCGCACGCGACCAGTATGAGGCCGAGGTCGCACGCGCCAGGGCCGACACGGACTGGGAGACTCCAGGGCGTACGGCGGCTCGTCTCGTTCGGACGACCGTGGACCTCGTGGAGCTCGCCCGGCATGGGCTCTCTTTCCAGTGGGCGTCGGGCCGAGCCGGTCCACGGGGGTTCACCGCGTCCCTCCGGCTCGATCCCGGGCCCCACCAGATCCTCGTCACCCTTCCCTGGACCGCGGAACGTGCCGAGGACATGGCGGCCTCGATGGTGCTCTTGCTTCGACGCGATCCGAGGACCTGGGAGTGTGTCGCGTACTTTCCACAGGCGACGAACATCGCCCCGCCGGCGATCGGCGGTCCCGGCTGGCGACGACAGGGTGCGACCCCCATCCTGCTCGGGTAGCAGCCTGGCGGCGGGCGGCGGCGACTTCGGCAGACGGTCGACCAGGCTCTCGGCCGACCACGCCCTCGAGCCTCACTCGTCGTCGTCGGAGCTCTTGACTGGGGTCTCGGGCGGCCGGACGGCGCCGTGCTCGCCGATGAGCGGGACGAACCGCGCCTCGATCAGGACCTCGACGCGGGTGAGCGCCCCTGCCGTCTTGCGGAAGAGGACGATCTCGCCGCGTCCCTTGACGGCGAGGGGGAGGACCATGCGACCGCCCTCGGCGAGCTGCTCGACGAGGCACGCGGGGACGTCGCGCGCGGCGGCGAACGCGATGATGGCATCGAACGGCGCCTCCTCGGGGAGCCCGAGCGAGCCGTCGCCCTCCACCACGCGGACGTTCTCGAAGGCAGCGAGGTGCCGCCGGCACGCGTCGACCAGCTCGGGGATCCGCTCGATGCTGAACACCTGGCGGGAGAGGTGCGCGAGGAGCGCCGTCGAGTACCCGTAGCCGGTGCCGATCTCGAGCACGCGCTCGTCGCCGCGGAGCTCGAGCGCCTCGCACATCCGCGCGGCGCGCCACGGCTGGGTCGTGAGCTGCCCGGCGGGGATGGCGATGGCCTGGTCGCGCCCGGCCAGGCGCTCGGAGCCCGGGGGAACGAACCGCGTGCGGTCGACGCGCCGCACCGCCTCGAGGACCCGCGGATCCCGGATGCCCTTCGCCGTCAGGGTGCGCTCGATGGGATCGATGCGGCGCATGGGGGGGCATCTCTCCCGAGGCGTCAAGAGGGCTCGAGGCGATCACGTCGCCACGCGGTAGGAGATCCCCTCGTCGACTCCGCAGGTCCGCCGGGGATTGATGCGGAGGTGGGCGCCGTCGATCGCCAGCGGCCCCGGTCCCTCCGCCAGCGCGAACCAGAGGCCGATCAGGTAGCGCGGACCCTGGTCGCTTTGCTTGGCTTCGATCTGGAGCGCGCTCGCGCCCGGCTCGCCGAGCTTGGCGCGCACGGCAGCGCACACCTCGCCGGCGGTCAGCGTCGGCTCCTGCGCGGCGGCTCGGCCCGAGAGGAGCTGGCCGAGGCCGAGCTGGTTGACCTGAGCGTCCAGCGCCTCGGCGAGGCCGAAGTACGCGTCTGCCTCGAGGCCGGAGCAGGTGCCGTGCTTGGCCCACTCGTGGCGATCCAGGTGGGTGTCCAGGCCCGGCATCACCGTCGCGAGCCGCGCCTGCACGCCCGGATCGCGGAGCTCCGGCGCCGGGAGCGAGGGCCAGTCCCGGCACTCCTCCGCAGCGCGAGCGCCGGGGGAACAGTAGCTGTCCCACTGGGGCCACAGCCCGTGCAGCCCGAGGTTCTCGCGCGACCACGGGCTGGGGTGGGCGCACTCGTCGGTGCCCGCGGCGCGCGGGTTGGCGGCGCAGAAGCCCGGAGCCCAGGTGAGCGCGATCATCCACTCGTGCGCGGCGCCCCAGCGCTGCCCGACCGGCTCGCAGCGGACCTCGTGGCTCTTGGTCGCGGCCGGCGGCGCAGGTGCGGTGGCCGCAGGTGCGGTGGCCGCAGGCGCCGGACCGCAGGCGGCGACCAGGAGGAGGAGCGTGGCGAAGACTCGGTTCACGGGCTGCGCGCGGACGCGCCGTCCTCAGTAGGGCTTCATGCCGACGTAGTTGCCCGCCGGATCGTAGTTGCACACCCAGAGCTGCCACGGGCCGTTGCCGAAGGGGTTGTTGTCGGTGCAGTTGGTCAGGCCACAGCCGAGCCCGATGCTGTCCCTCCACACGACCTGCGTGTAGTGGCCGCACTCCTTGCCCTGGGCACAGGAGTTGGTGGCATAGTCGTAGTCCGCATCCTCGCCCACCCAGGCCGCGACCACGTCTGCCGGAGTGTAGGTCCCGGTGCCGGCGAAGGCGTTGGAGCCGTACGGTCCGCTGGTATCCGCGAACACGCACTTGTCCGTGAACGCCTGCGCCGACGCCGCGACCGTCGACGACCACGCCATCAGGGGCAGCGACGGCGTGGCCACCGGCATCACCGCCGCGCGCGCCGCGTTGTGGGCCGCCGTCATGCCCACCATCCCCGGCGGCTCCGGGTCAGCTGCGCTGCCCGACCCACCGGTGCCGCCCGTGCCGCTGCCCGAGCCACCCCCGCACCCGGGAAAGGCGCCGAGCGCCAGCGCGAGGGTGAACGCAGCGAGCCCGGAAGCGGTGTCGTTCTTCATCATCACTCCTCATGCCGGGAAACCGACGCACGTCCTGGTCCGACCGTACCCTGGATCCCGATGGTTACCAACGGCCACCTGGGCGAGCCGCCCCGGAACGAGCGGCGCCCCGTGGCCGCGGCCGTGATCGCCGGGATCCAGGTGCGATCTCCCGGAGCACCCGCGGCGGTCCGTCACCCGCGATCTCGCCATGAGGCGCCCTGGCGCGAGGCTTGCTCGGTCGCCGGGGCCATGACCCCGCGCCGTCGCTCCCCCCGCGTCGCTCTTCTCTTCTTGACCCTCACCGAGATCGCCTGTTCCGGCGGAGGCGCGGTGCGAGACGGCGCGAGCGCAGGCACGGCGAGCAGCGGCAGCGCGGGCACCGGCGGAACCGGCACCGGCACGGCGAGCAGCAGCAACGCGGCGGCGACCGGCGGAGGGGGGGCGGGCAGCGTGGACGCCGGGCCTTCGCCGACCTCGATGACGGCAGCCTTCCGCACCCAGACGAGCGGGCAGTACCTGTCGGCCACGTGCGGGGGCGGGAGCAACGTGATGGCGACCGCCGAGGGCATCGGCCCGGACGAGATCTTCGTGCTCACCGACCTCGACGGGGGCGCGCTCACCGACGGCCACCAGGTGCGCCTCGCGGCGGCGAAGGGACCCTACCTGTCGGCCGTGAACGGGGGAGGGGGCGCGCTCCTCGCCGGCGTGCTCCAGCCCGGGGACGACGAGACCTTCGTCCTCCATCGGGTCGCCGGGCCGGGCGCCGTCGCCGACGGTGACGCGATCGCGCTCGAGGCCCTCCACCAGGTCGAGTACCTCTCCGCCGATCAGGGCGGGGGGAGCGTCGTGGGGGCGAACGAGCCGCACGCGCTGTCCTGGGAGACCTTCACCCTGACCCTGAACCCGGCCCCGGCGTCTCCGGCCCTCGTCGCTCACGACAGGGTGATCTGCACCCTGGCGACCTTCTCCGGACAGCGCACGATCGCGGGACAGCACGACAAGCTCAATGACCAGCCGGAGGTGTCCACCGATCAGATCCAGAGCATCACCGGGAAGCTCCCCGGGCTGTGGAGCGCCGACTTCGGGTTCGGATCCGAGGGCGTGGACAACCGCGCGGGGATGATCGCGGAGGCCGAGAACCAGTGGTCCCAGGGGGCGGTGGTGCAGCTCATGTATCACAACTGCATCCCGACCGGCGACGAGCTCTGCTCGTGGGACGACATCGGCGGCGCCACTCCCCAGCACCTCACCGACGCCCAGTGGAGCTCTCTGGTCACCGACGGTACCGCGCTCAACCAGGCCTGGAAAGGGAGGCTCGACACCCTCTCGCCCTTCTTCGCCGACCTCCAGGCCAAGGGCGTGGCCCCACTCTTCCGCCCGCTGCACGAGATGAACCAGGGCATCTTCTGGTGGGCCGGTCGCCCGGGGCCCACCGGGACGACGAAGCTCTTCCAGATCACCCACGACTACCTGGTAGGCCAGAAGGGGTTCACCAACATCGTCTGGGTGTGGGACCTGCAGGACTTCGGCACGCTGAGCAGCGACGTGAACGACTACGATCCCGGGCCCGGCTACTACGACATCGCTGCGCTCGACGTGTACGACGGCAGCGGGTACACGACGGACAAGTACGACCTGATGACCGCCAAGGCGGGCAGCAAGCTCTTCGCGGTGGGCGAGTGCGAGCACCCCCCCACGGGGGACGTGCTCGCCGCCCAGCCCGGGTGGGTCTTCTTCATGCTCTGGCCGGATTTCATCGCCGAGGACCAGGCCGACCTCCCTGCGATCTACGCCGCACCCCAGGTGGTCACGCTCGGCCAGATGCCCGGGTGGCTGTAGCTGACCTCGCCGCACCGCGCGCTGGAACGTGGACGACGCGCACTTCTATTATAGTGCCGGCGATGCAGACCAAGACCGCCCTCGCGTTGACCGGCCTGGTCGCGAGCTTTGCGGCGTGCGCGCCGCCTCCGAGGCCGCCGCCCGCGCCGATCGCTCCCGTCGCGGCGCCGCCGCCGACTCGCGCGCGCTGGGTGTTTCAGTCCGACGATCGCCTCGCGACCGCCCAGCTCGCGCTCGGCGACGGAGGCCGGCTCCTCGTGGGGGCGCGGGGCCTCCGGGAGGTCAGCAAGGGCGCCGGCCCGGGCATCGAGGCGGCGGTCGTCGAGATCGACGACTTCGAGGGCGTCCTCGCGGACGACCAGGGACGGTTCGTGTTCGTCACGCCGACCGGCGACACGTACACCGCGGGCGAGCCCCTCGGCGCCCTCGCGCACGCGCACCGCGGCCCGGTCCACTCCGCGTCGGGCGACGAGACCTTCGCGTCGATCACGATGGGCCGCGCGGCGGTGCTCGGCGTCACGCGGGACCGGCGCGTCCTGCGGAGCGCGGACCAGGGCGCCAGCTGGCAAGAGGTCGCGTACGGGGGCGACCCCGGGCCCCACGGTCGGCCCGTCGCCGCGGTGCTGGACGCGAAGGGGAACGGCCTGCTCCTCCACCTGCCGCAGCGGGTGTTCGTCACGCACGACGACGGCGCGACCTGGGCGCCGATCGCCACGCCGGGCATCGGCGCGCACTCCCTCCTGCGCGACGCCGACGACCGCCTCTGGCTCGTCGGGACGCGCTTGCGCGCGCGGCTCGACGGCGCGGCGCTCGCCCCGAGCGACGCGCGCCCTTCGCCGATCGAGCGGCACCGCCCACCGACCGGACTGGACGACGATCGTTCGATCCGCGAGCTCGGCACCCTGGTGTGCGGGACGCGGAGCCTCCACTTCGGACAGGTCCAGATCACCGACCGCACGGGGCCCGGGACCCTCGCGTCGGTGCCGTTCGGGAGCATGCCCAGCAAGCTCGTCGATCACGTCGAGCTGTCGGTCGGGGCGACGCCGCCGCTGCTCGCGTGCAACGGATCGGAGGTCGTCTTCGCGCGGCCGCTCGACCCCAGCGACGAGGAAGTGACGCGCCACACGATGGTCTCCCGCAGCCACGACGGGGGCGCGACCTGGGCGGCCGATGCCGCAGTCGAGGGCGCCGTCCCGCGCGAGGGCGACCCGGCGATGGTCGTCGGCCCCGACGGCTGGACCTACCTGCCGGAGCTGTGCAACAACGCGGGGCGCGAGAACAACGCGTGCCACCCGCGGCAGGTTCGCGTCGCCAACGGCGCGCGCTTCGAGCCGCTGGCCTCCGGGGAGGAGATCGTGCCGCGGGCCTTCGCCTTCGATCGCGAGCACGATCGCGTCTACGTCACCGCTATCAGCGGGCGGGGGCTCGACCTGTACGCCTCTCCGCTCGGTGAGAACGCGTTCACCCACGTGCGCACGCTCGCGCCGAGCGATGGCGTGGCCTTCGGCATGTCGGTGGACGCCGCGGGCATGCTCCGCGTGCTCGTGGGCGACCCCGACGCGGCCACGTGGACGCTGCACCGGCTGCCCTTCGGCGCGGACCCGCTCCCCCCGACGTACCTGTCGATGCCCGCTGGCGCGCTCGCGTTCGCGGGCCCGCGCGGCCTCCTGATCGAGCTCGGCGGCGGTCGCGGCTGGGAGACCGCCGACGGGGGCGACACGTGGACCCGCGTCGGGCTGCCCAGGGAGCTCCGCGGGGTCGCCTGCTCCGAGGCCGGGTGCCTCGACGAGAACGGGCTCGAACGTGTCGGCTGGGACCTGCCGGCGTTGCAGGGCGCCGAGGTGGTGACCGCGAAGGCGACCCTGCCCGCGCCCGAGGTCGCGGTCCGCTCGGCCGTCCGCGAGGTCGCCCCGGCGCCGAAGCGCCAGGAGACGGACCTGGATCTCGTGTGCAAACCTTCCGGCGCGGCGTCGAAAATCGCGGTGGTGTCGGCCACGGAGGCGGTGCGTCTCGATCTCGTCGACCGCCGGGCGGAGGTGCGCTGGGCGGTCCTCGATCGCGCGGCCGACGGCAAGACGTCGGTCATGTTCGGCAGCAAGTCCGCGACGCGCGAGGCGGTCCTCTTGCCTGCCGCGCCCAAGCCGCCGCCGAAGGGGCCCGCAGCGGTGATCCAGACGGGCGCCCGCGTCCTCGCCGACGGCGTCGTGGCCGCGCGTTACCGGACGACGACCGACGGTGGGAAGAAGCAGCTGGACGTCGAGCTGGCGTGGTGGTCGGCGCTCACCGGCAAGAGCCACCGTCACGAGCTGACGCAGGTGCCGCCGTTCTCCGTCTCGTCGGATCACCGCGTCGAGGGGCTGGCCCGGCTGGTGGACGGTGGCCTCGCCTATGCGCCGCCCACCGGCGGGCGGGTGTACTTCCTGGGCGACGACGGCAAGGTCGAGACGTTCCCCGGGCCGCCTGGCGTCGAGCTCCTGGAGCGCGTCGGCAAGAGCTGGATCGGGCTCAGCTCGTCCAAGGTCGACGCGACGATCGCCTGGTCGCGCGACGGCGGCGCGGCGTGGACGTCGCGCGCCTGGGCGCTCGAGACGACGGGACGCAGCGCGCTCGCGCTCGTCGACGGGAAGCCCCTGCTGACGTACTCGCGCCAGGGCGACGAGCCCGAGGCGGTCTTCTCCGTCGCGGCCACGCCGATGCCCGATCCGCCGGCGCCCGAGCTCGTGCGGCGAGGCTCGGAGGACATGCCGTGCGATGCGAGGACGCCGGTGCGCGGGGCGTCCTACGACGGGCAGCGGGCAGGCCAGATCCGCGTCCGCATCGATGCGCCGGGGCGAGACGGGGGCCCGGCCGCGACCCTCGCCGGCCGCAAGCGGGTGACCCACCTCACCGCCGACGGCGGGCTCTGCACCTCGGCGGGCATCCTCTCGAGGCGCGACGCAGCGACCGGCGATCCCGAGACGGTGTTCGTCTACCCCGAAGCGAAGGGCTACTCGGGCTGGTGGTTTCACCGGACGCCGGCCCCGAAGGACAAGACCAGGAAGCTCGTGAGCGGGACCCCGATCACGTGCGCGATCGAGCCCGGTCGCTGACCTCGAGCGTCGAGGAGCCCGATGGCAACCGGATGCTTTGCTTCCGGCCGGGGGCATCCTCCCCGGAGGCTCGAGCGCGACCGGCGGTCCCCGGTCCCCGCGGCGTCGCCGCTGCCGCCGTGCGATCAGATGCCAGGGGCCAGGACCCGGCGGAGCTCGTCGCTGACCAGGGCCACGGCGCTCCGGGCCGCGGGGGTGTCGGCGAGCGCGTCGAGCATCATGAAATCGTGGATCGTCCCGAGATAGCGGACCGCCGTGACGCGGACCCCCGCGCGCATCAGCGCGTGCGCGTAGGCCTCGCCCTCGTCGCGCAGCACGTCGTTCTCGTCGGTGATCACGAGCGCGGGCGGGAGCCCCCGGAGCTGGTCCTGCGACGCGCGCAGGGGCGAGACCTCAGGGCGCTCTCGATCGGCGAGCCGGGGTGCATAGGCGTCGAAGAACCACTTCATGGCGGCCCGGGTCAGCCAGGGCCCGTCCGCGAACTCCTGGTACGACCCGTCGTCGAAGCTCGCGTCGGTCACGGGATAGCAGAGCACCTGATAGCGGATCGCGGGGCCGCCGCGCTCCCGGGCGAGCCGGGCGACGACCGTGGCCATGTTGCCGCCGACGCTGTCGCCGGCCACGGCCAGGCGGGACGGGTCGAGCCCGAGGCTCGCGCCGCTCTCCGCGACGTATTTCGTCGCGGCGTAGGCCTCCTCGACGGGGACCGGGAACTGCGCCTCGGGCGAGGGCGTATAGCTCACGAAGACCACCGCCGCCTGGGCGCGGTTCGCGATTTCGCGGACGAGCCGGTCGTGCGTGTCCTCGTTCCCCAGGATCCAGCCGCCGCCGTGGAAATACATGACGACCGGGAGGACGCCGGAGCTTGCCGGAGGCCTGACGATGCGGATGGACACCGAGCCGGTGGGTCCGACGGGGAGGACGCGGTCCTCGATCTCAGCGGGGATCCGCGGGCCTCGGCTCGCCTGCAAGCCATCGAGGACGGCGCGCGCCGCCTGGACCGGCAGCGTGTAAAGGGGCGGTCCTCCCTTCGCCGCGAGCCCGTCGATGAACGCCTGCGTCTGCGGGTCGAGCTGGGCGGCGGCTGCCGCCTTCGCCGCGGGCAGCGCGAGGGTGGCACGGATCCCCACGCCGTCGAGCGATGAGGCTCGGTCGCTCGAGGGGGCGAGACCACAGCCGGCGCCGGCGACCGCGATCAGGGACAGGGCGACAAATGTCGTGAGATGGGACGGGCAACGCATGATGGCTCCTCCGACGAGCAGGGCCAGCCACCCCTTTCGTGTTGCCCGACGTGGCGCACGTCAACGCGTCCTCGTGGGGTTGCGCCCGGATCACTGGCGCGAAGCACCGCGCCATCGGCGCGGCCGCCGCGGGTCACCTCGCGCGTCCCATCACCGCCGTGTCCGCCTCATCGTCCACGGTGGCGAGTGCCGGCTCGACCTCCGGCGCCGCGGGGACCGCGATCGGAGCCAGGTTCTGCGGCCCGTTCAGCTCTGCCACCAGCGTCTCCAGCGGCTCCCCCCGGCCCACCTCTCGCTCCAGCCGCTCCAGATCGAGGACGAGCGCCTCGTGTAGCTCGGCGGCGCTGGCCCAGCGATCCTCCCGGCGTCGGGCCAGCGCCCGATCGACGGTCGCGGCGACGTACTCGGGGACCCAGGGCGCCAGGCCACGCAGCGCCACCGGCGTGACCGCGAGGATGTTGCGGACCAGGGAGTAGACGTTCTCGCTGGCGAGGCCCCGCGGCGCGAAGGGGTGGACTCCGCTGACCAGCTCGGTGACGACGACGCCCAGGGAGAACAGATCGCTCCGCCCGTCCACGCCGGGCCCCACGGAGAGCTGCTCGGGGGACATGTAGGGGACGGTGCCCAGCGTCCCGTCTCCCGTGGTCAGGAGTCCGGAGCGGTGGAATTTGCCCGCGCCGAGATCGAGCACGCGGACGATGCCGTCGTCGCCGACGTGGATGTTCTCCAGCTTGATGTCGCGGTGCACGGCATACCCGTGGACCGCGGTGAGCCCGGCCGCGACGTCCGCGCCTATGCGCAGCGCCCAGGGGAGCGGGAGGCGCCCCAGCCGCCGCTTGACCGCGCCCAAGGTGTGGCCGCAGAGGAGATCCATGACCATCCAGATGAGCCCGTCCTCGCGCACCCCGGTCGCGTGGACGCGGACCACGTTGGGATGGCGAAGCGCGCGCAGCGTCATGGCCTCGCGGCGGGTGCGCTCGATGGTCTTGCTGTTACGGGCGTGCTGGAGGAGCAGACACTTGAGGGCAAAGCGCTCCCCGGTGTCGAGGCGCGCCACCTCGTGGACCTCGCCCATACCGCCGCGGCCGAGGTACCGAGTCACCCGATAGACGGCGCCGTCGGTCTCGTCGGTGACCTCGCCTCCCAGGGAGAAGGCGCGCTCGGCCCAGCTGCTGTGCTGCGTCTCTCCCGACATGGCGGTGGACGTTTCTACCACAGGTCTGGATCGGGTAGTCTTCGCGCTCATGCGACCTCGCGCGTTCCTGCTGGCCGTGTGCCTGCCGACCCTTGCCGCGTGTCGGGGCGAGACCCCTGCTCCCGTCGCTCCGCCGCAGCCCGTCGCGCCCTGCTCGGGCACGGTGGAGGCCCACGACGGGCTCGCTGCCATCGAGGACCCAGCCCTGCTCAAGCAGGCACTGGGCGAGCCCGGCAAGGGCGATCTCTGCACCGGCAAGGCCTTCGCGGTGACCCGGCCGCTCAAGGTGTACCGCGTCTGGGACAAGGCCAAGGCGGGGACGCAGCTCGGGCGCTGGTGGTCGTTCGCCAGGCCCGCGGGGCCGGTGGAAGCTTACCGCCTCGCCAACGTGATCTGCCCGGAGTGGAGCGCTCTCGACATCGTGAGCGAGTGTACGCTCAAGCCCGGCAGCCACGTGGTGATGGGGCCGGGGCAGAGCGCGACCTGCGCCGGGGGGCCCTATCCGGCGTCGCCGACCAACCAGGTGTTCGTCAACAACGACATGCGCGCGCCCGGAAGCCCCAGGCTCCTCGTCGAGGGCTGCACGCCGGGGAGCGCCTGGCCGTGAGGTGAGGCCCTCGATCAGCGACGGCGGACGCCCTCACGGCCACCTCTGGCTCGTCGGCCACTCCGCCGTCCCGTCCGGACAGACCGCGAGCACGAAGTTGCGGAGCACCAGGGAACCGCCCGAGAGCGACGGCATCTCGGTCGTCTCGAGCGCCTCGGTCACGCAGCGGTGGAGCGCCTCGTCGCCGACCCCTCCCTCCACCACGGCCTTCGCGATCCCTCCCGCGCTGGGCAGCTCGATGCGCATCACCAGCCGCCCCGAGAGCCGTGGAGCCCGCTCGAAGCACGCGTTCACGGCGGTGCGCGCTTGCCTCCTCATCACGATCTGGAGGGACGCCAGCGGATCGCTTCCCGTGGCATCCGCCACGGTCAGGCGCGGGATCCCGTGGGCCGGCCTGCGGACGCACGCGCCTCGGGGGATCGTGGCGAGCTCGTCCGGGGAGTGCGGCGCGGGGGCGGGGGCTGCGGTCGTCGTGGAGGTCGGCGGCGCGGCTGCCGTCGGGGCCGGGGTGCTGGCCTCGATGGTGACTGCGGGCGGTGGTGGGGGAGGCTCGGCACCGTGGAGCGGCTCGCCGCTGCAACCCGCGAGGGCCAGGGTCGCGGCGATCCGCCTCGCCGGGGTCACGTGTCGCCCGGATCGTAGAGCCCGCGCTTCTTCAGCAGCGCGCGCAGGTGGTTCCGCGCGATGTCCGCCTGCCGGGACGCCTTGGAGAGGTTGCCGGTGCAGCGCCGCAGCAGAGCCTCCAGGTACACCACCTCGAACCGCTCCACGGCGCGCGCCTTGGCCTCGGCGAAGGTCCCGGCCAGGTCGAGCGGCTGGCGCTCGGCGATGCTGCCGCGGAAGCCGAAGCCCTCGCCGGCGAGGTCGGGCTCGGTGATGGTCCCGTCGAGGCAGAGCGCGGAGGCGCGGGCGAGCACGTTGCGCAGCTCGCGCACGTTGCCGGGCCAGCGGCGGGAGGCCAGGCTCGACACGGCCTCGGGGGCGATGGTCAGGGGCCGCTCGGCGGTGCCCAGCTCGTCGAGGAAGTGGCGGGTGAGCAGCGGGATGTCGGCGGGGCGGGCGCGCAGCGGCGGGAGGAAGACGCGCGCCTCGGCGAGGCGGAGGAAGAGGTCCTCGCGGAAGCGGGGCACGTCGCTCTCGGCGCGCAGATCGCGCCGGGTGGCGACGACGACCCGGAGGTCCACCGGGATGCGGTCGACGCCCCCGACGCGGGTGACGGCGCCCGTCTCGAGGACGCGGAGGAGCTCGGGCTGGAGGTCCTGGGGGAGCTCGCCGACCTCGTCGAGGAAGAGCGTGCCGCCGCTGGCGCGCTCGAGCGCGCCGACGTGAACCGCGTCCGCGCCGGCGAAGGCGCCGAGCTCGTGTCCGAAGAGCACGCTGGCGGCGAGGGTCCGGGGGATGTTGGCGACGTCGATGACCACGAACGGCCCGGCGCGCCGCCCCGAGTGGGCGTGGAGGGCGCGGGCCAGCTCCGCCTTGCCGGTCCCGGTCTCGCCCTGGGCGAGGACGGTGAGGGGCGAGGGGGCGATGCGGTCGAGCGTGGAGAAGAGCTCTCGCATCTCGGGCGAGGCGCCGAGGAGCGCGCCGAAGTGGCCCGCGTCGCTGCCCTTCTCGGGCTCGGCGCGATCGTCGACCTCGAGCCGGAGGGAGCTGTCGCCCAGCCGCAGCAGCGCGCCCGGGCCCAGCTCGGCCTCGACGAGGCGGTGGGCCCCGAGGAAGGTGCCGTTGGTGGTGCCGAGATCGCGCACGAGGAGCCGCCCCTCGTCGCGGCGCTCGAGCTCGAGGTGAGCGGCGGAGACGCGGGGATCGGCGAGGACCAGATCGTTGGTGAGGTGGCGCCCGACGGTGGCGCGGGCGCGCGTGAGCAGCAGCGATTTACCGGAGCTGGGGCCCTGGGTGACGACGAGGCGCGCGATGCCGCCGCCGGGGCGCGCGGCGCGCGGCTTGATCTCGGTGGCGGGGAGGTTGGGGGGAGGGGTGTTCACGCTCGACGCCCCCCCTATCACGGGGGCCGCCGCGCGGTGAAGGGTCCCGGCGACGGCCTCCAGGAGAGGCCTCCCGGAAAGGGCGGCGATCAGGGGCTCGCGCAGAACTGGACCACCGTGCCCACGCCGGTGTTCGAGCTGGTCACGGGAGTGGGCGACACCCACGTGTTCGGCAGCGCGCTCAGCACCATGCTCTCGCTGTGCTCCCACAGGTAGCCTGTCTCGTAGTTCCAGCCGAAGTCGACCACGCCGTTGCCCTCCGGCGAGAGGGCGGCGATCCAGTACAGCTGTCCCGTGATCACGCTCACGGCCTGCGCGTCGCCCACCGGGATCGCGGGCGCGTGGTTCCAGGCGTTGCTGTTGTCGGGGCTGTCGATCGTGGCGTTCGCGAGGAGCGTGCCCGGGTGACCCTGGTTGTCCGTGTAGAGCCCGACCACGAGCTGCGACGTCTCCGAGGGGGTCACCAGGTAGATCCAGAGCTGGCCTACCGCGCCGGTCCCCGTGGCCACGTACTGCGCCGCGTGGGCCGTGCCCTCCTGGTGCGAGTCCGCGTTCTCCCCACCCGACATGTCGACGGTCGTCGAGCCCAGCAGCGTGTTGGCGGGCGGGGTCGTCGCGGAGCCGCTGGTGGAGCTGCTGCTGCTGGTGGTGGTTGTGGTGGAGCTGCTGCTGGTGGAGCTGCTGCTGGTGGAGCTGCTGGTGGTGGTGGAGCTGCTGCTGCTGGTGGAGCTGCTGCTGCTGGTGGAGCTGCTGCTGCTGGTGGAGCTGCTGCTGGTGGAGCTGCTGCTGCTGGTGGAGCTGCTGCTGGATCCGCCGGTGCCCGGCAGCGGGATGAACTGCAGATCGCTGCACGCGGCGAAGAGCGCGGTGGTGGTCGCTGCGGCGAGCACGAAATAGCGGATCTCCATCAGAACGCTCCCTGAAGGCCGAGCCCGGCGTGGTCGCCCGAGGCGAACGGGTGGAGGGTCAGGGCCGAGGTCGGCGCGCGTTCCGTGGAGCCGACGCCCCACGCACCGACCGCGATGCCGACGGCGCCCGCGGCGCCGAGCGCGATGCCCGCGGCGAGATCGCGGTGGCGGCGGCCGTTGAGCGCATCGACGCTGTCCTGCGTGTACACGGGTGCCGCGCACGGACCGCCGCAGTTCGCGCCGGCGCCGTCGACGGCGAAGTAGACGGCCACGCCGCCGAGCGCGACGCCGAGGGCCCCCGTGGCCCACGCCCACGCATGGCCGCCGGTCCTGGCCGGCGGTGGCACCACGGGCGGCGCTGGAGCGCGCGGCCCCGCGGCCGGGGGGGCGTCGTCGACGGCGAGGTTCACCGAGACCGCGGTCTGGGCTTTCTCGGCGAGGGTCAGCCGCGTGGTGTCGGTCTTGCGGCCGGGGGCGGACGCGACCACCACGTGCTCCCCGGGATCGACAGGGATGGCGATGCCGAGCGCGGTCGCGGGGAGAGGGACGCCGTCGCGCGTTACCGAGAGGCTCGGCGGGGGATCTCTCACGAACACGGTGAGCTTCGGGGTCCGGTCTTTCAGCGCCTGCAGCGCCTGGGTGGCGTACGCGGCGAGCTCCGCCTTGCGCGACTGGCTCGCGGTGTCCTCGTTGAGCGCCAGCGCGCGCTGGTAGTCGTCAGCGGCGATGGTGAGCTTGCCGGCGTGGTCGTGGCACTTGGCGATGTTCAGCAGCGCGCTCACGGTGGGCTTCATGGCGAAGCTCGCCTCGAACCGGGGGCAGGCGCCCTCCCAGTCGCCCTTGTCGAGCGCCTTGGTCCCCTCCTCGAAGAGCGCGCGCGGCACGGCCGGGTCCGCTGCTGGTTGCGACCAGCCACGCGTGGCGAAGGTCATGACTCCGAGGCTCGCGGCGAGCCAGACCCTGCTTCGCATCAGTCGAACACCTTGCTCGGATCGCGCTTGGCCGCGGGCGGCGGCTTGTCGCCCGCGGCGGGGGTCCCTACCACGACGGGCGCGCGGGGTGCCGGGGTCTTCGTGCGCGGCGCGCCGCCGGCGACGGGCACCACGGCGCTCGCGGCAGGAGGCGTGACGGACGCACGAGCGGCGGCGGGCGCGCCGTCGACTGCCGGATCGACGCGCGGGGCGGGCGGGGCGGAGGTGCCCGCAGTCACGAGCTCCGGCGGGGTGACCGGCGGTGAGGGTGGCGGCGCGGGAGGCGGGGGAGGCGCCGCGCCAGGCGTCGGTCGCTGCGAGGGCGCTTCAGCGACGGGCGCCTCGGTCGGCGCCTCGGATCGTCGGAGCACGGCGAACGCAACGACCCCGAGGAGGACGACCGCCCCGGCCCCGAGCGCGAACACCCGGCCGCCGGGCTTCGCGGCGGGCGCGTGGACGTTGCGGACCGAGGCGTGGTGCGTGCTCGAGCTGGGCAGCTCGGGAGGCGGCGCGGCGGCGGAGCCCAGCCCCTCGGGTGTCGCGCTGAGCGCGGTGGCCTCGATCCAGCCGGCGGTGCCCGCGGGGGCCACGACGGCCGAGCCCGACAGCGGCGAGCGGTAGACCAGGTCCGCGGGCTCCGCCTTCTTCACGAGGAGCGGCGCCGGCATCGTCTCCTGATCCTCGGCCCAGTCTCGCTCCGTGAGCGTCGGGCTCGGCCCGGTCACCGGGCTGGGGATGACCGCCTGCTGCGGCGTGACACCGAGCGCGTCGGCCAGCGCGGCGGCCTGCTCGCGCGCGCCCTCGAAGCGGCTCGCGGGCAGGCGCGCCGTGGACCTCGCGAACCAGACGTCGAATGCGGATGGCAACCTCACCCCTCGGCCGGCGGCGCGCCGCGACGGGAGCTCCTCCGCGCCGCTCGCCAGGCGGCGGATGAGGGGCAGGATGCCGATCGTGTCCGCCTCCTCCATCCAGTAGGCCCTGCCGGTGAGCAGCGTGAACGCGATGTGGGCGACGGCGTAGAGGTCGGTGCGGGCCGAGATGCCGCCGCCCTCGAGCTGCTCGGGGGCCATGTAGAGCGGCGTTCCGACGCTCGTCGTCCCCGCCGAGGACGAGCTCTGGGCGACGATCTTGGCGATGCCGAAATCGAGGACCTTGAGGCGCGGCGGGTCGTCGCCGCGCACGGCGAGGAAGAGGTTTTCGGGCTTGAGATCGCGGTGCACGATGCCCGCCGCGTGGGTCTGCTCGAGCGCGCGGGCGAGCTGCTGGAGGAGCCCGACGACCTCCGCCGCCGGCAGCGCGCCCCGCACGCGGACGTGGTGCGCGAGATCCTCGCCGCGGAGGAGCTCCATCACCAGGAACGGCGCGCCCGTGTCGGCGTTGATGCCAGCGTCGAAGGTCTCGACGATGTGGTCGCTCTCCACGTCGGCGGTGATCTGCGCCTCCAGCCGGAAGCGGTTGCGCATGGCGTCGTCGCCGACGATGGAAGGCAGCATCACCTTCATGGCCCGGTGCCGCCTGGTCTCGAGGTGGATGACCTCGTAGACCGCGCCCATGCCACCCGCCTTGATGCACCGGACGATCTCGTACCGATCGTGGAAAATTTTGCCGGGGCGGAGCTCCTCGAGCATCGCGTGGGAGTCTAGCAAGAGCAGGGCGGTCCTGATGCGTCAAGAACGGCCGGCGCCCGATTCCTCATCGGGCACCTCCCGGCGTGGCCGGCCGCGGCGAGGCAGGAATGCTTCATGATGTCGATGATCTGTCCCACGGGGCGTCCAGCACGCCATCGTCGACGATCGGGGAGCCCGGCCCCGGATGCAATCAGCTCCTCTGGGCGAGAGGCTCGACCGGGCGCGCCGAGGGCGAGAGCCAGCGGCGGACGCTCCCGCCGATGATCAGCGCGATGCACACCAGCAGCACGGACGTGAACACCAGGTTGATGGTGCCGACCCGCGCGGTCGCCGGCACGCTCATCATCGGCAGGTAGAGCGTCCGGATCGCCTGCACCCCGGCGGTGATCGTGGTGGTGCTGACGAACACCAGCGGCAGCAGCGTCACCACGGCGTAGCGCTTCTCCTTGGCCTCGCGGAGGATGATGGTCGTGCCCACGCAGAGCGCCGCCGAGGCGAGGAGCTGGTTGGCGACCCCGAACATCGGCCAGATGGTGGCGATGCTGCCCGTGAGGATGAAGTAGCTCCACCCGAGGACGATGAAGAGCGTGGAGATCAGCGTGCCCGGCAGCCACCCCGTCTCGCCCAGCTTCGGCGAGATGCGCCCCGCCAGCTCCTGCACCAGGAAGCGGCCGATGCGCGTCCCCGTGTCGATGGTGGTGAGCACGAAGAGCGCCTCGAACATGATCGCGAAGTGGTACCAGTAGGCGATCAGCGTGCGCATCCCGGGCAGCCCGGAGAAGATCTTGGCGATGGCGATCGCCAGCGACACCGCGCCGCCGGTGCGGGCCGCCACCACCTCGTTGGCGCCGCGGGAGAGCAGGGGGAGATCGGTGACGCGGATGCCGAGGCGGAGGAAGTCGGCCTCGGTCAGCGAGGTGGCGCGGGGCTCGGCGGGGTCGACCCCGTAGCCGAGGGCTGCGAGCGCGCGGTTGCCGAGGTGGAGCGCCTGGTACGCCTTGAGCGTCGCCCCCGGCCGCGCCAGCGCCGTGGCGCTCTCGCCCGGGGCGAGGCCGAGCGCCTTGCGGTCGTCCGGCTCGAGCACGCCGGGCGCGTCGAGGGCCTCCAGATCGCCGGCGGTGCGGGCGAGCCCGTGGCCCCCGGTCGCCGCCGAGGCGACCACGGCGACCACGGGATCGGTGTTGATGGCGAAGTAGTCGGGCGGAGAGAGACACGAGGCCGCGAGCAGCGCGGTGATCCCGACCAGCCCCTCCATGAGCATGGCTCCGTAGCCGATGCGCCGGCAGTCGCTCTCGCGGTCGATCATCTTGGGCGTGGTGCCGCTGGCGACCAGCGCGTGGAAGCCGCTGATGGCGCCGCAGGCGATGGTGATGAAGACGAAGGGGAAGAGCGAGCCCGGCACCACCCGGCCGAAGGTGTCACCGCCCACGGTGACGCTCTTCGGACCGATGTCCGTGAGCATGGGCATGTGGATCTCGGGGTTTACCACCACGATGCCCGCCACCAGCATGAAGATGGTGCCGATCTTCAGGTAGCTGGAGAGGTAGTCGCGCGGGCAGAGGAGCACCCACACCGGCAGCACGCTGGCGAGGAAGCCGTAGGCGGCGATGGCGATGGTGAGCGACACGCGGGAGAGGCGGAGCACCTCGCCGAAGGGGCCGTCCGACACCACCTTGCCGAGGACGAGGGCGCCCAGCAGGAGCGCCACGCCGACCACCGTGGCCCGCTTGATCCCCGCCGCGCTGCCCTTGCACACCGGGTAGATGTAGAGCCCCATCCCCAGCGCGATGGGCACCGAGGCCCCGATGGTGAACACGCCCCACGCCGACTCGGCGAGCGCCTCGACCACCACCCGCCCCAGCCCCGCGAGCGCCACCACCACGATGAAGAGGATGGCCACCGCGGTGACCAGCCCGAGCCGTGGGCCCAGCTCCTCCCGGGCGATCTCGGCGAGCGAGCGGCCCCCCCGGCGCACCGAGGCGACCAGGATGACGAAGTCCTGCACGGCCCCGCCGAGGACCACGCCGAACAGGATCCAGGTGTACCCG
>Ga0302279_10002006_pt1 | contig 27835 bp, 22 predicted proteins | sample III_Bog_N3_3_FD_194541 | JGI IMG/M metagenome (GOLD analysis project Ga0302279, IMG submission 194541) | Peat permafrost microbial communities from Stordalen Mire near Abisko, Sweden - III_Bog_N3_3 | ecosystem: Environmental > Terrestrial > Soil > Wetlands > Peat | place: Sweden: Abisko... | reverse complement strand
TGGCCGTGGGCGACCGCGTGACGGTGCTGGCCACCGACGCCGAGCTGGACCGGGCCGGCATCTCCCCCGGCGAGGGAGTGGGTCCGGCGGGGCCCAGCATCCCGGTGGTCGAGCGCGCCCGGCGGCGACTGGTCGCGCTCCGCGAGTCCAACGGGTGGGGACTCGCCGTGGTGGTGTCCGGCGTGCTCGTCCTCCTCGTCGTGGCCTCCGCCGTCATCCGCGTGGGGTACGTCGTCCACGAGCCACCGGGCCACCTGAGCGCGCTGGAGTCGGTGTACTTCACCGTCGAGACGGTGGCCACCGTCGGCTACGGCGACCTCGACTTCGCGGGGCAGTCCGCCTGGTTCGTGGTCTTCGGGATCGTCCTCATCCTGCTCGGCGTGGGACTGGTGTCCACGGCGTTCGCCCTGTTCACGAACTTCCTGGTCAGCCGCCGCATCGAGCAGTCGCTCGGCCGCGGCAAGGTGCCCGGCATGACCGGGCACGTCGTGGTCGTCGGCCTCGGGGCCGTCGGCGTGCGCGTGGTGGAGGGCCTGGTCGCCGAGGGACGGCGGGTGGTCGTGGTGGAGCGCGACGCCGGCAACCGGTACCTGGACCGGGCCCGGGCGCTCCAGGTACCGGTGGTCATCGCCGACGCCACCCAGCGCCAGACCCACGCCGCCGTCAACCTGGCTGACGCCTCGGCCGTGGCCATCCTGACCAGCGCCGACCTCACCAACATCGAGACGGGGCTGGCGGTGCGCGAGTCCCTCGGCGACCGGTGGGACAGTGTGCCCGTCGTGCTGCGGGTCTTCGACCGCGACCTGGCCCGGATGATGGAGCGGAACTTCGGGTTCCGGCACGTCCGGTCGACCTCGGCCCTGGCCGCGCCCTGGTTCGTCGGTGCCGCGTTGGGGCTCGACGTGCTGGAGACGTTCTTCGTGGACCAGCAGGCGTTCCTGGTGGGCCGGCTGACGATCGCCCTGGGGGGCGGCCTCCAGGGCCTGGCCATGCAGGACCTGTCGGCCCGGACCCGGGTGGTGGCGCTGGCCCGGGCGGCCACCGGCGGGACGCTCGAGCACCCGCCCCGGCGCGGCACGCGCTTCCAGTGGGGCGACCAGGCGTACCTGCTCGGACCCTATGACGAGCTCCTCGAGGTGCTGCGACGGGACCAGCGTCCGGCCGAGCGCTGAGGCGCGGCACGCCGTCGCCGGAGACGGTGTGACGCGCGGCGGTTCCCGACGATGGATGGGGGGACGGGGTGCCGCCGAGCGGGGGCGCCGCGGACCGGACCGACCGGTCGGGGCCGACGCACAACGTAGGGGGACACATGATCCGCAAGCTCGTGACCGCAGCCGTCGCCGTGGCGGCGGCGGCCGGCCTCCTGGTCGGCCTCGGAGGCGTGGCCTCGGCCGACCCGGCGCCGGTGGCCCTGACCCTGGACCAGGCGCAGGCCTTCGCCATCCTGGGTGCGTCGTGCGGGGGGATCCAGGAGACCGTGACCACGAACGGGTTCGATCCGGCCACCGGCTTCCCGACCGGGGTGGTGCAGATGAAGACCTCGTGCGGCGGCAGCGGACGGGGCGGCGGCTACCACTCGACCACCTACACGGCGACCGCCGACGTGGTGTGGGACTTCACGGCGACCGTCGTGTCGACCGCCGTGCCCGCCACGGGCGCGGTCACCGATCCGTCGTTCAGCGCGGTCGACGCGTCGGGCAACGAGGTCTACAACTCGGGGAGCTGGGCCTACCTGCTGCTGGCACCGTCCTACGTGCCGGTGCCGAGGGTGACGGGCATCTCGGTGTCCGAGGGTCCGGCGGCCGGAGGGACCTCGGTGACGATCACGGGCACCGGCTTCACCGGCGCCTCGGCGGTCTCCTTCGGGAGTGTGCCGGCCGCTTCGTTCACCATCAGCGGTGACACCTCGATCACGGCCACCTCGCCGGCCACCGGGCCCGGCACCGTCGACGTGACGGTGGCCTCGGCCGGCGGCACCGACGTGACCGGGTCGTCCGACCGGTTCACCTTCGTGGCCGCGCCGACGATCACCTCGCTGAGCCCTGCCTCGGGGCCCCTCAACGGCGGCAACCAGATCGTGATCACGGGCACCGGACTGGCCGCCGTCACCTCGGTCGACGTGGGCGGGGCCTACGCCGCCGTCCTGGACCAGAGCGACATGGCGATCACGGCGACGGCGCCGCCCGGCGAGTCGGTCGACGACACCGCCGTGCACGTCACCTCGATCGGGGGGACCGCGTCGGCCCGGTACGCCTACACCGCTCCCGACGTCTGCGGCCCGGGCTGCGTGTTCACCAGTCCGGCCACCGCGTCGGCCACCACCGGGGAGCCGTTCACGTTCACCGTCTCGGCGAGCGGCTACGTCATCCCGACCTTCACGGAGAAGGGCAGGCTTCCGCGCGGCGTCACGTTCGCGGACGACTACGATGGCACGGCCACCCTGGCGGGGACCCCGGTCGCGGCCGGCCGGAAGGCTCCCGCCGGCACCTACCGGGACAAGGTCACGGCCACCTTCGCCTACGGCGCCGTGGTCAAGAAGGTCACCCAGGTGCTGGTGCTCACGGTCAGCTGATCCGGGGGCGGTGGCCCGGGCGCCCGGCCCCGGTGTTGTCACCCGCGGTGACCACCTCGACCACCGGCTCAGGACGGTCGTCGAACTCGGTGCGCAGGGCGCGCGACATCACCGCGTGCTGCAGGTACAGCGTCGTGATGTAGGTGAGCTCGAGGATCTCCTCATCGGGCAGCGCCTCCCGGAGGGCGTCGAACAGTCCGTCCGGCACGCGTCCGTGGTCGAGCGCCAGGCAGTCGGTATACGCCAGCACCAGCCGCTCGGTCCCGTCGAAGCAGTCGGCCGCCGCCCAGTGGGGCACAGCGGCGATGGCCTCCTCCGACACGCCCAGCGCCCGCAGCGACTTGCAGTGCTGGGAGTAGACGAACTGGCTCCCCGACACCCAGCCGACCCGGGCCTGCCCCAGCTCGCGCAGCACCGGGTCGAGGAGGCGCTTCGGGCTCTGGTAGAGGCCGAAGCCCTGCACGGAGTGCTCGAGCACGTCGGGCACCAGGGCGAACACCGTCCACCAGTCACCCGGCGTCCCGTCCGAGGTGCCCGGCTCGGCCACCGGGTCGCGGTCCTCGAAGAGCAGGTCGTACATGACGGTGACGATGGGGGCCGACGCGTCGGCGCGGGGCACCTGACGGAGTCGGGGCACGGGCGGCCTCAGGCCCGGGCCGCGTCGACGGCGCGGGCCGGGGCGATCGAGACGTCGGACGGTCCGAGCTCGCGTGTCCAGCAGGCGAACTCGAGCAGGATGCCGTCGGGATCCTGGAAGTAGATCGACCGCACGAACACGCCGGGGTGCAGGTCGTCCGAGATCCCCCACTCGCTGTCGTCGTGGTTGGCCACGTCGGTGCAGTCGACCCCGGCGGCCCGCAGGCGGTCGCGGTACTCGTCGATCTTCTCGGGCGGGACGGCGAAGGCCACGTGGTTCATCGAGCCCACGGCGCTGGTGAGGCTGCCCTGGTCGGGCCGTCCGGACGGGGCCGACACCCCGGGCACACCCTCGGGCGCATCGGGGAACCAGAAGAACGCCAGGGCGTCGCCACCGCCGCAGTCGAAGAAGAAGTGCTGACCCATGCCGGCGGGCAGGTCGATGGTCTTGATCAGGGGGAGCCCGAGCACGTTGGTGTAGAAGTCCACGGTCCGGGCCATGTCCCGGCACACCAGGGCCAGGTGGTTGATGCCCCGGAACTCGAAGCCGGCGTCCCCGACGCCGGTCGGGCGGACGGGGTCCGTGTCGGTGTGGTCAGTAGCCATGGGATGCTCCTCGCGACGTCTCCCCGTACCCGGCGGCCGTCGTCCGCAGGGCCGGTCCGCGCCTCCCACCGTACCGCCGGGTGTGGCCGGGTGCCGGGGGCACCGCCGCGCCGGCGGGGTGGTCTCAGGCGTCGAGGTCGGCCAGGGCGTCGAGGTCGATGGCCTGCTGGGCGTGACGGCGGGTGTTGGTGAGGAACATCTCGTCCCCGCGCGGCGTCTGCTTGACCATCATCGACGCCCCCACCGCCATCATCAAGCCGCCGAAGCACTCACGCCGGTAGTCGGCCCGCAGCTCGTCGAGCGGGTAGCCGGTGACACCGTGCTCGCCCAGTGCCTCGTGGTACCCGGCCAGCAGCTCGTCGACGTGGGCCCGGCGCACCTCCGGCTCGAGACTGCCGCCGACGAAGTAGGCCAGGTCGTAGGCCCCGCAGCCCCAGCCGATCGTCTGGTAGTCGACCACCACCGGGGCCGGGTCACCGGGGGTGAAGAGCATGTTGTCCAGGCGGAAGTCGGCGTGCACCACCGTGCGCGGCCCGTGCGGGCGGGCCATCCACCCGCCCAGCCGGGGGAGGAAGTCCTCCAGGAGGGCCACGTGGGCGGGCGCCAGGCGGTCGCCGTAGCGGTCGAGGAAGCCCGGGAACACGCCGGTCACGATGGAGGCGGTGAACGCGTCGCTGTCCGGGGTGGCGCGGTTGACCCAGGGGCTGGCGGCCAGGTCGGGAGCCTCCCAGCACGGTCCGTGCAGGCCGGCCATCTGGCGGACGGCCGCGGCCGCGGTGGTGGCGTCACAGCCGGCCAGCTCGTCGCCCTGGCTGGCGCCCACCACGTCCTCGAGCAGGAGCGTGAACCATGCCTCCTCGGCGTCGACGGCGGCGTACAGCAGTCGGGGGTGACGCACCGCCACCCGGGGGGCGACCTCGGCGTAGAAGCGCACCTCGACCTCGTAGGCCCGCATGATGCGCCCGGTGGCGTGGCTCTGCGCGTCACCGGAGGTGAACTTGCCGACCACCGTGGCCGGCCCCGCGCCGGCCGGCGCATAGGTGAGGGCGAACCGCACGGTGTCCGCCATCTGACCGGTGCCCACCGGCGTCGGCACGACCTCCACGACCCGGCCGCCCCCGGTCAGGAGGCCTCGCTCGGCCAGGACGGCGGTGAGCCAGGCGGCGTCCACCTCGGCCGGGGTCCGGCGCACGTCCGTCGGTCCCCCCGCAGCCGGCGGGGTGCGGGTGCTCATGGTCGCCGGGCGTGCCGGCCGGTCGTCTGGTGCGGGGCCACGCCGCAAGCTACCCCGCCGACCGCTGCGGTGGCCCGTGTCCGCTCCGGCGCCGGTCGAGGTCCTCCGACGCGTCGGCGAGGAGCTGCTGCAGGTGGAGCCCGTGTCGCACGTCGAGGGGATGGGGGGTCCGGGACCGGGCCGTGGTCACGAACTCGTCGATCAACGGACCCGCGGCGGATCCCGAGACGCCCACCGTGCCGACGTCGAGGACCCCGTCGGCCGTGTAGACCTCCACACCGGCGCGGGCGGGATCGAGCCGGCTGTAGGCGGTCAGTGACACCTCGCTCGTCGTGCCGCCCTCGTGGTCGAGGAGGAGTCCGATCCACCGGTGGGCGTCACCGCCGGCCCGGATCCCGACCACCGGGCCGAGGGCGGCCTCGAGCAGGTCGATCACGTGGGGGCCGAGGTCGAGGAGCGGGCCTCGGTCGAGTCGCCAGGGGGTGGCGAACGGACCGCCGAGCAGGCCACCGGTCAGGAACCACCCCCGCCCGCCGATCGGCCGGGTGCCGGCGACGGCCTCGAGCAGCGACCGGACCGCCGGCGCGTAGCGCCACGTCAGCACCATCTGGGTCGGGACCCCGGTCTCCCGGACGACCTGGGCGAGGTGCCCGGCCGCGGCCAGGTCGAGGGCCAGGGGCTTCTCCAGCAGCAGGGCCTTGCCGGCCCGGGCCGCCCGGCAGGCGAGTTCGGCCTGGACGTCGGGCGGCACGGCGAAGACCACCGCCTCGACCTCGTCGAGGAACCGGTCGAAGGAGTCGTGGGCCACCGCCCCGTTCGGCCCGGCCAACCCGGCGGCGGCGTCCAGCCGGCGGGCCCACACCGCGGTCAGCTCGGTGGTCGGGTTCGCCGCCACCATCGGCGCGTGGAACAGGTGCGCCCACGGACCGGCGCCCACCACCCCGATCCGGAGGGGAGCCACGCCGGCCTCGGGCGCGTCGGGTGTCACCCGGTGCCGACCAGGCGGGGGGCGATGGTGAGTCCGCCGTCCACCCGGAGCACCTGTCCGCTGACGAATCCGGCGTGGTCCGAGAGGAGGAAGCCCACCACCCGGGCGATGTCCTCCGGCGTGCCCAGCCGGCCGAGCGGGTTCTGCTCCGCCAGGCGGGCCCGGCCGGCCTCGGGGACGCCCCGGGCGGCGGTGTCGGTCAGGATGAAGCCGGGCGCCACGGCGTTGCAGCGGATCCCGTCGCGGCCGTAGCGGGCGGCGACGTGGCGGGTGAGCTGTTCGACGGCCGCCTTGGAGACGCCGTAGGCGACCCTGCGGTGCTCACCGATCGACGCCGAACCGGAGGAGATCAACACGATGGCTCCGCCTCCGCGGGCGCGCATCAGCGGCAGGACGGCCCGGACCAGCAGGAGGCCGCCGGTGGCGTTGGTGGTCAGGACCCGCTCCCACGTGGCCAGGTCGACGTCCTCGGCTCCGAGGTCGGTCCGGAAGTCGGTCCAGGCGGCGTTGTGGTCCAGGAGGTCGACACCACCGAACCGTCGGGTCGTGGCCTCGACCGCGTCGGTCACGGCCGCGGGGTCGGACACGTCGCAGGTGAGCCCCAGGGCCTCGTGGCCGCCCGCCACCAGTTCCTCGGCGACAGCCCGGGCCGCGTCCCCGTCCTTGTCGGTGACCGCGACCCGCGCCCCGAGCCGACACAGGTGACGGGCGGTCGCTCCGCCGATGCCACGGCCCGCCCCGGACACCAGTGCGACACGGCCGTCGAGCCGACCCGTGACCCCGTCCACCGCGTCCGTGGAGGGGGGCGTCGGATCCGTCATGCCTGCACGGTAGTCAATCGGCCCCGGACGCGAGCGAGCGCCCGTCCCACACGTCGGCGGGGACCGGGCGCTGCTCTTCTTGTTCTCCGGAAGGGCGGTCGGGGGGTATGGCTACCGGATGGAGTTGTTCTCCTGCCGTGACAACGCGCTCACGTCGAGCTGCTTGCCTCGTGGCTTCCCGGGCCGACGGGTGACCTCCCGTCCGCTCCCGTACCGCCCGTTCTCAGAGCGGGCAACCTGTGCGTATTCGCATCGGCGCCTCCTTCGGGCTCCTGGCGGAACCTCTACGAGGAGTGTACGGCCGGGCGTCCCCCGGAACGAGAGGCCAAGGTCCCGGTTCCGCGGGGGCGGAGCCGTCCCCGGATCCACCCGGGGGACCGCGCCGGTACCGTGGCCCGGAGGTGACGTCGTCGCCGATGAACGCCAGGAGGCCATCCATGCCCGAACCACTCGCCGCGCTCCACGCTTCGGTCGACCGACTGGCCGGCGTGGTCGGCACGCTCGATCCGACACGGTTGACCGGGCCCGCGTACCCGACGGAGTGGACGATCGCCGACACGCTCTCCCACATCGGCTCCGGAGCGGTCATCTTCCTCCGGCTCGTCGACGACTCGCTCGCCGGCGCCGAGACGCCCGGCGACGCCTTCCCGGCGGTGTGGGACGAGTGGAACGCGAAGGCACCCGACCGGCAAGCGGCCGACGCGCTCGGCGCCGACCGGGCCCTGCTCGACCGGCTCGAGGGACTGGGTGCCGACGAACGGGCGCGCTTCCGGACGACCCTCGGGCCGATGGACGTCGACTTCGACGCGATGGTGGCACTGCGGCTCAATGAGCACGCCCTCCATACGTGGGACGTCGAGGTGGCCCTCGACCCCTCGGCCACCGTCGGCCCCGAGGCCACGGCGTGCGTGATCGACGGACTCGAGCGGTTCGCCGGCTTCACGGCCCGGCCGACGGGGACGGAGCGCACGGTCCACCTCGTCACCACCGATCCCCGGCGTGGGGTCACGATCGGGCTCGGGGCCGACTCCGTGACCTTCGCCTACGGCGATCCGGTGGACGTCCCCGACGTCGTCCTGCCGGCGGAAGCCTGTATCCGCCTCGTCTACGGTCGGCTCGACGCCGGGCACGCGGATGGTGTCGTCGAGAGCCCCGTGCTGGACGAGCTGCGGCGGGCCTTCCCCGGCGCGTAGCGGACCGCCCGCCGGTGGGTTCAGCCCCGGCCGGGGCGGACGGCGGCCAGGACCTCGTCCGCGCTGCCGTCGGCCTCGAGCAGGAGCTCGATCTCGCCGGCCGGCACCGGCCGCGAAAAGTAGTAACCCTGTCCGTGGTCACACCGCTCAGCCCGCAGGCCGTCGATCTGCGCCGACTGCTCGATGCCCTCGGCCAGGGTGACGAGGCCGAGGGTGCGCCCGAGCTCGACGAGCGTGTGGATGAGTGCGGTGGCGTCGGGTGACCCGGTCATCTCCGACACGAACGTCCGGTCGATCTTGAGTACGTCGACCGGGAACTGGCGGAGGTACGCCAGTGACGAGTACCCCGTACCGAAGTCGTCGATGGCGATCCGCACGCCGAGCTGCTTGAGGCTCGCCAGACGGTCGACCGTGGCGTGGGCGTCCTTCATCAGCACGGTCTCGGTGATCTCGATGACCAGGTCGTCCGGGTCGAGCCCGTGGGCGGCGAGCGCGTCGTCGACGTCCTGGACGAACGTGTCCGACTCGAGCTGGCGCATCGACGCGTTGACCGACATGGAGAGTCGGCGGCCGAGCCGCCGCCAGCGCGCCAGCTGCGCGCAGGCCTCGTCGAGTACCCAGCGCCCGACCTCGACGATCTGGCCGCTGTCCTCGAGCACCGGGATGAACCGGTCCGGGGTGATCAGGCCCTTGGTCGGGTGGTTCCACCGGATCAGGGCCTCGACGCCCTCGATGCGAAGATCGGTGAGGTCCACGATCGGCTGGTAGAGCAGGGCGAACTGTCCTGTCGCCAGACCGGCGTCGAGTTCGGACCGGAGGATCAGACGGTCGTTGGCGGCCCGCTGCATCGCCTCCTCGAAGACGACGGCCTGGTCGCGGCCGGCACCCTTGGCCCGGTAGAGGGCGATGTCGGCGTCGCGCAGCAGGTCCTGGGCCGACGTCCGGTCGCCGACGGCGATCCCCACGCTGGCCGACACGGTGAGGGGGACCGACTCGAAGCCCTCCACGAAGAAGGCCGGGCGCAGGACCTGGCGGATCCGGTCGGCGATGGCCTCCGGCCCGTCGCTCAGCGACACACCCTCGGCCAGGACGACGAACTCGTCGCCGCCCAGCCGACCCACGGTGTCGCTGGTGCGGAGCAGTCCGACGAGCCGGCCGGCGACGGCCTGGAGGAGGCGGTCGCCCGCCTCGTGGCCCAGGGAGTCGTTGGTGTCCTTGAAGTTGTCGAGGTCGACGAAGAACGCCGCCACCGGGTCGCGGGTGCGCCTCGCCCGGGCCAGCATCTGGTCGGCCCGGTCCAGGATGAGCTGGCGGTTGGCCAGACCGGTCAGCGGGTCGTGGAGGGCGCGGTGGGACAGGAGGTCCTCGAACTTCTTCCGCTCGGTGATGTCGCGGACGTTGGTGACGTATCCGGCCACCGACGGCCGGTCGAGCTGGTTGGAGATGACCGCCTCGACGTCCCGGCGACTGCCGTCGCGCCGGACCATGCGGAATTCGAGGACGGCGGTGTCCGACGACGTCTGGAACTCCTCGCCGAGGCGCAGTCGCAGGTAGTCCTGGTCGTCCGGGTGGACGTAGTCCGTGGCCGTCCGCCCGACCAGGGCGACGGGCCGGTACCCGAGCAGCTGCTCGACGGCGGGGGAGAGATAGCGGAACACGCCCGCCTGGTCGATGATCATGGTGACGTCGGACGAATTCTGGATCAGCGAACGGAAGCGGTCCTCGCTCAGCCGGACGGCCGCCTCGGCCGCCTCCTTCTGCTCCATCGTGGCGCCCGCCATGCGGATCACGAAGATGAGGACGAACGCACCCATCGTGGTTAGTGCCACCGACTGTCCGACCGACAACTCCGAGGGAAGCCATCCCATCCAGATCCCCACCTCGCCGACGACCATGCCGACCAGGCTCCACACGGCGACCGAAAGCCAGGAACGCGAGCCGCACTTGGCGATCACCTCGAGGGCGATGAAGGCGTAGGCGCCCCACAGCACGGGTCCCCAGCCGGTCAGGAAGATGACGGCGGAGACGGCCGCCACCTGCACGGACACGCGCACGTTGAGCGAGAGGCTGTCGGGGTGCCGGTCGTAGAGGCGGTCCACCGCCAGGTTGCACGTGGGAACGGCGAGGAAGACGGCGAACCACAGCCACGCCGACTCCCGCGTGATGTAGCCGAACCGCATGAGCAGGAGGATGGCGCCGAACGCCAGCGGCCCCATGAGGTACCCCAGCAGGCCGGGGTCGATCATGGCCCGCGTGACGCCGGCCTGCCGTGGTTCCGTGCCCAGGTTGTCGTCGTCCGTCGGCCGGACGCTCGCCTGATCTGCCATGTCCCCCTCGCCGGTTCGCCGCGTCAACGTCGGCCCTGGTGCATCGACGTGAACGGCGGACAACTTGAGTTGTCGGCGGGTTGCAGGTTCGGGCGGCTGCGGACCGGGACCGGTCCCGACCAGGACTTCTCAGTCGGACCGGCGATGCACGAGCCCGCGCAGATAGGCGGCCTGGCCGACGTGCTGGAGGTCGTCGGCGATGACGCTGACCAACCGGATCCGGACCGTCACCGGTGGGTCCCACCGGGTGTCGACCACGTGCTCGAGCCCGTCGTCGGTGAGCGTGCCGAGGTAGGCCAGCGTGGCGGTGTGGACGTCCTCGAAGTAGTCGAGCAGGTCCCGCGCCCCGGCGACCACCAGGGCCACCTGCTCCGCGTCGTGGCCGTACCCCGTGTCGGAGGGATCGAGGGGAAGGGCGAACCGCTCGGCCCAGCCACCGTCCAGCCACCGCTGACCGGTGCCGGCGAGGTGGGCGACATGGTCGTCCTGGATCCGGGTGAGGTGCCAGGCCAGCCAGGCGATGGAATTGGACTCCGGGTCGGGCCGGAAGGCCAGCTGTTCGATCGAGAGGCCGTTGACGGCGGGGTGGATGCCGTCCCGGACGCGCTCGAACGCATCGGTCAGTACCTCGGTGCTGCCCATGGGGTCCTCCTCCGGGTGGTGGCCGTCGGGTCCCAGCATGGCCCGCCCGGCCGGCGACGGCACGCGCCCCGGACCGGTGGGTGGGTAGGTTGGGTCCGCCGGCGTGGGCCCCGGGCTCGCCGGGGCGACCGGCGAGGGAGGAGCGGACCATGAGTGACACCTGCACCCACCTGGACACGGTGACCGACGTGACGCCGTCGGGCGACGGCTGCGAGGAGTGCCTGCGCACCGGGGGCCGCTGGGTCCACCTGCGTCTGTGCATGTCGTGCGGCCATGTCGGCTGCTGTGACAACTCACCGGGCCGGCACGCCACCGGACACTGGCACGACCACCCCGACCACCCGCTGATCCGCTCGTTCGAGCCGGGCGAGGACTGGTGGTGGTGCTATCCGGACGACCTCTTCTTCGAGGTGGACGGGGCGCCGTCGGCGCCATCCCACCCCTGAGCGGGTCCCGGCAAGAGGTGACGGGTGGCGGGACCGGCCGCCGTTTAGCCTTTGGAGCGCCCGGTGCGTAGCGTGCGGTCCGCACGGAGCCGGTGCGCGGCCCGCGTCCGGGCCGGCGGGGCCCCCTGAGGAGAGGTGGAAGATGCGGCAGTACGTACGGTTGGTGACGGTGACGGCGGTACTGGTGGTCACCCTGGCGGGGGGGGGGGGGGGGGGGGCGCCCCCCCGGCGGGCGGCCCCGCCCCCCCCCCCCCCCCCCCACGCCGGGGGGGGGGCCCCCCCCCCCCCACGCCTCCCCGGTACCAGTGGGGGATCGTGCCCACACCCAACGTGGGTCCCGGCGTCGACAACTCCCTGCAGGCCGCATCGTGCGCCGGGGGCTCGTGTGTGGCCGTGGGCTACACCAACGCCGGCAAGGCCGACCAGACGCTGGCCGAAGGGTGGAACGGCGCGGCCTGGACGATCGAGCCGAGCCAGAGCTTCGCGCCGACGAGGAACAGCGACCTCTACGGGGTCTCCTGTGTCACCCCGACGTTCTGCATGGCGGTGGGATCGGGCACCGGAAGGACGATCACCCAGACGCTGATCGAGCAGTGGGATGGGGGTGGGCTGCTCATCGTCCCCAGTGTCAACACCAGCAATGCGCAGCCCCAGTCGCTCTACGGCGTGTCGTGCACCTCGGTCACCTTCTGCGTCGCCGTGGGCTCCGTCCAGACCGTGCCCGGGCCGACGGTCACCCTGATCGAGCAGTGGAACGGCACCGTGTGGTCGCTCGTGGCCAGTCCGAGTGCGCCGGGCAGTGGACTCTCCGAACTCAACGCGGTGTCGTGCCTGTCACCCACCTCCTGCACCGCCGTCGGTGACTACTTCAACGGGTCGGCGAGCCAGACCCTGGCCGAGTCCTGGAACGGGACGACCTGGTCGATCGTGACCAGCCCGAATCCGTCCACGCTGGTGACCAACGTCCTGACGTCGGTGTCGTGCCTGTCGGCGACCGCCTGCACGGCGGTGGGCTATTCGGCGGCCGGTGCCGGCTACCAGAACCTGGCCATGCAGTGGAACGGCACGGTCTGGACGACGACGTCGGCCCCGGAGACCGGGCCCACCGACGACGACCTCCTGGAGTCCGTCTCGTGCGGATCGCCGACGTCGTGCACGGCGGTGGGCTCGTCCTCGCCCGACGGGTCGAGCGACGCCAATCTCATCGAGCAGTGGGACAACGGGGTCTGGTCCATCGTCGCCTCCCCCGACCCGTCGCCCGGTCTCGACGGCGAGCTCACGGGTGTGGCCTGTACCGGGGTGTGGTCGTGCGCTGCCGTGGGGGACACACCGGACGACACACCGATGCTCACCGAAGCACTGTCCGTCGAGCCGGGCTACTGGATGGCGGCGAGTGACGGCGGCATCTTCGCCTTCGGCTCGTCGGCGTTCTACGGCTCCATGGGCGGCAAGCTGCTGGCCCAGCCCGTCGTCGGCTTCGCTCCCACGCCCGACCGCATGGGCTACTGGGAGGTGGCGAGCGACGGAGGGATCTTCGCCTTCGGCGACGCCGGCTTCTACGGCTCCATGGGCGCCAAGCCCCTCAACCAGCCGATCGTGGGCATCGCCTCGACGGCGGACGGCAAGGGCTACTGGGAGGTCGCCCGCGACGGCGGCATCTTCGCCTTCGGTGACGCCGGCTTCTACGGCTCCATGGGCGCCAAGCCCCTCAACCAGCCGATCGTGGGCATCGCCTCGACGGCGGACGGGCTCGGCTACTGGGAGGTGGCGAGTGACGGTGGCATCTTCGCCTTCGGCGACGCCGGCTTCTACGGCTCCATGGGGGGCACGACGCTGACCCGACCGATCGTCGGCATCACCGCGACGGCGGACGGACTCGGTTACTGGATGGTGGCCAGTGACGGTGGCATCTTCGCCTTCGGCGACGCCGGCTTCTACGGCTCCATGGGGGGCACGACGCTGACCCGACCGATCGTCGGCATCACCGCGACGGCGGACGGACTCGGTTACTGGATGGTGGCCAGCGACGGTGGCATCTTCGCCTTCGGCGACGCCGGCTTCTTCGGCTCCATGGGCGGCCAGCCCCTGGCCCAGCCGATCGTCGGGATCACGTCGACCATCGACGGCCAGGGCTACTGGATGGTGGCCAGCGACGGCGGCATCTTCGCCTTCGGCGACGCGGAGTTCCTCGGCTCCATGGGCGGCAGACTCCTGGCTCGGCCGATCGTGCAGATCGGCTGAGCCCAACCGCATGGCGGGCGGTCGAGCGGGGTGCCACGGGTGTTGACCTGTGCCCCCGTCACGTCGCGGAGCAGGCGGCTAACGTCCGAATTCTGGACGGGGGGACAGGATCAACCTCCGGTCGGGAGCAAGCAGTGGAAGTCGCACCGGTGTGGTGCGACGGTCACAGACGGACGACAGAGGGGGTCACTCGATGGTGAAGTTCCGTAGGCAGCATCCCGTGGAGGGCGCTCCGCCCGGATCGGGCCGAACGGTCCGGAAGCCGGGTATCCTGCGCGTCGCGACGGCAGCGTCGCTCGTATTGATCGGGAGCACAGTGGTCGCCGCCGCCGCACTGCCGGCGACCCGCGCCGCGGCACTCGTGCCGACCACGACGTTCGCACCGACCGCAGGCCTGCCGCCGACATCGACGGTGGCGACCGATTTCGCCGACCCGGACGTCGTGCTCAACGGATCGACGAACGATGTGGCGTTCGGTACGTCGTCGGAGGTAGCGCCGATTACCGGCGCGATTCAAGCGCAGAACCTCTCCTGCCCGTATAACGCAACCACCTGCACGGCGACGGGATCAATCTACCCTGCGCTGTCGTACTCGGCCGCCAACGAGCCGTGGGCAATCACGAATGATGCGACCTTTGACGGGCTCGCTGCTCCGCACGTGTTCTTCTACGATGGACGGTACGTCATGTACTATGACGCCTACGAAACAGCCGGCAATCACTATGGCTGTATTGGCGTTGCTACTTCGCCGACTCTGACTGGCCCATTTACCGGAACTGCGTCACCCATTGTCTGCAGTGATCCGTTGTACGGGGCAGTTGACCCCGCCACGTTCGTCGATCACCACACCGGCGTGGCCTACCTGATGTGGAAGACGAGCAACGTGGCCAACGACGGTGTGCTCGCGCAGATCTGGTCCCAGCAGCTGAACGCCACCGGCACCGGACTGGTCGGTGCGGCCACCGTGCTCCTGACCCAGCGGAGCGGCAGCGACGCCACCATCGAGGCGCCTGACATGGTGTGGGGTGGTGACGCGTACTACCTCTTCTTCGCCGGCGGTGCCGGCACGTACAACAGTTCGGCCTACCAGGAGCTGTATGCGGTCTGTAAGTCAGCGGTGGGTCCGTGCACCCGGCCGTCGTCGGACGTCCTCCTCGGTTCTGGCGGGACGAACGGTGAATGGGGCCCCGGATCGGCTTCGGTGTTCACATCGACGAGTGGTCAGACATGGATCGGCTATTCGGCTTGGCCGACGGCCACTGGAGACTGCTATGGCTTTACTGGTTGCGACAACACTCGATATATGTACACCACGCCATTGACCATCCCGAAGGACATCGTCGGGATGGCGCCCACGCCCTCCAATAAAGGCTATTGGGAGGTGACGTCCGCCGGAGTCGTCTACCCGGAGGGCAATGCGGTCTCGTACGGCTCGATGGCCGGGTACGGGTTGAACGAACCGATCGTCGGCATCGCGGCGACGCATGATGGCAAGGGTTACTGGCTCGTGGCTTCCGACGGTGGCATCTTCGCCTTCGGCGACGCTGCATATGAGGGGTCGGAGGGCGGTAAGTCGCTGAACGCCCCGATCGTGGGCATGGCTGCAGACAAGACGGGCAACGGTTACTGGCTCGTGGCTTCCGACGGTGGCATCTTCGCCTTCGGCGACGCTCCCTTCGAAGGGTCGGAGGGAGGCAAGACGCTGAACGCCCCCATCGTGGGGATCGCCGGTGACGTCGCCACCGGAACGGGCTACTGGCTGGTCGGCGCTGACGGCGGCATCTTCGCCTTCAACTGCCCCTTTGAGGGGTCGGAGGGAGGCAAGACGCTGAATGCCCCCATGGTGGGGATCTCCGCCAACGCCGCCGGAACCGGCTACTGGCTCGTCGGCGCTGACGGCGGCATCTTCGCCTTCAATGTCGGCTACCACGGATCGGAAGGTCCGGATCCGCTCAACGCCTCGATAACGGCGATCGCCGGCACATCCGACGCGGCCGGCTACTGGATGTTGGGTTCGGACGGTGGCATCTTCGCCTTCGGTGACGCCACCATGGTGGGCGTACCGGGCTATTCATGACCTCCGTCTGGCCGACATCGCGTCACCCGTAGATGACCGGTGTGCCCCGACGACCTCCGTGGTCGGGGCACACCGGGCCATCGGTACCTGACGGTGGAGGTGGGCTCAGGTCCGCGTGGCTGGTCCCGCGGGACGTCGGCTGCTCAGCAACTCCACGGAGAACGCCACGTTGGCCGGCGTCATCCCGCTGTCGAGGGTCCGGTCGGCCCCGGACAATGGTCGGACGGCAGGGGCGAGGTGGCCCAGGCGCTCCCGTAGACTCCATCCTCCGGAGCGAGCGACCACCGAGGATCCATCCATGACCTACTGCCTGGCCATCCGTCTCGACGAGGGACTCGTGTTCCTGGGCGACTCCCGTACCAACGCGGGGGTCGACAACGTGAGCACCTACCGCAAGGTGCACCTGTTCCAGCCCGACCCCGACCGCCTGTTCGTGCTCGAGTCGGCCGGCAACCTGGCCACCACCCAGCAGGTGCTCGACCGCCTCAGCCAGGACCTGACCGACCCGGGTGCGCGCCAGAGCCTGGCCACGGTCGACCACCTGTTCGAGGCCGCCCTGTACGTGGGCCGACTCAGCCGCGAAGTCGCCGCCAGCCACCACGACGCGCTGGCCGGGATCGGTGCGGACGGCACGGCGACCTTCCTGCTCGGGGGGGAGATCCGTGGGGGTGGGCCACCCGACATCCTGCTGGTGTATCCCGAGGGGAACTACATCCGCGCCTCGGACGACCGGCCGTTCCTACAGATCGGCGAGAGCAAGTACGGGAAGTTCACCCTCGAACTCGGCGTGGCCGCCCACGTCAACCTCACCACGGCCACGAAACTGGCCCTGACCTCGATGGTGAGCACGGCCGGGGCGAACCTCTCGGTGGGACCCCCCTACGACCTGGTGATCTACCGCGGCGGGTCGTTCGAGCCGTTCGAGGCCCGCATCAATGCCGACTCGCCGTTCCTGGCCCGGCTCGAGGCGGTGTGGACCAAGTACCTGTTCGAGGCGATCGGCGAGCTGCCGGCCATCCAGGAAGGCGACCTGGAGACGTGACGGCACCGGCCGACCAGGCCGACCCGTCGCAGCCCTTCGACCCCATCGGCGACCTGCTCGGGCGCATCCGGGCCGAGTTCGCCGGGGACGACCGTGGCGAGGTGGCCGACTACATCCCCGAGCTGTCGACCGCGGACCCGGGCGCCTTCGGCCTGGCGCTCGTCGGCGTGGCCGGCTCGCGTTACGAGGCCGGCGAGTCCGCGGTGCCGTTCACGATCCAGTCGGTCTCCAAACCGTTCGTCTACGCCCTGGCGCTGGCCGATGCCGGCACCGAGGACGTGCTCGCCCGGGTGGGCGTGGAGCCCAGCGGCGAGGGGTTCAACGCCATCAGCCTGGAGCCCGGCACGGGGCGCCCCGACAATCCGCTGATCAACGCCGGCGCCATCCTCACCACCTCGCTGGTGGCGGGCGGTGACCCCGGGGAGCGGTTCGAGCGGATCCTCGACCTGCTGTCCCGGTGCGCCGGACGGGGCCTCTCGGTGGACACGTCCGTCTACCGCTCCGAACACGACACCGGAGACCGGAACCGGGCGCTCGCCCACCTGATGCGGGCCGCCGGCTCGTTGACCGTGCCGGCCGAGGAGGCCGTCGACGTGTACTTCCGCCAGTGCTCGGTACTGGTGACGGCGGGCGACCTGGCGGTGATGGGCGCCACGCTGGCCAACGGCGGCGTCAATCCCCTCACCGGCGCCCGGGTCATCGCGCAGCCGGTGGCCGAGCAGGTGCTGACCGTCATGGCCACGTGCGGGATGTACGACTATTCGGGCGAATGGCTGTTCCGCGTCGGATTGCCGGCCAAGTCCGGGGTGGCCGGGGGGTTGGTGGCGGTCAGCCCGTCGCAGTTCGGCATCGGGCTCTTCAGCCCGAGGCTCGACGGACGCGGCAACAGCGTGCGGGCCGTCGAGGCCAGTCGGGCCATCTCCGAGCGGTTCTCGCTCCACCTCATGCACCAGGTCGAGCGCACCGGCCCCACGTTCCTGCGGGTGGCGGAGGACGGCAGCGAGGAGCCCCTGCCCGCGCATCCGGACCACCGGGTCGCGGTGGACGTGCCCGTCCTGGCGCTGCAGGGGTACATCGAGTTCGCCGCCGCCGAGCAGGCGATCCTGGCCGTCCGGTCACGCGTGGGCGACCAGGACCTGCCGCAGGCGATCGTGCTCGACCTCGACCACGTGACCCGCTGCCATCCGGTGGCCGCCCTGTTGTTCGACTCGATCATCGAGCAACTGGCCCGTCGCGGGGTGCCGGTGGTCACGGTGGACCGGCAAGCTCGGGGGATGGTGGCCTCGTCCGCCGAGTTCGCCACCCGGGTGGAGGCCGTCGCCGACATCCGGCGCGGTTGACCCGGCCCGGACGGCTCCGGGCGCGGCGTCCGGTCAGGCGCCGGGCGCCGGCGGACCGTCCAGGACCTCGTAGCCGCAGTTGTACCCCGGGATGAACGTGATGCCCGGGCCCCCATGACATCCGGCGCCGCACAGGTAGAGCCCATCGACCGGCACCGGGCGGTCCGGCCATCCCCGGGGCCCGGGCCGGAACGGACCCATGAACTCGGGCTGGAGGAGGCCGTGGCAGAAGTCGCCCCCGGTGCAGCCGAACATCCGCTCGTAGGTGTAGGCCGGGTAGTTGAACTGCCGCTCCACCAGGTCGGGAAAGTTCGGGGCGAGCCGGGTCAGCTTGGCGAGCATCCGGTCCGCCATCTCGTCACGCAGCCGGGCCTGGGACCCGTGGTCGGCCCCGATGGGGGCGTAGAAGGCGAAGCTGCTGGCGACGTGCTTCCCCGGTGGCGCCAGGTCGGGGTCCCGGAGCGACGGGATCGACAGGTTGAACGAGGGTGACTGGGGCACCAACCCGCGCACGCAGCCCTCGAAGTCGGACTGCATCTCCTCCGGGGTCCCGAAGAAGGTGACGTTGTGGCTGAGGCCACCGTCGTTCAGCTCCTCGTAGGGGGAGGCCCACTCGGGCAGGCCGTCGAGGGCGAAGTGCATCTGGAAGTACAGGGCGCGGTGGTCGATGGCGTCCACCCGCTGCAGGAAGTCGGCCGGCAGGTCGTCGCGATCGAGCAGCTGGGTGAACGTGGCCGTGGGGTCGAGGTTGGACACCACGACCGGGGCGCTGACGGTCTGGCCGTCGCCCAGTCGGACCCCGACGACCCGTCCGCCCTCGGTCTCGATGCCCGCCACCTTGACGTGGCGGCGCAGCTCGCCGCCGTGGTGCCCGAACCGTTCGGCCAGATGGGCGGACAGCGTGCCGATGCCACCCTTGACCTTGGACATGGTGGCGCCCGTCGGCGAGGCCAGCGCGAAGGCCAGGCACAGTGCGCTGCCCTCGGAGTACGGCCCGCGGAAGGTGGAGTTGACCGAGAGGAAGGCCAGCATGCTGCGCACCTGGGCGTGGCGTACCGGATCGGGGAGGTGGCGGTCGATGACATCCATCACGCTGCCGAACATGGCGGTGCGGATGGCCTGGCGTTCGGTCTCGTTCGTGGCGCAGGCGAACATCTCGTCGAGCGACTTGGGGGGCGTCCGCACGTCGAACCGGCCGATGGCCCGGGCCGGGGCGTCCGCCCACGCCGCGATCTCGGCCATGCCCAGGACGGCCTCGAGTCCCATCCGCTCGTTCAGGTGCTCGAACAGCTTGTCCGGGTCGCTGTGGAGCAGGAGCGGCGGCTCGCCCGATGGTCCGATGGCGGCTGACTGGACGTCGGGCTCGTAGATGGGACAGTCGTCGAAACCGAGGTCGTCGTAGATCTCACTCGGCACCGGGAACTGGATCGAGCCGGCGAGCTCGAACCGGTAGCCGCGGGCCAGCTCCGTGGTGGTGGCCATGCCCCCGATGAAGTGGTTCTTCTCCAGGCAGAGGACGCGCATCCCCCCGCGGGCCATGACCACTGCGGCGGTCAGCCCGTTGTGCCCGGCCCCGATGACGATGGCGTCGTAGTCCGACATGGCGCAACGGTACCGGAGCGCCCCGTCGGTCGCCCGGGACGCCTGACGGGTCTCAGCCGTGCTGCCAGAACCGGTTGGCCAGGCTGCGGATCCCGGGGAGTGCCACCCGGTCGAGCTGCGCCACCTCGTCACCGTCGAGGGCCCACCCCAGCGCGCCGGCGTTCTCCTCGGCCTGGTGCCGGTTCTTGGCCCCGGGGATGGGCACCGCGCCCTTGGCGATGATCCAGTTGAGGGCCACCTGGCTGGGCGTCCGCCCGTCGTGGGCCTCGCCGATGCGGCGGAGCTCGGCGACCACGGCGTCGACCACCGGCATCGGGTGGTCGGAGAAGTTCCGCTTGCCCGGCGGCGGGTGGGCGGCGGAGTACTTGCCGGTGAGGCGTCCCTGCCCGATGGGCGAGTACGCCAGGGGCACCACGCCGAGATCGGCGCAGGCGGCCAGCAGACCGCCCGTCTCCGGGGACCGCCGCAGGAGGGAGAACTCGATCTGGTTGGTGGCCAGGCGCATCCCGTGCCGCTCGAGGGCGGCGGCCATGGCCCGGGTCTCCTTGACCGAGTAGTTGGAGACGCCCACGGCCCGCACCAGGCCCTCGCCGTGGGCCACGGCCAGCGCGGCGGCCAACGCCGTGTGCGAGCGCAGGCTCACCGGGCCGTGGAGCTGGTAGAGGTCGACGGCGTCGAGGCCGAGGCGGGCCAGCGACGCCCGAAGCGCGGCGAGCAGCGAGCGCCGGACGTCGAGTTTCCAGGGCGACGGCATGAATTTGGTGGCCACCACGGCGCGGGCGGCGCGGGCGGGGTCGGCGGCCCGGAGCGATCCGATGATCCGCTCGCTCTCCCCGCCGCCGTAGACCTCCGCCGTGTCGAAGAAGGTCACGCCGGCGTCGAGCGAGGCGGTCCAGGCGTCGGCGATGGAGTCCCGGGTCAGCTCCGGGTCGTAGCCACCCATGCCCCAGGTGGACTCGTCACCCCACGCCCAGGTGCCCACGCCGAGTCGGGGGATCGCCACGTTGCTGCCACTGAGGGTCACGGGGTCGGAGGCCATGCCGTCACCGTACCCCCGCCGGCGCCGGACATATGCCCTGTACAGGACCTTCGTGCTCAAGCTGACGAGCTGACGACCCGATGAACCGGGTATGTCCTCAGTCGTCGAAGGGCCCGAGCTGCCCCTGACCGCACCGACCGGGGACGCCGACCTGCTGAGACTCCTGCGTGAGCTCCCGGACGCCGTCGTCGTGGTGGGCCCGACCGGGATCCTGGTGTGGGGAAATTCGACCGCGGAGCGGCTCTTCGGGACCACCATCGCCGAGGCCCTCGGCCTGTCGGGACTCGACTTCGTGCACCCCGAGGATCTACCCTTCGTGCTGCTGTCGTTGGAGACGATCCAGGAGAAGGAGGTCGGGGCCCCGATCGAGATCCGCCTGAAGACCCCGTTCGGATGGCGTCTGATGGAGCTCGTGGGCACCCCGGTGCCGTGGCTGACCGAGGGGTCGATCCTGCTGAGCCTGCGCGATCTGACCGAGCGGCGCCGCTTCGAGGTCTCCCACAACCGGGACGCCCGCCTGCGGGCGGTGGTGCAGCACGCCGCGGTGGTCACCATGCTGGTGGCACGCGACGGGACCGTGGAGTCGTGCTCGGGGGCGGTGTCGCGGATGCTCGGCCACGACCCGGAACTCATCGAAGGCCGCCCGCTGGTCAACCTGGTGTGCTCCGACGACCGTCAGGCCGTCATGGAGGCCATCGTGCGCGCCTCCCACGCGGGCGCGGCGGCCGGACCGGTGACGGTGACGGTCGGCCTGAACCGGATCGGCTCACCGGCGCCGATCCCCTTCGAGCTCAGCCTCGTCAACCTGGTGGACGACCCGACCGTGGGCGCCTACGTGGTCTCCGGACACGACGTCACCGACCGCGCCCGCCTCGAGGAAGAGCTGTCGTACCAGGCGTACCACGACTCGCTGACCGGTCTCGGCAACCGGGCGCTGTTCGTCCGGCGCCTCGAGGACGGCCTGGCCCGGGCCGAGCGCACCGACTCGGCGGTGGCCGCCCTGTTCCTCGACATGGACGGACTGAAGTCGGCCAACGACCGGCTCGGCCACGCCGCCGGGGACGCCCTGCTGCAGGCCATGGCCGGGGTGCTGCGGGCCAGCATCCGCAAGTCGGACACCGCCGCCCGGCTCGGTGGCGACGAGTTCGGGGTGATCGTCGAGGACTTCACCTACCCGGCCGAGGTCGAGGGGCTGGCCGACCGGATCCTCGAGGCCTGCCGCAGGCCGTTCGCCGTGGGCGGCGCCACGGTGTCCGGGACGGTCAGCATCGGCTTCGCCTTCGCCCGACCGGGCATCACCGTCGACGAGCTGATGTCGAACGCCGACCGGGCCATGTACACGGCCAAGTACCGCGGCAAGGACCGCCAGGAGCGGTTCGAGGTGTGGATGCTCGAGGGCGCCGAGCAACGGCGCTGAGCCGGTCCCGGTGCGGGTCGACCGGGGCCCGGCCACCCGGCATCGGGGGTCGCCACGCCGTAAGGTCCGGGGATGGCATCGGCCCGATCGAGGCTCGCCGGGTTGCGGACCCACCGGGCCCCGACCTGGTGGCAGGACGCCAAGCTCGGCATCTTCGTGCACTGGACGCCGGCCTCGATCCCGGCGTTCGCGCCGACGTTGGGCGACTACGGCGACCTCCTCTCCTCGGGTGAGCCCGACGCCTTCCAGTACTCGCCGTACGTCGAGTGGTACGAGAACTCGCTGCGGTTCCCCGACAGCCCGGCGTCGCGCCATCACCGCGAGGTGTGGGGGGACCGCCCCTACCGCTCGTTCGCGGCGGACTTCGTGGCCGGCCTCGACAACTGGGACCCGGAAGGCTGGGCCACCGCCTTCGCCGCGACGGGTGCCCGGTACGTGGTCCTGGTGTCCAAGCACGCCGACGGGTGGTGCCTGTGGCCCTCGACGGTCCGCAACCCGCACCTCGGCGGGTGGTACTCCGAACGCGACCTGGTCGGTGAGCTGGCGGAAGCCGTGCGGGGCCGGGGGATGCGCTTCGGGCTGTACTACAGCGGGGGGCTCGACTCCACGTTCCTCGAGTTCCCGATGGGGTCCATGGGCGGCGTGCTGGCCGCAGTGCCGCGGGGTGACTACCCGGCCTACGCGGAGGCCCAGGTGCGCGAGCTGATCGACCGGTACCGGCCGTCGGTGCTGTGGAACGACATCGCCTGGCCGACCCCGGGCAAGGAACTCTGGCCCCTCCTCGAGCACTACTACCGTGTGGTGCCCGACGGCGTGGTCAACGACCGGTGGATGCCCTGGTCGCCCCTGCTCGGTCTGGCCCGTTCGGCCAGGGGTCGCGGGGTGATCGACGCGCTCATGGCCCGCCAGACCCGGTCGGAGAAGGGACTGGTGCCTCCCCGGCCACCCCACTTCGGCTACCGGACACCCGAGTACATGACCTTCGAGGACATCCAGAGCACGCCGTGGGAGTGCGTGCGCGGGATGGACCACAGCTTCGGCTACAACGCGCAGTCGACCGAGGAGGACTTCCTGGCCCGGGACGAGCTGCTCTGGTCGGTCACCGACATCGCCGCGAAGGGCGGCAACCTGCTGTTGAACGTCGGGCCGCGTGCCGTCGACGCCACCATCCCCGAGGAGCAGCTCGTCCGGCTCGGCTGGCTCGCCGGCTTCGTGCCGCCCAGCGGCGACGCGCTGTTCGGCACCCGGCCGTGGGCGACGCCGGGCTCCACGACGGCGGAAGGTGACCCGCTGCGCTACACCGCCCGGGACGCCGACGTCTTCGCCTTCGTCCGCCCGTCCTCGCCGAGCGCGACGCTGGCCGAGGTGGTGCCGACGCCGGCGACCACCGTGCGCGACCTGAGCGGCCGGCCGCTCCCCTGGGAGTCGACGCCTGCGGGGATCCGGGTCGGACTACCGGCCTCACCCGACGGCGACCCGGTGGTCGTGGCCCTCGGGCACGTGGCGGCGCACGGCCGCCCCTGATCGGCCGGTGGCGATCCCGATGCCCGACGGCGACGGCCTGTCGTACCGGTCGCGGACCGGACGGTGGGTCATCGCCGCGTCGGTCCTGGGGTCGGGCATGGCCTCGATCGACGCCACCGTCGTGGGGATCGCCCTCCCGACCATCGGGCGGGACTTCCACGCCACGGTGGCCCAGCTGCAATGGGTCGTGAACGGGTACACGCTGGCCGTAGCCGCGCTGCTGCTCGTCGGCGGGTCACTCGGCGACCGGTTCGGTCGTCGTCGCCTGTTCGTCATCGGGACCGCGTGGTTCACCCTGGCGTCGGCGGCCTGCGCGGTGGCACCCGGCGCTCCGGCGCTGATCGTGCTGCGCGTCCTGCAGGGCGTGGGCGGCGCGCTGCTGACTCCGGGAAGCCTGGCCATCCTCCAGTCCTCGTTCCGGGAGGCGGACCGTGGCCAGGCCATCGGGGCCTGGACGGGCCTCGGCGGGGTGGCGTCGGCCGTCGGACCGTTCCTGGGCGGCTGGCTCATCGCCGTGGCCTCGTGGCGGTGGATCTTCGTCATCAACCTGCCCGTGGGACTCGCCGTCCTGCTCCTGGCGGTACGCCACGTGCCGGAGTCGAAGGACCCGTCGGCGCCGGCCCGGGTCGACGTCACCGGGGCCGTTCTGGTGGCCGTGGCGCTGGCCGGCGTCACCTACGGGCTCACCGAGGGTCCGGCACACGGCTGGCACGGACCTGGGCCGGCCGTGTCCCTGGCCGTGGGCGCGGTGGCCGCCGTGGCGTTCGTGGTGGTCGAGTCACGCCGTCCCGCGCCCCTGCTGCCCCTCGGTCTCTTCCGGCACCGGCAGTTCGCCGTGACCAACGCCGTCACCTTCGTGGTGTACGGGGCCCTGGGTGGGGTGTTGTTCCTCCTGCCCGTCGTCCTCCAGGTGGTGGGGCACTACTCGCCGCTGGCGTCGGGGGTCGCCCTGCTGCCCCTCACGGTCGTCATGCTGCTGCTGTCGGCGACGTCGGGGCGGGTGGCGGCCCGCATCGGCCCGCGGCTGCAGATGGGCGTCGGGCCGGTGGTGGTGGGCTGCGGCCTGGCGCTGCTGTCCCGCATCGGGTCCGACAGCGCCTACGTGTCCGGCGTCCTGCCGGCCGTGCTGGTATTCGGACTGGGACTGGCCGTAACGGTGGCGCCGCTCACGGCCACCGCGCTGTCGTCGGCACCCGAGGAGCACGCGGGGCTCGCCTCGGCCGTCAACAACGACGTCGCCCGGATCGGCGGCCTCGTCGCCGTGGCGGTGCTGCCGGCGCTCAGTGGCATCTCGGGCTCCGCCTACCTCCATCCGGCCGCGTTGGCCGACGGGTTCCGCACGGCGACGCTGATCGGCGGCGCCTGGTGTGTGGTCGGTGGTGTCCTGGCCGCCATCGGCATCCGGAACCCGCCCCGACCGGTGCCGTCGCCGGATGCACCGGCCCGGGATGCCCCGGTTCCCCTCCACCACTGCGGTCTCGACGCCCCACCGCCGGTCACCGCCAGGTGACAGCGGCCCGTCCCCCGTGGGCGGACCGCAGACCGGAGCACCTCGTCGGGTCGGCACGGCGGTACGTTGACGGCATGGCTGGACGCCCGGGCACCCGGCTTGACGGGTGGCTGGTCGGGGCCCTGTGCCTCCTCACGGCCACCACCGGCGTGCTCGACGCCACCAGCTTCCTCGACCTGGGCAGGACCTTCACGGCCAACATGACGGGGAACGTCCTGCTCCTGGCCTTCTCGCTCACCGGGACGTCGCTGGGCGGCGGCTCCGACTCGCAGGGCTTCGTCATCGCCCTGGTGGGCTTCGTGGTCGGGGCGGTGGCCGGGGCGGCCGCGGCCGGACGGCGCGGCCGGGCGGCCCATCTGCACCTCGGGCTCGGGCTCGAGCTCGTGGCCGTCTCGTTCGCACTCGTCGTGGGCCTGACCGGCTCCGTGCAGGTGACCGATCGGCGTGACGTCGTCATCGGCCTCCTGGCGATCGCCATGGGCGTGCAGAACGCGGTGGTCCGCCGGATGGCGCTGAGCGAGGCCAACACCACCGTCCTCACGACGAGCCTCGGATCGCTGGCCGCGGATCTGGTGGCCGTCGGGGGACGACCGCCCCGGGCGGGTCGGCGGATCGCCACCGTGGCCTGCATCTTCGTCGGGGCCGTGGTGGGGGCACTCCTGCAGCGCCATGGCGTGGGCTGGCCACTGGCGTTCGCCCTGGCGCTCGTGGTCCTGGCCGGCGGAGCGCTCGCCCGGGCCGGCTGGCCGGCGCCGGAGGACTGACCCTTCTCCGCCCCGCCATTCTTGACTAAACCCATCGGCTTTACCTAGTATTCGTCCATGACCCGTGCGACGACCCCGACGCCGCCATGATCGACGCCCCCGAGCGGGTCCGCCTGAGCACCGCCGAGCTTCTCGTCGTGGCGCGGGGCCTGGCCACGTCGGCGTCGTCGTGGCCGGGCACCGCGCACCCGGAGACCCGCTCCTGGCGCACCGTGGCGGCGACCGACCGCTACGAGGCGTTCGTCATCGCCTGGCCCGTCGGAGGGTCCATCGAGCTGCACGACCACGGTGACTCGGCGGGTGCGGTGGTGGTGGCGGCCGGCTCCCTGGTGGAGACGGCGGTGGGCCACGACGTCGACGGCTCCCTGGTGGCGGTGTCCCGGTCGGTCGACGAGGGTGGTCATCTGGTGTTCGAGCCCGGGCACGTCCACGACATCGTCAACCACGGACCGGGCCCGGCCCTGAGTGTGCACGTCTATTCACCGGTGCTCCGGTCGATGACCTTCTTCGAGGCGCGGGACGACGTGCTGCTCGTCGCGGTGCGCACCGAGGACTTCCCGGTCGGGTCGTCGCGATGACCCGGACCTCGTCGCGATGACCCGGACCTCGTCCCGATGACACACAGCGCTGACGAGCTGGTGGCCGAGGCCCGCAGCCGCATCGGCCGCGTCACGCCGGGGCAGCTGGCCGACGTCGAGGCGGCCGGGGGCCTGGTGGTCGACATCCGCCCGGAGGCCCAACGTCGGGCGGAGGGTGAGCTGCCCGGCGCGGTGGTGATCGAGCGGAACGTGCTCGAGTGGCGCCTCGACCCCCGGGGTGCGCACCGGATCCCCGAGGTCCGCGACCACGACCAGCCCGTGGTGGTCGTGTGCTCGGCCGGGTACGCGTCGAGCCTGGCCGCCGCGTCACTGGTCGATCTCGGCTTCCACCGGGCCGCCGACCTCGACGGCGGGTTCCAGGCCTGGAGCGCATGGGACTCGGCCGGGCGCGGGGCGGAGGCCCGACGGTGACGCCGGTCCTGGTGACGCTCCACGCGCATCCCGACGACGAGTCGATCTTCACCGGCGGGACCATCGCCACCGCGGTCGAGGCCGGGTGGCGCGTCGTCCTCGTCGTGGCCACCGACGGCGACCGGGGTGAACGGCCGTCGTCCGCCGGACACGACCTCGGAGCCCACCGCCGCGCCGAGGTGCTCGAGGCCGCAGCCGTCCTCGGGATCGAGCGGGTGGAGTTCCTCGGCTACGGCGACTCCGGGCACGCGACCCCGGTGTCGGGTGCGGCACCCCGCGGATCGTTGGCCTCGGCGTCCGTCGATGCGGCGGCCGCCGCCGTGCGCCGACTCCTGGGGGAGGTGGGGGCCACCGCGCTCACGGCGTACGACGCCGACGGGATCTACGGGCACGTGGACCATGTGCGGGTGCACGAGATCGGCACCCGCGCCGTCACCGGGACCGACTGCGAGCTCTACGAGGCGACGGTCAGCCGGCCGGAGCTCCGCCGCCTGCGCCGCGACCTGGTCGGCCGCGGGCTGGTGGGCACCCGCTGGCCGCCCGGACTGTCGGAACGGCTGGGAGTCGAGGGGGGACCCGACCTGGTGGGCGTCGACGTGCGGCGCCACCTGCCCCTGAAACTGGCGGCGGTGTCCGCCCACTCGAGCCAGGTGATGGAGGCGGACTCGTTCATGGGACTGCCGGCGGGCGCCTTCCACCATCTCTTCGCCACTGAATGGTTCCGGGTGGCCCGGGCCGGACGGGGGCGGTTCCTCAATCTGGTGGCACCGGACGTGGTCGCCGGGCCGTCACCCGCCCCACCTC
>Ga0302279_10002003_pt1 | contig 27859 bp, 21 predicted proteins | sample III_Bog_N3_3_FD_194541 | JGI IMG/M metagenome (GOLD analysis project Ga0302279, IMG submission 194541) | Peat permafrost microbial communities from Stordalen Mire near Abisko, Sweden - III_Bog_N3_3 | ecosystem: Environmental > Terrestrial > Soil > Wetlands > Peat | place: Sweden: Abisko... | reverse complement strand
TGCCTACCGAAAATAGAACTCAAGCACGCCGCCAACTAGATAAGCGATTTACACAACTACGACCGCTAACTAAAGAACCTCGGCCACACAAAGGATGGATTCGAGCCATTCGTGAAGCACTAGGAATGTCAAGTACGGAGCTGGCAGCTCGAATGGGAGTAGTCCATCAGGCCATTCGGGAATTCGAAAGCAGTGAAGTTCAAGAAACCATCAAGCTCGAGACATTACGGCGAATCGGCGAAGCTCTCGACTGTCAATTGGTCTACGCACTAATTCCGCGCACCAACCTCGAAGAAGCTGTCAGGTCCCAGGCACGTCGTAAAGCGGAAACTCGACTGGCTCGCGTATCTCATCACAGCAGGCTCGAGGATCAAGAAGTCGGGGCTGATGACACCGAGATTCAAATCGAGGACATTTCGAAAAAGCTGATCGATCGACGAGGACTCTGGACAAATACTGACGACTATCGATGACGTTCGAGATTCTTCCGATCGGTGACGGCCACACGGAGCTCAGTTTCGAAGATGCCGAAGGGTTGATCCCTTCTTTTATTTCGACTAGGGGTGAGTTGTTTGAAGCGGAGCAGAGAAACATCGCCGACGCGCTCGGGGGAGTGGCACCAACGATCGATCGATTACTTGACGACAGTTACCTTCGGAGTTTGCACAAATCCATGTTTGACGAAGTTTGGAAGTGGGCCGGAAGATATCGTGTTCGGGAAACCAATATTGGAATCGACCCAAAAGACATCTCCACCGCAGTCAGAAATCTTGCTGATGATGCTAGAACATGGATTGACTCCGGAGACAACCCGGATGACGTTGGCGTTCGATTTCACCATCGATTGGTTTGGATACACGCGTTTCCCAACGGAAGTGGTAGGCACGGAAGAATATATGCGGACTACCTTGCGAAAGCGATGGGAAGCACGTCCTTCACGTGGGGATTCCATCTCGGTTTAAATACCGAGAATCTGCGGGCCCAGTACTTGGGAGCCTTGCGCCTCGCGGACCGAGGAGATCTGGATGATCTTCTCAGATTTGCCCGCAGCTGAACCGGTTGCCAGACTTCTGTGGAGATGATGGCCACTCGGTCAGTCCACTCAAGCCTTCAGCGCCAACATCGTGTGAGCCGCGATCTCGACTTCTTCTAAGTGCTGCTACTACTCGATCGCTCGGTGTTCCACATGAAGACCAGAAGTAATCTGACCGCCAACTTCGGGCTCGATATGAGGGTTCGTCCGAGTCTCCGGAATCAGTTCTCTCAATCACGACCATTGGGCCGTGGTAAACGTCTTCAAGTTCGGGAAGCAAATGTGTACTACCCATAGCAAGATAGAAGTGTGAAACTAAGTGTGAGCCTGCCCGAGGACGACGTTGCGTTCCTTGACTCCTATGCAACTGCTCGAGGCATATCTTCAAGGTCGGCAGCAATGCACAAGGCCGTTCGGTTGTTACGCGCGTCTGAACTTGGGCCGAATTACGAAGAAGCCTGGAACGAGTGGACTCAACGTGACGACGGAGACGTGTGGGACGTGACCGTGAGCGGCGCTCTCAATTAGTGCACCGAGGCGAAACTTGCTTAGTCGACCTTGAACCTGTTCGTGGTTCCGAGGCGAACAAACGCCGGCCCGCGGTAATTGTGAGCAACGATGGCGCGAGTGTGTCGGCGGAGCGTCCCGGCCGCGGTGTCGTCACCGTGGTCCCGATTACGTCAAATGTTGAGACCGTCTACCCATTTCAGGTCTTGCTGAAGGCGAGCGCGGGTGGGTTGGATCGGGACTCAAAAGCTCAGGCGGAGCAGATTCGATCTGTATCGGTGGAGCGGGTGGGAGGTCGGGTTGGTGCCGTACCAAACGACGCACTTGCGGAACTCGACGAAGCGCTGCGATTACATCTTGCGCTGTAACTCTGATTTCGATCACTGAGCTGTTCTCGCTGATAGGCGTTGGGCGGACTTTGCAACGACAAGTGATTTAGTGGCCAACGCGTAGACCCTCACCGTTCGGAAGGTATCGGTAATTACCGTGAAGATGTCGGGAATCTCGACGTAGTTAAGAAGATTGCTCTGGCCCGAAAGCACGATTGGAGTGGGCGACGAGAATCGAACTCGCGTCTTTGGCCAAGAAAGCTGAAAGAGATCTCTCTGGAGTTCCTCCTATGTGAATCATCACCTCGAGTGGAGATGCACGGAAACTCTGCGTGCGCGGTCTGAGGGCACCGAGGGTACGAAATCGCTCGCGCGGGGTGGTCACCGCCTGATTGTGATTTCCGACAGATGGCTTTTGGAACCCCCTTTTAGATATGTGTAATGCCCTACTTCGAATCCGGCGCGAAAACTGAGTGCTTGTCAAAACTTCTCTCGCGCCTAGCGGGGCGACGAGCGCCGGTGGTAACTTTCCGGCACGTGATCGGGGGATGTGTGAGGTCTTCGTTAAGCATTTCCCGCCTTGGCCCACCAGAACGCTCGCTGCGTCGGTTGAGCATGGCCGCCCTGATGCTTATCACTTCGCTTGTGATCGGGACGATTGCGACGCTCCCCGCTTCTGCTTCTTCGTCGGTGAGCCCACTTGGAGACCTCGGTACGGCTGGTCCTGATGGGTCTGCCGCCGGAGGCGAGTTCACGGGGGTGAGTTGCCCGAGTGCGACGTCGTGCCTCGCGGTCGGTTACGACGGGAACAGTCTCGCCACGTACTCGGCAGGTACCGAATCGGGCGGCACGTGGTCGTGGAGTTCGATGGTGAAAGTCACACCCGACACCACCGACACGGGCATCTTCACCTCCGTGAGTTGCCCGAGCGTGACCCTCTGCGTGGCGGTGGGCTACGACGACGTCCAAGCTATCTACTCCGTCGGTACGTACTCCGGGGGCGCCTGGTCGTTCTCTACCCCCACGGAGACGCTTCCCGACGGATCTGGTTACGGACGATTTTTCGCCGTCGACTGTGTGAGCACAACCAGCTGCGAAGCAGTGGGGTACGACAGCAATAACGAAGGTGTCTCTTCGACGGGGACGTACTCCGCGGGCGCCTGGTCGTGGACGACCAGCGACGTGATTGCCAACGACGGATCCGCAAATGGCGCACTTTATGGCATGAGTTGCGCGACCGCGACCGCCTGCATCGCCGTGGGCTACGACGCCAACTACCACCCGGTGTACTCGGTGGGTACCGACTCCGCCGGAGTGTGGTCGTGGTCGGCAGAGGTCCAAGTGGCAGCGGACAGTTCCGGACAGGGCCAGTTCGCCGCGGTGAGTTGCGCGAGTGCGACCTCGTGCGTGGCGGTGGGCACGAGCCGCCAGTCCCAAGGCCTCTACTCCATCGGTACCGAATCAGGGAACGTCTGGACGTGGTCGGCCTCGACCGATTTTCCCGCCAGCCCCTACCCCGACAACCCGTACACGAGCGTGAGTTGTCCCGCGGTCGGTCAGTGCATCGCCGCGGGCGACGACGATTACGGAACCGAGACCTACTCGCTCGGCTCCGAGACGGGAAACGCCTGGACGTGGTCGGTGCCGGCGAACGTGGAACTTGCGAACAACGAATCGAACGCGATCCCCTCGTCACTCAGTTGCGCGTCCGTCTCTTCGTGCGTGGCGGTGGGCTCCGTGATCATCGACAACGGCTACGGCGCATACACGATACAACCGGCCTTCGCATCCTCAGTCACGCTGCCGGGCGTACCCACTATCGCCAGCGCTACCGCTGGCTACGAGTCGGCAACGGTCAACTGGAGTGCGGGGGACGACGGCGGAAGCGCTCTTACTGGTTACAGCGTGTCGGTTCTCAATGTGTCGACGTCGCTGACCACGACGGACGCTTGTCCCGCATCGACGACGAGCACGGCGACGTCGTGCACGGTGAGTGGTCTGGTCAATGGCGACAACTACACCTTCACGGTCGCCGCTATCAATGACTTCGGCACGGGACCACCGTCCAGCGCATCGAACGCGGTCACGCCGTCGCCGGTCGCCCCAGGCACACCGACCATAACGTCGGTGACGGTATCGGGAACCTCGGCGACGGTGCAATGGGCCGCCGGGTCATCCAACGGGAGTCCGATTACGGGCTATCTCGTCCGCAGTGACAGCACGGCGACGCAGTTCAACGTGATGAATGCCTGCCCCTCGTCGCAGACGAGCACGGCGACGCAGTGCACCGTAACGGGCCTCATCAATGGCAGTTCGTACCTCTTCGCGGTCGCGGCCATCAATGGTGACGGTACCGGGACGTACTCGGCGTCATCGAACGAAGTGTCGGTCTCGGCGCCACCGGCCAACAACCCGCAGAGTCCCTTGACGATCACCACGACCGCGGGCCCCGCTTTCAATGGCGCAAGCACCTCGTCGTTAGCGCTGGGCACATCGGGTGGCAACGTCGGTGGTCTCGACGCCTACGGCGTGGGCGACATGACGTCTTCGGTGACAATTCTCAACACGTCATCGAACGCCGTTTCCGGCAATGTCGTGCTCTCAAATTCGAGTGAGCCTTACGCGATTGCGGAGAACCCCGCGGGCACCGACGTCTACGTGGCGAACTTTGGCAGCAACAACGTCTCGGTGGTGAACACCTTGACGGACGCGGTCGTCGCCGTGATCCCCGTCGGGACCGCCCCCACGGACGTCGCAGTGAATCCAGCGGGCACGTTGGCGTACGTCACCAACTCCCAGTCCAGCTCCGTCTCGGTCATCAACCTCGCCTCGAACACCGTCACGGCGACGCTGTCAGTTGGCAGTGATCCTCGGAAGGTGATGTTCACACCATCAGGGAACCAAGCGGTGATCCTCACCGAAAACGTGCTCTCCGTGTCGGTGGTCAATACGTCCAACGACCACGTCTCGCAGGTGACCACACCGGGAGACCCTGTTGCGTTTGCTCTCAGTCCCGCCGGAACCTTCGCCTACGTGGCGTGCTTCATCAACCAACTCGCGGTCATCAACCTCGCGACGGACACCGAGACCGCGACCGTGACCGTAGCCCCGCGGGGCTACGCCGCGTCGGTGGCCGTGAGTCCCTCTGGTCAGTCCGTCTACGTCCTGGGCGACGGATCGGGGAGCGGTCCCGGCACGCCCCCTCCCGGCACCGTCTCGGTGGTGCAAACCTCGATCAACACTGTGACGGACACCATCGATGTCAACAACTCTCCCACCAGCGAGTACGGGACGATCACCATCGACCCCAGCGGCACCTACCTGTTCGTCTCGGGTGGACAAGTGATCAACCTCAACGCCGACGCCGTCACCACGTCGATGGTCGACTTCGGGGGGAACGTTTACTTCAATGCAGCGGGAACCGTCGCCTACGCCGCGAGTGGTGGCGGCTCAATTGCGTACCTCCTGCTGTCGCTGTTAGGTGGTGCGCCGTCGAGCCTCGCTTCTTCGGGGTACATCTTCGAGGCATCGGACACTTCCGAGGTGGTCTTCAACGTCCCGGCGACGAGTTACGCCGTCGTGGACGGTACGGCCTCTGGTTGCTCCATCGTTGGGTCGACCCTGACGGCGACCGCTCCGGGTACTTGTCTCGTCACGGCCACTATGGCGGGAGACAACAGTTTTGCGCCGATCTCATCACCTCAAACGACGATCACATTCCCTGCGACGGGCAGTAGTGGCGGCGGCGGAGGCGGCGGCGGCGGAGGCGGCGGCGGAGGCGGAGGCGGAGGCGGAGGTGGCGGTTCAACGACGTCGCCCAGTCCCCCTTCGACGTCACCTTCGCCACCCTCGTCTCCTTCGACGCCCACGTCCAATGTCCCCGTCCCACGGGAAGTGACGTACATAGGTAATGACAGCGCATTGAGTGGGAAGGCGAAGACGCTGCTCAGCGCCCTCGCGATGAAACTTGAGAGAGGGGAGTTCATCACCGTGACTGGCTACGCGTATGGGAATTCGTCACTGGCGAAGAAACGGGCGCTCATCGTGTCGGAATTCCTAGAGAGCAGAGTCGCAGTTCGCGTGACCGTGAAGATCGTCACGACATCGTCGGTTCCGAAGGTTATGGTGACGACGACAAAGGTCTAGTTCGTTTCAATTTCGGAGAAAGTGTTCGATGCTAGAAATCTCGCACTGGTTGGTGACGACGAACTTGAGGTGGCGCGTGCGTCTGGGCAGGTCGATGCGGAGCGTGCACTATGTCCTTCGAGTGACGTCATCCCTCGTGGTCCTCGGGGCAGGAGCGGTCCTCATCTCAACGCCAGCGAGCGCGATGACGGAATCGGCGACGATTACCTTGTCGGGCGATCCCGTACCATTCGACACTGGTAACAACTACTCGGTCACTCTCGACGCTGCGAACGACGTTTTTCCGACCGGCAGTATCACGGTGACCGACAGTGCGGCGACGCCCGGCACATGCACCTCGTCGTTGTGGATGTTCTTTGGACCGAGTCGCGATGGTGGTTGGCTCTACGCCGCCGAGTGCACGATCGCGGCCGAAGAAGTCGGGGGAGTGACGGTGCAGGCCACGTATTCGGGTAGCGATTATACGACGTCGCCGTCCAACGTGGTAACGGTGGGCGGCAGTAGCGGCGGCGGTGGTGGTGGTAGCGGCGGCGGAGGCGGAAGTGGCAATAATCCTCCTCCAGCCACGGGGCCAACTAACGCACCGCCTCCCAATTCCCTACCGTCTGCCGATTTTGGGGCACCGGTCTCGGCCACTGCATCGGCCGTGGCGCCGACAACGATTGTTTCCACCATGAACGGGGGCACGGTCACGATCTCGGTACCCGCTGGTGCACTACCCACGGGGACGACCGTGAGCGAGTACCCCGTCACGAACTCCACTGCCCTCGGGTCGGAGGTGCCCACAGGACAGTCCTTCGTCGTGGCCTTGGCCGTGACGTGGCAGACGCCTTCAGGCACATCGCCGGAATCGACCACACCGCTCACGATCGCGATCACGGATTCAACCATCGTTGTCGGAGACCCGATTTACGTCGCGACCTCGAGTGGACTCACGCCCGTCGGCAACGCCACGAGCGCGGGATCGGTGACGGTGATCTTTGAAACAGACCCCGTCTTCGTAGTCACCGTAAAACTCACGAGGACGCCACCGGCGAGACCCGCGCCGGAGACGGTCTCGTTTGCCTCGGTGAGCAGCGAATTGAATGCGGGCGCGAGGAGATCATTGCTGGCTCTCGCGACAAAGCTGATTCCCGGCGCTTCGATAACGGTCACCGGGTGCGCAATGGGCGATTCTGTACTGGCGAGAGAGAGGGCGTGGGAAGCCGTGAGACTCCTCGAAGGCCGCATCTCGATCCACGTGACAATCAAGATTTCAGGAGCGCCGAGGAACACCGTGACGATCATCACAAACAGGCAATAACGACACCGCTCTGCGGCAATATATGAAGCGCGCTTCTGCACGCGCTCTTCCATGGATGTAGCGCTGAGGTTGGGAGGACGCTACCGGCTAACCAATCTCGACGCCGAGGTCGCGTTCGCCGTAGAGCGAGGGATGAAGTTAACAGCTCCAGCACCGGCAAAAGATGGCGACCGGTCGCGAGTGCCACCGTGTTAACGGTGAGGACAGAAACCTACTCGAGGTGGATGGCGCGGAGGTAGCGTCGAAGCCCGGCTCGCGAGCGAGGTTCGTCGCCGGACGTCTGATCGTCATCACTCATGGCGAGTGATCATAGAACGCTTCACTCATCTCGTGTTTATCGGCAGGTCTAGTACCCAACCCTGAGCCGGACTCAATTTTTCACCGCTCCCTCGATGGCCAGCCGCTTGTGGTAGTAGTGTTCCGATTTCAGCGGGCAAGAAGTGCCACTGTTCGTGAAATGTTGATGTCAGAAAGTGGTGCTGAGCAGGAAATATGGGTGTTGGTCGCATTCGCGATTTCATTCCTTCGAAATTCAAGAATTGCTTTTCTACAAGTTGCACATACTTAAAATTTGGGGGCTGGGAAGTTATGCTGCGTCGTCTCGTTAGCTTGGTTGCTTTCCTTGCAGTGCTCATGCCCGCCCTCTCTCTATCGGTCGCTGGTGCGGCGACACCGAATGCGCCCACCGCGGTGTCGTTGACCAATACCCTCGCAGGAGTGAAGGTGTCGTGGACGGCGCCTTCGCCGGTATCGGGTGTGACGATTTTGGGCTTCGTCGTGACGACCACCCCGAATGACGGTACCTGCACTCTGTCCGGGTCTACGTCGCCGCTGTCGTGCACGGTGCCCGGACTTCCGGCCTCGACGATGGTGACGTTTTACGTCACCGCCGCGAGCACCGGAGGTAATGGTCCTTCAGCGTCCGCGTCAGAGACCACGTCCACCCTCACCCCCACGTCCAGTTCCTTGGTTATTGCGGCCTACCCGTCCGACCAATATCAAAACGTGGGCACTCCCGTAACGCTTATTGCAACGTTGCCCTCGGGGACAACTGGGACCACCGAGTTTCTTCTCGGACCAACGCTCGCTAGTGCGACGCCTTTGGCGGGCTGTGCGGCGCGCGTGATCGATCTGGGCTATTCGAGTTGCACAACATCAAGCCTCGTTCAGGGCGCCAATGTCGTGTGGGTGGTCTACTCGGGTGACCACAACTTCGCCGCTTCCAGTTCGTCGTTCACTTACACCATGGCGTCGACGACTCTCAATGCCCCGACGTCGCCCCTGGTGATTTCGACGACCTTTGGTCCGGGCAACTTGGCGCTCACGCTGTCAACGACAGGCGGATCGGGCTCGGGCACCGTGAGCTACACCGCGACGAACGGCACCGCCACGGGGTGTCTCGTGTCGGGAACCACGCTGACTATCGTGACCGCGGGCACCTGCCTCGTGACGGCCACCAAGCCCTCCGACGGGAGTTTTCTACCCGAAATGTCGAACGTGACAATGGTCACGTTTTTCGCCACGTACGCGGCGATCTACGCAGTGACGAGTATTACGCCGGTGTACTACTGCCCTTCCGGCGGCCTACTGTCGGGGACGACGTGCTCCTCTCAAAGCGAAAGTGCGAACTCCGCACCGAGTTGCCCGTCGGGCTGGACTCTCCCAAATCCCAACACCGGTCGCTGCTTCCGGACTGCGTCCATCACTAAAGCCGCGTGCACTGCCGACGGCGGTTCCTGGAACGCTTCGAGCTCCACCTGCACGCTCTACACGTCCGAGGGCACCGCATACACCTGTCCCAGCGGTTGGTCACCACCGTCAGGTTCGCCGACCTGCACCTACCCCAGCTACGGCGCGTCAGTCGAGTACTACAACTACACCTACGGATACACCTGTCCGGATCAGGGATCGGAAAGTGGATACCTGTGCACCATTACGGGCGGAGGCGGTCCGAACGTCCGCGGACCTCTCGCACGGAGCGTCGCGCTGTCGAACACTGAAGCACTCGCTCCACTTTCAAAAAGTCAACGACGATGAACGAACAGAAACCAACGCGCAATCGGAGCCGCATCGCCACTTCTCAACATCGCAACGTGAAACTCCTTCTCGTCGCGTTAACGTCGCTACTCGTTGTCGGCGTCGCGGGTGGGATCGCAATCGCAACGTCACACTCGAGGCTGGCGCGTGGTCAACGTGACGCTGCGACCACCACCACAACAACGATCGCGCCTTGGAACGTGCCCGCGAATGAGACGAGTACGCCCGTGGTGCTCGCCCCGGGGGGCGCTGCAGGGGGATCGGGCAACTACAACGCCGTCGACTGCGTGAGCACCTCAGAGTGTGTGGCGGTCGGTGGGAACGGCTCGTTGCACGGAGTCGCCGGTTATTCAACCTCGAGCGGCGGGAGTTGGAGTTCTGGAACTGTGGTGCCGGGCCTGCCGGACTTGGAGGCGCTTAACTGTACGAGCGCCAACGACTGCGTGGCGGTGGGAGCGGGTGCGGTCGCCGTGACCCGCGATGGCGGATCTAATTGGATCGCCCGCTCAATTCCCTCCAGCAACACCACGCTGCTCGGGGTGAGTTGCGCGAGCAGCGAGCACTGCGTGAGTGTCGGTGTCTCGCCGGGCGCGACCGGTCCCTATCAGGGTCAACTCCTCGTGTCGTCTAACGGCGGCAACACGTGGAGTGTGCCAACTATCTCGGCATCCCTCGGACCGCTCGGATCAGTCGATTGTCCCTCGTCAATCTTCTGCGTGGCGGTCGGGGCATCGATTCTGGTGTCAAACAATGGCGGGGCCACATGGACCAACCGCCCGGTCAATGGTGGCACGGGGGTCTTGCGTTTCGTCTCATGCGCGTCATCGTCGACCTGCGTCGCGATCGGGCCGAATCCTGCCGTGGCGCAAGATCCTTCGGCGAGCGCGTTTGCGGTTGAGACGAGCGACGGTGGAGCCTCGTGGAATCCGGTAGTCATGCCTCCGGGAACGGCGGACGTGTACGCACTAACGTGCGCCGGGACTCGTTGTTACGCGTCGGGCGAATCGACCGCGGGCGACTCGGCGGTGGTCGCCGTGAGTGGGGATGGAGGAGCGTCGTGGTCGGTTGATTCGACCTTGAAGCCGAGTCTCGACGAGGTCAGTGCGATGAGTTGTTCGAGTGCGACGGACTGTCTGTTCATCGGGAGGACCGGCAAGTCGCCCTCCACCGTGGCAAGTACCAATGGAACAGCCTCCCCGGGCTACCCCGTGCCTGCGCCGGTGCGCGCGAGAGATGGTGCGCAATGAAGAAACTTTCGTACGTCTCACTGATCTTGGTCGTGTTGGCGTCAACTTTTGGGGTGGGTGTCGTGAGCACGGCGAGCGCGACGGCGTCCGTAAACGCCGCGCGACTCGGTGCGGGCGCGGTCTTGCGTGTCGGTGAGGAACTGGTCTCGCCCTCTGGCACCTACAGCGCGCACGTATTGAGCGGCGGGCGACTTTCGATTGAGCGGGCGGGTCACTCGGTGTGGACGGTGACCGCAAGTTCGGGAATCGATCGCGTCGTTACGACGAAAGCCGATGGCTCGATCTCGGTTAGATCCAATCATCGCTCGAAGAACGCGCCGGCGTACATGGCGCTGGGCAACAACGGAGAACTGACGGTCTATACGCTCAGCGGGACGCCCGTGTGGCAGGACGGCGTCGTGGCGCATCTGACCTCGTCCTCGTCGATTCCCCCCTACGGCCCGGGGAATCTCTTCGGTGATACCAATCCCTCGCTCAGTTGTTTCACGTGCCAGGCAGCCGACGTGACGGGTACGGCCCCACCGTCCAACACGCTCGACTCAGGCACCGACGTCGACGCCCTCACCGGTGATTTCTCTGTCGAAAACGACCTCTTTGAAGCGCCAGCCATCGGATCCGACCTTAGTTTTCCTCTCTACTACGACGCCCAATTGGCCCAGTATCAGCTGGGCTCCGGTCTCACCACGCCGTCCGGGGGACTCGGCTGGGGGTGGGGTACCACCTTCTCGGCTTCCATCACGCCCCAAAGTGGAAACACCCCAACCTCGAGCGTGACGATCGACCAAGGCGACGGTTCCGAGGTCTCCTTTAACGAGTCCCTCGACAACGGCACCTCGCAGTCGTGCCAGCCAGTGAATCAAGGGACGACCGGCGATTACCCAACGACGAACAAGTACACCCTCGCTGGGTCCGACCTTCAGTGGTGTGCGGACGCGAGTGTCCGGGGCCAACTAAGTGACAACGACGGCACGTCATTCACGTACCAATCCCAAAGTGGTCAGCTCCTCCAAGACTTTGCATGGACGGGCGCCCTCAGTTCCTCCTCAAGTTTGGCTGCAGAGTCCGGCTCGGCGCCTGGTCAAATCACCCTTCTTTACAACGTGGCCGGTGGCAGTATCTCTAAAACAGCGTCAAACGCCACCCTGCCGCAACAGTGTCCGACGAGCGCGTCGTACTGCACGATTGCCTACTCGAGTGACGCCCGCGATCTCGTCGAAGAGTTCAATGCCGCGGGTCTGGTCACGACGATCATTGACCCCGCTGGAAACCATTATTCGCTAACTCACGACTCCAGCGGAAACCTTACGAGCGTAAGTGTTCCTGGCCCCAATGTCGCCTCTCCATCGACGACGCCGTCGAGCACCTGGAGCTACGTCTACGGGTCAGGTCAGGCGAGTCCCTTCTCCAGCGACCTCACCGAGATCGAGGATCCCGACTACAGCTCGTCATCGCCCGCGGCTCATACGACAACGATCAACTACGGCACGACGGTCGGATCCTCGGGCGATGACGGCATGGTGACGTCCCTCGTCGACGGCACGGGCACGACCAGCAGTGCTGGCGCGACGACGGCGTATGCCTATACGGCGCAGTGCTCGGCTGATCCGCCTCCCGACGAGCCGTCCTCGTACTACCAGTGCATGGGCGCGGGGGATTTCCAGACAACGACGATCACTTATCCCGCACAGCCAACTGGTGCGGGAACAACCGCAGCGCCAATCGAGACTGATCAGTACTCGGCCGGACTGGAAACGTCGAGCGAGTTGGGCGCCGGTGCGGGCACGCCCCTCGACAACGAGACGTGGAACTACGGTTGGAACTTCGGGGACGGCGTCGCGAACACTTCTGAGATCATCACCTATCCCGACACGTTGAACGTCGCGGAAAACTCGTCGTACGTGGCCCCCACCGCGACCATCATCACTGACCCCTCGGGCAACGTCGTCTCGACGACCAACGTCGATGGGGATATCCAGACTTCGGCCTATAACGACGTCGGAAGTAGCAATCTCAACGAACTGAAGTGGAGTTATCCCGGATCGTCGACGAACTCGGCATCCAGCCCGCCAGCGGGTGCCTACATTTATACCTACAACACCAATGGTCAGGTCCTCACTTCAACTGACCCACTCGGCAACACCACGTCCTACGGCTATTACGCGAACAACGGACTGCTCTGCTTCGAAGTGCCACCAACAGTGAACAATGTTCCGAGCGCACCGGCCGCGACCTCGTGCACGAGCAGCAGTTCAACGTCCGACCAAGGGGCGGTTGGCGCACCAACGGGGGCGACCACGTTCTCTTACGACGCGTACGGTGACATCAACTCTTCTACTTTGGACGCGAACGATTCGAGTGCCGCCGCCGCACCCCAGATGACGATCGCGGACTACGACGTCATGGGTAATGTTCTGTGGTCAATACCGCCTTCAGGGCATTCGGGCCCGCAGAACTCCTCGAATCCGAGCGCGACGCTCGCGACCTACTCCGCTGCGAATCTGCCGATGACCGTGACCTATCCGGGCCAGAGCGCTATCGACTACACCTACGACCCCGCATATAACCTCACCCTCAAGGCGCAGGCGATTCCAGCCGCGTCGACCTTTTACGCCTACGACGGCGATAATCGTGTGTGCTACGAGCAGACGAGGGAGTGGCCATCGAACTCGTCGACGTGCGGTACAGGCAATCTTGCCGGATCGAGCGCCTTTACCTACGTGCCAGGTAGTACCGCGCTCGCGACATCAACCGACTCGAATAACGACACCACGTCCTACTACTACTCCGATCTGGCCTACCCCGATTCCCCGACCGAAGTTGCCCCAAGCGCCGCGGTGCAGTACAGCGCGTACAACGACTTGGGTGATGCCTGTGTAACGGGCGACGTTGATCCCGAACCGGGCGGCGTTACGACTGACACGCAGTGCAACGTAGTCTCTGGGGACACTTCAACGACCTACGACCCCCTGCACAATGTTCTGAGCGTCACCGACCCCAGCGGTAACACGACGAGCAACAGTTACGCGGACTCCTCGTTTCCCACGCTGGAAACCTCGACAGCCAATCCGACGGGGGTGACCACCCACTACACGTTCGACGCCGACGGTCGACTAGTAACAACGCTCAACCCTGACGGCACCGCCATCTCTGACACTTACAACGCCAACGGCGAACTCTGCTCCAAGGAGCCAACCTCGCTCGCCTACCCGTGCGGCGAGGCACCGAGCATCTCGGGGGTCAGCGAGTACGGCTACAACGACGCGGGCGAGCGCACTTTAATGAGTGACGACACGGCTGACCCCGCTTACCCGGAACGCTGGGATGTGTCGACGACGTACTCCTATTCGAACGGCGAGCTGACGAGCACCACGAACGGCAATGGGCAGACGGTGTCATACCTGTATAACGCCGCAGGCCAAGTTGCTTGCACCGCGTACCCGGTGAGCACGAACTCGAACTGCGGCACCTTGACTTCGCCGGGAATACCGTCGAGCACCAATACCATCGTCGACAACACCTACGACAGCGCCGGACGGCTCGCGAGCGTGAGCGACTGGCTGGGCCACTCGACCACGTACAGCTACGGCGACTGGACGCCGGAAACTCCGAGTACCATCACCTACCCGTCCTCTACCGGCCTCGTGGGTTGTTATAACCACGACAACGATGGCAACCTCACGTCGCTCACGGTGGGCAGTTCGTGTAGTTCCACCACCGGTCCGATCAACGACACGTGGAGTTACGACAGCAACGAGCGCGTAGCGGTCTCGACGTTGAACGGTACAGCCTCGGGCTGGACGACGTATAACGGCAATAACCAGATCCAGTACGGGACGAACATGCCAACGACGACGCCCGGCGACGACGACGCGTATGGTCTCGCCAACAACGGCGAGATCAACTGGGCCTGGCGAGACGCGGGAACCACGAAGGACTTTGGGTATAACTCTGACGATGAGCTGTGCTGGACGGTGCCGACGAGCGAGTCCAGTAACACGTGTAGTACACCCCCGCCCTCTTCGGTGCCCGTCACCACGTACGGCTACAACGTCAACGGCGAGCGTACGAGCGCGACCACCACGGCCGGAGGTACGGCTGGCACCATTACCGCCGTAGGGACTATCAACAGTGCCAGCTCGACCGGACTCTCGACACTCAACGTCAATCCGCTCAGCGCCGGCGACCTTATCGCGCTCTTCGTGGAAGTAGGCGGGGCTCCCACCATCACCGGAGTGACCGGCGGCGGGGCTACGTGGCAGAAGGTGAGAAACGTCAACAACGGAGTTGACGCTGAACTGTGGATAGGCACCGTGAATACGGTGGGTTATTCGACAATCACCGTGAGCTACACCGCGAGTGTTGCCTCGGATTGGGTTGAACTCAGTTCACAAGAGTTCACCTACGGGACTGGGGCTGCAACCACATGGCACATCGACAAGACCGGTGAAGCTGATAACAACTGGGGTAGCTCGTCGACGCTCGCCTACCCCGCACTGACTCCTTCGAGCACTCACGAGCTCTACCTTGGGGGCAGCTTTGACGAATCTGCTTCTGGCAGCGGCGCAACCTCGGGGGTCGTCTACCAGCACACGTGGGACTTGAACCAGTTCGTTTACGACACCAACGTCTCGGCAGTGCTTGCTCCGACCGCCCCCGACTCTCCTGCCGGTGGTTACTTTAACGTGGCGGGACTGATATCGGTGACCGGCACGGTGCCGGTGACGGCCACGACCAACTACAACTGGAACTCGAACGGTGAACTCTGCAGCGTGGGACCAACCGCTGTGATGCCCACAACCGCCACGTCGGCCGGTTGCGGTTCGACGCCGTCGGGTGACGTGAGTTATCAGTACAACGGCGACGGTCTCCGGATGACCTCATCGACGAGTAGTTCAACAACGTCGACAGCCTGGGACACCTTGGGCGATATTCCTCTCGACATTGACGACGCGACGACTACCTCGGGATCTACGACCAATGTCTCGTATATCTACGGAGATCTTCTCTCGGGAGGAACCGCACCAATTGAACAGATCACTACCACGTCTTCTGGAACCACCGCCGTCTTTCTCGCCTTGAATCAAACCGGGGTTCAAGGTGTGTTCAGCTCGACGGGATCGACGCTCGAGCTTTCGGACTACTCGCTCTACGGTCAACAAACCGTCGTCTCAGGAAGCGACGTGACGCCCTTTGGTTTCGAGGGTGCCTACACCGATGCAACGGGGCTGCTCTACCTGATTAACCGGTACTACGACCCCGCGACGGACGAGTTCCTCTCGATCGACCCGGACGTTGTCACGACGGATCAGCCCTACGTGTTCACGAACGACGATCCGTTGAATGCGGAAGATCCGTTGGGTCTGTTTAGCTGCTCGTCGCCTTCTTCAAAATTTTGTGAAAGTCTGTTGAGTTCAAACAAGAATGCGAAAACCGCGTTTGACTACTTTGTCGTGCTGGGTCTTACGACCAAAGAAGCCGCCGGAATCGTGGGAAACTTCGAGGTCGAGTCCGGCGTCAATCCGAAGGACGGTGTGGATCCCTACGGCATCGGCCAATGGCAAGGCGGACGCCTCTCGACAGGTCTCGACGTTTTTGCCAAACAGGTTCACGGTAGTGTTTCGAGCTTGACCGTCCAACTCGATTATGCCGCAAATGAGTTGGGGTTGGGGGACTTCAGCTCCAAGCATGCAGGAAACGGTAACTATTCTTTCGTGATACCCGAGATTTCAGGACTGTCGCCTGCACGGGCGGCGGCTGTTTTCGATGCCAGGTACGAAGGCGGTTCAAATGTAACGTCGCGAGAGAACTTTGCAACCGTCGCGTACAACCTTTGGGGAGTTTGATGTTCAAGATTCCAAAAGGGATTGATCGGCAACGTGTCATCATCGGACGATCGCGACTGGTCGCGGCGGTTCTGGTAATTGTCACGGTAATGGGCGTCGAGAATTTCAGCGTTGTGGTTTCCGGAGCGACTGCCCGCACCACGATTCTGAAGACGGAAACGTTTGGGGGTTATAGCATTCGACTGCCCAGCGAATGGCCCGATCGATCTTCTGCACAATGCTTGGTTGGACATGGAATCTCGGCAAAGACGCTGCATGGTCCAGCGATTGTCATCGGAACATCGACGTCGCTCTTTCGGTACGGATCTGAATGTGTGGCAATTCGTCCGAAGGGTGTGGTCGTGGTCCTTGGATACAGTGGACCGCCGGCGCCGCCGGTACCGTCGTTTCCGATAGCGACGAGGAAATTGAACGGAGTCACCGTGCAGTTGTACGGCGCTAGGAGTCGCCATGACAGAGCCGTCTACTTTCTGGCTCTTTTGCCGAGTCGGAGCCAATGGGTCTTGGTATCTATGCCCTTACAAAGTGCCTTGAAAGCTCGAGATGAGATTTGGTCGTTACTGAGCACCTTGCGCCCTGTCACGCAGCGCGCCAAAGAAGCGACTCCCCCGAGCGGCGTGTTTCGAGGCACATGGACGGGGGCTCCGGGGCTAAGCCTTGACATCTCGTCAGAAGGCGGGACAATGATTGGGACACTTAGAGGGAAGACCTATGAAAGTCCGACTGAGGTAATCGAGATATCGCTGAAGAGGAGAGCAAGAGACGAATTGGATGGGGTTGTTAGCAACGTACGATTTGTCAACGCGCATGGGAGGACCGTCACAGAGCCCGTCGACCTGGACGATTATCCCGTAGGAGACCGATTCCGATTTATGTTCTTGTCGAAGAATATTCTCGAAGTGATTCTGTCGAAAGGACGGATGAGTTTCGGGCCGATGCTCGATACCAGTTACTTTTGCCACCAGACGTTGGTGAGTCCGACCGTCATTTCGAATTTCAATTGCTGAACCCGCTTTCGTCACACTTCGCGGTGACGTTGGCATCAAGGATTCTCTTGGGCGCTCATGTGCTCGTTACCGAAATAGTCAACTCCTTCGACGGGGTCGTCGTACGCGTACAACGGTGACGGACTTCGCATGACCGCGACGAAAACCTCGTCGGGTACGGTAACGTCGACGACCAACTCCGCCTGGGACAGCGTCACGAGTGGCTCTATCCCACTCAACATTGATGACGCGACGACCACTTCGTCTGGCACCACGAACGCTTCCTATATATATGGCGATCTTCTCTCCGGTGGGACCGCCCCGGTCGAGCAGATCACCACGACGGGTAGTGGCTCAACGGCGGTATTCCTGGTGGCCAACCAGACCGGCGTTCAAGGGGTGTACGGCTCCACGGGGTCTTCGCTGGAGCAGGCTCTCTACTCGGTGTACGGCAAGCAGACCCTCGTTTCGGGGAGTGACGTCACGCCCTTTGGCTTCCAGGGCTCCTACACCGACTCGACGGGTCTGATCTACCTCATTAACCGGTACTACGACCCGACGACCGATGAGTTCCTCTCGATCGATCCGGATGTTGCCGATACTGATCAGCCTTACGTGTTCACGAATGACGATCCTTTGAATGCCGAAGATCCGCTGGGACTGAGCTTATTGTCTGCCTTGAAGAGCATCGGTAAGGTCGTGGTCAAGATTGTTACCGTCGCGTCTGATTTGCAATCCGGCGATCTCGCCGGCGCCGCCAAAACGCTTCACAAGACTCTCGGCGTCTGCGTCAACGGGAGCGCCGGCTTCGGCATCGCCGGTTCAGGTTCAGCCTGCATCGGCGCAACAGGAAACGGGAAGGTCTTCACCAGCCTTACGGGTGGGGGCGGAGGTGGAAGCCCAAATGCGTCGGCAGGAATTGGCTTTCTGATAAGCAACGCTAAGACAGCGCAACAGTTGGGCCGCAACTTCAGCTACGGGAGCGGTTCAGTGGGAGAAGGGCTCTCAGTTGGTGGAGAGGGTGCTATCGGTACTTCGTCGAACAACAAGACCATTGTTGTAGGAACGTTTTCTCTGAACATTGGAGGACCTTTGCCGCTCCAGTTTCAGGGCGGTGAATCATGGACAATTGTGAAACAGTGGTGAGCGAATCGAGACTGATGGGAGTTCCAGGTTTTGGCGTGCGGTCTTGAGCCGGTAGCGTCATTTTCGTAGGCTCAGGGATTGATTCGGAAGGGCATGCCGATGCAGAGGCAGAAGGTAATTGAAAATCACGATCGGAAGCCGCTGGCCTCATTCATTGGCGGAGTGAGATACGGCGTGTACAACTTCACGGTCCCCTTGGTGCGATTAGAGCTGTTTGCCGATTCGTTACGCCTGAGTTCAAGCGTCAGACTTTTCCGCAAGCTGGTCCCAATACTCACCGCGAGCTTCGCAGACGTCTCTTCTGTACAGATGGTCGGTAATTCGTTTGGTTCGGGGATTCGTATTCGCACTCGAGGCTCTGAACGCGGTGTCGTATTTTGGACTTTCAGTCCAGAGCGGGTTCTATCCTCTATGCAAAAATTGGGCTTGACGACTATCGCCGAAGAGGGGCACTTTTACTTCCGTAATCCGGATCGCTAGTAGCTCAGCGTTGTCTTGTTCAATGTAAAGAAGAGTTTGACCGATTTGCCTTTTCAACCACCCGGGTGCCCTAGGTACCCGTGCCCTGGCCGACTGGCGCGTAGCGCCAAGTCGGCCCACTGGGCTGACTGAGTGATCATCTCAATCGCTGAAATCTTCGTGTTCTAAAGAGAATTGGAGACGTCGCAAAAAGTTTTTGTTCGGTTTTGCCAAAAATGTGTGGCCCTTACTTAGTAGAGGGCGAAAATTTCGCTCCTCACTAAGGCGCACCATGCGATTACAAATTGACACCCAGACGGTGAAGTTTGCTGCGGCCGGACCGGCAGAGCCCGTTCTCGATTACGAGAGATCAAGCCCACGACTGGCGTCGTGGCTGCGCGTCGCCGACATCGACCACGCCCGTCACACCGTGTTTGTCCGTCAGGGGAAGGGAGCACGCGACCGCTTCGTGCCGATTGGCGCGAGAGCGTGCGGGTGGGTCACCCGCTACCTCGACGAGATCCGACCGCAGCTCGAAGGCGACCGGCACCACCCCGCGTTGTTCCTCAGTGTGAGCGGTGGCGAACTCGCGCTCGACGTTCTCTCGAAGATGGTGAGGGCCTACGTGAGCGCGGGTGCGCCAATGAAGAAGGGAAGTTGTCATCTCTTTCGCCACACCGCGGCGACCCTGATGCTGGACGCGGGCGCTCACGTACGCCACATCGCCGAGATGCTCGGCCACCAGAAGTTGGAGACCACCATGACCTACACCCGAGTCTCCATGGCGAAGCTTCACGAAGTGCACGCTCGTTGTCTCCCGGCCGAACAGCCTCGCGCCGCGCTGGCGCTCTGAGCGGCCCGAGCGGATCACCCGATCATGCGGAATGCCGGAGAGCCTTTATAGTGGTGACGGAGAAACTAATGAAGAGTATGCCCGACAAGAAGACGAAGAAGTCGCTCGTAGTGCCCTTTTCTGACGCCCGTAGGGCGCTCATCGACGATATGGCTGCGCGCACGCCCATCGTAAAGGTTCCTTCGCGTCTTCGACTCACCAAGTAGTTGGACTGGTCCGCCCTCGGCGGGGCCGTCACAGTCCGCGCATACCAGCCGCGTGACTACGACCAGATTCGAACGTTTCGTTGCACGACGCCGGGTCAGAAGTTCACCCGGGACCCCCAACGAGTAATTCGCCACGCGCCTGACGACATCGCAGTCGACCCGAGTGATGAAGCGTGGATCGCGGTCGCGGAGCACCCTGACGACGGGATCGTCGGGGTCATTGTGTACCAAGCCCAGCCCGTTGGTTCACACGATCCGGCCATTCGTCCCTACGTCGCGGCGCTCGGGGTGCGAATTAACTACAGACGCCAAGGGATTGCCACGATGTTGAAGACCGCCGCCATGCTGGACATGGCTGATCGGGGTATCGGCGGCCCAACGGTGTCGCTCGTCAATCGTCGCAACACGGCGATGCTGCGACTCAACGAGACCCGCTTCAACGCGATTGTCGAACGTGACCTCGACGATCCGAATGATGACGTCATCACCGCGGCCATTGAACCCGTTGACTAAGCCTTGAGCTGAGCGTTGGTGTCGGTTGGGTAAATGCCGTGAAAGATTCGTTGGCGTGACATAGATCGCTCGGTCCGCGTGTCAGACTTTGACGATGGGCGCTCGCGTCGCAACCCACAGTTACCGCACGACATCCGCTTGATTGGCGCAATTGTCAACGGACGTCGCTGCCACCAACGATGTGAATGCGGCACGAGCGCTTCGTTTCGCTCTCGTCGGGTTTTTCGGGGTGTCGTGCATAAAGATGCCTGGTCGAGGTCGCTTGTACGGTGTCGTTCGCAGCATCGCAGAGTTGAATCCATAATCAACCGGTACTACGACCCAACAACGGACGAGTTCCTCTCGATTGACCACGAAGTGGCGCAGACGGATCAGCCGTACGTGTTCACGAACGATCGTCCGTTGAATGCGGAGGACCCGCTGGGGCTAAAGGGTGGACCCGGCACCGGTTGCTTAGGCCACGCCAACGCCAGCGCGTGTGAAAAGCAAGCCGTCAAGCGAGTTGATGACTCTGCGGGCGAAAGTGCACTTGGGATCGACTTCCTCACCGTTCTGCTTACGATTCCCCTTGATGAAAACGGTGTCGGGGAAGCGAGTGAAAGGTGGCCATATGCAGTGTTCGACGTTAACGAGGAGACTGGAAGCGTCGATTCCAACGCGAGCATTGATCGCCAATGAGCGTCTAGGGGACCCGGTCTGGGCTGCCCGAAAGAACGACGCAGAACTCGTTGCCGTCGGGATCGGTAAGTACTACCCAGCGGGTGTCGCCTTCGCTGACCCGTCGCACGAGGTCGCCGCCGAGTTGCAGGGCCCGTTCGGCGACGTCGTCCGGGTCGTCCGCGTAGAAGTTGACGTGGCAGCGACCGGGAGCGAGCTCATTGACACCGCATTGTTGAAACGTTAAGTGCGGACCTCGACCGGACGGGTCACGCAGTCCCACGTACGTTCCAACGAGGGGGCGTGGCTCGTACCCAGTCAGTGCGGCCCAGAACTCGCTGAGCCTCGCGGGGTCGTCGGTGTTGAACACGACGTTGCCCGGCCGCAGTAGCACTGTCATCTCGTCGGCGGTGTTTTCCCTGGTTACTTCCTTGTCGTTTCGAAAGCTGAAGCTCATATGAAGGAGTGTAGGGACGCAGACAATCACCCACAGTTAGAGGTGGGCAACGGCGGGTTCGACGAGGTGCGAATGCGGCCCCCCGTCGCATTCTTCGTGTCACGCCGTCGTGCTTCGGGGCTACACCAGTACTTCGTCGATTTGGTAGTGGTCGTCGAGTTGGTCGGCGGAGCCCGGTCGTGCGAAGTGCCAGCCCTGGCCGTAGTCGACTCCGACGTCTCGAAGCGCGAGGGCGTCGTCTCTGGTTTCGACGCCTTCGGCGACCACGGCCGCGCCCGCGCCGTGACCGAACTCGGTAAGTGAACGCACGAGCCGGCGCAAGATGGGGTCGGCGGCGATACCAGCAACAATGCTCCGGTCGAGTTTGATGACGTCCGGTGACGTCAACAAGATGTGACGCAACGACGCAAAGCCGGCGCCGACGTCGTCGATGGCGAGCCGGAGGCCGCTTCTTCGCAGCGGAGCAAGCGCGTCCAGCAGAACGCGATAGTCCAGCACGGGATCGTGTTCCGAGAGTTCGAGGACGATGCGCTCCAACGGAAAACTGTTGAGAAGCTCCTGGCATCGATCGTCGAGCAGTGTTTGCGCCGAAAAGTTGATGGACAGATATCCCGAGACGCCGACGAAGGCGTCAACAGCGTGACGAACGGCGAGCATCTCCAATTCGAGACCAATACCAATTGACGCGGCGTCCGCAAACACTTCATCGGGAGCTTGTCCCCATTCGGCCGGAAACCGGCTGAGCGCTTCCGCACCGACCCGAGCGCCATCGGCGAGCGCCACGATGGGTTGCAGAACAATTCGTGGTCCGCCCGCGTCGCGAATTGGCTGGAGCCGAGACAAGATGGCAGCTTCTCGCCGACGCTCTTGAATGCCCGGTTCGATGATCGTCGCGGCGGCGCTTGCGAGGACCTCCATGAGCGCCCGGTCGCGCTTGGTCAGATCGTTGTCGGCGGTGAACCCCGCCGCACAGAACGTCCCGTACAGCGTGCCGTCGCTGAGAGAGACCGGAACGGAAATGTAACTGCGAATCCGCGGGAAGCGCGCTGCGGGTAGCCGCTTCGCTTCGGGGAGCTTCGCCACGTTGGGGATGACGCTCGGCAACTTGCCGTCCAGGATTGCCTGGCAGAGCGAGGTCGCTTGCGGTTGGGTCTGTCCGTCGTGAAAGAACGGGATTGACGACTCGACGACCTCCAGGTGCTGCGTTTCACCGTCGAGGCGTGTCAGGAACGTGAGGCTGAGCCCCAGTGAGTTCTTCGCCGTACGGAGGAGTTCGGCCACCTTTTCGTCGGTGTCGGTGCGCTTGGGTCGATTTGATGCCATCCCAATCGACCTTAGGACCGGGATTTGCAAACCACGACAACTTGTCACTGTGTAGTGAATCGTGAGGGTTCGCTGCGTGAATTGGATGCCTCGCTGGGTGATCCGGCTCCTGCGTCGCTGTTCTCGGCGTCCCTGCAGATCGAACACTGTTCCATGAACGTTGTCGCGGAGTGCGCTCAGCGCTCGCTACTTCGTGCGCCTCCTACTCAGTGACGCGCAGAGCACAAGAGTTCTCGGAAGGCACCCGAACTCGCGTTCTCAGCTTGGGAACCTAACGAGTCGGAGTTGCCACGATCTCAATACTTGCTGGTCAAAACGAATTTCCTGAGCGTCGATATGGGTAGTTGATTGATTTGGGCACTTCATGGGCACTCCGAACGCTTTTGTGTCAGCCATTCTTGTGCTGCTCGCGCTCGTCACTGCGCCAACCCTTCGATCGAACGAATGAAAACGCTCCGGTCTTGGAGGACCGCAAGGTAGGTCACGATGACGTCGGCAATTGGGACGTAGGTGACAAAGGTGTCATCGTCAAGAATCGAAATGGTGTCGCCGTGCACCGGGCCAACGTCAACTGTTGCGAGACACCAGTCATAAAACGCATCCATCTTCTCCTGTGAGGGATGCTCACGGTCGTACCAATCGTCGACAGCGGTGGAGAGGTGTGGCTTCGAAAAATGCCACGACCCCGAAGGGTTACTCAACGGCCTATGAAGACTTCCGAAGTGCTTTTAACTGAAGCAGCTCTTCTTTCTCGACTCTTTGGTCTGGGGCAAGACCCTTCGCTGCGGCCTCGCGTGTATTCGATGCCCAGGTTTTGAACTCTGGGTCGTCCCCAAGGGTCGCGGCATATTGACGAAGGTGCGCGCTCGCTCTCGGTGCAGCATTCTTTGCGTCTGATTTGTGCTTATTCCGGAGATACTTGATCACGATGCCGTACCCAGCGACGGCGAGCGCAATGGCACCCTTGGCCCACTCGGTCCCCTTTTTCGTCGCCGTGGACATGTGCACACGCTAGGCGAGAAATGCTCGAATTTGGACAATTGTTGGACATTCATATGTTCTGAGTTTCTCCGGATAGTCATTTACGCCGGAGCCCCTCAACGGTCGGCCTGTCCAGCGAAGAAACTTCAACTCTCAATCGGCACTTCTCGCGAACATGACCGTCGAGATGACGCGGTAGAGCAGGTTTCTCCGACTCCCAACACGGGCTCTCTATCCCTTGGGGGAGCGAAGACCGTCGAGTGCTGCCTGCAGGATTGGTTCGAGGTAGTCGGACTCGCCGTGAATTGAGGCGATGCCAACGACCAAGTCGAGGATCTGCTCGAGCGTGAGATCCTTTCGAACCTCATGGGTGCGCTGCGCGGCGTGGAGAAGCGGTCGACCGGCCACCGTGACGCGGCCGCGACTCTCTCCCATGACGGGGGCGGTTCCCCCTGAATGCTTGAGCAATTCGATGCCAACCGGATGTTTGCTCGTGATGAAGAAGAAGAAGCGATGAAGCCACGCTTCAAACGCAGCTCCGGGCGTCTCTGCCTCCACGGTCTTCGCGGCATCGCACACAGCATCGACTTCGTCGATGTACAGAGCCTCGAGGAGTTCGCGTCGGCCAGGGAAGTTGCGGTAAAGAGTCGCCATACCGACACCGGCGCGCCGTGAGATCTCCGCCATCGACACCTCAGTCTGCGGATCGGCGAACGCGGAGCGCGCGGCCTCGAGAATCATCGCGCGATTACGCTCGGCGTCGGCCCGCCTCGAGGGTGAAGGAAGTTGGTCAGGGGTCATTGGTGGTTCTAAGTGGACAGCCTATCCGATCTCCACTAATGTGAAGTGGACAACCTATCCGTCTACAAAACCACGAAGGAGTTCACTATGCAGGACAAGCCTGTCGCTCTGGTCACCGGAGCCAACAAAGGAATTGGTCTTCAGATTGCGAAGGATCTGTCGGCGCACGGCCTCACCGTGCTTGTCGGGTCGCGCGACTTCGAAGCTGGGGAGACTGCGGCAAAGAGCGTCGGAGACGACGCTCGCGCCGTCCAGCTCGACGTCACCGATCCGGCCTCCATCGCTGCCGCGGCGGAGCGCATCCGCAATGAGTTTGGCCGTCTCGACGTGCTCGTGAACAACGCGGGCATCTCGCACGCGGATACGCCGGGCAGGTCGCTTGAGGAGGTCGTGGAGGCTGGCCGTCTCAGCGTCGCGTCGCTCGTCGAGGTGCACGCGGTCTTCGAGACGAATGTGTTCGGTGTCATCGCCGTCACGCAAGCGATGCTGCCCCTCCTTCGTGAATCGCCGGCGGCACGCATCGTCAATATTGCCAGCTCCGGCGGATCACTCACGCTGAATTCGGACCGCACGAACCCGCACCGCTCGATGTTCGGCACCTACTCCGCCTCGAAGGCGGCGGCCAATGCCGTCACGGTTGCCTTTGCCGCCGAGCTCGAAACGGCTGGCATCAAGGTCAACGCCGCGTGCCCGGGCTTCACATCGACAGACCTCAACTACTTCCGGGGCACGCGCACCGTCGAACAGGCCGCCCATGAACCCGTTCGGCTGGCGCTGATTGGCGCCGACGGTCCGACGGGTACGTTTTCGAACGAAGACGGTCCGCTCCCGTGGTGACGTCGTGTCCTAGGGGCGTCATGTGCTGCCACGGTCGCGGTTGCGACAGTGCTGCGACGGTGAGAAGTGGCACGAAATGTCGGTCTATCGAGTGTTGCTCGATTTGAAGTCGCTCCAACGCATCAAAGATGATATCACGATCTGATAGCATATTTGTATGGCATCTGCACGGACGACATTCACGATGGATGAAGATCTCGCCCAGCGCGCTCGCGAACTCGGTGTGAACATCTCGGCTGCGGCCCGGCAAGGGGTAACCGAGGCCGTTCGAGCTGCCCTTGAGAGGGCCGACCGCGAGGCGTACGCGAAACATCCCGAGAGCGTTGACGCCTTCTGGACAGAAGTCGAAGCGTGGGGTCAGCCGTGAGGCGAGGCGAGATTTGGCTGGCTGAGGTCGGCCAGAAGCACCGACCGGTTTTGTTGCTCACTCGATCGGAAGTAATCGACGTAAGGGCACTCGCAACCGTCGCCGAGATTTCCACATCGATACGGGGCCTAGCGGCCGAAGTCGACTTCGACCACGACGACGCGGGCATCAACCAACCTTCGGTCATCAATTGCGACGGCCTCCACACCGTTCTGCAGAACTCTCTCACGGGGCCACTCGGTCGTGTTGACGACGAAGTCATGCGTAGAGTCTGTACGGCCATCAACTATGCCCTCGGTTGCTGATAAGACGAGAATGCGACTAGTGAACTCGAGACTAGGTCGACGTACCCACTGATGCTTGGGCAATGTATGGGCAAGAAGAATGCAGCGTGGGCAAGTAATAGGGACACAGTGCTCAACCATGGTTAACAGAAAGCGCTTGAAACCATTGCTCTTTCAATGAAAGTAATTGGAGCGGGCGACGAGAATCGAACTCGCGTTCTCAGCTTGGGAAGCTGATGTTCTGCCGCTGAACTACGCCCGCAATTTCCTATAAGACGCAGTGAGTCTAGTGATTGTAGGGCGTCAAATGGTAAGGATCAGTTGGCTTGTGTGGCCAGATTCGTCAGATGCTGATGATGTCAATTACATCCTCGAGGCCGACAAAGTCGTCGGGATTGCGCGTGTACAGCGTGAGGCCATTGGCGTGCGCCGTAGCGGCGATAAGTAAGTCAGCGATTCGAAGACGGTGAGAGTGCCCAACTTCCGTCACCGCGGTGACAATCGCGCCATAACTGCGTGCGGCGTAGACGTCGAACGGTATTGGATTGAACATGGCCTCAACCTCTTGGAGTCGAGATTGACGACGAGCGCTTTCCACACCGGTTGATGCGAGTCGCGGACCTGCAGTTAATTCGGCCAAGGTGATCGAGCTAATCGTCGATTCATCGGGCAGCGCATCAGCTACTTCGCGACTGTCCCAGTCAATGATGACGGACGTGTCAAGGAGACCCGAAGACACTAGAGCCCTTGGTCAATAACGCGGTTGAGATCGGCGCGAAACTGGTCGCAATCAATGTGGGCCCCTCTCATCGCGATGGCGAGTAGTTCGCTCTTTCGCACAAAGCTCGGACGATTGGTCTGGACTGGCACCAGTTCGGCGACGGCGAGACCGTTGCGAGTAATGACAAAGCGCTCTCCGGAGACCACCGCGTCAATTACACGCGCGTTGTCGTTTCGTAATTCTCTTTGCGGGATTGTTCTCGTCATTTCTGAAATGTAGCGTCGAATGCTACGAGTTGCTACGCATTAATTCGCAGGGCAATATCATCTGGCAAAGCGACCCGTCGGGGTCACCAACCGGTTTCGCCTGTATGAAGTGCCGCCAGACTTCCCCATTCATCCGGTACGTCAAGCGGGCATTTGTCGTATGCGCCATAGGGAGCGTCAATCAATTCTTGTTGACGGATCTCGTGATGAGCGCGAGACTCCGGCTTCAATTCCTCTCCAGGCTTCATTGGAATCTAGCCATCAATTGTGGCCGACAGCCGTGCCCCGACGTCAGCCACTCGGTTTCATCAACTCTTCCAACGCTGTAGCCAAGACGCGGTCTCGCCCCTGGGTGGCGTGTTGGTACCGCAGGGCGGCGTCGGTCGAAGCGTGGCCCGCCCGACGCATGAGTTCTGCGGTCGTCGCACCTGTGGCGGCGGCGAAGGTGAGGCCGGTGTGGCGCAGGTCGTGAAGGTGCAAGTCCGCACGCCCCACGCTCATTCGAGCGTTGTTCCAGGCTCGTTGGAGCACGCCCACCGAGAGCGGCTGCCCGTTGC
>Ga0302279_10002002_pt1 | contig 27864 bp, 28 predicted proteins | sample III_Bog_N3_3_FD_194541 | JGI IMG/M metagenome (GOLD analysis project Ga0302279, IMG submission 194541) | Peat permafrost microbial communities from Stordalen Mire near Abisko, Sweden - III_Bog_N3_3 | ecosystem: Environmental > Terrestrial > Soil > Wetlands > Peat | place: Sweden: Abisko... | reverse complement strand
CTCCAAGTGCGGCCTCACCCCCCAGTACGAGGGCCTCGAGCGCCTCCAGAAGACCTACGGCGACCGCGGCTTCTCCGTCATCGGCTTCCCCAGCAACCAGTTCCTGGGTCAGGAGCCCGGCACCGCTGAGGAGATCGCCGAGTTCTGCTCGGCCACCTACGGCGTGACCTTCCCGCTCATGGAGAAGATCGACGTGAACGGCGACGACCGTCACCCGATTTACGCCGAGCTGACCGAGAAGGAGGACGCCGAGGGCAACGCCGGCGACATCACGTGGAACTTCGAGAAGTTCCTCGTCTCGCCCCAGGGCGACGTCGTGGCGCGCTACCGGCCCCAGGTGGAGCCCGAGGACGCCACGATCGTGGCCGACATAGAGGCGCAGCTCACCGCTTGACTGTCGTTCCGGCGGGGTTCGCCGCGTCCATCTTCGACATGGACGGGCTCCTCATCGACTCCGAGATCCTCTGGCACGAGGCCGAAATCGAGATCCTGGGTGGCCTCGGTGTCCCCCTGGCTGTCGAAGGCTGCCGCTCGACCAAGGGCATGTTCGTGGACGAGGTCACCGCACACTGGTACTCGCTGCACCCGTGGCCCGGTGCCACCCCCACGCCCGACGAAGTGGCGGTCACCATCGTCGACCGGGTCATTGAGCTCATCACGACCAAAGGGGTGCTCAAGCCGGGCGCCGAGCACGCCATCGCCCTCTGCCGCGACCGCGGCCTGCCCCTGGCGGTGGCATCGTCGTCGCAGTACCGGCTGATTGACGCCGCGCTGGCCCACTTCGGTCTGCGTGACAGTTTCGACCTGGTGCACTCGGCCGAGGACGAGGACTACGGCAAGCCGCACCCGGCCGTGTTCCTGAGTGCGGCCGCCAAGCTGGGTGCGCCGCCCCGCCGCTGCCTGGTCTGGGAGGACGCGCCGGCCGGCGTGCTGGCGGCCAAGGCGTCGACCATGACCTGCATCGCCGTGCCCGAGGAGGGCGAGGGCGATCAGCCCGCTTTCGGCCTGGCCGACCTCGTGGTGGACTCGCTGCTCGACGTCACCGGCGCCTCGCTCGACGCGCTGGAGCGTGCGCTCGGCCCAGCCGCACGCTGACGATCACCGAGCGGCGGTGTCGAGTGCCGTCGCCGGCGGTATGTCCCGTCAGGGCACCATGAGGTCGTCGGTCGTCTCTGCCAGGAGATCGGCAAGTTCCTGCGTCAGCGCCGGATCTGCTCGCCATTGGTCGCTGTCCTGATCGAAAGCCGCCCAGCGAATGGATCGTGGACGTGGCCCCGGGTTCAATTCGTCCATATGTCCATTCTTCCTTACAGGGTGCGCTCCAGCTGTGCCGCCACCTCGCGGTAGCGCGCCACGGGAATGAGGTGCACGCCGTCGAAGGCGCCCGAGTCCCTGATGCCCACGACGAGCTCGCAGGCGGCATGAACGCCGGCGTTGCGGTCCGTCTCCAGGCGCGTCACCAGTTCGGGCGGGACCGTCAGGCCGGGAATGGTGAAATTGCGGGCCATGCCGGCGCTGGCGATCACAATCACCCCGGCATAGACCGGGACGTCGACCTCCACGGTCGCCCGCCAGGCCAGCAGGTCGTCGAGGGAGAAGCCGACCTGCACGAAGAGGAAGTCGGCCGCCTGCTTCCACGCCGGCAGGGGGCGCAGCCCGCTCGCCGCGCCGAAACGCATGGTCGTTCCCCCGGCATGACGACCGCCACCGGCATGGCGACCACCGCCGCCGGTCGCGCCGAGCGTCTCGGCGTAGGCCTGTCCCTCGGTGAGCATGGTCCGCACGTTGAGCTCGCTCGTGCGGGCCCCGGCCAGTGGCTCGTCGCCGTAGACGAAGAGGAACTGGTCCACGCCGTAGGCCGCTGCGGTGAGCAGGTCGCGCCGGAACCCGAGCAGGTTGCGGTCGCGGGCGTTGAGGCAGGCGATGGAACGGCCGCCCATCTGCTGCACCTCGTGGGCCACGGCGACGCTCGAGACGGTGGCCCGGCCGATGTGGTTGTCGGGGATGAGGAAGCTGGTGGCGATGGGGCTCAGCACGCCGATCTGGTGCCGCACGCGGGTGAGGTCCGGCGTGGTCGCCGGCTCGATTTCGCAGATCAATTCGAACGTCACTGCGGGCCGCCCAGTTCCTTCGTGAAGCGATAGCCGTACCGCTCCGGGTCGAGATCGGCGAGTTCCCAGCCTGTCGCGTGGTAGAGCGCGACCGCTTCGGGCTGGCGCTCGCCCGTGACCAGGCGCAGGGAGAACAGGCCCAGATGGCGGGCGGTGTCCTCGAGCGCGGCCATGAGCCGGCGGGCGATGCCCTGCCCCCGCTGGTCGGGGTCGACCCACAGCCGCCGCACCTCGCCGACGGCGGGGTCCCGGTCCGGGTGGATGGCGCGCAGGCCGACCCCGCCGAGGGGCGGTCCGGTGGCATGGCCGCGGCGGGCCACCAAAAACGCCCCGGCCGGCGGATCGAACATGGCGGCGGTCAGGCCCTGTTCACCCTCATGGAGGAAGCCGTAGCGCACGACGAGCTCGCTCTCCGCCTGTGCCACCACCCAGCGGGGACCGTCGGAGGCGAAGGGCTCCTGGGCCAGCACGAAGGTCGCCGGAACGGCGGAAGAGAGGCGATCCATACCCTCTATCCTTTCCGACGCGGCCGGGGCGCCTGTTCCCGCCGCCAAAAGGCACCCTTTTCCCGTGTTCACACCCGTCCCCCCTGACATCGACTTCGTCGGCCTGGAGCAGGCTGAACTGGCCCGCTGGTCGGCCCAGCGCGTCTTCGAACGCTCCATCGAGCAGCGCCAGGGGGCCGAGCCCTGGGTCTTCTACGAGGGGCCGCCGACCGCCAACGGCATGCCGGGCCTGCACCACGCCTGGGCCCGGGTCTACAAGGACCTCTTCTGCCGCTTCCGCACCATGGACGGGGCCTACGTGGCGCGGCGGGCCGGCTGGGACACGCACGGACTGCCGGTCGAGGTCGAGGTGGAGAAGAAGCTCGGCATCACCGGCAAGGAGCAAATTGAGTCGCAGGTCGGCATCGCCGAGTTCACCCGGCTGTGCCGCGAGTCCGTCTACTCCTACGTCGACGAGTTCGCCCGCCTGACCACGCGTATCGGCTACTGGGTCGACATGGATGCGGCCTACTGGACGCTGAGCCCGTCGTACATCGAGTCGGTCTGGTGGCACCTGCAGCAGCTCTTCGACCAGGGCCTCTTGTACGAGGACCTCAAGGTCGTGCCCTACTGCCCGCGCTGCGGCACGGCCCTGTCGAGCCACGAGCTGGGCCAGCCCGACGTCTACCGGGACGAGGAGGACGAGTCGGCCTACGTGCGCTTCCGCCTGGTCGACCCCGACGGTGCGGTGGCCGCCGCCGTCGGCGGCGGGGCGGAGTGGCTCGGCGTGTGGACGACGACGCCGTGGACGCTGCTGTCGAACACCGGCGTGGCGGCGAACCCCGAGTTGGTCTACGCCGTCGTCGACGGGGTCGTGATGGCGGACGATCTGGTCGATGCCGTCATGGGGGAGGGGGCGTCGGCCCGGGTCACGGCCCGTGTCCCCGGTTCCGCCTTGGTCGGGCTGCGCTACGAGCGCCCGTTCGACGACCTGGACCCGCCGCACGGTGCGGACGGATGGCGGGTGGTGCCGGCGTCGTACGTGACGACCGAGGAGGGGACGGGGCTGGTGCACCTGGCGCCGGCCTTCGGTGAGATCGACCGCCAGATCGGCCGGGAGAACGGACTGCCCTCGTTGAACCCGGTCGGGCCCGACGGCGCCTTCACCGACGCCGTGGGCTGGCTGACCGGACGCCAGGTCCGCGAGGCCAACCACGACATCAACGACCGGCTGGAGTCCTCGGGGCTGCTGCTGCGCCGCTTCCCCTACCTCCACTCCTACCCGCACTGCTGGCGCTGCCGCACGCCGCTCATCTACTGGGGCAAGCCGAGCTGGTACATCGCCACGTCGACCCGCAAGGACGACCTGCTGGCGGCCAACCAGACGGTGGATTGGCACCCGGCGCACATCAAGGACGGGCGTTTCGGCGAATGGCTGGAGAACAACGTCGACTGGGCGTTGTCGCGCGACCGCTACTGGGGCACGCCGTTGCCCATCTGGCGCTGCGGGCGCGGGCACGTGCGCTGCGTCGGCTCGCTGGCCGAGCTGTCCGACCTGTGCGGGCGCGACGTGACCGGCATCGATCCGCACCGGCCGACCATCGACGACGTGACGTTCGCCTGTGGAACCTGCGCGTCGGACGTGGGCGCGGTCGACGAGGTCGACGAGCTGGCGGTGTGCCGCCGGGTCGAGCCGGTGATCGACGCCTGGTTCGACTCGGGCTCCATGCCGGCGGCCCAGGTGGGCTACCCGCACCAGGCGGGGTCGGCGGACGCCTTCACCTTCCCGGCGGACTTCATCTCCGAGGCCATCGACCAGACCCGCGGCTGGTTCTACTCACTGCTGGCCATCAACACGCTGGTTTTCGGCGAAAGCCCCTACCGCCACGTGGTCTGCCTCGGTCACATCGTCGACGCCGACGGCCGCAAAATGTCCAAGTCGCTCGGCAACATCATCGACCCCTGGTCGATCCTCGATACGCGGGGCGCCGACGCCATGCGCTGGTGGATGTTCTCGCAGGGCTCACCCTGGACGCCGACACGGGCGACGCTGTCGGCCATCGACACGGCCATGCGCGACATGCTGCTGACGCTGTGGAACACCTTCAGCTTCTTCACCACGTACGCCTCGTTGAACGCGTTCGATCCTTCCGACCCGGCGATCCCGGCGGAGGGGGAGCGAGGGCCGTTGGACCGTTGGGTCCTGTCCCGGCTGGCCAACACGACGGCCGCGGTCACCGAGGCCTTGGGCACGTACGAGCCCCTGGTGGCGGCGACCGCGCTGGCCGACCTGGTCGACGACCTGTCCAACTGGTACGTGCGCCGCAGCCGGCGCCGCTTCTGGCGCACCGACCCCGACGCGCCGGCCGGCGACACGCTGGCCGCGCAGGCGACGCTGCACACGGTGTTGACCACGCTGTCGTTGCTGCTGGCCCCCATGTGCCCCTTCGTCTCGGACACCATGTGGCGCCACCTGACAGGCGCCGAGGCGGACGGTCCCGACTCGGTGCACCTGGCCGACTGGCCGGCAGCCGATGTGTCGTTGGTAGACGCGGAGCTCGAGGCACAGATGGCGCTGGCCCGGCGCCTGACGTCGCTGGGCCGGGCCGCCCGGAGCGAGGCCTCGGTCAAGGTGCGCCAGCCCCTGAAGCGGGCGCTCGTCTTCCTGCCGGGAGGCTCCCCCGAGATTCTGCGCGACATTGTGGCGGACGAGCTCAATGTCGACGAGATCGACACGGCCGAGGAGCTCAGCGAGGTCATTCAGTTCGAGCTGGTGCCCAACTTCCGCACGCTGGGCGCCCGCCTGAAGGACCTCGTCAAGGAGCTGAAGCCGGCACTGGCGGCGCTCGACACCGCGGCGGCGGCGGCTGCCCTCGAAGAGGGGCGCTCCATCACCGTCCTGCTGGGCGGGACCTCGGTCGAGCTGTCGCCCGAGGACGTGCAGCTGCGGGTGCGGGGCCAGCAGGGCTTCGCCGTGTCACGCGAGGGCGGCGAGGTGGTGGCGCTGGACCTCAACCTGGACGAGGGGCTGCGCAAGCGAGGGCTGTCCCGCGACGTGGTGCGTCTCGTGCAGGACCTGCGCAAGGCTTCGGGGCTCGAGGTCTCCGATCGCATCCGGGTCCATGTGACCGGGCTCGACGTCATTGCCGAGTTCTTCGACTTCATCGCCCGTGAGGTGCTGGCGGTCGACATCAGCAGCGGGGCCGGCGAGGGGGAGGGTGTCGTGCTGGAACTGGACGACGAGCTGCTCACCGAGCCGGTGCGTGTCTGGATAGAGCGGGTCGAGGTCGACCCGGGCTGAACCGGGCGACCTCAGGCCCGTGGGTCGCCGGGGAGGAGCGATCCGGTGAGGGCGATCTGCACCCCTCCGGTGGCGGCCGGATCGAGCACGACGAGGTCGGCCCCCCGGCGCACCGCGGCAATGCCGGCCTGCGTCACGGCGTCGGCGGCCGCACCGAGGTCCTCCACGCGCAGCGCCAGCAGATGGGTGCGCGCCCGCTCGTAGGAGCGGCCCCACAGGGCCGGTCCGTCGTCACCGGGCAACGGGTAGAGGGCCAGCGTGCAATCGCCCAGGGAGACGCCGGCCACGGGATGGCCGGGCGGGGCGTCGTGGTCCACGAACGTGACGGCGGTGCCGAGCAGCGTGGCGAAGCGCCCGGCCCAGGCCGGCGGGTCGTCGACCAGCGCCCCGACGAAGGCGTGGTGTGTGGCCGGCGCCAGGACCCGCACCGGCGGCGGCGGCTCGGGCCGCGGGGCGCCGAAGCGGGGATCGACCGCCAGCTCGAAGGTGCTCCATTGGAAGAAGACGCCGCCGGTGTGGCGCGGGTCGCTGAAGCACATGTCGGGCCGCGGCCGGGCCGCGATGTGCACCTGCTCCTGCTGCAGGTGCGCCATGGTCGCCTCGAGGTCCTCGACCTGCAGGGCGATGGAATGCATACCGCCGCCGAAGCGGGAGACGAACTGGGCGGCGGCCCCCTCCACAATCGGTTGGCCCACCTCGAGGGCGTTGTCTCCGACCCAGGCCATCCCACCCCGTCGCCCGATGCCCGGCTCGGTCGACTCGCTGTACTCGAGCACCGTCAGCCCGGTGAGCACACCCAGGTTCCTGACGGCCAGGTCGTAGTCGGCCACCATCGCCGTGGAGTGGAACAGCCAGCGGACGTGGTGCCGGCGGCTCATCCCCGTCCCGCCGTGACGGGCAGCTCGATACCGGTGATGTTGCGGGCACCCGGGCCGGCCAGGAAGACGACCGCGTCGGCGACGTCGGCGGGATCGACGTGGCGCCGCAGCGATGCACCGGCGGCCATGCGGGCGGAGACCTCGTCGGCGCGCTCGCCCGTGCGGCCGGCGATGGAGTCGATCAGCGCGTTGAGCGGTGCGCCGGTCGTGAAGCCGGGCGTGACGACGTTGACCCTGACGCGGGACCGGCCGAGCTCCTTGGCCATGGTGAGGGAAGCGGTGACCATGGCGCTCTTCGTCGCCGTGTAACGCGACCGGCCCGGGGGGAGTGCCCGTGTCCCGATGGTGCCGATCTGCACAATGGAGCCGCCCGGGTTGGCCGTCATGGCCTTGGCCGCCAGGCGGCTCAGCTCCATGGTCCCGATGACGTTGACCTCGAAGGCCCGGCGCCACGAGTCCCAGTCGCCTTCGGCCACGGCCGTGGTCTCACCGCCGGCGGTCGCCACGTTGACCAGGACGTCGATCCGGCCGAGGTGGTCCAGCGTCTGCTCCACCAGGGCCCGGCACGAGTCGAGGTCGGCGAAGTCGAACGCGATGGGCCGCGGCCGGGGCCCGGACGGGGCGGCGGCGACCATTTCGGATGCCATGGCGTCCAGGCGGGCGGCATCCCGGGCCGCCACCACGACCTCGGCGCCCTCCCGGCGCAGTGCCGTGGCGCACGCCCGGCCGATGCCGGGCCCGGCGCCGGCCACGATCGCAGTCATGCCTTGGAGCGAGGTCATAGGGGCCGTTGCGTCCGTCCGGGACCGGTCAGTCGCCGAGGTCGGGCGCCCACGGCACGCCGTTGATGTGGCCCCCGCCGTCGACGAAGAGCGTGTTGCCGGTCAGGTAGCGGGCGTCCTCGCTGGCCAGGAACACGACCACCGGCGCGATGTCGTCCTCGGGGTCGCCCAGCCGCCCCATGGGGTTGGAGGCGTCGGCGGCCGCTTCGAGCTCGGGGTGCGCCTCGAAGACGGCGCGGGTGGCGGCCGACTTGGCGCCGGGGCAGATCACGTTGACCCGGATCTGCCAGGGGGCCCACTCGCGGGCCGCCGTCCGACTGGCTGCCCGCAACGCCTCCTTGGCGACGTTGTACGACGTCGTGCCCATGTGGGCGTTGACGCCGTTCAGCGAGCACAGGTTGATGACGGCCCCGTCCCGCTTCGCCTTCATGATCGGCACGACGGCCTGCATGCCCCAGAACGGGCCGAGCAGGCCCATGGAGAGGCCCCACTGCATCTGCTCGTCCGTCGTGGCCTCGAAGCGCCCGAGGGTGCCGCCACCCCAGGCGTTGTTCACCAGGATGTCGACCGTCCCCCAGAGCTGCACGGCGGTGGAGACCATGGCCGTGACGTCGTCCTTGGCGCTGGCGTCGGTGTGGACGAAGCGCACGTCGGCACCGAACTCGTCCCGACGGGCGCGGGCCACCGCTTCGCCGGCGCCGTCGTCGATTTCGGCCACCAGGACATGGGCCCCCTCACGGGCGAAGCGCCGCACAATGCCACGTCCGATGCCGTCACCCCCGCCCGTGACGATCGCCACCTTGTCGCGCAGTCGATCGGTCATTGGGGCCTCACCGTAGCCAGAGGAGTTTCGGACTGCCCGGCCGTCCCGCCAGGACGGGCGGCGGGGTCCCGGGCCGACGCCCACGACAGCCGCCGCGACTGGCGGGAGTCGTACGGCTCCTCCTCTTACGGGAGCACGTCACGTGCCTCCTGGTCGAGCACCAGGTGTGCCGCGGCGAGGTTTTCCTCCAAATGCTCAGGCGAGGAAGTTCCCGGGATGAGCAGCACCATCGGGGCCTGCTGGAGCAGCCAGGCGAGCGCAACTTGCGCCGGCGTTGCACCCAGCCGATGAGCCGTCGCCTCGACGGAGGGAGCACGGAGAACCGGCTTCTCGGGATTGAAGGCTGAGCCCAACGGAAAAAACGGGACAAAGGGAACTCCGTCTGACCGACACGCGTCGAAGACGTCCTGTCCTGAGGTATCCGCCAAGTTGTAAGGATTCTGGACGCACGCGATGTCGATCAGCGACTGCGCGGTCCGGTACTGCTCCAGGTCGACGTTACTCAGTCCGATGTGCCCGATGAGACCCTCTTGACGCAGGGCTTCCATGGCGTGCAGCTGCTCGGAGAACGCAACGTCGGAATCCGGATGCCGACGCAGATTGACGACGGGGACCTGCTCCAACCCGAGGGATTCGAGATTGGCCTCGACTCCAGCCCGAAGTTCCTCGGGCCGTTGCGCAGCATGCCACTGGCCCTGATCGTCTCTTGCCGCGCCGACCTTGGACACAATCACCAAGTCGTCCGGATAGGGAGAGAGCGCCTCCCGCAGCAACGCATTGGCCACGTCGGGTCCGTAGAACTGGGCTGTGTCGATGTGGTTCACCCCGGCGTCTACGGCACGACGGAGCACGCGCAACGCGCTCTCTCGATCCTTCGGCGGGCCGAACACACCAGGACCCGGCAGCTGCATCGCACCGAAACCCATGCGGCGGACGGGTCGACTACCCAGTAGGACAGGTTCTTCAGGCATGCTCTTCGGTCTAGCGGGAACGATCGTCCACCGAGACGAGTTCCGTGCTTGGTCCGGGAAGGTCGACATCGGGAGGCACGAGCCTTCGATGTGTCCAGAGAACGGTGGTGGCCACGGCGCACCGCCTGCGAAGAGCGATGATGTCTATTCGACGTAGTCGGGGCCGACTTCGCCCTTGAAGCCCAGGACCTTCAGGAACAGCTTGCCAACCCGACTCGGCTTCTTGCGCCGTTGTGCCTCCACAGCCTCATGCTCGTGACCCTTGGTGACATGGACCGGGAAGTTGTAGCCCTTCGGATTGGCCTCCACTTCTCGAAATTGTAGCCCTCACGAGTAGGAAGCGGCGGCGAGCGGCGGCGAGCGGCGGCGTGACGACCGGACATGCAACGTGGGTCCCGCATGCGTCGAGAGGCGACGGGGACAACCACAGGGAGCTGGAGCTGCAGCTGCAGCCGCGAGCTCGAGGACCCTCACCGCACCCTGCCCCGCACGCTGCTCCTATGGGCCGTCAAGCCCTCGTTTCTCGTGAGGATCCCCCTCGGTGGCCACGTGGGGACGAACCCATGCTGCTCGCCACTGGCAGCCATCCTGCTCGAAGTCGTCCAACCACTCGAACTCGACCGAGCTACCCGGTCGCAGGTTTCGATAGCCGTCAATGCCGGTGATATTCGCAAAGTGGACGAAACCGACACCCGGTCGATCGGGAGCCGTGATCGCACCCCACCCGTCCTTGTCGTGCCAGAAAGCGACAGTCGCCAGCGCCATGACGAGGATCGTATTGCTCTCCTGCCAGGTGTCGCTTACCAGCTCGCTGCGTACGTGAACTCAGCGGCCGGACGGTCCAGCCACTGCGTGATACGCATGGCGAGGCGCATTCCGATGGCAAAGCGGGCCGTCTTCACACCGGTCAACTGGGTCGGTGTGCAGCCCAGCTGGTCGGCCAACACCTGCCAGGTGAGGTGCTCCTGGCGCCGGCGGGCGTTCATGGCGTCGTACAGCGCACCCAGGTTCCATCGGAGCCGATGGTCGGGTCCGGCGACGGGGAGTCCGACCCGCGTGCTGCCAGCCACAGGGTCGGCGATGAACTCCTCGGGTGCGCGATCGATCCAGCGCAGCATGAACAGTGCATGTTGGCAGGAGATGTTGTTCCGTTTCCGCATCCCGGTGATCGTCTCTACCGCTATGGGGTGGTCCTGACGACGTTCGTTGAGCTCGGAGGACTGGGCCCAGAGCGCCTCGGCGACCTGACGCCAACTCAGCGCCCTCTCTTGTCGTTCACGATCCAGAGCCTCAAAAAGGGCGCCGGCGTCGAAGTCTCCGGCCCGCACACCTTGGCTTGCACCACGGGTCCCACGCGGTGTGTCTGCGGAGACATTGTCCATTGTCCGACGATATGACGCAGCGGTGCGCCCCCGTTCAGCGCAGGATGCCGAAGGCGCCACCGACCACCTGGACCAGCCGGTCGGTGGCGCTGGAGCCAAGCGGGCGGGAAGGGTTCTCGGTGAGCGCGATGACCACGTCGGTGTGCCCCTGGTCGTCGCGGGCCAGATAGCCCAAGGAGAGCACGCCCGACTCTGAGCCTCCCTTGAACCAGATGGTGGGCCAGGTGGCGGCGCTCAGGCCGATGCCCCCGTTGTTGGTCGAGAGAATGGTGCCGAGGGGGCTCAGTCCCGGGTCGCTCTGCAGCGCCTTCAGCCCGCTGAACGCCCGGCAGAGATCGTCGGGCGAGGCGAACCATTCGACGGTGTTGATGTCACGCGGCGCGGTGGTGGCGATTTCGGCGCTGCTGGGCACCTTGTCGACCGTCGAGGAGAGGTAGGCGGCCCGTGCCGTCGGCTCGAGCGCCAGGTAGTGCGCCGCCAGGGCCGGGAAGTGCGCGTAGTGGAGAGCGAAAAGCTCGCTGACGGTGAGGAATGGGTCGTCGAGCCCGGGGTGGGCGCTCCATTTGCGCACCTGGTCCTCGACGGCGGCCCGGCCCAGCAGATTGATGAGGAGGTCGGCCCCCGTATTGTCGCTCTGCGAAATCATGTCCAGTGCCACCTGCTGCACGGTCAATGTGGTGCCGTCGGGCGTGTTCTGCAGCGTGCCGCTCCCTCCGACCTTCAGGGCGGCGGTGACGGTGACCTCCTGGCTCCAGCTGACCGTGTGGGCATGAATGGCGTTGGCCAGCGCGCCCAGCACGAAGAGCTTGAACATGGAGCCGAGCGGACGTGGTGTCGACGGGTCGATCGAGTGGACCGCGGTGCAGGTGCCGTCAGGGTTGAGCCGGGCCGCCAGGAAACTCACCCCCGGAGCGATGGCCGAGAGCTCCCGGTCGATGCCGGTCCACGTGGTCGGCGCTGCACCGATCGCCGGCCGGAAGAGGAGCGTTTCGATCAGTCCACTTCCGTCGACGCCCAATGTGGCGTCATAGGCCGTCGTGCCGAACGACACCAAAGCCGTCAGCGACGTCGGCGCCAGATGTGAGAGGCCGAGGAGTTTGAGCGATCCGGTTTCACTGAGGGTGGACAGGACGGCATTGAGCTGGGTCGGGGAGATCTGCGCCAGGAACGCGGCGTCGAAATGGCCGCTGATCTCCGACGTGCTGAGGGGGAGCGCGGTAATCGAAAGGAGCCATTGCAGCTGGGTCCCGACCGGAGTGCTCGGCACCGTCACCGGGGTGGCTGCCGCCGCTCCGGGGGAACCCGCCAGCGTGGTTTCCGCCACGGCGGCGAAGCCGAGGGAGAGGACAGATGCCACGACGACGGACCATCGCCTCCACCTGCGACGGCGGCCGGACCGCAGCGTCGCCGCCATCATGTGCGTTTCGGCCCGGCCGATCGGGTCCGTGCTGTCGGGGACGACAAGGCTTTCCACGCTATCCCAGTCAGCGGGATGCAGCGGGTGCCAGACACGGGCGTCCCGCTGATGGAGCCCGCTTCGTCGCGGCGGGGTGACGGGAGTCCCCGCTTCGGGGAGCCAGAATGGTGATGACCCTCGAGGGGAGGAGCCTCTGATGCCTGGTGTCTTCGTGGTCACCGACAGCTCGTGCGACTTGGAGCAGGACGAGATCGATTCGCTCAACATCGAGATCGTGCCTCTCACCATCCGGTTCGGGAGCCAAGAATTCACCGACCGTCAGGACCTCAGCGTCGAAGACTTCTACCGACGAATGGCGACCACCGACGACCTCCCCCAGACGGCCTGCCCTTCGCCGGGGGCGTTTGCACAGGCCTTCCGCAATGCGTGCGACGCCGGCGCCGACGCCGTGGTCTGCCTCACCATTTCGAGTGACTTGTCGACCACGTTCGAGTCGGCCCTCGCCGGGGCCACCACGTTCGACGGTCGGATGGTCGTCCATGTGATCGACAGTCGTTCGGTCTCGAGCGGACTCGGCACACTGGTGATCGAAGCCGCCAAAATGGCAGCCGAGGGGGCCGACATTGACGCCGTCCTCCGTCGAACCGGTGATCTCATCTCCCGCACGCACGTGGTCGCGGCTCTGAACACGTTGGAGAACCTGAAGAAAGGTGGGCGCATCGGAGGCGCCACCGCCATGGTGGGTTCACTGCTCTCCATCAAGCCGGTGATCGACCTCACCGGTGGGGTCGTCCACGAAGCCGGGAAGGCACGGACCCGCAAGAGGGCCCTGCACATGCTTTCCGAAAGGATGGGCGCCGCCGGGCCCATAGAGCACGTCGCGGTCATGCAGTGTGGCGCGCCGGACATCGACCAGTTCCTCGACCTCATCGCACCACGCTTTCCCCGGGCGACCATCCGGATGGGCACGTTGGGCGCGGTCGTGGGCGTGCACGGCGGTGCCCAGATGATCGGTGTCAGCTGGATTGCCGCCGGGTAGGAGATCTCCGTGGCCCTATCAATCGGCGTACCGGGTGGAACTGCACGCGCCAGAGCGTTTCTGCCGTCCGAGGACTTCGAAGTCAGCAAGGCCTTCTACCTCGCCCTCGGATTCACCCTGGTGCTGGAAGGCGATGTCGCCATTTTTGCCACAGGCGAGAGTGAGGTCATCCTCACCCGCTTCTACCAGAAGGAATATGCCGAGAACTTCATGATGCAACTTCTCGTCGACGACCTCGATGCGTGGTGGAGCCGCATCTCCTCTCTCAATCTGCCCGAGCGCTTCGGCGTTCCGACTCCGAAAGAGCCGGCGATACAACCGTGGGGGTTGAGGGTCGCCTATGTGGTCGATCCCTGTGGGGTGCTGTGGCACTTCGCGGAGCAGCCGGCGGGCGGGAGAATCGCGTAGGGCTGACCGCCTGACCGCCTGACCGCCTGGAGTTGCTGCTGCTGAACCCTTCGGAGCGTGAGCGGGAGTGTGGCGGTTCCGACCTCGACACCCGTTCTCGTCCCATGCGGCCGTCTTGCCGATGTGCTGCGACCCGCTCCTCGCGACCTACCGGACTGCGCCATTGCCGTTGCAACCGGTCCTTCCGCCGGGATCCCGTGTCCCGGCGACGCCGCGTGCCGGGGGACGGTGCTGAGGTGCGATACTGCACCGCACACTTGGGAAAGGCTCCCGATGATCATTGCCATCGCCGGGGCTTCTGGGTTTGTCGGACGTGCCCTCACGGCGCAACTGCTCGACAGTGGGCACGACGTGGTCGCACTCGGCCGTTCCGTGCGTGCCGATTCGACGGACGCCAGGGCGCGGGCTCTCGCCGTCGACGTGGGCGATGCAGGCGCCACCGCGGAGGCCCTGGCGGGTGTCGAGGTCGCCTACTACCTGGTCCATTCGATGGCCGCCGGTGGAGGGTTCCGCCAGGTCGACCTCCGTCTGGCCACCACCTTCGGTCGGGCGGCGGCGCAGGCCGGCGTGGGTCGCATTGTGTATGTCGGGGCGCTCGGGGACGCCCCGAGCTCGGCGCACCTGGCCAGCCGGCACGAGGTCGGCACGGCACTCGCCGCCGGCGGCGTGGCCGTGGTCGAGCTGCGGGCCGCCGTGGTGTTCGGCTCGGGGAGCATCTCCTTCGAAATGCTCCGGTACCTGACCGAGCGGCTGCCGTTCATGGTGTGTCCCCGGTGGGTCCACACCCGGATTCAGCCCGTGGCGCTCCACGACCTGCTGGCGTATCTGGAGCAGTCGCTGCACGTGGCCCCCGGCATCTACGAAATCGGTGGCGCTGACATCACGACGTACCGCGAGATGATCGCCGCCTACGCCGCCGCACGGGGCCTTCGTCCCCGTCGCATCATCGACATCCCGTGGCTCACGCCGCACCTCTCGTCGTACTGGGTCGATCTCGTGACGCCCGTCGATCGCTCGGTCAGCCATGCCCTCATTGAGAGCCTCGTCACCGAGGTGGTGGTGGTCGACCCCGAGCCGGCGAGACGGGCGTTCTCGGTGGAGCCGATGGGTGTCGAGCGCGCGCTGACCATGGCGCTCGACGACCAGGACGAGGAAGTGGGTCGCTCGCTGCTGGCCCGCCAGAGGGGCCTGCGCGACGGCGTGTACAGCGTCGTCGTGGATGCCGTCGTCTCTCCCGGCATGGAGGATGCGGTCGAGCGTGATCTGGAGACGATCGGCGGCCGGTTCAGCTGGTACGGCGCTGCGTTCGGGTGGATGGCCCGCCTCGTCCTCGGGCGCCTCGTCGGCGAACACCTGCACCGCCGCCGACCGGCGACTGTTGAGCCGGGAGCACTGGTCGACTGGTGGCGCATCGTCAGGGTCGGGCCCGGTGAGTTGGTGTTACGGAGTGTGGGCTGGTTCCCCGGTGACGCCTGGCTCGGGTACCGCGTCGGTCAAGGTGTCCTGCACCAGGTCGCCGCCTTCCGTCCCCGCGGCATACCCGGCTTTCTCTATTGGAAGCTGCTGGCGCCGGTGCACCGGGTGGCGTTCGCCCGCATGGCCCGCCGCCGGGTTCCTTCGGCGCCGGGGCGTCCGACTAGGTGAGAAGCGAGCGACTGCCGTCGGGAAAACACCGCTCGGCGCGAAAGACCGCCGAGAGGTCCTCGAACCCACCGAACACCGTGAGCTCGGTGGGCTTTCGGTCAGGAAACCGGAAAAGTGGCACGAAGGCCTCCGCCGTCTTCTGCGCGCCGCTTCGGCGGGCGATCGCCCCGGCGTTCTGGCTCGCCAGCTCGAGTCGCAATTCCTCCAGTTGGATGACCTTGAAGGGAGAGAGCCAAATCACGTCCTGGGGCCCGTCGGCCGCGACGGCTTTGTCCAGAAACTTCTGCATGGGCGTCTCGTCCGCGAAGAAGTAGACGCGTTGGTTCAAGAGGTGGATGCGGTCGCTGATGTCGGGCCCGCCGTCCGCTGCCGCTTTGGGATCCTTGCGGGCGAAGAGCGCACTCTGGTCCCTGAGCGTCACGTCTTCACCATGGACACGGAGCCGAACCGTCTCCCGCCGCGGGGACGAGAGCAGGTGTTCGCGTTCTTCGTCGGTCAGGTCGGCATCCAATATCAGCTGTTCGGCTGTGCGGAACCCGGTTTTGCTGATGTGCTCCCAGACACCGGCGGGACCAATGTGACCCACAATCTTGCAACGGGCGAGGAACTGCTCTGGTGTCATATCCCTGAAGACTGACACACTCAGACGGCCCCGGGTACGCCTGGGGTCGTCGGACGCGTCCGATGGTGCGTGCAACGGGCGATTGCCCTTCATTCCACCCCGGCAACAGGTCTTCTGGATCTCACGGCCACGCTGGACGGATGCGTGCGCCGACGGTGCGGCTCACAGCCCTGACCGGTCGACACCCATGGCCACCCTGTAGTGGACTGCGACAGATGACCAAGAGGCTCGAGATCTCCAGAGATATCGCCGCTCCGCCCGAGCAGGTGTACGCCGCCATTTCCGACGTGACGCGCATGGGCGAGTGGTCGGAGGAGTGCCACACCTGTGCGTGGCACGAGGGCTACGACAGCCCGGTCGTGGGGGCCGTCTTCGACGGCCACAACCGCAACGGCACCCACGAATGGACGACGCAGGGCAAGGTCATCGAAGCCGAGGCCGGCCGGGCCTTCGCCTTCGAGTGCTCCATGATGGACTTTCACTACTCCACGTGGGGGTACCGCATCGACCCGATCGGGTCGGGGAGCCGTGTCACCGAATGGAGCGAGGACCTGCGGCCCGAATCCGTCATGGAGTTCAGCCGTCAGACGTCGGGCGTCGACGACCGAGAAGAGCGGAACCGGGCGAATATGAGCATGACCCTGGCGCGCCTGGCCCAATCCGTCGAGAGCTGATCGCCGAGGGCCCGTCGCCCGGGGACCGGAGCCAACTTGGGCGAGCTTCGGGCTAGGTGCGCCGACGCAGCCGCGGATCGGAGAGTGCGGGCGACGAGGCGAGATAGTTGTCCTCGGGATTGAGCTCCGATCCCGGGGGGACGATTTCGTCGATGCGGTCCAAGACGTCATCACTGAGCACGACGTCCGCTCCGGCCAACAGGTCGTCGAGCTGCTCGGGTGTGCGCGGGCCGATGATGACTGACGTCACCGCCCTATGGGCTCGGACAAAGGCTGTGGCCAAATGGGTCAGTGGCAGTCCGGCCTCCGTGGCCAGCTCGCTCAGCGCTTCGACAGCCTCCAGCTTGGCTCGGTTGGCCGGGACATTTAGGTCGAATGCCTGGGGGGCGGTGGCGGTCCGATGACCACGGGTGGGATCGGCCCGTCCGGACAACCATCCGCTGCTCAGCGGCCCGTAGGACAGCACGCCCATGCCGTGTCGCTCGGCGACGGGAAGCACGGTGCCCTCAATGGTCCGGGTGAGGATCGAGTAGCGGGGCTGCTCCGTCCGGAAGCGGTGGTGGCTGCCGCGCTCGGCCGCCCACTGCGCCTCCACCATGACGTCAGCGGGGAACGTCGACGAGCCGATGGCGCGGACCTTGCCCGCCCGGATCAGATCGGAGAGGGCGCCCAGCGTCTCGTCGAGATCCGTGTCGTAGTCGGGTCGGTGCTGTTGGTAGAGATCGATGTAGTCGGTGCCGAGGCGTCGCAGGCTGTCTTCGACTGCTCGGGCGATCCAACGCGGTGACGCACCCTGCGCGTTGGGGTCGCCACCGACGGGGAGCCCGAACTTGGTGGCCAGCACGACCTCGTCGCGCCGTCCGGCCAAGGCCTTGCCCACAATCTCTTCTGACTCACCGCGGGAGTACACGTCGGCGGTGTCCACGAAGTTGATGCCCGCGTCGAGGGCTTTGTGGATCATGCGGATCGACTCGCCGTGGTCGGTGTTGCCCAGGGCGCCGAGCATCATCGTCCCGAGGGCGAACCCACTCACCGAGATACCGGTACCTCCGAGAACCCTGCGCTCCATGCTCTTCTCCTTGGCGGTCAGCGGTCAGTCCTTGGCGGTCAGCGGTCAGCGGTCAGCGGTCCGCTGACGTCGCGTCAGCCCGAGACGGCGGGGGAGCGACCGGTCAGCAGCCGGCGTCGAGGACCTTGAGCAGCGCCACTTCGAGGGCGGCCCGGTCTCCGTCGTCGAGATGGGCCACCAGGTGGCGGTCGATCCCGTTGATGTGGGCGGTCACGGCCCGCTCCAGGACGGCCTGTCCCTCCGGTGTCAGCACGACATAAATGCTTCGTCGATCGCTCGGGCAGTTCTCCCGGGCCACCAGTCCTGCCTCGACCATCCGGTCGACCAGGCGGGTCACGCCACCGGTGGTCAGGGCCACGTCGGTGCTCAGCCTGCTCATCGTCAGGCGGCTCTCGGGAGCACCCCCCACGTGGATCAGGACGTCGAAGAAGACCAGCGGGATCCCGACGTCCTGCTCGAGCTCGCGACCCAGGGAGTCGGTCAACCGCCGATGCGTGCGGACGATCAGGCCCATGAGGCGGATGCGCTCGTCGTCCATCTGGCCCAGGACACCGCAGGTGCCGCCGGGCTGACCCTGATCGATTGCCCGCTCGTCGAGGGAGTCGAGGACCTGGTCGCGGCGCGCGCCTGGCAGCTCCGTGCCGCCCGTCTCCGAGATGGTCGCCGTTCCCATATCGCTTTCCTCAGTTTCCCTGAAGTCGGGTGCATTCTTCCCGAAATCGGCTGTGCTTCCTACTCTATCTGATTGACAAGTATCTGTATAGTCAGATATAATACCCGCAGACAGATCACGACCGATCAAGGAGACAGCAAATGACCAGCACGACAGACACGACCAGCACCGCCACCGTTCCGAAGGCGGGGACCTACACCATCGACCCGGCCCACACCGAGGTCGGCTTCGTGGCCCGCCACCTCGTAGGGACGAAGGTACGAGGCCGCTTCACCGAGGTCGAGGGCACCTTCACCGTGGCCGAGAACCCCGAGGAGTCCACGCTGGACGCCACTGTCCAGGCTGCCAGCATCCACACGAACCAGTCGCAGCGTGACGACCACCTGCGCACCAACGACTTCCTCGACGTCCCCAACCACCCGACGCTGCACCTGGTCGGCAAGGGCCTCAAGCGGGTCGATGACCGCAACTGGATCCTCAGCACCGACCTGACCATCCGGGGCGTCACCAAGCCCGTCGACTTCGACCTCGAGTTCCTCGGGGAAGGCGCCTCCATGCAGGAGGGCAAGACGGTCGTGGCTTTCTCGGCCAGCGCCACCATCGACCGCCGCGACTTCGGCGTCAGCTTCAACCACTCGCTGCTCGACGGCAGCGTCGTGGTGGGCAACAAGGTGGTCATTGAGATCGAGACCGAGGCCGCCCTGGCCGAGTAATCGACCACACAGAGAACCGAGTGAGTGGAGGCCGGCCCGGGAACGGGCCGGCCTTGCTCTGTACGCTTCCTCGCCATGGCCCCGCACCTCCGTGACGCCGTGGCCACCGAGGTGCGCCCCGTGGAGTCGACCAGCCCGCACGTCCTGGCCGTCGACCTCGGCACCGGCGGTCCCAAGGTGGCGGTGTTGGCGTCCACCGGCCGGGTGGTGGCCCACGCCTTCCAGGCGGTCGGAATTGATCTCACCGACGATGGTGGCGCCGAGCAGTCGCCGTCGGCCTGGTGGGATGCCATCGTCACCACGGCCCGCCGAGCCCTGGCCGATGCCGGCGTGGCACCCGGGGACATCGTCGGCATCGGGTGCACGTCGCAGTGGTCGGGCACCGTGGCGGTCGACGACGAGGGGTCGGCCATCGGTCCGGCCATCAGCTGGATGGACTCCCGCGGCGCCGCCGCCGTCCGCCAGACCGTGCGTGGCACGCTGAACGTCCAGGGCTACTCCGCTTCCAAGCTGACCAAGTGGGTGCGCCGCACGGGCGGGATCCCCAGCCTCTCGGGCAAGGATCCGGTCGGGCACATCCACTTCCTGCGCGCCCAGCGCCCCGAGGTCTACGCCGCCGCCGCCGTCTTCCTCGAGCCCGTCGACTACCTCAACCTGCGTCTCACCGGACTGGCCCGGGCCTCGCACGACTCCATCACGCTGCACTGGGTCACGGACAACCGCGACATCGACGCCGTCGCCTACGACGACTCGCTCATGGGCCTGGCCGGCCTCGAGCGCGCCAAGCTGCCCGACCTGGTCCCGACCGGCAGCGTGCTGGGCGGTCTGGCCCCCGCACCCGCCGCCGAGCTCGGCCTGCTGGCGGGCACACCGGTGGTGGCCGGCACGGGGGACCTGCACTCGGCCGCCGTCGGCTCGGGAGCGGTGCACGACTTCGACGGGCACCTCTACATCGGCACCTCGAGCTGGGTCAGCTGCCACGTCCCGTTCAAGAAGACGGACGCGCTGACCAACATCGCGTCGATCCCCTCGGGCATCCCGGGCCGCTACCTGGTGGCCGACGAGCACGAGACGGGTGGCGCCTGCCTGACCTGGCTACGCGACAACGTGCTCTTTCCCGACGACGCCCTGTCTGCTCCCGCCGGCGGCGCCCCGGGCGCCGCGGCGCCCGCCGACTTCTTCGGCACGCTCAACGCCGTCGCCGCCTCGGTGCCGCCCGGGGCCCACGGCGTCATGTTCACGCCCTGGCTGAACGGGGAGCGCTCCCCGGTCGACGACCACACCATCCGGGGCGGCTTCCACAACCTGTCGCTGTCCTCGGACCGGGCCGACATGGTGCGGGCGGTGTTCGAGGGCGTGGCGCTGAACTCGGCCTGGTTGCTCGGAGCGGTGGAGAAATACTGCAAGCGCGCCTTTCCCTCCCTCGCCTTCGTCGGTGGTGGCGCCAACTCCGACCTGTGGGCGCAGATCCATGCCGACGCCATGGGCCGCACCATCCGCCAGATCGACGAGCCCGTGCTGGCCAACGTGCGGGGCGCCGGGCTGCTCACCCTGGTGGCGCTCGGTCACCTGACCATCGCCGACATCCCGGGCACCGTCACGGTCAAGGCCACCTACGAGCCCGACCCGGTGGCCGGCGCCGTCTACGCCGCGCTGCTCAAGGAGTTCGTCAACTTCTACGAGAAGACGAAGGGCATCCACAAGCGGCTGAACGGTGGGCGGCTGCAGTAGCGCCACCCGCCACGTCCCCCGCCACCGTCGCGCGCCGCGTCGCGCTGCCGCCCGTTCAGCGGCCGGCGTCTCCCCGGCGGCGTCGCCAGCCCCGCCGGCGTCCCGATCCGGTGTCACCCTTCGTGACGATCAACGCCAGCGACGTGGTGACGTAGCCGGCCAGTTCGGTGCGCAGGTGCACGTCGGTGTAGGGCGGCACGTCGACGTGCACGTCGTCGGGCGTCGAACCCAGCGAGTAGTCCATGTCGACGTCGTGGCCGGCCCGGAGCAACCGCGCCACCAACTCCTCGATGTCACGCCGCCGGTAGAACACGGTCCCACCCGCCTCCACCGTGGCGTCGTTCGACGACACGAGGTACTCGGTCGTGTGCACGGCCACGCCACCGGGCCGCAGGCAGGCCATCTGTGCGACCACGAAGTCCAACCCGGCCTCGAGCGTGCCGAGATGCTCGAGGGCGCACGACGACCACGCAAAGTCGAACCCGGTCAGGTCCGCCGGCAGTGCGTTCATGTCGACGGGGCGGAAGGCCACCCGCTGCGCGAACGCCGCCGCGTCGCACAGCCCGAAGCCGTTCAGGCCCTCCAACCCGCCGGACCACTCCACCTCGGAGTCGGTCCAGCCCGAGGCCACGGCGGACTCGTGCGGTTGGTCGGTGGCCACGACGTCACAGCCGGCATCGGCGAAGAGCGCCACCAGCGGCTCCTGCCCCACGCCGAACCCGACCCCGCGCCGCCCCGGGGCGAGCATGTCCCGCTCCCGCAGGGCCTCGGCGATGAAGAGCCACTCCCACATTTTGCGGTGCAGCATGACCTGGCGGACGTCGTCGCCGGTCGCCCACATCGGCCGCAGCCGCTCGGCCCAGGTCCGCAGGGCCGGCGAGTGCAACGATTCGGCCGAGCACAGTTGCGAGCGCAGCATGACCCGGCGACCTTATAGGGGAGCCGGCCTCGCCTTGCCGCCGGACCGGTACCCGAGGATCAGATCCGCTCGAAGTTCCGGGCCAGCTCCCAGTCGGTGACGTGGCGGTTGCTGGCCAGCCACTCCTGCTCGGCCGTGTTGAGGAGATGGTGGTGCACGTCGGGCCCGAACGCCTCGAGCGCCACGGCCGAGTCGCGCAGGGCGGCGATGGACTCGACCAGCGTCGAGGGGATGCGCGGCACGTCGGTGGCCTCGTAGGCGTTGACGGGGTAGGGATCGCCCGGCTCGAGCTCGTGGTCGATGCCGTAGAGGCCCGCCGCGATGGCACCCGCCAACACGAGATACGGGTTGACGTCGGCCCCCGGGATCCTCGACTCCACCCGCCGGCCCGACCCGTGCCCCACCAGGCGGAAGCCGCACGTGCGGTTGTCCTCGCCGTAGACCGCCGCGGTGGGGGCCCAGCTGCCGGGCACGTAGCGCCGGTAGGAGTTCACCGTGGGCGCGGCCATCCAGGCCAGCTCCTTGGCCGCGTGGAGCTGGCCCGCCAGGAAATGACGTCCCAGTTTCGACAGCCCGCTGGGGTGCAGCGCACTGTCGTCGGACCCGGCGCCCGGCGCCATCAGTGCCTCGCCGCTGTCGATGTCCCACAGGCTCGTGTGCACGTGGCACGACGAGCCGACGTCATCCATCGTCCACTTCGCCATGAACGTGGTCGCTCTGCCCTCCTGCGCGGCAATCTCCTTGATGCCGTTCTTGAAGACGAGATGGCGGTCGGCCGTGACGAGCGCCTCGTCCCAGACGACGTTGACCTCGTGCTGCCCGCGCCCCGCCTCGCCCTTCGAGGTCTCGACGGGGATGCCGGCGGCGCACATCTCGTTGCGGATGCGGCGCAGCACGTACTCCTCGCGGGTCGTCTGCAGCAACTGGTAGTCCTCAATGGTCGAGGTGTGCGGGGTGAGGTCCCGCCACCCCTTGGCGTCGGCCTCCTCGTAGGAGTCCTTGAAGAGGAAGAACTCGAGCTCGGTGGCGCTGCACACGCGCAGGCCGCGCTCGGCCGCCCGCTCCAACTGGCGGCGCAGGATCCGCCGGGGTGACACCTCGACCGGCGCCCCGTTCTCGTCGGTCAGGTCGCCGATGACGAAGGCGGTGCCGGGGAGCCAGGGGATGAGGCGGGCTGTGTCATAGTCGGGCCGGCAGACGAAGTCGCCGTACCCGGTGTCCCAGTTGGTGAAGCGGTAGCCCGGCAGCGGGTTCATGTCGACGTCGACCGCCAGGAGGTAGTCGCACGCCTCGATCCCGTGCTCGGCCACGTGGGCCCCGAAGAAGTCGGCCGTCACCCGCTTACCCACCGGCCGGCCGTGCATGTCGGGGAAGGCCACCACGACGGTGTCGACCGACCCGTCGGCAATGGCGGCGTCAATGAGTTCACGTCCTGGTCCGGGCATGCGCCATGTTGACCGCGCTACCGGCGAGCGTCCAGTGCAACGGCGCGCCCGGCCTCGGTACGCTGGACCGATGCTCCCGCTCATCGGTGTCTCGACCTATGTGGCCGACGTGGCCTGGAGCAATTGGGAGCGCCGGGCCGCCGTCCTGCCGGCGTCCTATTTCGAGCTGGTGGCCGCCGCCGGGGGCCGCCCCCTGCTGGTGCCGCCGACCAGCACCGCCCCCGACGGTCCCGAGGCGGGAGCGGACCAGGTCGTCGACGTGCTCGACGGCCTCGTCCTGACCGGTGGGGGAGACGTCGACCCCGCGGCCTACGGCGAAGACCCCGATCCCGAGGTGGGCGGCGTCAACCCCGTCCGCGACGCCAGCGAGCGTGCGCTGCTGGCCGCCGCGCTCCAGGCCGACCTGCCGGTCCTGGCCATCTGCCGGGGCTGCCAGGTGCTCAACGTCTACCTGGGCGGCACGCTGCACCAGCACCTTCCCGACGTCATAGGGAACCTCGACCACCGGAAGGTCGCCATGCAGTTCGAGGACGTCGACGTGGTCACCGAGCCGGGCACGCGGACGGCCGCCGTCTTCGGGCCGACCACCACCGTGCGCTGCTCGCACCACCAGGCCATCCGCGACCTGGGGCGCGACCTGGTCGTCACCGCCCGGGCCGGCGACGGCGTGATCGAGGCGGTCGAGCTGCCCTCGGCCCACTTCGTGCTGGCGGTCCAGTGGCACCCCGAAGAGGCCATGGACCAGCGGCCCTTCGACGCCCTGGTCCGGGCGGCGCGGGAGTACAAGGAAGAACGGTCGGCCCGGGCCACCGCCTGACCGCCCCGCCCCGGCCCCACCGCCCGACCACCCCGGGTAAGGTGCCGGTCATGGCCAAGAGCGGGCACAAAGTCGTCAAGCCGGTGGCTGCTGCCGCCGTGACGCTCGGCACCATCGCGAGTATCTGGTGGTTCGCGCTGAAGCCTCGTCGTAAGGCGAAGAACGAGGCCAAGAACGACGCCGCCAACAACGGCGGCAGCGGCGGGGCTACGACCGAGCAGCTGTAGGGGTCAATCCCTCCACCAGCGCGGGCAGGACCTCGCTGATGGAGTCCCGCAACACCACGTCAGCCAGGCCGTCCATCTCCGTGGGCTCTCCGTTGACGATGATCGCCACCGCGCCGTGCTGCACGGCGACCGGCACCAGTCCGGCCGCCGGGAACACCGCCAGCGTCGACCCCACCGCCAGCAGCAGGTCGCAGTGCGACGCCGCCTCCTCCGCCCGGAACAGGTCCTCGGCCACGAGGCTCTGGCCGAAGCTGATGGTGGCCGACTTGAGGATGCCGCCGCAGACAGTGCACGAGGGGTCGGTCTCGCCGGCCCGGACCCGGTCGTGCACCGGTTCGGCCGGCTGACGGTCGCCGCAGCTGAGGCACATCACGTCGAGTGACGTGCCGTGGATCTCGACGATGCGGGCCGGGTCGCTCCCCGCCTTTTGATGGAGCCCGTCGATGTTCTGTGTCACGAGCAGCTCCAGCCGCCCGCTGCGCTCCAGGTCGACGAGCGCCCGGTGCCCGGCATTGGGCGGGGCCGACCACATCGGCGAGGTCAGGCGGTTCTGCCAGGACCGCGCCCGCAGCTCGGGATCTGCCACATAGGCCTGGAGGGTGGCCATCTTCTCGGCCTCGGGGTTCTTGGTCCACACGCCCTGCGGCCCCCGGAAGTCGGCGATGCCCGAGTCGGTCGAAATGCCGGCGCCGGTCAGCACCACGACCCGGCGGGCCTGTTCCAGCAGCGCCCGGGCCCGGGCCACGTCGTCGCCGCCGCCGCCTCTGCTTTCGTCGTCGCCGCCGCCTTCGACGCCGCCGCCGCCGCCGCTATATGAGGTCGTCCCCACCAGGAGACAATCGTACGGGCGGGCCGGCGTAACCTGCGCCGGTGTCCGGGGACGCCCCATCCGTCGAGCTCCTCCACGCGGCCGACGCCGAGGACCGGCAACGCCGTGCCGCCGGCGCCCTCCTGGCCCGGGGCTGCACCCGGGGCGATCGGGTGGCCTTCGCCCTGGGCTCCTCGGCCGACCTCATATGTGCGGTGATGGGGGCCGCCCGCATCGGCCTCATCCCGGTCATGCTCAACGCCACCCTCACGCCGGCCGAGCGCGACGACCTGGCGGCCGACGCCCGCCCCACGGTCCGCGTCTTCACCCAGCCGGAGCTGCACGACCTCATAGGGACGGGCCCGCCCATCGATATGGCGCCCTATCCGCTGACCCGCCCCATGCACTACACGTCGGGCACGACCGGCAAACCGAAAGGCGTCACCACCGGACTGTGGGACGAGGCCACCGCCCGACAGGTCGTCGAGGACGAGGCGTCCGTCTGGCACTTCGACCGCAACGACCTGCACATGGTCTGCTCACCGATGTACCACACGGTCTCCATCAGGTTCGCCGCCGGCACGCTCCTGGCGGGCGGGTCGTTGGCCATCCTCAGCCGCTTCCGGGCCGACACCGCCCTCGACACATTGCGGCGCCACCGCCCCACGACGGCGTTCCTCGTCCCGACCCACCTCCAGCGCCTGCTGCAGAGCCCCGACCTCGGTGCCGACGAGACGTTCGACTCGCTGCGCCTCCTGGCCCACGCCGGAGCGCCGTGTCCCGAAACGGTCAAGCGCGCCATCATGGAACGAGTCCGACCCGGCGGCGTCTGGGAGTTCTACGGCTCCACCGAGGCCCAGTTCACGGTGTGCGCACCGGAGGACTGGCTCGCGCACCCCGGCACCGTCGGCCGGGCCCGTCAGGGCCGGCGACTGCACATAGAGCAGATCGACGCCGCCGGCAGCGATCCCGACGCAGAAGGGGGCGGCACTCCCACCGGATCCGACGAGTCCGGCACCATCTGGTGCGACATGCCCGACTTCGCCCGCTTCAGCTATTGGGAAAACCCGGCGGCCACGGCGGCGGCCTGGCGCGGGTCGGCCTGCACCGTGGGTGACCTCGGCCACCTCGGTCCCGATGGCTTCCTCTACCTGACCGGCCGGCGCCACGATCTCATCATCAGCGGGGGCGTCAACGTGTATCCCGCCGAGGTCGAGAACGTCCTGGCCGCCGTGGACGGCATCGCCGAGGTGGCGGTCTTCGGGCAGCCCGACGAGCAGTGGGGCCAGAAGGTCTGCGTCGCCTACGTGACCGACGGCCGTGACCCGCGGTCGGCTGAGGACGCCCTCCGGGCCGCTGCCGCACTTCGTCTGGCCCCGTACAAGCGGCCCAAGACCTACGTCGCCACCACCGAGCTGCCCCACACGGCCACGGGGAAGCTCATACGGCGGGCCGTCCCCGAACATCTCGGCCTGCCCGGCTGATCCTCGCCTCGGCCTGCCCGGCTGATCCAGACTGACCCGTCCGGCCCGACCCTGTCCGGTCCCGTCCTGCAACAAGTCGGGCGCCGGCGGGTAAGACTGCTGTATGCCTTTCGCCACCATCAACCCGGCCACCGGAAAGACGGAGAAGGAATTCCCCGCCCATACGCCCGCCGAGGTCGAGGCCATCCTCACGCAGTCCATGGCCGCCTTCGCCGAGTACCGGACGACGACCTACAAGGAGCGGTCGCGCCATCTGGTCACTGCCGCCGAACTGCTCGAGGGGGAGGTGCCCGATGTGGCACGCATCCTCACCACCGAAATGGGGAAGACCTTCGCCGCCGCCAAAGCCGAGGTCTCCAAATGTGCCGCCGGCCTGCGCTGGTTCGCCGAGAACGGCGAGGCGCTGCTGGCCGACGAGCCCATCGTCACCTCCGGCTCGAAGTCCTACGTGCACTACCAGCCGCTCGGCGCCGTGCTGGCGATCATGCCGTGGAACTTCCCGCTGTGGCAGGTGATCCGCTTCGCCGCCCCGGCCCTCATGGTGGGCAACGTCGGGTTGTTGAAGCACGCGTCCAACGTGCCGCAGACCGCGCTGGCCCTCGAGGACCTCTTCCGACGGGCCGGCCTGCCCGACGGCGTCTTCTCCAACCTGTTCATCCCCTCGAGTGACGTGGCCGCGCTGATCCACGATCCGCGCATTGCCGCCGTCACGCTGACCGGCAGCGAGCCGGCCGGCATGTCGGTGGCGGCGGCGGCCGGGGACGCCCTGAAGAAGACCGTGCTCGAGCTGGGCGGCTCCGACCCCTTCGTCGTCCTGGCCAGTGCCGACATGGACGCGGCCGTGCGCACCGCCGTCACCGCCCGCGTGCAGAACAACGGCCAGTCCTGCATCGCGGCGAAGCGCTTCATCGTCGTGGACGCCGTGGCCGACGAGTTCGAGTCCCGCTTCATAGAGTCGATGGACTCGCTGGTGGTGGGTGACCCCTTCGACCCGGCCACCAACGTCGGACCGATCGTCAGCGAGGCCCAGCGCGACGAGCTGGTGGGGCAGGTGGCCGACGCCGTCAGCCAGGGCGCCACCGTGCACGCCGGGGCGACACTGCCCGAGGGCGACGGCTGGTGGTTCGCCCCGACCGTCCTGTCGGGAGTCACGACCGACATGCCGATCGCCAAGGTCGAGATGTTCGGCCCCGTCGCCATGGTGATCAGGGTCCCCGACGTAGCGGCTGCCATTGCCGCGGCCAACGACACGTCGTTCGGGCTGGGGTCCAGCGTGTGGGGCGCCGACGAGGACGAGATCGCCGCCTGCGTGGAGGGGATCGAGGCCGGGGCCGTCTTCGTCAACGCCATGGTGGCCTCCATGCCCGAGTTGCCCTTCGGTGGCATCAAGCGCTCGGGTTACGGCCGCGAGCTCTCCGAGCGCGGCTGGTAGGAGTTCGCC
>Ga0302279_10002001_pt1 | contig 27877 bp, 18 predicted proteins | sample III_Bog_N3_3_FD_194541 | JGI IMG/M metagenome (GOLD analysis project Ga0302279, IMG submission 194541) | Peat permafrost microbial communities from Stordalen Mire near Abisko, Sweden - III_Bog_N3_3 | ecosystem: Environmental > Terrestrial > Soil > Wetlands > Peat | place: Sweden: Abisko... | reverse complement strand
GTCCCGGCCGGTTGCGTCAGCAACCGGCCGGGGCGACCCTGGCGCAAGCCTGGGACCCGGTCGAAGGAAGAGTCAGGCTCGCGCCCAGGGACATTCCGTCGTCACCTGCATCCGGAACGCTGCCCGTTCAAGGGTCAGTTCGGCCCGGTCCCGGGCCGGCGCCGGCTCGCCGTCCAGATGCCAGGGCAGTTCCGCGTCCAGCCGCACCGTGGCGCTCAGGATCCGGCCCTGCCGGCGCAGGGAAGTCCGGCCGCCTTCCCGGAACAACTGCGGCACCTGGGCGACCAGATCCCAGCAGCCCGGACGCCGGAGCCGCACCCAGTCCAGGGCCCCGTCGGTGGGATCGGCGCCCGGAGCGATCCAGAGGCCGGAGCCGTACTGGGGCAGGTTGGCGAAACAGAGGCTCCAGGCCGAGGCCGGCAGTTCGTCCAAGGGTCCTGACCAGGCCGCGCGCAGCCGGTCCAGCCGCCCCAGGACCTCGGCGGCGGGAACCGTCCGCGCGTCCCAGCTGAGCCCCACCTCGGGATGCCGGCACCAGAGCCGCAGCGACTCCACCGCGTAGGTCCGGAAGCCCCGGCCCCTGGCGGCGTTGAAGGCGGTGGAGACCATCGCTTCGAAGCCGGTGCCGCAAAGATTGAGGAACGGCACCCCGTCCAGCCTGGGCAGATCCATGACCAGTTCCCGGCCCTCCAGCAGGCGCACCACCGCCCCGGCCGGATCCAGCGGCGTGCGCAGCCCCCGCGCCAGGCCATTGCCGGATCCCCCCGGGACCGCGCCCAGGGCCACCGGGCAGCCCAGGGCCAGCAGCGCCCGGCCGGCATGATGGAGGGTCCCGTCTCCGCCCCAGACCAGCAGCGGCCCCCCGGCAGCCCGGGCCTGATCGATCACCGGCCCATACTCGAACGGCAGCTCCAGCCGCACCGGAAGCAACCGCTCCCTCAGCGCAGCCGGCAGCCGACCCAGCAAGGCCTCCACGTCCATGGCGCCGGCCCCGGAGCCGGGGTTGTACACCAGCGGCAGCGGTCCGGCCCTCACGGCCGGGGCGCCGGAACCATGAACCGCAGCGGCGGCGCGGTCAGGGCCAGTTCGGCCCCGGTGACCGGGTGCTCCATCACCAGCTTCCAGGCGTGCAACCAGAGCTGGTCGGACTTTTCGCCGTGATAGAAGCCGTCCCCCAGCACCGGCAAGCCGAGGTGGGCCAGATGGACCCGGATCTGGTGGGTGCGGCCGGTTCTCGGCTCCGCCACCACCCAGAAACCCGGCAGGAACCCGGCGGTCTCCTCGGTGGTGGCGGGACGGAAATCGGTGCAGGACGGCCTGGGTTCGATCAGGTCGCCGGAACAGCCGTAGCGGGTGGGCGGCCCGGAACGCATCTTGCCGATGGGAAGGTCCACGGTGCAGCCCTCCAGCGGCCCGGAAACCCGGGCCAGGTAGGTCTTGCTGATGGTCCGGGCCTGGAACTGGGCGCCCAGGTGGGCCGAGGCATGCTTGGCGATGACCAGGATCCCCGAGGTGCCCTGGTCCAGCCGATGCTGGAGCGCCAGGGTCTGGTCCGGCCGCTGGCGCTGCAGCAGGGCGGTCAGGTCATGGAGATCCGAGGCCTGGGTGCCCTGGGAGGCCATCCCGGCGGGCTTGTCCACCACCAGCAGCCAGTCGTCCTCGAACAGCACCGGCACCTGGCAATCCGGGGGCGTGCCCAGGGAGTCGTCGAAGGCCACCAGCACTTCGGCTCCGGAGCCCAGGGTCCGCCCCGCCACCCGGACCCGCTTGCGGGCCACCTGGACGCCGCCCATCTGCAGCACGGCCCTGGCCTTGCGCCGGCTCAGGCCGGTGTGGACGGAGATCAGCTGATCGAGCCGCAGGCTCTCCTCGGAGGAATCAACGTTGAACTTCCATATCTGTGTCGCCATCCTCCAAGATTACCGCGTCCCCGGCGGGCCCGAGGCTGGTAGCTTGTTTTCATGACACCCAGCGACGCCGGACCCGGGGCCCTATCCCTGCCGGAATATCTGGCTTACCACCTGGGAGCCAAAGTGCGGCGCGCCTTCGCCCAGCTGGGGTCGGTCTCCTGGCTGCTGGGCCAAGGGGTCCGGGGGGCCCTGCGGCTGCGGCCGGAACAACTGAAGGTGGTGCTGGAGGTCACCCGGATCCAGATCCGCTTCACCGCCCTGGACGCCCTTCCCATCTGCGTGCTCACCGCCCTCCTGCTGGGCGGCATCACCCTGCTGCAGGTGTTCGGCCAACTGTCCGCCTACGGGGTCGAGAGCTACCTGAGCCAGATCCTGGCCCGGCTGGTGATCCGGGAACTGGGCCCGCTCATGGTCGGGATCCTGGTCATCAGCCGCAGCGGCACCGCCATGGCCACCGAAATGGCCAGCCGCAAGCTGAGCGGGGAACTGGACGCCCTGTGCGCCAACGGGGTGGATCCGTTGCAGTACCTTCTGCTGCCGCGCCTGCTGGGCGGCATCGTCTCGGTGTTCGCCCTGGTCATCCTGTTCGACACCGTGGCCCTGCTGGGCGGGTTCCTGGTGGCCTGGCTGCGCCTGCCCCTGTCGCTTTCCTTTTTCCTGGGGGCCCTGGGCTCGGCCATCGGCCACCGGGAGCTCACCGCCACCTTCACCAAGTGCCTGGTGTTCGGCACCGCCATCCCCCTGGTCTGCACCGCCTATGGCCTCCGGGTCAAGCTGAGCACCACCGAGATCCCCCAGGCGGTGACCAAGGCCTGCGTCGTTTCGCTGCTGGTCCTGCTCCTGGCCGGAGCCCTGCTTTCGGTGCTGATCTATGCCTGAGCCGCTGGTCGTCATGGAGGCCGTCACCCTGCTCTCCCCCGAGGGCCGGCCGGTGTTCCGGGACCTCCATTGGCGGCTGGACCGGGGCGCTCGCCTCCACGCCCCGGGCGGCGCCGGCGGCGGCTGCACGGCCCTGCTGAGGCTCTGCGCCGGCATCGCCGAGCCGGCCGAGGGGCGGATCATCCTGGACGGGGTAGCCCATGAGCCCGGCGCCCCGCACCCCTTCCTGGCCCGGGGCGCCCTGGGCTGGGTGCCTTCGGACGGGGGCCTGGCGGTGAACCTGAGCCTGCTGGCCAACGTGGCCCTGCCGCTCCGGTTCGCCTTGAACCAGGACCGGCGGGAAGCGGAGCGGACCGCCCTGGGCTGGCTGGATCAGGCCGGACTGGGGGAACGGGTCCATGAGCGCCCCGCGGTGCATGGCAACCGCGAAAGCTGGATGGCCTCCCTGGCCCGGGCCGGAGCCAAGGGCTCCCGGTTGTGGCTGGTGGACCGCCCCCACGGGGGTTTGGACCTGGCCTCCATCCAGGCGGCGGAGCGGATCCTGGCCCAGGCCGCCCAGGATCCGGACGTCACCCTGCTGCTAGTGGGCGGGGACTGGATGGCCAGGCTCGGATCGCACCTGCAGATCGGCAACGGGCAGGTGTCCCCGGGGAGGAAGGCATGAGGCTGGAAAAGGATGACGCGAAAATCGGACTCCTGGTCTTCCTGACCTTGGCGCTGTTCGTGGGCTTCATCTTCCAGCGGAGCCTCACGACCCTGCTGAAGAAGGTGGAGCGGGTCCGGGTCCGCCTGGACAGCGCCCCGGACGTCGCCGAGGGCACCGAGGTCCAGCTCCAGGGCCAGAAGATCGGCCAGGTCGAGCAGGTGGAGCTGCGGCGGAATGGAGTCGAGTACCGGTTCCTGGTCACCCTGGGCCTGCGCAGCGACATCATGCTCTGGGAGGGCACCCGGGCGCTGCTGGTGTCCAAGCCCCTGGGCGGCTCCTTCGTGGACCTGCAGTTGCCGCCGCCGGCGGAGCGCCGGCAGGTGCTCGGCCCGGACAGCATCCTGGCCGGCGCCACGGGGCCATCGCTGACATCCCTGGTGGACGACCTCGACACCCTGGTGCTGAACCTCGACCTCAGCGTCAACGAACTGCGCAATCACCTCCGGGAGAAAGGGCTGGGCGCGATCCTGGACCACCCCCAGGTGCACCAGGCCCTGGTCAGCCTGAACGCCTCGCTGCAGTCCTTCCAGCACCTGGCCCAGGACGGCCGGGGCCTGGTCCGGCAGGGCGGCACGACCCTGGAGAGCGCGAACCGGACCCTGGCCAGCCTGGACCGCAGCATCCAGCAGATCCAGGCGCTCCTGGACCACCATTCCGGCGACCTGGACGCCCTCGCGGTCAACCTGACTGGAACCCTGAACGAGATCCAGGGGCTGGCCCGGGAGTTGCGCGGGCTGGTCCAGCAGGCGGGCCCGGACGGGAGCGAGAGCCTCAAGTCCCTGGACCGCACCCTGAGGTCCACCGAAGAGCTGCTGGAACTGCTCAAGGCCAAACCCAACCGCCTGGTCTGGGGCAAGCCCACCCCGGCGGAACGGGATGCCGCCGCCAGCAAGGTGGAGGCGGCACGCCAGGCCCAGGGCGCCAAGCCCTGAGCCGGGGATGGGAACTCGTTCCCGGCCATTGCCAAACAAGCTGAAAGCGTCTAATGTTGCCCGTGGCGGTTGAATTTTAAATCTAAGTTTATTTATTATTGTATTTATGTGATTCGCATAGTGTTGCGGACAAGCTGAAGGGCGTTGCCGGTTCTTCATCCCTTTCATCCCCCTCCATCTCATTCATCTCCGGCCCGTTGTCGCGGGGTGGGGCAGCGCGACCGATTCGACTTCGGAGGAGGGCCCCGGCCCGATGCAGCCCTTGATTTAGCCGGGGATGAACGAGATGGACGGGGATGAAAACAGGATAGGAGACCCCCGTTCAACGAACCTGGCGCCTTGATATCCGTCCCTCCCCCCTTTTTTTATGATCCATTTTGGGAGCCCATTCCGATGAATGTTCATCCATCCTTCCCCCGCCCCAGCTTGACCATGGGCCTGCTCGGCTTGCTCTGCTGCGCCCAGGCCACCGGCCAGCCCCCCGCCCCTGCCCCCTTCGCCGGCATTCCGGCGGTGCCGCTGCCCGCCAGCCTCGGCTTTCCACCCTACGTTCCGGTTTCCGGGCAGAACTTCAGCCCCGCCCAACGCCTGGTCAAGGAGGGCAGCTGGATCCGCAACCAGGTCTGGACCTCGGGCACCATCGGCGACGCCTCCGCCTACCTCTTCCCCAAAGGCTATGACGTCACCTCGGGCTATGGCTTCCTGGGCACCGACTACTTCAGCTGGATGGTGGAAAACAACTTCCCCTACTACCAGTACGACCTCGCCCATGATGACCATCAGCTGGACGTACCCCTGGACAGCAGCGATGACGCCCCCATCGAGCGGGTGATGATGGCTAACGGCACCAACAGCTATGACATGGCCAGCTGGTCCATCGCCCTGTCCGCGGCCACCCGGAACCGTCATTTCCCGGCGGTTGCCATCGACGATTTCACCGATGCGCTGGTGGCCTACCATCACTTCCTCCTGACCTCATCGTTCCCGGCCGGGTTCCAGTCCTACCGGGCCGGTGGCGGCGGGACCTGGCAGTACGGCGAAACCGGCGTGGACGCCTCGTCCGGAACCGATGGCCAGGGCCGTCCATACGACGCCCGCAATGCCTATTACTGGGCCTACCCGGCGCCCAGGTGGCAGAACCCGGATCCCCACTGGGATCCCAAGGCTCCTATCGGGGCCGTCATGAACTGGCCCGGGTGGGATGTGGTCACCGGCGAACAGGCCTGGGCCGCCCTGGTTGCGCCCATGCAGGTGGCCTACAACCAGAATGGCGGGCGTCCCGGCTGGTCCGCCGTCACTGCCCCCATCGACGCCCTGGCCCTGGTGGGGAATGCCTGCCGGGCCCTGCACGCCGTGGACCTGATGCAGAACTCGGCCACCGGGGGCATCTATCGCAACGTCCGGCCCCCGAACCGTCCGGACGCGGCCAAGTGGTTCGACCTGTCCATGGAGAACAACTGGTCCCTGTATACCGGCCTGGGCTTTCTCAGGGCGGCCGTGCTCGACCTTAGGTCCGCCCTGCCCGGCTACAAGGAGGTGCTGGATTTCGACCTGGACCAGTCGCTGCTGGACCTCGACCGGATCCAGGGCGGAATGGTCCGTTTCTTCATGAACAAGGCTCTGGTCTGGCACGCCAAGGGCCAGCCGTTCGGCGACCCATTGGCCATCGGCTCCGGGTTCTTCCTGCAGGGCACCGCGGGCCGGGCCGGGGCCGCCCGTGGCAACACCGACGCTTTCGCCACCGACGTCCAGACCTGGGGCATCGCCGCCATCCTCGGGGACCGGAAGCTGGAGCAGGCGCTGGAGCCGGTCTACGGCAAGGATTTCCTCTACGACATGTTCCAGTCCGCCATCGGCCTGGGCGGCTACTGGCGGCCGGACGGCGACGGCCGGCCGGTGCTGGCCGGGATCGGCTTCAATGCCCAGAAGGTCCAGGACCCCGCCAGCCAGATGTCCGGGGAATGGACCTGGGGCGCCATCAACGCCGCCATTGTCCTGGCCGACTTCTACCGGGAACCCGCCCACCTGGACCCGGTCAAGGCCGGGCTGCTGCTCGCCTCCGCCCGGACCATGATCGCCGGAGTGGACGCCCTTTGCTCCCACTACTACAACCCCCGGCACCGGCCCGATGGACGGGAATGGGTCGGCTACCTCTACGCCAACGCAAGGCAGTGGATCCCCTGGGGCTGGTATTCCAATGCCTGCCCATCCCAGGCGGCCACTTCCTGGGCCATGCGGGTCGACGCCGGCTTCAACAGCTTTGAACTGGGCGGCGGCAGCCACCAGGCCACGGCGGAAACCCTGGGCCTGGCCGGCGGGATGGATTAGGAGCCCGTCCAAGTTAAGCATTCGTGTCCCGACCCATCGCCAGGGTCGTCGCTGGTCAGTTCGCTAAGGCGAACTGCCATCGACGGAAGGGATCACGGCACGGATGCAGGGCCCTTGTTTCACCCATTTGAGAGGAGCAAGCCAGGGCCAAATCGCGGCTACGGCCGGATTTTGGGTAATTCTTCGCCTTAAGCGGAGGCCCTGATCAGCTTGAGGAGATTGTGAGCCAGGCAGACCAGCCGCCATTCGGCTTTCACTTTGACTAACCCCCTTAGCAGGAACTGGCGGAAGCCCATGGCCTGTTTGATTTGGCCGAATACCGGTTCGACCACCTGTTTCCGGAGCCGATACGGACTTCGCCATCCGCTTCGCTTCAGCTTGTCCCGCATGGCCGCGATCAGGCTTCCCGGCTTGCCGTTCTTGGCATGGGTCGCGGCCTTGGTGCCGTGCTTCTGGCGCCCGGTCGCAATGTAGGTCCTGATGTGTCGGGCTGCCATACCGGCCAGATTGGTCTCCGAACAGTAGCCCGCATCTGCCGAGCAGACATCGGGTTTCCGGCCCAGGTTGGCCCGGACCTGATCCACCATGGCCAGCAGCTGGGGGCAATCCGCGCTGGTGTTCACCACTTCACAGGACACGATTACCTGGGCCTTGGCATCCACCCCGGCCTGGGCGTTATAGCACTGCTCGAAGCCGTTCTTGGTGGGCATGATCCGGCTCTCCGGATCGGTGAAATTTCGCTGCGCCTTGGGCTCTGGTTTCGGGGGCGGAGGCGGATCCTCGTCGTCGTCCTTCTTCTTGGTTTTCTTCTGGGGCTTGTTTTCGTCTTCCTTGGCCTGATCGGCCGCTGCCTGTTCCAGGGCCGCCTTGGCTTCCCGGATCTTCAACATCCGGTCCACCCTCTCGGTATCCCCTTCGGGGATACGCGAGACAAACTGAAATATGTTCGCCACCCAGGCCGGCAACTCATTCCCCTGGCGGTTCCGAAACCGGGAATCTTCGCCCAGGTCTGTGATCTCCGCCTGGTCCAACCAGCCCTTCACCACCTCGGCGAATTCGTTCTCCGCCTTTACCATCCGGTCGTAGCTCATGGCCTTGTGCTTGCTGGCATTGGCCTTGATCTTGGTGCCGTCCCCCGGGGCACGCATGCGTGCCCCGGGGTCTAAGGACAGGCCACGTGGCCCAGGGCCACCAACCCGGCCTGCCGGCACAGCATCAGCACCTGCTGGAACAAGCCGCCCAGAGCGGTCAGATGCCGCTTGCGGAACAGGCTGATGGTCCGGAAATCCGGCTTCTGGAACCCGGTCACCGCCGCGAAATCCATCCTCTCGATACAGGCCTTGGCGATTTTCCGGGAGGAGAACACGCCCTGGGTGTAGGCATAAAGCAGGAGACCGGTCATCATCGCCGGGTGGAACGGCGGAAAACCTTTGTCTTCCACGTATGAATCGAGGATGGCGCAGAGGTCCAGTTCCTCGACCACGAGGTCCCTCACGAAATGTCCTTAGATCCATGCCAACGCATGCGTTGGCATGGGGGCCGGATGCCCCTCCGGAATGAATTCGGTGATCTCAGGTGGCAAAAGCCACTTCTGCTTTGGGTCCCAGGGCCGGAATCGCTTGGTCATACCTATCTTATCGTACACGCCCGACCCAGCATTAGCTTTGGCGCGGTGATTCCCCGGATCCTTCGGGTACGCTTGGAACGTCCCCAAACTGAACGGTCGGCGCGCCTCGTAAGGAACCAAGCTCCTCTCGGGTCGGGCCCCTTGGGCCCCAGGCCCTACTGGAGAGCCCGGCCCCACAACCTGTCACAAGCCGCATCGAAGGGCCAGCGTGCGAACACCGTCGAACGTCGGCCTTCATTGCTTTTCCGTTGGCGCCGGCTTTGCCGGCGACGACGAACGGGGCGATGGGTCGGGACCCGGGCGCTTAACTTGGACAGCCTCCTAGCTGGGATCGGCCACTAGCGCGAGCCGGCTGCGCCAGGACTCGATGAACCCGACCAGCTCTTCCCCGGAAAGGCCCTTGCTGTATAGGTAGCCCTGGTACTGACAGCAGCCCAGGCTCTGCAGCTGGTCGCGCTCGGCTTCGGTTTCGACGAATTCGGCAATGACCGAGAACGAGAGCGTCCTGCCCAAGGCGACGATGGTGGAAATGATCTCGCGGCACACCGGGTTGGTCATCATCCCCGTCACCAGGGAACCGTCGATCTTCACCGTGTCGAAGATGCACTCCCTGAGATACAGCAATGACGTATGCCCCATGCCGAAGTCATCCATGGCCAGCTTCACCCCCAGGGCACGGATCTCGTTCATCCGCTGGATCGTCCCATGGCTCAATGACAGGGCATCCTTTTCGGTGATCTCGATCTTGAGGGCCTCCGGTGGAATGCCGTAGGTGGCGATGGCCGCCTTGAGGTTCTCGCAAACCGCGTTCCCTTCCAGCCTGGGCGCGGTGGTGTTGATTGACATGGTGATCCCGCCGATCCCCAGATCCTGGAGCGCGCGCAACTTCCGGCAGGCCGTGTCCAGGATCCAGCTGTCCAGCTGGTCGAAGACCCGGGACTCCTCGGCCAGGGCGATGGCGACCTGGGGCGGGATGCTGCCGTAGATCTCGTGCTTCCAACGCAGCAGGGCTTCCACCCCGATGATCTCGCCGCGGTCGTCGACCTGAGGCTGATAGAACAGCATGAGCCGGTCCCGGTCCAGGTCATGCTTCAGGTCGGCGGCGAGGGCGCGGGCGGCCATACCGACGTCATCGTGGCGCGCGATCAGGTCCGAACGGTTCCGGGCCTTGGGGGAATCCTCGATGGCATGGCCGATCCGGGCCAGGGTGCGTTTCATTCGCTCCCGGGTCTGGTGTTCGGCGATGTGGACGAAGGGCAGGTAGCAGGCCGTCCCCAGGACAAGATTGAGCACCTGCAACAGGGACCCGGCCATGGATCCGGTGGCGGAGTAGCCGCCCAGGAGCACGGGGGTGGTCCACTCCACCCCATGGGTCGTGTACGGAACCATCCCGGCGGCGGTGGCGGTGAACGCCACCAGGGTCAGCAGGAGCGGCGTGACCACAAAGGGGATGATGTAGACCGGGTTCAAGACGATGGGAATACCGAAAACGATCAGTTCATTGACGTTGAACAGCACGGGTACCAGGGAGAAGGCGGCGTGGCGGCGGAGATTCTTGTGCCGCCCGTTCAGGAAGATGGCCAGGACCAGACAGAGGGTTCCACCGCAGCCGCCCATGAACACAAAGACATCAAAGAAGGTCTTGGTGAAAACATGGACCGGAGCGAGATGGTTGGCGACCAGCTGCTGGTTGGCGGTCAGGGCCGGAGCATAGATTCCCCGGGCCACCGAATCCAGCACGTTGTTGCCATGGATGCCGAAAATCCAGAACAGATGGATCAGCAGGATGAACAGGAGCGCGCTCCAGACCGAATCACCCAGATGCCGGAACAGCGATACGAATATTCCAGCCGTCAACTGCTGGAGATCCTGGGTGCCAAACAGTCCGAACAGGATGAAGCCAGCGGCGGCGAACAGAAATACCGTTATAAGTGACGGAATGATGCCATCGATGGCATCGTTGAAGGCCGCGCTGGCGCCGTCGGTGAAGGAGCGGACCCGCAGGCGCTCCAGCCGGCTCAGGGCCATGAACAACTTGGCGGAAAGGGAAGCCACCAGGATTGCCGAGAACAGCCCGCTGGCCCCGAACGCCGCCACCGAGACCCCCTTGTTCACAAACCCTGACAGAGTGATCAGCGAGCACAGCGAGACCAGCGCGGCGATCATCGGGTTGACGAAGGGCTTGCCCCGCTCGTTGGATTCGGTGGCGTAGCTGTAGCTGACAGCCAGAGTCATGATGATCGACAGGATGCCGAAACTGCCACTGATGATCGAATCCCAGATGAATTTCCAGTGAGAGCCCCAAAGGGCGGTCATCAGATGTTGATAGGCAGGCACCGGCAGGCTGGTGACGACCAGGGCGAAGGAGCCGATCAGGAGGAAGGGCACCACCAGCATCAGCCCCTTCCGAATGGAAAGGAGGATCACGGATCGTTCCAGCACAAGATCGAAGCTGGAGAGGTGGTCGCGCAGCCGGTTGAACAGAACCATGGGTTTCCCAATTTCGGTATAAAGCAGGGTAGCCCAGTCGGCCGGCAAACCGAACGGCCCGTTCCGCCGCGAGGTACTCCTGGGTCGGATTCGACGCAGTCCGTCTCATCCCCACCGCAGACGGTCTGGGTCGGCGCGAAACACCAAAGGACGGACTGCCCCCCAGGTCCCTGGATCCCGGGCAACGCATGCGTTGCCCGGGGGGGCCGCCGGCAGGCATGGCCGGGCCGGGACCCGGACGCCCCGGTGGATCTAAAGAAGCCGTTGGTACTCCGCGAGATCCTCCGGCAGGAAGCAGCAGAACACCACTTGGCCGATGCCGGAAAGGCCAGCCAGAGCCTCCCTCACCGCCCGCACCGCGACCTCCGCGGCCAGGCCCGGGGGGTAGCCGTAGACGCCGGTGCTGATGCAGGGGAAGGCGATGCTGCCCAGTCCATACTGGTGGGCCAGCGCCAGGGAATTCCGGTAGCAGGAGGCCAGTTGCCCAGGCTCGCCCTGGTTCCCGCCCCGCCATACCGGGCCCACGGTATGGATCACATGCTTGGCGGGCAGCTTGTAGCCCTTGGTGATCCTGGCCTCGCCTACCTCGCACCCGCCCAGGGTCAGGCACTCGAGGTACAGGTCGCGCCCCGCGGCGGCATGGATCGCCCCGTCCACCCCGCCACCCCCCAGCAGGCTGCGGTTGGCGGCGTTGACGATGGCGTCCAGCTTGAGGGTGGTGATGTCAGCCAGGACAGTGCTAAGGATTGTGGTCATGGGCGGGACTTCCCGTGCCGAATATACCATCCGGATGACCCGGAGCCCCGGCATGCGAGAATGGGCCGGTCCCGAAACCATCCATCCGCCGCTCCCCTATGGAATGAATACGAAATGCGCATCCTTCACACCAGCGACTGGCACCTGGGGCACACCCTCCATGACATCGGCCGCCAGTTCGAGCACCAGGGCTTCCTCACCTGGCTGGTGGAGCAGCTCCAGGCCCGGTCCATCGACGCCCTGCTGATTCCCGGCGACGTCTTCGACACGGCCAATCCTTCGGCCGCGTCCCAGGACCTGTGGTTCCGGTTCCTGGCCCAGGCGGTTCGTGCAAGGCCCGGTCTGCAGATCGTCGCCACCGCCGGCAACCACGATTCCGGCGCCCGCCTTGAGGCGCCGGACCATCTGTTGCGCCAGTTCGATATCCGGGTGCTGGGCAGCCTGCGCCGGCGAGCGGACGGGACCGTGGATCCTGAAGGCCTGCTGGTGCCCCTGAAGGATGCGGCCGGAGAAGCCCGGGCGGTGGTGATCGCCATGCCCTTCCTGCGCGCCGGGGACCTGCCGCCGGCGCAGGGGGAGGACCCGCTGGTGGAAGGGGTCCGCCAGCTCTACGCCCAGGCCCTGGAGGCCGCGCGGCCCCTGGGGCTGCCGGTCATCGCCATGGGGCACTGCTATCTGGTGGCCGGCCAGGTTTCGGAACTCAGCGAACGCAAGGTCCTCGGTGGAAACCAGCACGCCATCCCCCTGGAGTTGTTCCCCCCGGAGGTGGTCTATGTGGCCCTCGGCCACCTCCACCTGCCCCAGAGCCTGGCCAGCGGCAGGATCCGCTACTGCGGCAGCCCCATCCCCCTCTCCATGAGCGAACGCCACTACCCGCACTCGGTGACGGTGGTGGACCTGGACCCGGACGGCAGCCTGCGCCAGGAGCACCTGCGCATCCCCCGGTCGGTGGAGCTGGTGCGGATTCCCGACCAGGATTTCCTGCCCAGGGAGGAGCTGTCGGCCCTGCTGGCCCAGTTGCCCGAGGCGGAGGAGGAGGCCCAGGGTCGGCCCAAGGCCTTCCTGGAACTGGCGGTGCGGCTGGACAGGCCCGAGACTGGACTGCGGCCCGGGTTCGAAGCCCTGCTGGACGGCAAGGGCTTCTTCCTGGCCAAGATCACCCCCCAGTACACCGGCACCGGGCGGGCCCTGGGCGACGGAGCGCCCATCCACGGCCTGCGCGACCTGGCGGTGGACGAGGTGTTCCTGAGGAAATGGGGGCGGGACTACCGGACCGATCCCTCGCCCGAGCACCTGTCAGCCCTGCACGAACTGATCGACCAGCTGGGCCAGGAGGCCCCCGCCCCGAGGCGCGCATGAAGATCCTTGAAATCAGCGGCTGCAACCTCGCGAGCCTGAAGGAGCCGTTCCGGATCGCCCTGGACCAAAGGCCCTTCGCCCAGGACGGACTGTTCGCGATCCGGGGCGTGACCGGATCCGGCAAGAGCACCCTCATCGACGCCATGTGCCTGGCCCTCTACGACGACGCCCCCCGGTTCCTGGGCCGGGGCGGACCCAAGACCGGCCTGGCCGACCAGGAGGACAAGGATCGTGTCTCGGCCACGGACCCGAGGAGCATTCTCCATCGCGGCGCGGCCCAGGGGTTCGCCCAGGTGATCTTCCGGGGGGTGGACGACCAGCGCTGGCGCGCCCGCTGGAGCGTGGCCAGGGCCCGGCAGAAGGCCGGCGGCCGCCTGCAGGGCCAGGAACTGGAACTGGAGAACCTGGACACCCAGATCCCCTGCCCTGGCACCCGGGTCGAAATCCTCAAGCAGATCCAGGCCAAAGTGGGGCTCACCTACGAGCAGTTCCGCAGATCCGTGCTGCTGGCCCAGGGCGAGTTCGCCGCCTTCGCCAAGGCCGACCAGGACGAGCGGGCCGCCCTGCTGGAAGCCATGACCGGCACCGAGATCTACGCCCGGCTGTCGGTGGCGGCCCAGAAGCGCAGCGCCCAGGAGGAACAGGTGCTCAAGGACCTGAACACCCAACGGGAGGCCCTGGGCCTGCTGAGCGATGCGGCCCGGGGCGAAAAGGCGGCCGAGGAGGAGGCCCTGACCGCCAGGGCGGAGCGACTGGAGCAGGAACGGACCGGAGTGCTGGGGGATCTGGCCTGGTACGCCCGGTGCTCGGAACTGGAGCGCCAGCTGGACGACGCCGCCGCCAAGGCCGAGCTGGCCCGGGCCGATCACGCCCTGGCCCAGGCCCGCAGCGACATGCTCCAACGGGTGGACTCCGCCCAGCCGTTGCGGGCGCTCCAGACCACCCTGGCCCAGGGCGCCGACCAGCGGGCCTCCCTGGAGCGGCAGATCATCCGGCTCCAGGCCGAACTTCCCGCCGCCGAAGCAGCCGCCAGGGAACGCCAGGAGGACCTGCTGGCCAGCCGTGGGGCGCTGGCCCGGGCCCTGGAAGCCGTGGAGGCCGCCAGGCCGGATCTGGAGGCGGCCCGGGTGCTGGACACCCGGATCGCCGATGCCAAGGGCAAGGTGTTGCAGGTCTCCGAGCAGGCCATACAGCTGGCCGACGCGGCCCTGGAAGCCGAGCGGGCCAGGGACGCTTCGCTGCGGGCCGAGCGCGGTCTGGCCCAGCGGCAGGCGGAGGTGGAGCTCGAGCTGGAAGCTTCCCGGGGCTTCGGACCCCTGGCCCAGGCCTGGACCCGGGTCGACCAGGATCTCCAGGCTTACGCCAGGGCCCTGACCGGAATGGGGGAGAGGTCGGCGGCCCTGGCCGCGCTCAAGGAAGAACGGAGCTGCCGCGAGGAAACCCAGGCCCGCCTCCAGGACGGACTCACGGCGCTCGCCGCCAGGCTTGCGCAGCAACAGGGGGACCTGGATGCCCTGGAGCAGAGGATCGCCCAGGACCCCCGGGCGATCCTCGATCGGGACCGCAAAGCGGCCCAGGCCCGGATGGACCGGTGTCTGGAGGCGGAGCGGATCCTCCAGCGGCTGCACCCCCTGCTGGAACGGCTGGGGGCGGCCGAACAGGAGGCCCGGACCCAGTTCCTCGCCCAGGCCGGATTCGACCGGGACGGGCAGGAAGCCCAGGCCGGCCTGCTGGCCCTGGAAGCCCGGCTGCTGGAAGCCCGGTCCGCCCTGGAGAAGGTCCAGGCCGCCATGAGCCTTGAGCAGCGGCGCCATCAGCTGGTCCCCGGAGAGGCATGCCCGCTCTGCGGATCCCTGGAGCATCCCTGGGCCGGAGGGTCGCCCCTGGCGGGCCTGATCGAAGCCCAGAGGGAACAGGTCCGGAGCCTGGAGGCCGCCAACGCCGCCCTGGAGCATGCGGGCGCAGCCGCAAGGGCCCAGGGCCTGGAAGCCGGCAAGGCCGGGGCCAAGGCGCTGAAGGAAGCCGCGGTCCATGCCGCCAGGGTCGAGCAGGAGGAGCGGTCCTGGGCCGCCGTGGGTCCGGAATATGAAGACCTGCCGGCGGACGGGCGGCCACCCCGGGCCCTGGCCCTGGTCCGCGAACGGATCCTGGGACTGCGGGACCAGCTGGCCGGGATCGCCGGACGGGAGACCGCCCTGCTGGGGCTGGAAACCCGGGCCCAGGGGCTCCGACAGGAGCTGCGGGTCGCGGAAGGCCAGCGCAAGGAGGTCGAGGCGCGGATCAAAGCCCTGGATTCGGAGGGTCAGCGCCTGGAGGCCCGGCAGGCGGAATCCGCCAGCGAGCTCGCCACCTTCACCGGCGCGCTGGCAGCCCGGACGGAGGCCCTGGCGCCGCTGCTGGACCCGGAAGCCATGGCGGCGCTGGAGCGGGATCCCGCGGCCCTGCGGGCCACGCTGGCGGCGGCGGTCCGCAAGCGTCTGGGGGCGGAAGCCACCCGGCTGGAGCTGCAGCGGCAGCTCGGCGAACTGGCCTTGACCTTGGAACGGGAGCGGGTGGCCGCCAGCGCCAAGCGGGCCCTGGCCCTGGACGGCCAGGCCCTGAACCGGGAAGCCGGGTCCGCCCTGGACCGGCTCCAGGAGCAACGCCGGGGCTGTCTGGACGGCCGGGACGCGCTCGAGGTCGAGCAGGCCCTGGCCGGCGCCCGGAAGACGGCGGAGGCCGTCCTGGAGCAGGCCCGGATCGTCGCCCAGGCCGCCGGCAAGGCCATGGATGATCGGGGCAACACCATCGCCACCCTGCAGGACCAGTTGACCCGCAAGGCGGTGGAGGTCCAGGCGGCCCAGGATGCGTTTGAAACCGCGGTGCGCCTTTGGGGGGAACCCGCCGAACAGCTGGAGGCCCTGCTGGCCTGGACCCCCGGCCAGATCCAGACGGAGCGGGCGGGACTCCAGGCGATCGATACCGCGTGGTCCAGGGCCCAGGCCGTGCTCGGGGAGCACCGGAACGCCCTGGAGGCCCACCGGGTCTCGGGATGCCCTGAACAGCCCCAGGAAAGCCTCGCCGCCTCGGCCCTGGCCCTGAAAGCCGCCCTGGACGAACTGAAGCTCGCCCTGGGCGGCGTGCAGGCGGACCTGAGGCGGGACGATTTGGCCCGCCGGAACGCGACCCGGCTGGCCGGCACGATCCGGGACCAGGAGGTCCGGGCCCAGCTCTGGCGGGAGATGAACCAGCTGATCGGTTCCGCCGACGGCAAGAAGTTCCGGACCTACGCCCAGAGCCTGACCCTGGAGGCGCTCATCGCCTTCGCCAACGACCAGCTCGCCCGGTTGAATCCGCGCTACCGCCTGCAGCGCATCCCCGGCTACGAGCTGGAACTGCAGGTCATCGACCAGGACATGGGCGACGAGATCCGGTCCCTCAACAGCCTCAGCGGCGGCGAGACCTTCCTGGTCTCCCTGGCCCTGGCCCTGGGCCTCAGCTCCCTCTCCTCCAGCGATACCCCCATCGACAGCCTGTTCATTGACGAAGGGTTCGGAACCCTGGACTCGGAGACGCTGGAAACCGCCTTGTCGGTGCTGGACGAGCTCCAGTCCCAGGGCCGGCAGGTGGGGATCATCTCGCACGTGGACGGGCTGGCCACCCACATCCCGGTGCAGATCGTGGTGGAGAAGCTGGGGGGCGGAAAGAGCCGGGTCATCCTGCCGGCGGAATGCGGAGTTTCCTGATGCCAAGGGTACTGAGCCAGACGAGGCCGACCCTGAATGCGCTGCAACTGCTCAATCCGGACAGCGAACTATCGGCCTGGGCCGGAGCGGCCGGGAGAGCGGAGCTGAAGAAGGGCCTCGTCGCCTTTCTGGCCGCGCAGAGCCTGCAACTGCCGGCCGAATGGGTGCTTTCGGCGGGCGGCGTGGTGCTCGATCCCGGCCGGACCCAGATCCTGCTCCTGCAGAAGCGGAGTTCCGGAGCGTGGCTCCTGCCCAAGGGCCGGGTGGAGCCCCGGGAACCCGCCGACGCGGCCGCCAGGCGCGAGATCCTCGAGGAGACCGGGTACCGGACCCGCCTGGGCAGCCTGATCGGGCTCCAGGTCCGGTCGAACGGGGTCGCTTCCAGGGTGAAGGTCATTCTCTGGTTCAAGGCGGAAGCGGTTCCCGGCCGTCCGGTGAGCGATGGCGAGTGCAAAACCTACGGCATCTTCTGGCGGCCGGTGGCGACCGCCCTCCAGGAGATCGCCTCGGAACCGGCCAGGTCGCTGGTGCGCATGGCGGCGGGGCAGGTGCTCTAGGGTTCTGGGTGAGGGGAGGGCTCATTCCACCAGGGTGCACGCCCCCCCAGGTCAACCGAACTGGACGATGTTCGTGCTCCGGCGGCGCTCGGGGTGGGGCAGCCCTCTGGCGGGCCGGCCATCCTCCCGCATCGGGCTCTCGATCAGCGCGCCGTGCAGGGCCACCAGCGCCGCCGTGGCATCCTCCCTGCGCACCACGAAGCTCAGGTTGATCTCGTTGGCGCCCATGCTGATCATCTCGACGTTGATTTCGCGCAGGGCCCCGAAACAGCGGCCGGTCACCCCGGGGGTGAGCTTGAGCCGTTCGCCCACCACCGCCACGATGGTGCGGTCCCGGGCGACACCCACCGCTCCGAAGGCTTCCAGGTCCTTGAGCAGGGCCTCCAGCGGCAGGCCGGCCTCCACCGTGAAGGAGATGCTGCCTTCGGCGGTGGCGATGAGGTCGACGCCGATGCGGTGCCGGGAGAGCGCCTGGAACAGGTTGCCCATGGCCAGAAAACCGCTCTGGGTGTGCATATCGGCGCAGGTGAGGGTGACCAGAGTGACCGGCCCGCGCTCGGCCAGGGCGGTGATGGGCCGCCCAGTGCGCACCTCGGCGGTGATGGTGGTGAACCTGCCGTTGGGCTGGCGCGTCGAACGCACCGTGACCGGGATGCCGGCTTCCATGGCCGGCTTGATGGTGGCGGGGTGCAGCACCTTGGCGCCGAAGGCGGCCAGTTCTCCCGCCTCCTTGAAGCTCAGTTCGGCGATGGGCTGGGCCCCGGGCACCACCCGGGGGTCGCAGGTGAGCACGCCTTCCACATCGGTCCAGATCTGGATGTCCGCGGCCCCCAGGGCGGCGCCGAACAGGGCCGCGCTGAAATCGCTGCCGCCCCGGCCCAGGGTCGTGGTGACCCCGCCGGCGGTGGCGCCGATGAAGCCCTGGGTCACCACCGCCCGGCCCGGCCCCAGCAGGGGGGCGAGGTTCCGGGCCGCCAGGGCCGACAGTTCCTGGAACAGCGGCAGGGCGGAGCCGAAACCGTCGTCGGTGCGGACCACGGTGCGGGCGTCGACCCATTCAGCCTGCAGGTGGGCGGCCAGGATCCGGGTGGACAGCCGTTCACCGATGCTGGCGATGGCGTCCAGACTGCGCGGGCTCAGCTCGCGCAGCATGGCCACCCCCCGGAGCAGGAGGTCGAGCTCGGCATCCATGGCCGTCAGGGCCTGATCCAGTTCCCCGGGCAGACCTCCCGGGAACAACTCCCCGGCGATGCCCCGATGGCGCAGCTGCAGCTCACCGCGGATCACCAGGGCCCCGTCCAGGTCACCCAACTCGGCGAGGCGGGCCGCCGCCAACAGGGAGTCGGTGGTCCTGGCCGTGGCCGACAGCACCACCAGGGGCGATCGGGGCAGCGCCGCCGTCACCAGGGCGGCCACTTCGCGCATGCACCCGGCATCCGCGACCGAGCTGCCGCCGAATTTCATGATGACCTTCCCGCCGGCGGCCGGATCCGGCCCGGCATCACCACCCGGGCCGGACCTGCGGGAACGCAGGGGGATGAGGTCCTGGACGATGCCCCGCCTGGGCGGAACGGGGAGCGGGTTGGGAGGTTCTTTGGGACTTTCCGGACCGATGGACAAGCAACATCTCCTGGTAGGGCGGCGGGGTCCCCTTGGGATCCGGTGGCGCTGACCCCAGGTTCGGTCCGGCCCCATCAAGAAAGTGTCAGCAATGCCTCCCGTTCCGTTAAGAAATGGGCAGGATCAGTGCGCCAGCCCGTAGCGTTCCCGCAGGGTCTTTTCCTCCTGCTGGAGCTTTTCCGCCCGCTCCCGGAGCTGGTTGGCCTGGCTGGCGAAGTCCTGGGGCAGGGCGCCGGGGCTGGACGTCAGCATGGAATTCCGGACCGATTGCAGGATCTTGAGGCTGTCGTCCAGGGCCCCGAGACTCTCCTGGTGGTGGGCCACGCAGGGGGCGGGCGTGGCCAGGGCCGCCAGCTTGGCCCGGACCGTCTCCGACTGCCGGATCATGCCGTCGATCCCGGAGGTATCCCCTTTGCCCAGCCCCTCGATGATCCCCTGGGCCATGGCCTCGGGATCCCCGCCCAGCTGGCCCGGCTGGATCCGGTCGATGGCCTGGAAATAGCTGGCCACCGCGGTCCGGACCGGATCACCCTCCGCGCCGGGCGGCACGGTGGCGGCCGGCGGAACGGGTCGGGGGCGGGGCGTTTCCCCGGCCGGCGCCGGCAGGAACGGGGCCGGTTCCGGCCCGGCCGGATCGGCCGGGGGCGCCGTGGCCGGAAGGTCCGGGGCCGGCGCGGCCAGGGCCGGAACCGGCCGGGGCCTGCTTGATTCCCGGCCCAGCAAGAAGGCCATGGCCAGGACCGCCGCCGCACAGGTGGCGACCAGCCCGATCAGGAGACCTCGACTGACTTCAACTTTTTTCACGTATCTTCCTTGACCCCATCATAAGGCAGGCAAGGCCAATGCTCACCCGGCCGTTTGAGCCCAAAGGTCCCCGGGTTGCGGGCTCCGGATCCCTTCCCCGAACAGGGTGATGCGCTGGACCGTGGCATCCTCCTGGCGTCCGGTCCACCCGAGCAGGGTGAGGCCCTGGCCGGTCTCCCGGGCCGCGTCCATGGCCCGGTCCTCCTGGTTGAGCAGAAGCACCAGGGTGAAGGGCTGGCCCCCGGCCTCGTACAGGCCCAGCAGCGTCGCCAGGAAGCGGCAGAACGCGCGATAGGCGGGCTGGTCCATGTCCTGGGCGGGATCGTCCAGGAGCATCCAGGCATGGCGGAACCGGGCCCGCACCAGGTGCTGGCAGAAGGTCCAGGCCAGGCCCAGGGTGTTCACCTGGGCATCGTTGAGCAGGTGGCGGGCCAGCCGCGGTTCCCCGTCCGGGGCCGCCAGCACCACCTCCACCCGGTTGGCGCCGCGGAGGGTACGGGCCTGGAACCTCGGCTGGGCGGTTAGCAGCCAGGGGGCGGGAGAGAGGCACGCGGCCAGTTCCCGCCACAAGGCCTCCAGGGTCGCGGGCAGGTGCTCCCCCACCACCCGGGCCAGGCGCCGGGTGAGCTCCTTGGCCACCTGTTCCCAGGCGTCCGGCTCGGCCAAAGCCTCTTCCGCCGATCGCCACCCGGCCAGGATGCTGCCGGCGCAGGCCGCCGCCGGGGCGGCTTCCGGAATGGGGGGCGCCGCCAAGGGGGGCGCTTCCGCATAGGCCAGGAGCCGTACCACGGCCGGCCTGGCGGTTTCGTCCCGGAGCAGCTCCTCGGCGGACATGCCCGGCCCGAGCAGAGCCTCCAGCGCCGACCGGATCTGCTGCAGGCCTTCCCGGGACAGCGGGCAGCCCTGGCCGGTGGGGTCCGGGGACCGGCTTTCCAGCTCCTTGATCCGCCGGGTCAGGGCGGCGTAGGTCTCCCGCTGCTTGCCGAGGTGGGCCTCCGCCTCCGCCAGGAGCGCGGCCGCGGCCTGTTCCACCGGACCGGACAGATGGGAGCCGCAGGTGGGGCAGTCCTGGGGGTGCCGGTCCCGCCAGTGGTCACGAATGAACCCCAGGGCCTGCTCCAGGTGGTCATGGACCGGACGGGTCCGCCGGCCTTCCTCGGTTAGGGCGGCCCGTTCCGCCAACAGGGTATCCAACGCCAACCCCGCCCCATCCGGAACCGCCGCCGGCGGGGCAGGCGCTTCCCGGGGCCGGGCCAGCCACTCGGCCCACCGGGATGCCTTGGCGGCGAGGCCCAGGGCCGGCGGGGCCAGGCCATTGGCCAGGGACCGGAACTCCGCGAGCAGCTCGGCCAGCCGTCGACTCCGGGTTTCCTGGTCGGTGAACAGGGGCAGCAGCGCGCCTTCCAGATCCTCTTCCCGGCCCGGCCGCGGTTTGAGCAGGCTCTGGACCGCGTCCTCCACCTGGGCCACCCGGCTCCACGCATCCCGCAGGGCCCGGGCGGCAGCGCCGGCCGGCCCGGGCAGGGCCGCGCGGCAGGCCAGGAACTCCGCCGGCCCTGGCGGCAGCCCGGCCACGGCGGCGGCAAGGGCCGAGCGGACGATCTTTTCCCGGAACGTATCCAGGCGCCGGACGCCGGAACTGATGCCGTGCTTGCGGGCCAGGGCGGTGCGGGAATCCCCCGCGGCCCTGCGTCCCGCTTCCACGTGGGCCTCCAGCCGGACCGCCAGGGCCGAAAAACTCCGGGCCATGCGTGCCCCCAGTTCGTCCCCCGGCTGGTGCAGGAAGCCGGCCGGGCCGCCCTGGGGCGCGAGGGTGCCTTCGGCCTCCGCCATGGCCTCCAGGGCGCTGTCCAGGTCGCCGGCCAGGGTCAGGATCCCCGCGGCTCCGTCGAACCCGCAGCGGGGAACCCCGCCGTCCACGGGAGTCAGATACTGCCCCAGGTAGCCCTGGGCGTTCCGGGCCCGGCTCACGTCGGCGTCCGCCAGATAGGCACAGAGTCCGGCACTGGCCCCGAAGGCCCGCAGGGAGACCGCCTCGGCCAGGCTGGATTTGCCGCTGCCGTTGGGGCCGCTCACCACCCAGGCCTGGACCGCTGAGCCGCCTGGCCAGGGCTCGAGGGTGAGATTGCGCACCCCGCGCACATTCTGGACGTTCAACGAACCCAGCCGGGTGGGGGGCCCGGACGGCAGGGTGTTGCCGCCGCCGATCTCCTGCCGGGCCAGGGCCTGCAGTTCCCGGGCGATGGCCCGGGCCCTGGGCGCCGGAACGGCCTCTTCCAGGTCCGCCACCGCGTCCCGCACCCGCCGGTCGGCGCTGGCCCATAGGTCCATGGCCCGGGCGTCCTTGCGGAACACCTGGCGGGTGGCCAGCAGCAGGACGGGGAAACCGCCCTGGTCCAGGCATCGCCGAAGGAGTTCCCCCGGCCCCGGAAAAGCGGCATTGACCGGGATCTCCTCCAGGATGAAGCCGCTCTGCCGGGCGTGGAGGATGGAGGCCCGCCAGCCGCTTTCCTGATCCGCCGCCCCCAGCCAATGCACCGCCACCCGCCAGGCCGCGGCCGCCCCGGGCAGCCCCGGGCCTTCGGCCGGAAGGCAGGTGGAACGCAGCCCCCAGGCGGCCTGGAGGTCCCCCTGGACCTGTTCCGCCATGGCCTCCGGACCGGGCGTTCCGGCCAGGTCGAGCAGCAGGAGCAGCAGCCGCAGTTCAGGGTCCTCCACCAGCAGGGCGCCCGAGCCCGGGGACGCCGAAAGGCCGGGCGCCTCCCGCCGCACCCACCGGAAACGGGGCAGACCCAATCCGGCCCGGTGGTACCGGTCCTCCAGCCAGGCGCGGGTCTCGGTCAGGATGCAGGTCACGGCGGTTCCTCCCGGAGGCGATCAGGAATCAGAGTACCATCCGCCGGAACCGGACCCTTTGCTGCCACCCTGACGTTGGTGGGAAGCGACCTGGCGCTAGACTTGCCGAAAGCAGCACGCACTTGGGAGCGTCGTGACCGACCTGGAAGTCTCCATCCGGATCCTGGACTATTGGCGGGCCAGCCTGGCGGACGAAAGGCGGTTCGGCCTGGGCCCGGACGATCTGAACAAAGCGGATGCCGTATCCCTGGAGGTGGCGCAGTACGAGACCGGCCAGGCGGATCCCCAGGTCTTCCTCCGGCTCAGGGAAACCATCGACCTGGGCCCCGGCCCGGAAGCCATCGGGGTGGTGTTCTGCCCCCTGCAGCTCAGGCCGGCGGTGGACACCGGGCAGCCCGTGGACGATGCGGACCTGGCTCCCTTGTGGGTCCCGGGAACCATGGATGCCCGGGGCCGGATCACCCCATCCTTGGCCTCCCCCTGGATCAGCCGGGCCTGCCTGGCCCCGGCGGGGCCCGACGGGGTGGCGCTCGGGGATGCCAAGGCCCAGGACGACTACCTGGGCGACAACCCCTATCAGCCCGGAACCTGGGCCGGCGTGGTCGCCTGGGCCGCGGGCTTGTTCAAGGCGGTGTCCGGCCGGGAGCTTGCCGCCTTCCATCGTGACGGCCTCGCCCCAGCCCAGTTGGGGCGGGTGAAGGTGCTTGCCTTGCACGATGGTTCCGGAATCCATGGCGGCCTTCTGGCCGCCTACGACGCCTTCCTGGATCGCGACCGGGATATCCCCAGGCTGCTCCGGGCCGCCGCCAGCCGACGCCCCCGGGCCATCGCCCCCGGCCGGAACCTGCTGGATGCGGCGGAACTGAGGGCCGGGATCGGGAACCACCTCGGGCAGATGCTCAGCGATCCGCCATTGGGCCGGTCCCAACGGGAAGCCATCAAGCATTTCCTTGCCCTGGGGGACGGAGAGATGCTCGCCGTGAACGGACCGCCCGGCACCGGGCAGGCCACGCTCATCCAGAGTCTCCTGGCGACCGCCGTGGTACAGGCCGCGATCCGGGGCGGCGATCCCTGCCTGGTCGTGGTTTCCGGACCGGACCCCCAGGCGGTGGCCCAGGTGGTCGAGTCTTTCGACGCCGGCGGCACGGATCCGTTTACCACCCGCTGGATACCCGAAGTCCAGGGCCAAGTGGTCTGTTTCCCGGCCGGCAGGACCCGGGGATTCCAGTGCTACGACGAAAACTCGCCGACCCGGATCGGGGCGATGGGAACCGGCGCGGGTTTCTTCGAGGCCGCCCAGGCCGGGTGGCTGGCCCGGGCCAACCGCTGGCTGGGCCGCCAGGACGGGACGGACCTGAAGGACGCGGTCGCCGCGGTGCGGGAGCGGATCCAGGCCGAGAGCCAGCGTCTGCTCCAGTGCCAGGGGGTCTGGACCGAGGCCCGGGTGGCCTTGGGCCGCTGGCCGGAAAACGGGCGGACCCTTGCGGCTCTGGAAGCGCGGTTGGCCATGATCGAATCCAGGCTCCAGGCCGTCCTCGACGGAAGGGCGATCTGGGCCAGGAACGACGCCGATGTGTTTTCCGCCCCGGAGACTCGATCCGGTCTCCAGGGTTGGCGGGAGACGGCGGAGGGTCCGCTGCCGGCCTACGACGATTTGCGCAAACAATGGCGGGACCATGCCGAATCCCAGGAAGAGCTGGAGTCCAGCCTGGCGGCGGCCCTGGAACGAATGCGGATGTGGCGCCAGCATCTTGACGCCAGGCCCTGGTGGCAGCGGGTGTTCGGCTGGATGCCCCGGGTGCGCGCCCAGGCCCGCAGCCGCCATGCCCGGTTCCTGGGCGAGCACGGATTGGACCGCTGGCCGCCGGAAGCCGAGGCCATCGGGGCGGGCCTCCTGGAGGACCGGGATGACATCCAACGGGAAATCACCGCGAACGCCAGGATGCTGGGAAAAATCATTCTGGGCCAGGCCCAGTGGTTCAACGACACCCGCCTGGCCCTGGAAGGGAACCGGTCCGCCACGGCCAGGTCCCTGGCCGAGGCGCGGAGCGAGCGCCTTGGACTGGCGGAGCTCATGGCCAGCCATCTCACCCTGGCCCAGGCCCTGGGCCTCGATCCGGAACGGGATCCCCTGGACCAGGAGGACCACCTCGATCGGGAGGTCCGGTATCCGCTGTTCTGGGCCGCCGTGCACTATTGGGAGGGGCGCTGGTTGCTGGACCGGCCCTCGCATTCCGGGCGGCCCCGGAGGCTGGAAGGGCTCCGTTGGCTGGCCAGGTTGGCGCCCTGCTTCGCGGTCAGCCTGGACCGGCTGCCTTGGGTGTTCCGGGACCGGTCCGGCATCCTGCCCGGATCCATCGATCTCCTGATCCTGGTGGAAGCGGGACGGACCCCGCCCCAGCTCGGCGGCGCGGCCTTCGGCTTTGCCAGGAAGGCCCTGGTGCTCGGGGATGGCGCCCGGATGCCGCCGGACCGCGGGGTGACCGAGGCCATGGACCGGGCCTGCCTGGAGCGTCACGGCCTGGCTGGCCCGGATCCCCTCCCCCCGGGGGCGGCCGCCGCCAGCGGGTCCGTGCTGCAGGTGGCCCAGGCGGCTTCCGGCTTTCAGAAATATCCCCTCCTGCGCGGCCTGTTCCTGGCCGAACAGTTCCGATGCTCCGACGACCTGGTCGCCTTCTGCAACGAGCTGGCCTACCAGGGCCGGCTGGTCCCCGTGGCCGGCCGGCTTTCGGAACGGTCCCGGTTTCCCGGTCACCCGGCCCCCTATTCCTGGGGCTGGGGCTTCGCCCACATCCCGGGCCGGATGGTCCCGGGCCCGGGGAACCGGGGCAAAGCCAACCCCATGGAGGCGGCAGCCATCGCCAGGTGGGTTGCCTCCTGCCAGGACGAGCTCCGGATGATCGGGCGCAAACCGGGAGAATCGCCCCTCGCCTTGAAGGACGCGGTTGCCGTCCTCACGCCGTACCGGCTGCAGCGCGGGATCCTGGCCGAGGAATTCCGCAAGGCGGGACTTCCCTCGGATATCCCCCTCGGCACCGTCCAGGCCCTGGAAGGGGCCGCGCGGCCGATGGTGATCTTCTCCCCGGTGATCACCAAGTGGGATGACGCAGGCCCTTACTTCGACCAGGAAGACCAGGATCCCGCGCTGCTGAACCTGGCCGTCTCCCGGGCCAGGATGAACTTCCTGGTGTTTGGCGACCTGGAGATGTTCGAGCAAAGGCCCGAGGGCTCGCCCTCCCGGCTGCTCCTCAAATACCTGCGCTCGGATGAGCGCAACCGGCTCAACGGCGTGGAGCTTCCGGAGCTGGCCAGCGGGCCCGGGGGGGCTTCCGTGGATCGCATCCAGGATCTCGGCGGGCATGGGGCGGCCCTGAAACATGCCTTCCGGATCGCCCGGTCGCAGTTGGTGATCGTTTCGCCCTGGATCTCCATCCGGACGGTGGCAACGGAGCTAGGGTCCCTGGTCCTGGACGCCGTAGGCCGAGGCGTGGCGGTGACGATCTACACGGATCTCCAGTGGAACAGTGACGGCCAGGTCAGGAAACCCGTCGCACTCGAGGCTGCCGCCCAGATGGAGCGGTCCGGCGCCCGGGTGGTGTGGGTCAGGGGGATCCACAACAAGTCGATGATGGTGGATGACCACACCCTGATCGAGGGGTCCTTCGACTGGTTGTCGGCGGCCCGTTTCCAGTCAGACAGCTATAACCATTCCATTGCATCCCTCCGCTATTGCGGCGAGGGGATCGGCCCCATGATCCGGGTCGCCATGGCCGGCATGGAGGCCAGGTCCGGCATGCCGAAGTAGAACCAGGCGAAGGCGGATGGCAGGGCCAGGTAGGCGCCGTCCAGGTGAGAGACGTGATCGCCGGGCCGGCCGATGGGCAGCGACAACAGCAGCGCGCCTGGGTCGCCCCCGGCCTGGCGGATGGCCTCGCCCAGCCGATCGAGGGTGATGAGGGTGTTGGCGTAGGGGATGTTCCCGTCATCGGGACTTTGCCGGAACAGGATCGGCCGGGTGGGCACCCAGCCATCGTAGAGATCATTTTCCGCCAGCAGGCCATGGACCCGGCTGGTGGCGTAGGCGGGATCGTCCAGTTCCCGGGCCAGCCAAAGGGGGTTGAACAGCCGCCGCAGGTTGATGGCGTCCGGAGGCATTCCCAGCCGTCGGCCCACCTCCAGGTCCACCTCCGGCCCATCCCGGGTTCCATCGGCCCACTGCAGGATGTTTCCGGCGGGCCCGGTTTCCAGCAGGGCTGGCGCCAGCACCGCGTCCGGATCAAACGCCTGGCCGTAGACCCCGTGGTAGCCCAGGACGAAATAAGGCAGGTAGTAGGATCTCGGATAACCCAGCCCCGGCGCGATGAAGGTCCCACGCATGGATCCGGACAGATCGAAGGGCCCGGCCATGCAGGCGGAGCCGGTGAGGGTGAAGCAGCTGCCGGCCTCGTACTGCCCGGCGTGGGTTTCCCATTCCTTCACGCTGGCCAGGGTGGTGTAGCCGCCTTCGGAATACCCGAGCATGAACAGCTCGCCGCTCCAGCCGTAGCGGTGCTCCATCAGGTAGGGATCCTGGTCCCCAAGCCGCTGGATGGCCGGCAGGCTGTCCAGGGTGGCGTAGGCCAGGGATCGGGCCTGGCAGAAGGGGTGGTAGCCGGTGCTGTCCCCACCCAATCCCGGCTGGTCCGGCATGGCCACCGCAAAGCCGTAGCACGCTGCGGCAGCCGCCCCCAGCTTCCACTCGTCGCCGTCGAAGGCCGAAGGCACTGCCCCCCTGCGCATTTCGGTGGCGTGGGAGTACAGCACCAGAGGTAGCCGGGCTCCATCCGGCACCCGCCAGGCCGGCGGAAAGAAGACCCGCCCGGTAAGGGTCACCGGGACGGTCAGCTGCCGTCCGCCCGGGCCCGGCACCGGGTAGCCGTCCGGGTCATAGACCGGTTTTCGCGCCGGATAGCTCAGCAAGGAGGAATGGCCGATCCAGTCCGGCAGGGGAGTCGAGCAGGTCCGGATGATCGCCAGCCAGTCCTGGAAAGGGCTCCCTGGCGGGGGTTCGGCCATTCCGCCGGCGAGCGCCTGGCAGCCAAGAGCCAAGGCGAGGCCCAGGCGCCAAAAGGCGTGGTGGAGCGATTTCATGGCAGTGCCTCCCTCGACTTGAAGCCGCCCACTGCTATCGGCAGGGAGGAGCTGGAAGGTTAATGGGAATCGTCACTGCTCCCCGCCCGGATGGGCGGCCTTTGGGGCCTCGCCCATTTCCATGCGCGCGACCCGACGCGCGGCTCCATCCTATGGATAAATTTAAATATTTCAATGTTTAATTCAATAAATTCTCTT
>Ga0302279_10001999_pt1 | contig 27884 bp, 18 predicted proteins | sample III_Bog_N3_3_FD_194541 | JGI IMG/M metagenome (GOLD analysis project Ga0302279, IMG submission 194541) | Peat permafrost microbial communities from Stordalen Mire near Abisko, Sweden - III_Bog_N3_3 | ecosystem: Environmental > Terrestrial > Soil > Wetlands > Peat | place: Sweden: Abisko... | reverse complement strand
AACTCGGGGGGGTACCAGCGGGCGACGCCGTGCTCGGCGACGGGCAGGCCGCGGAGATCGGTGGGGGCGAGCTGGCCGAGGCGGAGATCGGTGAAGCCGAGCCCCGCGGTGCGCGCGACCTGGGCGACGACGCTGGACTTGCCGACCCCGGGGGCACCCCAGATCATCACGCTGAGGCGCACCTGGAGGCCGACGAGGGTGGTGAGGTAGGCTTCGAGATCGCTGGGGGTCATGGGGCCTTGGGGGTGGCGGCGGCGCGGGCGGCGAGGGCCCTCTCGGCGGCGCGGCGCGTCTTGGCCAGCGGGGCGCGGCGGAGGCGGTCGAGCAGCGGCGCAGGGGCGCTGGGGTTGTCGGCGAGGGCGCGGAGGACGGTGCTGTCCTGCGCGGTCAGGCGGTGGAGGTCGACGGGATCGGTGGCGTGGCGCGCGAGCGAGCGGCGCACCTCGGGCACGGGATCGGCGGCGAGGCGGCGGAGCAGGCGCGGGGCGAGGCGGGGCTGCTTCGCCAGCGCCGCGCGCACCAGCGGGTCGTCGTGGAGGGAGAGCGCCTCGAGGAGGTACTCCGGGAGCGAGGGGTTCGCGGCCGCGAACGGCAGCAGGGTGGGATCCGAGGCGAGGTGCTCGAGGGTGGGGAGGGGCGCCGAGGGGTTGCCCGCGACGGCGCGCCGCAGGGCGAAGAGCGTGGGCCCGGCGTCGTCCTCGGTGCGGGCGAAGCGCGCCAGCAACGCCACCGGGGTGCGCGGGTTGGCGGCGACGGCGATGCGCGTCGTCGCGTCGGCGTTGCCCGCGAGGCGCGCCAGCACGTCCGGCGGGGTGCGCGGGGAGGCGGCGACGAGCCAGCGGATCCAGGCCTCCGGGCGCTCCACGGCGAGCCCGAGCCAGGCGACCGGCGCCTCCGGGTGGGCGAGGATGGCCCGGAGCGCGTGGTCGGGGATCTTCTCGAGGAGCGCCGGGTCCTCGAGGAGCAGGAGAAAGACGGCCGGGTTCCGCACCACCTCCCCCGGGAAGCCCGAGGCGAGCTCGAAGAGCAGCGCCGGGGCGGTGTTGGGGTTGCCGGCGACGGCCGCCAGCACCGCCTTCTCCAGCGCCGACATCCCGTCCCCCCGGCGCGTGGACGCGGTCCTCACCTCGGCGGCGAGGCGCGCGAGCTGGCGCGCCGGGGTCCCCGCGTCGCGCGCCTGCGAAAGCTCTTCGGGGCCTACCGCCATCGCACCAGCTCGAAGAACTCCCGGTTGTCGGCATGGACCCGGTCGCCGAAGGCGCGGAGCCCGGCGAGGCGCTCCGCGGGCAGGTCGGGGGACTCCAACACTCGCAGATTCTCCCGGAGCTGCAAGACGTCTCGCGGGCCGGAGATGGCCGTGGTGACGCCGGGCTGGGCCAGCGAGTAGCGGTAGCAGTCGGCGGGCGCCGGGTGGTTGGGGGCAGAGCTTGGCCCTGGGCCAGGCGAGCCCCCATCGCGAACCGGGGGGTTGGGGCCGAAGCCGGGGCGGAGCATCCGGCCGTAGCAGAGGTTGCTGAAGGTGAGCACCCCGGCGCCCGCGGCGAGGGCGGCCGGGAAGACCTCCACCTCGGCCCCGCGGTGCGCGGCGCTGTGGCGCACCATCACCACCGGCCACCCCTGCGCCACGGCGCGCGCGGCGAGATCGCGGCGGTGGGTGGAGAGGCCGAAGGTGCGGAGCCGGCCGGCCTCCACCAGCCGGGAGAGCGTCTCCAGCACGTCCTCGCCGAGGCGCTCCGGCGAGCGCGCCCAGAAGACCAAGAAGACGTCGAGAACCTCGACGCGGAGGAGGCGGAGCGCGGCCTCGGCGTCGCGGCGGATGGCGCGCGGATCGGCCTCGAAGGTGCCGGCGAGGAAGGTGAGCCCAGCGCGGCGCGCAGGCGCGATGCGGCGCACCCAGCGGGTCTGCCCCTCGTAGGTCGGCTCCCAGAAGAAGAGGCGCACGCCGCGCTCGAGCGCCTCGTCGAAGGCCTCTTCGGGGAGGCCGTAGCGGCCGGAGATGGCGAGCGGAGGCAGGCGCAGGCCGGTGGTGCCGAGGGGGCGGTCCGGGGCCACGAGCGGGGGGTGCGAGGGCGGCACCGTCCCAGCGGGTCCCGGGTGCTGCGCGCGGCGCGCCGCCCAGACCCGCTCCCGGGCGTCGATGCTGGGGCGGTTGGAGAGGTACGGCGAGTCGGTCGGCTCGACCCCGAAGGGATCCTGGGGGGCGCGCAGGTCCACCGTGGAGACCGGCGCAAGGGCCGCGACGGGGCGACCGAGGAGCTCGGCCGCGCGGGCGAGGACGCGGATGCTGGGCTCGGCGTCGGGCGCGCGCCAGAGGGCCGCGGCGGTCGCCTCGGTGAGGGCGGCGGCGCGCACGCGATCGTCTCCGTCGGCGGCCCACCGCGCGAGCGCGGGCGAGCCCGGGTCGACGGTCGCGAGCGCAAGCGCGGCGGCGGCACGCACCCGCGCATCGACATCGGCGAGCGCTTCCGCGACGGCGGCCCCGCGCTCGGCGTGATCGCCGTGGAGGATGCGGTGGCGTGCGAGGGCGCCGCGCCACCCAGGTCCCCCGCCGGCCAGGGTGCGCGTCCGAGCGGGATCGAGGGGGACGCCGTCGAGCGCGGCGAGCGCGACGAGGCGGACGCGGTCGTCGGCGTCGTCGAGCGCGCTCAGGAGCGCCGAGGCCGGCGCGCCGAGCCGCGCGGACCTCTGCACCGCAGCCGCCCGCACGATCGCCGCCGGGTGCGCGTGGAGCGCCGCCGAGGGAGCCGCGGTCGCCCAGGCGACGGCCCAGGCGATCGCCGCCGGGGGCACGCCCGCGGCAGCGAGCACGTGAGCGGCCAGCTCGGCGCGGCGCTGCGGCGAGAGCCCCGCCAGGAACGACTCGACCTCGCCGCGCACGAAGGGCCGCCGGGGCTCCCCGAGGAGCGCGGCCACGGCGACGAGCTCCCCCGCGGACGCCGTCCGCTCCAGCGCCTCCGCGGCGAAGGCGCGAAGGTGGCCGGCGTGCTCGTTGTAAGGGCGGCTGTCCTCGAAAGCGAGGAGGTCGACCAGCCCCACCCCGGTGCACGCCGAAGCCTCCACGTGCCGCAGGCTCGCCAGGAGCACCCCGGGATCGTCGTTCCACCACGGCGGGCGCGTCGTGGGGGGCGGGGCGTGGTCGGGGGCGTCGCGGAGGCGCACCCCGGTGCGGCGAGCCAGGAGCTCGAGGGCGCCGCAGGTGGTGGCGTCGAGCGGGGCGCGGGCGGCGAGGGCGTCCCGGAGCAAGCGCTCGATCGGCGCGCCCGGCGTGAGCCCCAGCCCGCGAGGCGGCGGCGCCTCGATGCGCTCGACGGCATGGCGGCGCAGGCGCCACACCGGATCGCCGAGCGCGGCCACGATGGCGGTGCCGTGCGGCGCCCCCAGGCGGGCGAGCGCATAGAGCGCCGCGCGGCGCACGATGGGGGCCGGGTCCTCCTCCAGGCAGCGCACCAGATCCTCCGCCACCGCGGCGTCGGGGCGCGCGTCCAGGGCGAGGGCGGCCTCGAGGCGGACGGATGCGGGCGCGGCGGCGGCAAGGGCGGCCCCGATCGCCTCGCGCGCGCGGGGCCCGTCACGCATCGCCAGCCCGCGCACCGCGGCGACGCCGGCAGCTTCCTCCCGGCGCGATCCCTGGGCCGCAGGCGACGCGGCACGCTCCGCCAGCAGGCACAGGCCCTCGACCACGCCCGGCCCGTCCATCCCGCGCAGCATCCGCGCCGCGTCCTCCGCTCGGTCGGGGTCGAGCAGGCGGAAGAGCAGGATGCGGACGCGCGCGAACATCGCGGCGGCGACGATAGCGGATGGAGCGGGGATCGAGATACCCTCGGCAGCGCATGAGCGCGGTGGACATCGAGGCGGTCGACGAACGGTGCCGGGCCCTCGCCGCGCTCGCCGCTCAGCCGGGCGACGCGGCGGCGAGCACGCTGCTGGCGGCGCTCGACGATCCCTCCTGGCGCGTCCGCGGTGCGGCCGCACGGGCCCTGGGCGAGCGGCCGCCGGGAGTCGAGGCGATCGGGGAGAGGCTGGCCGGAGCCGCGCTCGAAGACCCCCACCTCTGGGTGCGCCAGGCCGCGGGCGCCGCCCTCGCCGGCAGCTCGTCCAGCGGCCTCGCCCGCCTCCGTGCGGCGCTCCGGGACCCGAGCATCGAGCTGCGGGAACGTGCTCTGCGGGCGCTGGCCCGGTGGCGCGAGCCGGAGGCTTCGAGCGCCCTCGTCGAGGCGCTCGCCGATCCCGTCTGGCGCGTGCGCGCGGCGGCCGCGGAAGCCCTCGGGGACTGGGCGCGCTGGGAGAGCCCCCCGACTCCCCGGCCCGACCGCCCAGCTCCGCGACAGACGGTGATCGACGCCCTCGCCGCCGTCGCGCTGGGCGACGTCGACGCCGCGGTGCGAGCGGCGGCCACCTTCGCGATCGCCGACGCCGGCGCGGTGGACGGGGACACCGCCTTCAGCGCGCTGCGCTCGCTCGCCGAGGCGCCCGAGGTCGAGATCGCCGTCGCCGCGCTCGACGCGCTGGCCCGGTCACGCCGCGCCGATCGCGGCCCGCGCCTGCTGCCCGTCCTTCGCCGGCTCGCCCGCGCCGACTCCGACAGCGTCCGCGTCGCCGCCCTGCGCGTCCTCGCCACCCTCGGCGACGAGGCGGCGCCCGCGCTCGACGACATCATCGCGGCGGCCGATCACCGCTCGTGGACGGTGCGGGAGGAGGCCATCGAGGTCTTCGCCGATCTGGGGAGCCACGCTCCGGAGCTGCTCGAGGATCGCCTGGCGACGCTCGCCCGCTCACCGGCGCCGGGGGCGCGCTACCTCGCCTTCCGGGTGCTGCACCGCCAGGGGAGCGTGCCTGGATCGATCACGCCCGCCCTGTTCGAGGCGTCGGTCCTCGACGCCGACCCCCGCTCGCGCGATCTCGCCAGCGACCTCCTCGGCCGCACCCCCCACGCCGTGCCCCTGGACACCGTGGCCGCGCTCCTCCGCCACCGCAGCCCCGCCGTGCGACGCCGCGCCGCCGAGGTGGTGGCGCGCCTCGGGCCTTCGGCCATCAGCTTGCTCCCTGCGCTCGACGGCATCCTCCCCGATCCCAGCCGCAGGGTGCGGCGGGCAGCGGTCCAGGCGGTGCAGGGCTTCGGCACGCTGGGATCGTCGCGCACCCCGCTGGTGATGCGGCGCGCGTTCGAGGCCGAGCCGCAGGTGGTCGCGGCGGCACGGCTGGCCCTCCGCGCCATCGAGGCGCCCCTGCCCGAACGGCTGCGGACGCTGCTGGGGATGATCGGGATGAGCTACGGGCCCGAGGCGCTGCTCCTGGAGGCCATCGAGGACGCGCTCCCCGCCGCCCTCTCGGCGGAGGTCGGCCGGGTGGCGGGCGCGCGCGTCGGGTGGCTGGATGGGCTGGGTGCCGGCGGTGGCGGTGCAGCCGTGGGCGCGCCGGCGGGGCTGAAGCAGGCGGTGCTGGCGGCGCTGGCGGCGGCGGAGCGGGCCGCCGCGCGGCGCGGGAAGGGCGTCGCGGAGGGCGAGGTGAACCGGCGGGCGCGGGACCGGGAGGCGGCGTGGCTGCTGGCGTTCGTGGTGAGGGCGCGGATGATGGGGGCGCCGTGAGGGCGAGCTGCACGTCGACCCAGGTGGCGGGCCCTCCGGAAGCGACTGCCATGGACGAGCGCCCCCTCCCTGAGCGCGCTGCGCGCGATTTGGGAGGGGCGGGCCGCGCGGAGGCGCGGAGCGCCGAGCACGGACCGGGGGTGGGCATCCTCCCTCTCTGATCGATTGGATTCTCCTTCCGATCCTCGTGCGCTTCCCGCAGCACCTTTCGCCGACGACGGCGGCTGGCTGCTCGCAGGCCGGTACCATCTGGAGAACCTGCGGGGGAAGGGAGGGATGGGGGACATGGGGGCGGCGACTCACGTCGAAGCCACGCCGCCATGCGTCAAAGTCACGCCGCCGCACGTCGACGCCACGTGCACGCACGTCGACGCCACGTGCACGCACGTCGACGCCACGTGCACGCACGTCGACGCCACGTGCACGCACGTCGACGCCACGCCCACGCACGTCGACGCCACGCCCACGCACGTCGACGCCACGCCCACGCACGTCGACGCCACGCCCACGCACATCGACGCCACGTGCACGCACATCGACGCCACGTGCACGCACATCGACGCCACGTGCACGCACATCGACGCCACGTGCACGCACATCGACGCCACGCCCACGCACATCGACGCCACGCCCACGCACGTCGACGCCACGCCCACGCACGTCGAGGTCATGCCGCTACGCGTCGAGGTCCCCTCGACGCGTCACCGCGCCACCTCACCTCCGAGCTCAATCCCACCCCGCCCCGGCACCACCAGGAGCGAGCCCACCAGCAACGCATCCTGATCGAGCCATCGCACCGGCGTCTCCGCGACGACATCCAGCGTCTTCGCCGAGGCGTCGAGCGTCGCCCGCTTCGCCGCGTCGAGCGCCCGCGGGAATCGACCCTCCGCGATCGGGTAGAGAGCCTTCTCGCTCCGATCCGCCAGAAAGACCCAGCGGTGCAGGTAGTCCCCTTCCCCCTCGGGCGGCGCCAGGCTGACGACCGACCAGTGCCCCGACGGAGAGACGCTCTCCTCGCGCGTGGCCGCGGGCACCCCCAGCGACCCGAGCGCCAGCGGCGCACTCTTCCCCGATCGCGGGGTCTCCGGAGGCGTGGCGCAGCGTCCCACCTCGCGCGTCTTCGGCAGGCAGTCGCCGCCAATCGCGACATGGTGGACGACGGTCCCCTTGGCCAGGTCGATGCGGAGGTGGACCGCCACGTCGGCCATGTTGGCGTTGCGGTCCATCAGCGTCATGCAGACCGCGCCGGACGCCGGATCCACCACGAAGTCGCTGTCCTCCTGGATGGAGAGGGACGAGCGGGGGACGGTGCCTGCCTCGGGGCGGCAGGCCGCGAACGACCCGGGGAGCGCCGTGATCCGCCGCTCCACGCCGGTCTCGCGGGAGAGCACGCGCACCTCGCCGGCAGCAGGGGCATAGAAGACGATGTCCTTACCGCCTTCGAGGAGGCGAGGGCTCCTGGCCCGGGTCCTCGAGAGGGTGCGCAGGACGGTGCCGTCGTAGCCGACCTCCTGCAGCCCCTTCTCGCCGGCGACGATCAGGGTGGGCACCTGGACCGCGGGCGCCGCGACCGCGGGAGCAGCGGACGGCAGGGGTGCGGCCGACGTGCTGGGAGTGGGCGGCGGGGGCGAGGAATCGAGACCCGGACTGCTGCGAGGGCACCCGGCCGCGACGAGCGCAACGAAGAGGATCCCGCAGGCGGCAGGGGTGAGCGACAGCGCGGCGTTGGACATCGTCAAGCCCTCATCCAACGCGAGGCGGGGCGATCCGCGTCCCCTGGTGACGCACCTCACGCCGCGAACGCCCGACGGGGGCGACGAAACCCTGCTCCCGGGTTGCCGCCGAGCCCACCCGCGCCAAGGGTGAAGGCATGAAGAAGATGCTCGTCCGCACCCTCTCCGTCCTCTTCGCCGCCGGCCTGGGCTTCATCCTCATCCCCACCTCTCCCGCCAGCGGGAGCGACTGCGTCCCTGTCTGCAAGGCCGCGCAGGCCGCGTGCGATCAGGGCTGCGACGTGCAGAAGCTCGCGTGTGTCGCCCGGTGCGGCGGACCCGCTCCGCTCGGCAACCAGAAGTGCAACGACGAATGCGCCACCGCGCGCACCGACTGCGGGAACGTTTGTCAGGTCACCGAGATCGCCTGCGAAGGCAAGTGCCTGCTGCCGATCAAGTGAGCGGCGCGGGGAGCAGCGACGCCCCCTTCACCACCCGCCTCGGCTCACCGCTCCAGGCGACGACCCAGTCCGACCAGGCGATGCCCTGCTCCCGGAACACGATGGCCGCCCGCTCGATCGCCGGCGGCGCGGCGCCGGGGCTCCCGGCGGCATCGCCGCGGGCGACGGCGGTGAGGGTGGGGGTCGCGGTGAGGTCGTAGATCAGCTCGGTGGCCCACCCGGGAGGCCAGACCACCAGCCCCTCGTCGGCGATGTCGAAGGCGGCCTCCGGGGGCAGCGCGGCGGCGATCTGCTCGCGGACGAAGTCGACGCCGGCGCGCTGGTACAGGCCGGCCAGCGCGTTCTCGAAGAGCACGCGCTCCTCGGCGCCGAGGGTGGAGATCCAGCCGGCGCGCGCCACGCAGGCGCAGAGCCAGCCCGACTGCTCCTCGAAGGCGATGGCGCAGGTCTCGGCGGCGGCGCCGGTGTGACCGGAGTGGCTGCGCCGCGCGAGCTCGAAGCGCACGCGGTTGGACGCCAGGGCGACGCGGGTCACGTGGACGTCCCCCTCCCAGCGCTCGCTCTCGCGGAGCAGCGCGGAGAGCTCGCGATCGACGAAGCGCTCGATGGCCTCCTCGATCTCGCGCATCGCCTCCTTGTGCTTCTCGACGGCGGGGTCGCCCTTGCGGGCCGCGCGCCGCAGCTTGGCCCAGAGCTTGGGCAGGGTGCCGGAGTGGAACCCCGGCTTCATCAGCGCGCTCATGGTCTCGCCGTGGTGGCCGATCACTACCGGCCGCAGCGTGGTGGGCCGCGTCGCCGCGTAGAGCTTGTAGTTCTCCTTGAGCTCCCACACCAGGAAGCCGAAGAGGCCCGGGGTGGACACCACCGTCAGCGCCGCCAGCGATCCCCCCAGGAACGCCCCGACCACCGGCGTGAGCGCGGCGGTGAGGGTCGCGGCCATGGGCTGATCGACGGGCAGCATCATCTTGGCCGCCACGGTGACGGTGGGGAAGTGCTTGAGCGGGTTGAAGGTCGGCTCGAGCAGGAGGTTGACGTAGATGCGGAGAACGTAGGCGAAGGCGAACCACACCAGCCCGAGCACGGCCTTCACCCCGAGCGCCCACGACTGCTGCCCCTGCCGGAAGCGCAGCCACTCGTCCACGGCGTAGAGACCGCGGTCGATGGCGTCGGTGAGCCGGCGGAAGAACCCGGCGATGAAGCGGAACAGGCCCGGCAAGAGGTGCCGCTGCACCCGCCGCAAGGTGCGCGCGAGGACGTCGAGCACGACCTCCTCCACCAGGAGCCCCACGCGCGTGTTCATCAGCGCGCTCACCGCCACGAAGATCGCGCCCGCCGCGGGGAGCGCGACGCCGGGGGCGCTGCGGTAGAGGGGCGTGACGTAGACCAGCGCCGCGGTCACCGCGCCGGGCTTGAGGACGAAGCGGCGCAGGGCCAGCACCGCGGCGCTCCCCAGCACGCGCTGCACCAGCGGTCGCGAGAGGATCCACCGCGGCGCGTGCACGAAGATCGCGCCCAGGGTGAGGCCCACCGCGCGCGTCACCTGGAGCGCCAGAGAGCGCACCGCGGCGCTGTGGAGGAGGCCGAAGAGCAGGACCGCGGTGAGCGCCCAGGGGAGCGGCTCGGCGAAGTGGAGGTGATGGTGGTGGCTCATCAGGCCGGAGAGGTGGCCGATCTCCGTGATCATCAGCCCGCTGCCGAAGAGCGCCACGTAGGCGCCGCCGGCGGGGAGCAGGAGGTACATCACCAGGAAGCGGCCGGTCCCGGTGCCGAAGAGGAGCGAGCTCACCTTCTGCAAGGCGCGCAGGTAGATCTCGCCGCGGCGGTGGACGCCGTCGATGGCGTCGGCGAGGCGGCGGTCGGCGGCGAGCAGCGCGTCGGCGCCGACCAGCTCGCCCACGCCGGCGACGTCGGCCATCTTGAGCTGGTTGCGGGAGACGGCGTCGCGCAGGAGGCCCAGGCTGAGGTGGCCGTGGGCGGTGGCCTGGTCGAGCAGCTCCTCCACCATCTTGGCGAGCGCCACCCGCTCCGGGGTGCTCCCGGGGTGGAAGCCGACCGCGCCCAGGGCGCCGCGGACCACGGGCTCGAGCTCCTCGCGCAGGCTGTCGTCGGCGCGGTGCCGGGCGGCGACCAGGAGCTCGCCGAGGCGGGCGCGCTCGGCCTCGGGCAGGCCCACGCGCGAGACCTTGAGGGCGGCGCTCTCGAGGCGGCGAGCGACGCGGATGGCGCGGGTGGCCGGGAGCAGACGCGCCACCGGGCGGCGCCCCAGCGAGAGCACCCAGCCGGCGAGGTCGATCTTGCCGACGGCCCTCTCGGCGGCGAGGCAGGCGCTCTGCACGTCGTAGAGCAGCCGCGCCTCGACCCGACGAAAGATGCCGCCGCGCGCCTCGGCGTGCTTCGCCAGCCCGAGCAGAGCCTCGGTCCACGCCAGCACCTCGGCGCCGCCGACCGCCGGATCCGCGGGATGGACGGCGTGCTGGAGCCGCTCGGCCATCGCCTCGAGATCGGCGCGCGCCTCGCCCTCGGCACCGGCGCGCACCCGCAGCAAGGCCGAGCGCGCCACGTTCCCCTTGGCCCGCGCGGCATCCGCCAGCGCGCGGAACGCGTCCGCCTCGAGCCGGCTGGCCGGCCCGGGGGCGGCATCGGCCTCGTCCTCCTCTTCCGCGGGCTCACCCGGCACGGCCTCGCCCGGAGACGGTGCGGCCCTCGGCGTCGCGCCCTCGGGCCGCGCGTCCTCCAGCAGCCGGGCGACGTCGAGGTCCTCGGCGAGGGCCGCCCCCGCGGCGCCCGATTCGCCGAGGGTGGGGAACATCTCCGCGACGAGCGCCGGCGCGAAGGTAGAGAGCTCCAGGTACAGGGCCGCGAACTCGGCGTACGTCTCCAGATCGTCGTGGGGCGGCAGGAGCAGCTCGTCCTGGCGCAGCACCAGGCGGATCTCGTCGAACTCGGTCTGCCCGATGCGGTGGATGCGCTCGCGGATGCGCGCCGGCGTGAGCACCCCGGCGGCGGTGAGCCGCTCGAGCTCCTGGTGCACCCGCGCGTGGAACGCGTAGCGCCAGACGTGGTCGAGGAGGTCGGGCAGCGATCGCGCGGCCACGTCGTCCCGCTCCGGCCGGGGCAGGAGGATGACCTGGTCCGGGAGCGTCGCGGCGGCGTGACCGAGCTCACCGGGGGAGACGATGGCGAGGAGCGCCTCCCGCGCGAGGGTGAAGCAACGGTCGTGCGGCACCCGCAGGCCCATGCCGGGGACGCGGCGGTGCCGCTTGATGACGCGCCGGACCAGCCTCGGGTCCACCAGGATGGCGCGCGCTTCGGAGGCTGCGAGGGCGCGTTCGACGGCCGCTAGATCCATGAACGCCCCATCAGACTCGACGCGGCAGGAGCCGTCGAGGGGGATGGTGAGTCAGGGCTTCAGTTCAGCATCCCGGTCGGGGGCGATCGGAGCTCGGCGCGGCGGTGGACGGGGCCGGCCTGGTGATGGACGAGCTTCCACTCGCCGCCCTCGAGCACGAAGAGGTTGGTGGCGACCAGCTCGGCTCCCTGGATCGTCTCGCCGCAGACCACGTAGGCGATCTCGCCGAGCACGCTGGCGCTGGGGCGCGTGCAGCGCACGCCGGCGCCCGATCCCCCTCCCAGGATGGAGCGAAAGCTCGCCAGGACCTGGTCGCGGCCATGGAGCGCCGCCCAGCCGGGGTGGATGCAGGCGACGGGGACGTGCTGCGCCCAGAGGGCTTCGATCACCATCAGGTCGCCCCGCGCGAACGCCTCGTAGAACGAACGGTTGGCAGCGAGCACCTCGGCTTCGGCGGACGACATGTAGACTCCTCGACCCCCCGTTCCACCCTACACCACCGCGCGACGTTGCGGTGCGCGACTCCGGGGCGGCGGTGGTATAGGGTCGCGAGCTCGTCGTGCCCAAGCGCGCCTCTCTGTTCACCCGCGTGCCGGCGCGGCTCGCTCCGTGGCTGCTGGCGCTCTCGCCGCTCGCCTGCGCGGAGGAGCCCCCGACCGAGCCGGACGATCACGTCGCCGTCAAGCTCACCTTCGACCAGATCACCTACGTCGACGCCACGCTCGGGCCGCGCAAGGTGGCCGAGCGCGTCCGCACCCAGGTGCAGTCCATCTTCCCGGCGCTGCGCCAGGCCGACGTGCTGATCCTGGCCAACCAGCAGGTCGACCTCGAAGCCGCCCAGCTCAAGAAGGATCCAGTCACCGTCGTCAACCCCGCGACCGGCGCCACCCGCGCGGCGTTCCGGGTGCACCACCGCTACGTCACGCTCGCTCAGGTGCCCAAGGCGCTCGCGGAGCGCGGCGAGATCCCGCTCGGCGTGCTCCACAGCCCCGGCCCCCACGCCGAGGCCGTCCTCGCCGACTGCACGGCCAACGGCGAGCGCGAGCGCCTCGAGGTGGCCGAGCTGTGGACGGTCTTCGACCCCTCCCTGGCGAGCTGCGCCGTGGCCATGAAGCGCGAGCAGGCGGCGATCGACGTCGCGCGCCGGAAGCTCCCCCACCCCGAGCGCGAGATCGCCTCCCTGGAGCTGGAGCGGGCCTATCTGCCGGTGACGGTCCACGTGCAGGTGCGCCGCCCCGCGCAAGGCGGGGACGCGGCCCGCGTCACGCCGCCCGCGCCCACCCCCGAGGCGGACGCGGGGGACTACGCCCTGCCGCGCGAGGGCGAGCACGTCGACGACCCCACCGTCCGCATCCACGCCGACCCCTCCATGCCCGGCACCCCGCCCGGCCCCGGCGAGCAGCCTGCTTTCGTCATCATCGACCGGACCGAAGAGAAGCTGGCCGCGGAGCACCTCGACCAGGACAGCGAGGACGAGGCGGAGCTGCGCAGGCAGGCCCGGGCGCTCGGCGGCGACGGCGTCGCGGCCCCGGCGATCCCCAGCCACGGCGGGTACACCTACCTGCAGCCCAACTACGCCATCCTCTACGTGGCGATCATCACGTTCGTGCTGCTGGTGGTGGGCAAACGGCGGCAGCGGCGCAAGCGCTGAGAGCGCCCATCTTCTTCCCCGCGGCCATGGGGGGTGCTACGTCGCCACGCCCATGGCGCCCGGGCTAGAAGACTCCCCAGAAGCAGGCGAGGCCGGCTGGACCAGCCGCCTCGGCGAGGCGTGCCTGCGTGCGCTCGCCGTGGTGGCGCTGGCGTCGGTGCCCACCGCGCTGCGCACCTCCGCCGCAGGCGGCGGCTTCCTCGAGGCGCTGCTGGTCGGCATGGGGGTGCTCCTGCCCCTGGTGCTGGTGGCGCTGCTCCTGTCGCGCGCGGCGGGGCGCGGGTTCCGCCAGCTCCTCGGCGCGGAGTCGCCGCGGCCGGCGGTGCTGGGGCTGGCGCTGTGGCTGGGCCTGGCGACGCCGCTGCTGGTCGCGCTGGGCGCGTCGCTCAAGGCGACCACGCACCACCGCGGCCTCGGCGGCGCGACCTTCGGCGTGCTCGCCTTCGCGGTCGCGGCGGGGGCGGCGCTGGTCGCCCAGCGGCTGGTGACCCTCGGGCGCACCCTGGTGGCGCGCGGCGTGAAGCCCTGGATCCCCGCGGCCATCGGGGCCGCCGTCGGCATGCTGCCCCTGCTCGCGGTGGCGGTCCCGCTCGGGCAACGCGGCGACGATCCCAGCGGGCCGGCGGTGCGCGCGGCCATCCTCGACGGGGCCATCGTGGTGGTCGCCACCGCGCTCGCGGCCGTCACCGGGCTCGGCGCCCAGCTGCGGCGGGTGGCGCGGCTCGGCGGCGTGCCGCTCGCGGTGGTGGTGCTGGTGGCGGCGTTCGCGCGCATCGAGTCCTCCCCGCCGCTGGCCCGCGCCATGAAGGCCGGCGGTGGCCTCGCTTCCACCCTGCTCGCCGCGCTGGAGAGCTGGACCGACCGCGACAACGACGGCGTCGGCGCCCACTTCGGCGGCGACGACTGCGACGAGGGAGACCCCACCCGGCACCCCGGGGCCCCCGAGATCCCCGGCGACGGCATCGACCAGGACTGCGACGGCATCGACCCGCCGCTGCCCCCCGCCGCGACCGCTGCTCTGCCCCCGGCCGCGGCGACGACGACCGCGGCGGTCGCTCAGCTGGTCGTTCCCGCCGGAGGGCCCGCCGGAGGGCCCGCCGGAGCCCGCCCGGCGCGCGCCGCGGAGCCGGCGACCTCCGGCGCCACCCAGCCCGCCTCGGTGGTGACCGCGCCGCACCCCGACATCGTCCTGGTGACCCTCGACAGCGTCCGCGCCGATCACACCTCGGTCTACGGCTACGACAAGCCCACCACGCCCCGGCTCGCCGAGCTGGCGGCCCGCGGCGTCGTCTTCGATCACGCCTACGCCGCCGGGGGCGAGCCGCAGCGCGCCCTCGCCCCCATCGTCACCGGCAAGTACCTCGCCGACACCAAGCGGGACAAGCGCGAGTGGCCGACGCTGCTGCCGGGCAACGACACCGTCCCGGAGCGCCTCAAGCGGGGCGGCTACCGGACCGCCGCGGTCACCTCGTTCACCTGGCTGAGCCGGGAGCGCGGCTTCGCCGAGGGGTTCGACTACTTCAAGCCCGTCTTCGAGGGCCTCCGCCCCGAGCACGAGGTCACCGGGCCGCTCGCCGTCAAGGCCGCCCTCTCGGTGTGGAAGGAGCTGGAGGGCGACGCGCACCCCATCTTCCTGTGGGTCCACCTCTTCGACGCCCACGAGCGCTACCTCGAGCACCCCGGGATCCACTTCAAGGGCAAGACCGGGGCGTACGACGGGGAGGTGGCGTTCGTCGACCGCGAGCTCGGGGAGCTGGTCTCCGCCATCGAGGGCGGGCCGCGGGCCGGGCGGGTGGCCTGGATCGTCCACGGCTCGCAGGGCGAGGGATTCGACGAGCACGACTTCCGGGGCCACGGCAGCGAGGTCTACGACGAGGCGCTGCGGGTGCCGCTGGTGGTCGCGGTGCCCGGGGGCAAGCCGGGTCGCTACGATCGGGCGGCGGTGAGCACCCTCGACGTGGCGGCCACGGTCGTCGAGCTGGCCGGCGCCGGCGTGAACGGCCTCGCCGGCACCTCGCTCGCGCCGGTCACCCGGGGCGACTTCGCGCGGGGGCACGCCCCCGTGTATTCGCGGAGCCAGCGCCGGGTCGCCCTCATCGACTGGCCGCTCAAGCTGATGGTCTTCGAGCGCAAGCAGCGCGCCTCGGACCGGCACTTCCTCTTCGATCTCGGCGCCGATCCCGGGGAAAAAGAGGACCTCTCGATGACCCGCCCCGCCGACGTGGACCGGCTCCGCAAGGTGCGCGCCGGAATCGAGGGTCGCCCCTAGCGCGTTTACCGCCCCCGCGAGGAACGCGAGGCGGCGTTCCGCGCTATGCTCATCGCCGGAGGGGGTGCTCAATCGATGACGGATCTTGGCTCTTCGACGCAAAAGCGCGCACGCTCTCGGGCCGTGATCCTGCGCACCATGCTCGTCGGGGGCTTCGGCCTCGGCCTCTCCGGCCTCGGCGCCCTCGTCGGGGACCTGGTCCGCCAGGCCCCCCTCGGCGCCGCCGACGGCACCGACGCCTACGAGGCGGCTGGCCTCAAGCACGAGTGGCGCCTCACCCAGGGCCGGCACTGGCAGATCACCTCCACGCCCTCCGAGAGCCAGGAGACCACCGACGCCGCCGAGGGCACCCGCGGCGCCTGCGGGGCCGGCATGGTCGAGGTCAAGGGCCGGATGAAGCAGGACCCGAGCAGCAACCACTTCTCCAGCAACACCGTGGAGGAGATGCAGAAGACCACCTGCACCAAGTGGATCAACCGCGAGTTCCCCGAGCGCTGCGCCGAGTTCGACCGGGCCAAGTGGGTCGCCCTGTCGAGCGAGCTCCCCACCAAGGAGGAGCACTTCTGCATCGACCGCTACGAGTACCCCAACCAGAAGGGCGTCTTCCCCTGGATCATGGTGAACTGGTACGAGGCCGAGGACCTCTGCGCCGAGGAGGGCAAGCGCATGTGCAACGAGGACGAGTGGACCTTCGCCTGCGAGGGCGAGGAGGCCACCCCCTACCCCTACGGCTACACCCGCGACGCCTCGGCCTGCATCAGCGACCAGCACTGGCGCCCCTTCCACGAGTCGGCCCTGCGCCCCCGCGACGGGGCCGCCGCCGCTGCCGAGCTCGACCGGCTCTGGCAGGGCCTGGCCTCCGGCACCCAGCCCCGCTGTCGCAGCCCCTTCGGCGTCTACGATCTCACCGGCAACGTCGACGAGTGGACGCGCTCGGTGCGCGACGGGGAGCGCCCCAGCATCCTCAAGGGCGGCTACTGGGGCCCGGTGCGCACCCGCTGCCGCCCCGCGACGCGCTCCCACGACGAGAACCACATGTTCTATCAGCAGGGCGTCCGCTGCTGCTCCGACGTCGGCGCCGAGCTGCGCCGGCGTCCCCACGCCGACGATCCGTCCCGCGCGCCCATCCCGCGCGAGCTCAAGTAGCGGTATCCTTTCCTGAAATGACTACCCCCGCGCCCCGACCCCCGCTCGCAGCCCAGGCGACGCAGGCGCGCGCCGCCCGCTGGATCGACCGACTCACCACCGGCGTGCTCGCGCTCAGCGTCGGCGTCACCGCCGGCGTGACCCTCCCCGCCCTGCTGCGCGTGGCCGGCGGGGAGACCGTCGACTCCTTTCGGGCCCCCCCTTCGCTCGCCCCTTACCCCGGGCCGCGCCAGCTCCTCGGGTCCCCGGACGACGTCCCGGAGGTCCTCGTCGACCCCGACCAGGAGGACGAGGGCGAAGACCTCGCGCCCCCCGGCGCGCTCGAGATCGGCCTCACCCGGGATGCGCTCACGCTCCACGATCACCCCGCCAGCGCCGCCGCCGTGACCGGCAGGCTCCCCGCGGGGGAGCTGGTGACCATCCTGCGCGTCGTCGGCGACTGGGTGCTCGTCTACCACACGGGGCCTTCCGGCCCCGAGGTCGGCTACGTGAAGAAGAGCGAGGTCGCCGTCCGATGAGCTCCCCGCGTGGCTACCGCGGCCGCCTGCTCACGCCGCTGGCCGGCGGCGGGACGGCGTACCTCGACGACGCCCTCCTCGTGGTCGAGCGGGGCCGCATCGTCTCCGTCGCGGCGTGGACCGGCAGCGCCACCTGCCCGGTCTACGATCTGCGCCCCTCGGTGCTGGTCCCCGGCTTCGTCGACACCCACGTCCATTTCCCCCAGACCCGCGTCATCGGCCGCGCCGGTTCCCCGCTGCTGGAGTGGCTCGACGGCACCATCTTCCCCGAGGAAGCCCGCTTCGCCGATCCCGCCTACGCCCGCGCCGTCGCCGGCGAGTTCGTCTCCGCGCTCGCCGCGGCCGGCACCACCACGGCGTCCGTCTACTCGAGCTCCGACGAGCAGGCCACGCACCTGCTCTTCGAGGCGCTCGCCGCCTCCGGCCTGCGCGCCCTGGCCGGCCTCACCCTCATGGACCAGCGCTGCCCGCCGGAGTTGCTCGTGCCGCGCGCCGCCGCCCTGGCCGCCTGCGGGCGCCTCGCCGATCGCTGGCACGGTCACGACCACGGTCGCCTCGGCTTCGCCGTGACGCCGCGCTTCGCGCTGAGCTGCTCGCGCGCCCTCATGGAGGACGCCGCCCGCTTCGCCAGAGAGCGCGGCCTCCTGGTGCAGACCCACCTCGCCGAGCACCCCGCCGAGGGGACTGCGGTGCTCGCCGAGCACCCCTTCGCCGCCGACTACCTCGGTGTCTACGAGGCCGTCGGCCTCCTCGGCAATCGCACCCTGTTCGCGCACGCCATCCACCTGTCCGCCTCGGAGTGGGACCGCTTCGCCGCCGCGGGCGCGCGGGTGGCCCACTGCCCGGACTCCAACTTCTTCCTGGGGAGTGGACGGATGAGCCTCGCGGACGCGACCGGGCGCGGGATCACGGTCGGCCTCGGCAGCGACGTCGCGGCGGGGCGCAGCTTCGATCTGCGCCGGGCGATGGCGTACACGTACGACAACGCGCTGTGCCTCGGTCACCGGGTGACGGCGGCAGAGCTGTTCACGATGGCGACGCTCGGCGGGGCGCGGGCCCTGGGGCTCGACGGCGTCGTGGGGAGTCTGGAGGCGGGGAAAGAGGCGGACTTCGTCGCGCTCACGCTGCCGGCGCCGGCGGCGGGCGAGAGCGAGGTGCTGGCCCAGGTGGCGTTTGCGGGTGGGGTGAGGGTGGAGAGGGCGTTCGTGCGGGGGAAGCGCGTCGGCGTGGAGTGAGCCCGGCGGGCGGCGGCCTCTCCGCAGAGGCCGCCCGTTCTTCAGCGCGCCAGCGCCGAGAGGTCGAGCATCTCTTCCGCGCTCGGCACCACGATGATGTCGCTGCGCCGGTTCTTCTGCTGGCCGTCCTTGGTGGCGTTGTTCGCCACCGGATCGGTGTCGCCGAAGCCCGCCGCGCTCCAGTGCGCGCGGGGCAGGATGCTGCCCTTGCCGGCCACCAGGAACACCACGACCGAGCGCGCGCGCATCACCGAGAGGCCCCAGTTGTCGTGGAAGGGGCCGCCGCTGAGGGGGGCGTTGTCGGTGTGGCCGGCCACCTGGTAGTCGCGGTTCTTCAGCGTCGCGTCGTTGGCGATGACCGCGGCGACCTTGCCGAGGATCTCCTGCCCGTCCTTGCGCAGGGTGTCCTTGCCGGTGTCGAAGAGCACGTCGCCGGGGAGCGAGATGACCATGCGGTTGTGGTGGATGTGGACGGTGAGGCCCAGGTGGGTGAGCGTCTCGAGCTTGCTGCGCAGGAGATCGAAGCGAGCCTTGATGAGCTCGAGCTGGTGGGCGCGCGCCTTGTAGGCCTCGAGCATCTTGGTGCGGTCCGCCAGGGTCCCGCCGAGCTGGGCGACCTCCGCCCCCATGTTGTGGAGCTGGGCCTCGAGGTCGGCGACGTGCGCCTTGGCGGCGTTGAGCTCCTTGTCCTTGGCGTCCCGGTCGAGGACGACCGCCTGGTATTTCTGGATCTCGGCCTGCCACTCCTCTTCCGAGTGACCGCAGCCGAGCAGGAGCGCCGGCGTCAGCGCCAGCGCGGTGAGAAAACGTAGTTTCATGATCCGTCCTCCGTTGGCCGGGGACTCTATCCGCGAGGGCTCGCACCGCCAAGGCGAACAGGGCCGCGCAGCGCCTGGAGGCCCCCGCAGCGCAGGAGCAACGTCGGCGGCCTGACGGATCAGGCCTCGCCCGATGACGCCCGTCGGGCGGCGTGGAGGACATGGAGGGCAACGTGCGTGAAGGGGCGGCGAGTCCCTTCTGCTCCCACTCCGAGGAGCGCCGAGGCAAGAAGGAAGGGCCCGCGGCGCGGGCGTGGCGACGTCGATGCTCCTTGCTGGAAAGCCTGCCGCGCGGCTACTTTTGGTAATGCTCCAGCATACCTTGCACCGAACCTGGGCCTTTGCTCTGGGGACCGCGGTCTGTGGCTCCGCCCTCCTCGGCGCCTGCGGATCCTCGAAGGGGACCGAGAGCAGCAGCTCCAAGGGCACGACCTCCTCCAGCAGCACCGGCATCGGCACCGGCGGCATGGGAGGCGGCTCCGGGCTCGGCGGCAACTTCGCCACCGGAGCAGGTGGCAGCTCCCAGGTGTTCGACGTCGCGCCCGCCGCGCTCCAGACCATCTCCGTCGCCCCCGGCGCGACGATGCCCACGGTGACCTTCGCCGCCACCCTCAACGGCGCGCCGACCCAGGTCTCCTGGAGCGTCGATCGCGCCAACCTCGGCACCATCGGCACCACGCCGCCCACCGCGCTCGCCGCCGCCACCTTCGTCCCCACCGGCACCACCGGCGGCCTGGTCAACGTGTCGGCCACCCGCAACGGCAAGACCCTGGTGCGGCAGGTCTTCATCAAGCTCACCGCCCCCGCGCAGAACGGCGCCAACACCGGCAACGCCGCCGAGCAGGGGCAGATCGCGGGCAGCGGGGCGCAGCTCACCGCGGGCGGCGGCATCGGCGGCGTCGGCGGCACCGGCCTCGGGCCGGCGTATCCCAGCTTCCCGACCACCACCATGCCGGCGGCGATGGGGCTCGCCCTCGTCTACCCGTATGACAAGACGGTGTGGCCGCGCGGCATGCTGGCGCCGCTCCTCCAGTGGAACTGGACGCCCGCCGACGCCGATGCCGTCCAGATCGCGCTCACCACCACCAGCGGCTCGTTCTCGTGGACGGGCACCTTCGGCCGGCCTCCGCAGGCAATTCTCAACGGGACTGTTTCTCCGAAGGCGCCGGCAGGGACCCTGGGCACCTTCATCAACCATCCCATTCCGCAGGACGTGTGGACCATGGCCACCAACACCGCGGGTGGCGTGGTGCCGGGCGGCGGCGCGGATCAGCTCACCGTCAGCGTCAGGGTGGCCAAGGGGGGAGTGGCGTACGGGCCGCTCACCGAGACGTGGACGATCGCGCCGGGCGCGCTGACCGGAACCGTTTATTACAATTCTTACGGGACGGGCCTCGTCAAGAACTCGAACGGCCTGGATGCCGACCAGGTTCAGTACGGGGCCGCGGTGCTGGGGATCCAGGCAGGTGCGCTCGCCCCCGTGGTCGTCGCGGGTCCGCCGGGCAGCACCGCCGGCGAGGGGTGCCGCGTCTGCCACGTGGTCAGCGCGGACGGGAGCCAGCTCATCGCGCAGCACGGCGACAACTATGCGGTCACCTCGACTTACGATTTGAAGAATGCCAACGCCGAGACCGTGGAGACCAGCTACCCGAGCACCTTCGGCTGGGCCGGGCTCTATCCGGACGGCTCGCTGGCGCTCACCAACACGGCGCAGCTCGCCGCCGGGCAGCCCGCCGCGAGCCAGCTCTACGCCTTCCCGCCGGCCGCGACGGGAGCCGTGCCGCTCTCGGTGACGGGCATCCCCACGGACCTTCAGGCGGGCGCCCCGGCGTTCTCGGGGGACGGGAAGCATATTTCGTTCGAGTTCCTCGGCGGAGCCATCGGCGCCGTCACCGGCTCCTTCACGGGGCCGAGCCAGCTCGTGGTGCTCGACTTCGACAAGGCGACGCTGAGCTTCTCCAATCTGCGAACCCTGGCGACCGCGCCGGGAGGTGGCAACCAGAGCGGCGGCGGCCAGAACGCGGGGCTCCCGGCGTTCTTTCCGACCAATGATGCGGTCGCGTATCACCTCCAGCTCGCCAATCCGTCGGCATCGCACCGCTACAACACCTGGCAGGGGGCCCAGGCGCAGGTGTGGTGGTCCGACCTCGCGACGGGCACCGCGGCCAACCTGTCGACGCTCAACGGCCTGAACGGGACGACGTCGTACCTGCCCACCAACGCGAATCATCCCGACGACACGACCCTCAACTACGAGCCCACGACGGCCCCGGAGGCCTCCGGTGGCTACGCTTGGGTCATGTTCACGTCCCGGCGCATGTACGGCAACGTGGCCACCGGCGACCCGACGCTCAGCGACCCGCGCGGCTACGACAACCAGGCCTATGCCAACGTCACCTGCAAGAAGCTCTGGGTGGCCGCGGTCGACATCGGCTCGATCAAGAACGGCACCTTCATGCAGGGCTGGACGCCGGGCTCGGACCCCAGCCACCCGGCCTTCTATCTCCCCGCTCAGGAGCTGATCGCCGGCAACGCGCGCGGCTTCTGGGTGCTCGACCCGTGCCGCGCCGAGGGCGCCTCGTGCCTGACCGGCGATCAGTGCTGCAACGGCTACTGCGAGCCCAACGGGCCCAACGGCGCGCTCATCTGCGGACCGCCCGCGGCGGGCTGCTCCGGGCTGCAGGAGAAGTGCACGACGGCGGCCGACTGCTGCGACTCCGGCGCGATCTGCGTCAACGGCTTCTGCGCGCAGGGCTCCACCATCAACTGACGCTGCGATCGAGGGCCTCGCGAGGGATGTCTCCGGGCATCCTGCGAGGCCCTCGGTACGTCCGAAGCGCACGGCTTCCGCCGTGGACACTCGGTGGCGCCTCCACGCGTCGATTTTCTTCACTGACGTCCTTGACGACCTTCCGGAGCCTTTCATAGTGTCTGGAACAGTCATGAAAAGGACCATCAAGCGCGCCATAATCGCCCTGGACCTGCAACATGTCGATGTGCCAGGCGTGGTATCGTTCACGCGGAGCATCGGCAAGGGGCTGACGGGGAACACCAACCTCACTGCGGCCGACATCGCCAAGCTGCCGGTCGCCATCGCGGATCTGCTGGCGGCCGCCACCACGCTGGAGAGCACGCGCACCGCGCGCGCCACCGCTCCCTCCAAGGCTGCGACCCGGCTCGAGAGCGAGCAGGGCAGCCTCCTGATGGAGTATCTCACCAACACCGCGACCTTCATCGAGGGGCTCGCCAACACCAAGGCCGCCGGCGACTTCACGGTCGCGGCCGCCATCATCACCAGTGTCGGCTTCCAGCTCAAGAAGCCCAGCGTGCGGCGCACCAAGGGCTTCACCGCCGACTCCCCCGCCAAGACGACGGCCCATCTCCACGTGCCGCCCGCCGTGAACAACGCGGTTCGCCTCGTCCAGTACTCGGCCGACAGCGGGAAGACCTATTCCTTGCCGATCGTCGTCCACGGCGTCGACCTCTTCATCACCGGCCTCAAGAGCGGCATCGATTACCTCTTCCAGACGGCGATGAGCACTCCGCCGGCCAAGAAGGCGAAGCAGACGGTCACCGCCGGTAGCGAGCAGCTCCCCTGGGGCGACGCCGTGAGCTGCGTGATCTCGTAGCAAGCCTCGACGAGCCGTGAGAAGGTCGCGGCGGGATGGGGCCGTCCGAGAAGGGGCTTCGAGCCGTCCGGTAGCGGGGGAGGCCCCGCTGCGACGGGAGGACCTCAGAATGGGCAGGTTGAGGGCCGCTGGTGACGGGAGGAGGCCATCCCGCGACGGGATGAGGCCAGACTTCGCCGGCGGAGGTCATCCCGCGACCGGATGAGGCCAGACTTCGCCGGCGGAGGCCCTCCTGCGACGGGATGAGGCCAGACTTTTCCGGCAGAGGCCATCCTGCGACGGGATGAGGCCAGACTTTTCCGGCAGAGGCCATCCTGCGACGGGATGAGGCCAGACTTTTCCGGCTGAGGCCATCCTGCGACGGGATGAGGCCAGACTTTTCCGGCAGAGGCCATCCTGCGACGGGATGAGGCCAGACTTTTCCGGCAGAGGCCATCCTGCGACGGGATGAGGCCATCCCGTGCAGGAGCGCGAGGCGAGCGTCGTGTCGCCGTCGGGCGCAGCCGCCCGGAGGCGTTGCGCTCGATGGGGTTCGCGGCTACCAACGGAGGCTCCGGGGGAGCCTGGGCTTCCGCGGCCAAGAAGGACCGGTCCCGCGATGGCCACGTCACCCGCACCCGATGCAGCCGCTCCGCCGGGCATGTGCCCCGGCATCGCCGTTCTCGGAGGCGGCGGCGCCGGGGGCGACGACGATGGCGACGGGAGCGGCGGCAAGGGTGGTGCCGGGGGCGGCGGGAGCGGCAGCGGAGCCGGCGGTGACGGCGGCGAGAAGGACGCGCAGGGCGCGCCCGACTATGCCAAGTACCCGACCTGTGGCTATGCCTCGCACCCGGTCGACGTGGTCACGGGGCGAGCGTTCACCCACCCGATCATCGACCTGGAGCTGCCCGGGCCGCTCCCGCTCCAGTTCCGGCGCATGTACAGCTCCAAGATGGCCGACCGGGATACCGGGCTGGGCTACGGGTGGGGGCACACGTTCGGTTGGGAGATCGAAGTCCGGTGGCAAGGGATTCGCGTCTGGAACGAGCAGGGGATCGCGGTCGACTTCCCCGCCCTCGAGGTGGGCGCGGAGATCGTCGGGCCCTGGGGGTGGTTGCTGCGGCGCGACGAGGCCGGGTTCGCCCTTGATGCCGATGACGGGGTGTGGCGCCAGTTCGTCGCTGCGGACGAGCGGGGCGAGCGTTACCGGCTGGCGGTGGTGGAGGATCGGAACCGGAACCGGATCGCGCTGACGTACGAGGAGGGGCGGCTCGTCGAGGTCGTCGACAGCGCGGGGAGGGTCGTCCGCACCACCTCCACGAAGGAGGGGCGCATTGCGTCGATCGAGGTGAAGAACGCCGTCGCCCAGGGGCAGTGGGTGGCGTTCGCGACGTACCTCTACGACGAGCGCGGGGACCTCGTGGCCGCCACGGACGCGGACGGGTTCACGGCGCGCTACGCGTACGACGACGATCACCGGCTCACCTGCGACACCGATCGTGTCGGGCTGGCATTCCACTTCGTCTACGACGACAAGGGACGATGCGTGGAGTCGTGGGGTGATTATCCGGGCAAGCGCGATCCTAGCTTGATTGACAAGCTTCCCAAGCGGTTGGCGGACGGGGAGACCAGGGTCAAGGGGATCCATCACTGCCGGTTCGACTACATGCCGGGCTGGTACAGCGAGGTCGCGGACTCGACGCAGGTGCGCAAGTTCTTCGGGAACAAGCACGGGTCGCTGAGCCGGAGCGTCGAGGGCAACGGGGTGATGAAGGCGACCTATCGCGACGATGGGCACATCCTCACCAGCCGAGATCCGGGCGGGGGGGTGACCACGTTCGAGCGCGACGTGCGGGGGCGGCTCTCGGCGGTGACGGACCCGCTGGGGCGGGTCACCCGGATCGAGCGGGATGGCAACGGGTTACCGGTGGTGGTCACCGACCCGGCCGGTGGCGTCACGCGCATCGAGAGGGATGCGCGGGGCAATGCGCTGATGCTCACCGACGCGACCGGCGCGGTGACGATGTGGCGCTACGACGAGCGCGGGCTCGTGGTTGAGCAGGTGGCGGCGACGGGGGCGCGGACCACGTACGCGTATGACGCGCAGGGAGGCCTGGTCGCGGCGACGCTGCCCAACGGTGGGGTGTTCCGCTTTGCCTACGATGCGCTGGGGAGGCGGCTCTCCCGCACCGACGCGCTGAGTGCGACCACGGGGTACGCGTACTCGGCGCGCGGGGATCTCGTGGCCGTGCGCGACGCCGTGGGCGGGGTCACGCGCTACGCCTACGATGGCGAGGGGCACCTGACCCGGGTGGCCGACGCCAAGGGGCAGGGCACCGAGCTGCTCTGGGGCGGCTACAACAAGGTGTGCGAGCGCAAGGACGCCAACGGGAACGTGGTGCGGCTGCGCTACAACCTGGAGGGGGAGCTGGTCGAGGTCCACAACGAGCGCGGGGAAGTGCACCGGCTCGGGTATACGATGGATGGCAAGCTGAAGGAGGAGACGACCTTCGACGGACGCAGGCTCTGGTACCGGAACGACGCGGGCGGGCGGGTGGTGCGGATCGAGAACAGCGCGCTCGGAACGACGGACCTGACGTACGACCTCGCGGGGCAGCTCGTGAAGCGGGAGCTCAACGGGGAGGCGGTCGAGGAGTTCATCCATGACGTCCTCGGGAGCCTGATCGCGGCGAAGGGGCCGGGCGGGGAATTTCGGTTCGAGCGCGACGCGGTGGGGCGGGTCGTGCGCGAGGTGCAGGTGGCTCTGGGTAAGGAGCACTGGACCGAGATCACCTACGATGCGGCGGGCGAGAGGATCGGGCGGAAGACGTCGCTCGGTCACACCGAAGCCATCACGCGGGGGGCCCTGGGCGAGCGGGCGCGGACGGTGCTCGACGGCGCGGAGCGGGTGGAGCACCAGGCGGATGTGCTGGGCCGGGAGACGGCGCGGGCGTTGCCGGGCGGCGGGTGGTTGCAGAGCCAGTACGACGCGATGGGACGCGTGGCGCGGCGGCGTGCGGGGGGGTCGGCCGCGGAGACGTGGGGGCGGGCGGGGGAACCCGAATGGCTGGGGGCGCGGCCGGAGAAGGTCACGGTGGACGTGGCCTATCGGTACGACGAGGCCGGGGAGCTGGTCGAGGCGGCGGACAAGACGAGGGGGAGGACGCAGTATGCGTACGACCCGGTCGGGCAGTTGCTTGCCATGGTGCCGGAGAAGGCGCGGGCGGAGCTGTTTCGGTATGACGCGGCGGGGAATTTGTATGGGAGTGGGGAGGGGGCGGTCGAGCGGGTGTATGGGCCGGGGAACAGGCTCCTGCGGCAGGGGGATACGGAGTATCTGTGGGATCTGGATGGAAGGTTGATCGAGAAGAGGGCGCGGAAGGCGGCAGGGGGGAAGGAGGAGGTTTGGCGGTATACGTGGGATGCGGCCGGGCTCTTGAAGCAGGTGGATCGGCCGGATGGGGTGAGGGCGGAGTTCGGGTATGATCCGTTCGCCCGGCGCGTGTGGAAGAAGGTCACGCGGGCGGGGGATTCGTCGTTCGAGCGGATCGGGGTGTCGGCGACGAGGTTCGTGTGGGATGGGGATGTGCTCGTCCATGAGATCGAGGCGCGGGCGAGGGAGGGTGGGGATCCGGTCGTCGAGGAGCGGACGTACTGGTTCGAGGAGGGTGGGTTTGCGCCGGTGGCGCATAAGGAGCGGCGAACGGACGATGTGGCGGGGGCGGGAGGGGCGTGGTTTCATTATGTGAATGATCCTGTCGGCACACCGGAGAGGCTGATCGGCGGCGATGGGAGTATTGCGTGCGAGCTCTTGCAGAAGGCGTGGGGCGAGACGGAGGAGGAGCTGACCGGGAAGGCGAGCACGAGAATCAGGTTTCAGGGACAGTACGAGGATGAGGAGACGGGGCTCGCGTACAATCGGTTCCGTTATTATGACGCGGAGGCGGGGCGGTTCGTCAGTTCCGACCCCATCGGTCTCCGAGGCGGGACGAACTCATACCGGTACACCACAAACCCAACGACCTGGATTGATCCGCTCGGCCTGGCGGACTACACGGTACAATCAGATGGCCACGTTGTGTCGCACGGACACGACGCAAACGGTCCAGTTATTCCAAGAAAGAGTCGGTTCTGCGAGTGGGAGGGCGGCCAATCGTTCACCGACGAGGTAATCAACCATCCGAGTGTCGTCCGCACGCCTCAGAATAACGGGCGCATCAAGTACGAGGTTGCCGATCTTGGCAGGACGACGGGAACGGGACAGAGTGGGGCTTCCGTTCGCGGAGGCACTGTAGTTGTCGAAGGTCCCACCAACCCGCCCTGGATGCGCACTACCTACGCGCCTGGAGAAGTCGTGACGCAATTCCCGACCTGATTTGCCAAGCCTCCAGATACAGGGAGAGAGAGAGAACTCATGGAACGCGACATCGAAGAAGCGCTTCGGGTATCACCTGATTACTCGTCGGCGTTTACCAGCGAAGTTGAACGGCTCACGGAGCGGACTCGACAAGCAGTGGCTCACCCTGTTGAGCACGTCGAGGACATGAATTATTCGAGCTCCCAACAGCTCGTCATCGGCCTGGACGCGCTTGGGACGGCCGTCCGCTCGTTGGCTACGACCTCAGCCACCAAGGTTGTCGCCTATGTGAGCTCCAGGGGAAAGTTTTTTACAGTTCTCGTTTTCGAAGCCAAGGAGAATCCGCGCGTTGCCAAAGAATGGATCCGTCTCGGTTCCGATGAGGAAGTCCGCCGTGTGGGCGCGTCTGAGGTTGTCCGTGCGCTATCATCCCTGCTCGAGGCGGAGGGCTACCGGAAGCTGTCAGGTCCGATGCTATGGGATCTTGCTCCTGACCATGTCACTGAGATGGACGGCGCACCGGCAACGGTCTTCGACGTACTTTTCTCAGAGATCATCTAGTACCTGCGGCGAGTGCCGGCGCCGCCGCACGGGGGGGCTCGGGGCACGAGCGGCCCACCGCTCAGCCGGCCGGCGGCGCATCGGGCTCGTGCTCCGTGAGGTGCGGGCGTTGCGCTCCGAGGTGGCTCGCGGTTACCTGGCCGAGCGCAGAGCCCGAGAGTCGAGCGAGCGTGCACGCCCGTTTCCCTTTTGTGCCGCCGGGGCCAGACCCGGCGGGCCCTGTCACCTCGCCCTCGGCCTCCCCCACGCCCCCGGCGTCTCCACCATCGCCTTCACCAGCGCCCCCCAGGCCACCAAGCTCCTCTCCTGCACCAGCACGAAGTCGTGCGGATCGAAATGCGTGAGCTTCCCCGTCCGCACCGCCAGTTCCCGGTGGAGCCGGCGCCGGTCTTCGGGCGAGAGCCCGAGCTGATCCAGCTCGTAGAGCGAGACCGACGGCGAATAAGGGTTCCCCCGCCGCAGCCTCTGCTTCGGGTCGTAGCGCCGGCCATGCTCCACCCAGTAGGCGTGCCACCGCGCCGGATCGGTCGAAGCGACCTCCAGCGTCTCGGCCGAGCCCGCCGACGGTTGCTCCAGCGGGTCGTTCGGATCGCTGGCGAGCACCACCGCGAGCG
>Ga0302279_10001998_pt1 | contig 27889 bp, 25 predicted proteins | sample III_Bog_N3_3_FD_194541 | JGI IMG/M metagenome (GOLD analysis project Ga0302279, IMG submission 194541) | Peat permafrost microbial communities from Stordalen Mire near Abisko, Sweden - III_Bog_N3_3 | ecosystem: Environmental > Terrestrial > Soil > Wetlands > Peat | place: Sweden: Abisko... | reverse complement strand
CCGCCGCCCCGGGACTCTTCCCTTTGCGGACCTGCGTCGAATGGAGCTGGCAAAGGTAATCGCCCGCGACCCTAAAGTCGTCCTGATCGACGAGCCCTTCGCCGGGCTGACGCTGACGGAAATCGCCGCATTTTCAGAGCTGATCCGTGCACTCGGTGACGAGGGTCGCGCCGTGTTGCTGGTCGACCACAGCGTCCGCAGCATTGCGGCGCTCGCCGACCGTGTGCTCGCCATGTATCTCGGCGAGCCCATTGCGCGAGGCAACGCCGAAGAGGTGATGTCCAACGAGACGGTTCGCCGCGTCTACCTGGGCGGAGAACTGCAGCCGATTGGTCAAAATTCGAGAGTTACAGCCGATGCGCCGTCCCTGCTGCAAATCGAGCAAGTCCGGGTGCTGTACGGCAAGGCGCAAGCGCTTGATAAAATCGGGCTTTTCGTGAGGCAGGGTGAGTGCGTTTCGATCGTCGGATTGAACGGCGCCGGCAAGACCACATTGTTCAACACCGTGTCCGGCCTGGTACCTTATTCCGGCACAATTCGCTTTCGCGATGATGACCTGCGCAATAAGTCGGCCGGCGAGATTGCGCGCGCCGGCGTGGTGCAGTGCCCGGAATCGCGCGAGTTGTTCGGAACCATGAGCGTGCGCGAGAACCTCGACCTCGGCGGTCACCTTCTGCCGGCGAATGCGCGGGCCAGGCAACTTGAAATGCTGTTCGGGCTGTTTCCGATCCTGGCTTCGCGGCAAAGCCAGGCCGCCCGTACCCTTTCGGGCGGCGAACAGCAGATGTTGGCGATCGCCAGGGCCCTGATGATGAACCCCGCGCTGCTGATCCTCGATGAGCCGACGCTGGGGCTGGCGCCGGTCGTCATCGAGCAGCTTTCAAAAGCCCTGGGTGAATTGCGCAAGACCACGCCAATCACGCTTTTGCTCGGAGAGCAGAACGTCACCTTCGCATTGCCCCATGCCGATCGCGTCTACGTTCTGGACCACGGACGTTTGACCTGGGAGGGAGGGCCTGCGAAATTTGCGGAGGAGATGGGACAGGGGTATTTATAAACTGCCGCGACCGCCGGGCGGTCGGCCGCGAGGCGCGGCCAATGACCCCACATGCTGCATGCTTTTTTGCCGAATTGGATTTGACCGACATGCTGCCGCGCGCGCCGGGAACCTCAGCCGCCACCGGTGCCGGCACCGCGGTAGGCGGCAGAGCCTTTCCAATCAGGCCTTGTGCTCGTAGAGCAATCGCGCCCGGATGGTGCCTTCCAGCGACCGGATGTCGGCCAGAACCAGCTGGCTATCCGCCGCCGAGGCGTCCGCGTCCAGCACCACATAGCCGACGTCGGCATGGGTCTCGTAGTATTGCGCGGCGATATTGACGGCGTGGCGCGCGAGCACTTCGTTGAGCCGGCCGAGCATGCCGGGAACGTTGCGCTGAACCTGGATAAAGCGCGTGCCGGACGGTCGCGGCGGCAATTGCACCAGGGGAAAATTGACCGCGCCCATGGTCGATCCGGTGTCGCTGTAGTCGACCAGCTTGCGCGCGACCTCGGCGCCGATGCGTTCCTGCGCCTCCTCGGTCGAACCGCCGACATACGGCGTCAGGATGACATTGTCCAGTCCCTGCAGCGGCGACTCGAAGCGTTCCTTGTTCGAACCCGGCTCGACCGGAAAGACATCGACCGCGGCGCCGCGCAGCCTGCCCTCGCGCAGCGCATCGGCGAGCGCGTCGAGGTCGGCGACGCTGCCGCGGCTGTTGTTGATGAAATAGGCGCCCGGCTTCATCGCCTGGATCTCGGCGCGCCCGATCATTCCCTGCGTCGCCGCGGTTTCCGGCACATGCATGCTGACGACGTCGCTCTGCGCCAATAGCTCATGCAGCGTGGCGGTCGGCTCGGTGTTGCCGTGGCGAAGCTTGTCGGTATGGTCGTAGAACACCACCCGCATGCCCATGGCTTCGGCAAGATAGGAAAGCTGCGAGCCGATGTTGCCGTAACCGACGATGCCGAGGGTCTTTCCCCTGACCTCGTGGCTGTCGGTCGCGGACTTGTCCCAGCGGCCCTCATGGGCGGCGTTGGACCGCGAAACGACCCGGCGCAGCAGGAAGACGATCTCGCCGATCACCAGTTCCGCCACGCTTCGCGTATTGGAGAAAGGCGCATTGAAGACCGGCACCCCGTTGCGGCGGGCGGCGTCGACATCCACCTGGTTGGTGCCGACGCTGAAGCAGCCGATCGCGATCAGCCGGTCCGCGGCCTCCAGGATGTCGGCGGTGATCTGGCTGCGCGACCGGATGCCGAGCAGGTGCACGCCCTTGATGGCTTCCTTCAGCGCTTCGCCATCGAGCGCCTTCGACAGCCGCGTCACGCTGCAATAGCCGGCGGTGGTCAGCGTGTGCAGCGCGCTGTCGTTGACGCCCTCGAGCAGCAGAACCCGGATCTTGTCCTTGGAGAGCGAGAATTGTCGTTGAGATTGAATGTCGGTCACGGGTAGCGCCGTCCTGTCGGGATGAGCGGGCTGACAGCTGGCGACCCCGAGAGGGAGCGCCGGGTTCAGCTCGAAGCTGGGTATGCTGGTTCAAGGTTCTGCCGGATCTCCGGGTATCAGACGCACGTCCACCGCGTTATGACCGGGTTGGACGACTCTGGCCGGCGTGGGTCATCTAGTTGCACAACATGGCCACCACGGCCACGCCTAAATGCCGATCGCATTCACTTTTCAGCCATCGTCCAGTCTCTCACGGGAGCCGTGCTGTCAGGATGGCGCCGCCGCTCCCTCACAAACACCATGCAGAGCGAGCCACGCCAGGTGATCAACGAAGCTGATCACATCCAGGCGACGAGCAGGATGATCCATCGATGGCTCGCCGGCGCAACGATGAGATTTGGCTCCGCGGCATGGTGGCTTTTTGCGATAGCTCCATCGCCATCCTGCGGATCATTCCGGGTTGATGGCCTTCCGGAGGGCTTGTCGCCGATTCAATGATCGTATCGTCATGTTCGGACCCGCCGCCGGCAGCGAGTCAGCTTCTCGGCCGGGCTATTTTCTTCTTTGCCGCATCCGTTGCGGCCTCCCGCAGCGGCGCCCGGCTGAGTTCGTTGCTCGCCGCGATGGTCTTGCGCAAAAGCCGCAGGAATTGGTCGGCCTCGTCCGCGTTCAGGCCCCGCAGCATGACCCGCTGCGCGGCCTCGACCGCCGGCTCGATTCCGCTCAGGATCCGCCGTCCCTCGTCGGTGACCTGCAACTCGCGGATCCGCCTGTCGCGGCTGTTGGCCTGGCGCAGCAGCAAGCCTTTCAGCACCAGCCGATCCACCACCCCGGTAATGGTGGTGCGGTCGTAGGCGATCAGACCGGCAAGTGTCGCCTGATCGATTCCGGGATGTGCCGTGATTGTGGCGAGCGCGGCATACTGCACGGGCGTGAGGTCGAAGCCGGCCTCCTCGACCTCGGCATGAAAGATCGCCACCGCGATCTGCTGGAAGCGCCGCGCCAGGTGCCCGGGCTTGTCAAGATTGTCGGTCAATGCATTCTCCTGCCGGCCGCACACTTGACAAGCATACTGATAATCAGCATGCTGATCAAGTGCCCGGGCGATTTGGCGCCGTGCTTCGACGCATTGCGCCCCGCCCGGAAGGCCCGTCAGAGAGGGGAGATTTCGTGCAATTTCACCTGAACGGATTCCAACCCGGCGACCCAGAGATTTCGGATCCGACGCAGCGCCATCCGGCGCCGGGAAGCCCCGGCCCTGTGCCGCAGGAGGTCGACGTCCTGATCGTCGGCTGCGGGCCCGCCGGGCTGACGCTGGCCGCGCAACTCGCCGCCTTTTCCGACATCAAGACCTGCATCGTCGAACAGAAGCCGGGCCCGCTGCTCCGCGGCCAGGCCGACGGCGTCGCCTGCCGCACCATGGAGATGTTCGAGGCCTTTGGCTTCAGCGAGCGCGTGCTGAAGGAAGCCTGCTGGATCAACGAGACGACATTCTGGAAACCTGACGGCACGCAGCGCGAGAACATCGTCCGCAGCGGACGGGTGCAGGACACCGAAGACGGGCTGTCGGAGTTTCCGCATGTCGTTCTGAACCAGGCGCGGGTGCATGATTTCTACCTTGACGTCATGCGCAAATCGCCGGCACGGCTGGAGCCGCATTACGCCCGGCGCCTCACCGATCTCGAGCTCGACGCGGCGGCCGCCGGCGCCGATGACGATCCGCACCGGGTGACCGCCAGGCTCGAGCGCCTCGATGCGGCGCACCAGGGGCAGGTCGAGACGATCAAGGCCCGCTACGTGGTGGGCTGCGACGGCGCGCGCAGCGCGGTCCGCAAGTGCATCGGGCGCGCGCTGCACGGCGACTCCGCCAATCACGCATGGGGCGTGATGGACGTGCTGGCCGTCACCGACTTTCCCGATGTCCGCTTCAAATCCCTGATCCAGTCCGCGCAAGACGGCAGCATCCTGATCATTCCCCGCGAGGGCGGCTATCTGTTTCGGCTGTATGTCGAGATGGGCCAGCTCGATGTCGGCGAACGTGTGTCAGATCGCAATATCACCTCCGACGATCTGGTGGCGGCGGCGCGGCGGATTCTCAGGCCGCATACCATCGAGGTGAAGGAGGTGGCCTGGTGGTCGGTCTACGAGATCGGCCAGCGCCTGTGCGACAAGTTCGATGACGTGCCCGAACAGGACAGCAAACGCCTGCCCCGCGTGTTCATTGCCGGCGACGCCTGCCACACCCACAGCCCGAAAGCCGGCCAGGGCATGAACGTCTCCATGCAGGACGGCTTCAATCTCGGCTGGAAGCTGGCTGCGGTGCTGCGCAAGCGCTGCACGCCTCGCCTGCTGCACACCTATTCGGCCGAACGCCAGGCCGTCGCCAAGGAATTGATCGACTTCGATCGCGAGTGGGCCGAGGTGCTCGGTTCCGCCTCGAAATCGACGGCGGCCGGGGACGGCAAGGCGTTCGATCCGGTCGAGACCCAGCGCTATTTCGTCAGGCATGGCCGCTACACGGCCGGGACCGCGACCCATTATCGTCGCTCGATGCTTTCAGGGGAGCCGGCCTGCCAGCAGCTGGCCGAAGGTCTCACGATCGGCACGCGCTTTCATTCCGCGCCGGTCATTCGCCTCGCGGACGCCAGGCCGATCCATCTTGGTCACGCCGTCAAGGCGGATGGCCGCTGGCGCATCTTTGCCTTTTCCGGGGCGGAGGATCCCACGGCGCCCAACTCCGGTATCCGCGCCCTCTGCGAATTTCTTGCCGAAGCAGAGGCCTCGCCGGTCAGGAAGTACACTTTGCCGAGCGAAGATATCGACTCGGTGATTGATGTCCGGGCGATCTTCCAGCAAGGTCATCGCGAGCTCGCGATCGGCGTCATGCCGTCGCTGCTTCTGCCGCGAAAGGGCCGTTACGGTCTTTGCGATTATGAAAAGATGTTCTGCCCCGACCTCAGGAGCGGCCATGACATCTTCACCATGCGTGGCATCGATCGCCGGCGCGGCTGCATGGTGGTGGTGCGACCCGACCAGTACGTCGCCCACGTTCTTCCGCTCGACGGATATGCGCAGCTTGCGGCCTTCTTCGATGGCTTCATGACGCAACCGGACTGATCAGCCTCCCGCAACTTGCACTTCCACATCGGGTCCCCAGATGAAAACGCTTTCCCTATTCGCGGCGCTCGTCGCCATGCTCACGACCTCGGCGGCTCACGCGCAGACCTGGCCGGCGCGCGCGGTCCGCTGCATCGTGCCGTTTGCGGCGGGGTCGACGCCCGACACCCTCGCCCGCATCCTCGCCGACCGGTTGCAGGCAAAGCTCGGCGCTGCCTTCATCGTGGAGAACAAGCCCGGCGCCAGCGGCAATACCGGTACCGACGCCATCGCCAAATCGCAAGCGGACGGCTACACGATCGGCCTGTCGATCGTGGGGCCGCTCGCACTCAACACGTTGCTGTTCAGGCAGCTGCCCTACGATCCTGCCAGGGATCTCGCCTTCATCACCATCGTGGCCACCCAGCCCAGCGTGCTGGTGGTAAGCAATGAGCTGGGCGTGAAGGATTTTGCATCCTTTGCCAGGGTGCTGAAAACGGATTCCGCGAAACTGAATTATGGTTCGATCGGCTATGGATCGCTTTCGCATCTGGCGATGGCGACGATAGCCGCGCATAGCGACGCCCATCCGGAACATATCGCCTACGCCGGATCGCCAAACGTGGTGACCGCGCTGACCCGAAACGACGTTCAGATGTCCGTGCTTCCTGCGGCGTCGGTGGCGCCGCAGGCGCAGGCCGGCCTGTTGAAGATGCTGGCGGTGACCAGCGCGACGCGTTCGGCATTGCTGCCCGATCTGCCGACCCTGCGGGAGAGCGGCGTCGATGGCGTCGAAGCCGGGGCCTGGGTGGGCCTGGTTGCGCCGGCAAATACCCCCGCGGCGATCCAGCAGAAACTCCGCGCCGCCGTGGTCGAGATCGTGGCCGAGCCGGCGGTTCGTGAGAAACTGGCAGCGCTCTACATGGAGCCGGTCGCCGACACGTCCGATGAATTCCGCGCGGTCATCAAACAGGAACTCGATCGCTGGGGACCGGTGATCGAAAAGAACAACATTCGGGTTCAGTGAGTCCGGGCGGCTGTTCGCCAATGCCGCCTCTCGCACGCGCCCAGACTACCTGGAGAACCCGCATGCCTGAACAGCCCGAACGTTACGATGTCATCGTCGTCGGCGGCGGAAGCGCCGGCGTGGCGGCTGCCGTCGGTGCCGGCCGGACCGGTGCGCGGACGCTGCTGATCGAGAGCGCAGGCTGCCTCGGCGGAGCATCGACGATGCGCAACGTTCTCACCTATTGCGGTCTCTACACGCTGGGGCAGCGCCCGCGACAAGCCGTGTTCGGCGTGGCCGAAGAGGTCGTCGGCAAGTTGCGGCGCCTCGGCGGCATCAGCAGCCCTCGCCGTCACCGCGGCGTGTTCGTGGTGATCGATCCCGAGGCGACCAAACGCGCGCTCGACGAGGTCTGCCGGGAAAGCCATGTCGACGTGCTGCTTCACGCCTTTGTCGGCAGCGCCGAACGCGACGGCGGCCGCATCGCCGCGGTGACCTATCACGATCACGGTGGCGCCCATCGGCTGTACGGCAAGGCGTTCGTCGATGCCACCGGCGACTGCGACCTCGCCTGCTTCGCCGGAGCATCGACACGCTACGGCAATCACGGCGCGGTCAATCTCGGTACGCTCGGCACCCGGTTTGGCGGCATCGCGTCCGGTGTCGAGGTCTCCGCCGAGGCGATATCGCGCGCGGTTCAGGCCGCACGGACCCGCGGCGTCGGCCCGATGACCAAGGAGCGGAGCGTTGTCGCCCGCCTGCCCGGCTCCGGCGACGTCGTATGCTATCTGGCCTCCGCCGACTATGATCCCAGGGACGGCGCCAGCCTGACCCGCGCCGAGATGTCCGGGCGCGAGCAGGCCTGGGCCTATCTCGATGCCATCCGCACGATTCCAGGCTGCGAGAGCGCCTATCTGGTATCCACCGGTCCCGACTTCGGAACGCGGGAGTCTCGTCATATCGATTCGGTGCGACAACTCATGTGGAAGGACGTCGAGAATGACGTCCGGCACGACGACACCATTGCGCTCGGCGCCTGGGGAGTCGAATGGCACGATCGCAAGACGTTCGAGAGCACCATGCAATTGCCGCCGGACGGCGGAGCCTACGACATACCCTTGCGGTGTCTGATGAGCGTTGACACGCCGAACCTGTTCGCGGCCGGACGTACCGCGGATGGCGATCGCCAGGCCGGAGCCTCGATCCGCGTCATGGGAACCGCTTTTGCCACCGGGCAGGCTGCGGGCGTGGCCGCCGCCGCCCTTGCGCAGAGCGGCGCGATCGATCCGGCCGCCATACGCGACACGCTACTCGGTCAGAATGCCCTGATCGACCGCAACGCAATGCCGGCTCCGATCGATATCCCCTGAACCGCCGGGCGGCAAGGCCGCGCCGGCTCTGCCCGGGTGCGGCGCGTGATGCTGCGATCGCGGTCAAACCAACGACGCGAAGATGGCAGACGGATCGATGCTAAGGGCTGCAGGCACCAGCCGCGGCGAGCGCCGCCGGGGCTGATGCCTGCGCTGGGCCGGCCCGCTCAGGCCGCCTTGGCCTTGGACTTCGCCACATGGGTGGCGATCGCATCCATCAGCGGCGGCGACAGACAGTCATAGGGCTCGAGCCCGAGTTCCTTGAGACGCGACCTGATCCCGCCCATCTCGGCAGGATCGACGCCGGATTCGATCACCGAAGATACGAATGCCGCAAATCCCGGAGCCGCCCAGCCGCCGCCTTCGGCGAACAGTTCGGGATGGATGAAGTCGAGGCCATAGAACGGGTGGTTCTTGTTCTCGATGCGGCCGTACATATGCGTGCCGCAGACCTTGCAGGCGTGCCGCTGGATCGCCGCCGAGGCGTCGACCACATGAAGCTTGTCGCCGTTCTCAAGAACCGTGACGTTGTCGCGCGGAACCACCGCGACCACCGAAAAGGCGGCACCCTCCGGCTTCCAGCACTTGGTGCAGCCGCAGGCGTGATTGTGGGCGACGTCGCCCTTGATGCCGACCTTGACCGGCCTGTCCTTGCATTTGCAGACCAGGGTGCCGCCGGCAAAGCTGCCCGAACCTTTCTTTACGCCGCTGTCTACCGATGGGTGGATATGAACAGTCATTGGCCTATCCTCCTTGTGTGTGACGTTTTTGATTTGCAACGCGCTTTTAGAACACGACGACCGAGCGGATCGACTTGCCTTCGTGCATCAGATCGAAGCCCTTGTTGATCTCCTCGAGCTTGAGGACATGGGTAATCATCGGGTCGATCTCGATCTTGCCGTTCATGTACCAGTCGACGATTTTCGGCACGTCGGTGCGGCCGCGCGCGCCGCCGAACGCGGTGCCCTTCCAGACCCGGCCGGTGACGAGCTGGAACGGCCGTGTGGCGATTTCCTTGCCGGCTTCCGCCACCCCGATCACGACGGATACGCCCCAGCCGCGGTGACAGGCTTCCAGCGCCTGCCGCATCACGGTGGTATTGCCGGTGCAGTCGAAGGTGAAGTCGGCGCCGCCGTCGGTCAGTTGGACCAGGTGCTGGACGATATCGCCGTCGACCTTTTTCGGGTTGACGAAATGCGTCATGCCGAAGCGGCGGCCCCATTCCTCCTTGGCATCGTTGAGATCGACGCCGATGATCTTGTCGGCGCCGACCATCCGCGCGCCCTGGATGACATTGAGCCCGATGCCGCCGAGGCCGAACACGACCACGTTGGCGCCCGGCGTCACCTTGGCGGTATTGACCACCGCGCCGACGCCGGTGGTCACGCCGCAGCCGATGTAGCAGCTCTTGTCGAACGGCGCGTCGGGGCGGATCCGGGCGACCGCAATCTCCGGCAGCACGGTAAAATTGGAAAACGTCGAGCAGCCCATGTAGTGGAAGATGGTCTTGCCCTTGTGGCTGAAGCGCGAGGTGCCGTCGGGCATCAGCCCCTTGCCCTGGGTGGCGCGGATCGCGGTGCACAGATTGGTCTTCTGGCTCAGGCAGCTTTTGCACTGGCGGCATTCCGGCGTGTAGAGCGGGATCACGTGGTCGCCCGGCTTCACCGAGGCGACGCCCGGCCCCACCTCGCGGACGATGCCGGCACCTTCATGGCCGAGGATCGAGGGGAAAATTCCCTCGCTGTCGAGGCCGTCGAGCGTATAGGCGTCGGTGTGGCAAATGCCCGTCGCCTTGATCTCGACCAGGACCTCGCCCGCTTTGGGGCCCTCCAGATCGAGTTCGACGATTTCGAGCGGCTTGTTCGCCTCGAACGCGACTGCGGCGCGTGTCTTCATGCTATCCTCCTGCGCTCTTCAACATCGAAAAAATATCTTCATCCGCGCGACGCCCGCCAACGAATTTCCCACCCCGTCATTTGATCCCCGTGCAGCTTTCCTCGGCCTGCTTGGCCGCTTCTGGCTTGTCCTCGTGCGAGGGCGGACGGCCCCCCGGAATGGCGTCGTTGGCGCGGGCGCGCAGATACACATAGATGTCGTCGAGATAGCACATCACGTTGACGTTGGACGCGAACGACGGCATCACCTTGTCATTGGCGGCGTCGACGTTCTTGCGGCCGTTGGTGACGACGTTGACGAAGTCGGCGTAGCTCATGGTCTTCAGCGAGTTGGCCAGCGCCGGCGCATAGCTCGATCCCTCGCCGTTGGGGCCATGGCAGACGTGGCAGTCGGAATGATAGCGGCGGAAGCCGGAGAAGGTGTACCAGTCGACGGTCCCGTCCGGACTTATCCTGTAGGTCGGATTGCCATCCTTGTCGGCATATTTGCCGTTGTCGGATGAGGCGACGGCCGGATCGCCCGATCCATCGGCGCAGGCGGTTCCGCCGGCCAGCACACCCGCCACAACGACGAGTGCGAATTTCCAGTCACTGATACTCACGTCAAACATCCCCGGGCAGCATTTGAAAAAACATCGGCGCGCAGCGAGACAGCGGCGCGCCGATTTATCGTCACTCAACCGCGGCGTCGCCCCTATTCGGTCGGCAGCGCAAACACGGTCAACGTCCCGCCCAGAGACGTGTAGGACGCCAGGCCCGCATAGCCGCCGACCGCACCGAGGCCCGCGGTATCCACCGTCTTTTCCTTGGACGGCAGCTTGCCCTGGTCGACCGCGCCATGCCAGGCGGCGGCGTTTTCGGGCTGCAGCAGGCCGGCCGCCAGACCGATGCCGGCCCAGCCGCCGACGCCGGAAAGCACCGCGACGTACTGCTTGCCGCCATGTTCGTAGGTCATGACGTTGCCGATGATGCCCGACGGGGTCTTGAACTTGTAGAGCTCCTTGCCCGTCTTGGCGTCGACCGCCTTCAGATAGCCCTCCAGCGTGCCGTAGAACACCACGTTGCCGGCCGTGGCCAGGGCGCCGCCCCAGGCCGAGAACTGCTCCTTGTCCGACCACACGATCTTGCCGGCCTTGCCGTCCCAGGCGATGAAGTTGCCCATATTGCTGTCGCCCTTGGGCGGATACATCGCCACGGCGGCACCGACATAGGCCTGACCGGCCGTATAGGCCACCTTGTAGGGCTCATAGTCCATGCAGACATGGTTGGTCGGGACATAGAACAGCTGCGTCTCCGGGCTGTAGGCCGCGGGTTGCTCGTCCTTGGTGCCGAGCGCCGCCGGGCAGATGCCCTTGGAGTTGTGGTCCTCGCCGCCATGCTGGGTCGAATAGGCATCCACCACCAGCGGACGGCCATAGGTCTTCGACGACTTGTCCATGTCGACCTTGGTCGCCCAGTTCACCACCGGATCGAATTTTTCCGCAACCAGCAATTCGCCGGTGGCGCGATCAAGCGTGTAGCCGAAGCCGTTGCGGTCGAAATGGGTCAGCAGCTTGCGCGGCTGGCCGCCGATGCTCTGGTCGGTCAGGATCATTTCGTTGACCCCGTCATAGTCCCACTCGTCGTGCGGCGTCATCTGGTAGATCCATTTGACCTTGCCGGTGTCGAGGTCGCGCGCCCAGATCGACATCGACCACCTGTTGTCGCCGGGACGCTGCACCGGGTTCCAGGTCGAGGGATTGCCGGAGCCGTAATAGACCAGGTTCAGTTCGGGATCGTAGGAATACCAGCCCCAGGTGGCGCCGCCGCCGATCTTCCACTGGTCGCCCTGCCAGGTCGAGGTCGAGGAATCCGGCCCCACCGGCTTGCCGAGCGACGTGGTCTTGACCGGATCGATCAGCGTGTCGGAGTCCGGACCTTCCGAATAGCCGCGCCAGGCCAGCTTGCCGTCCTTGATGTTGTAGGCGCTGACCCAGCCGCGAACGCCGAATTCGCCGCCGGACACGCCCACCAGGACCTTGTCCTTGTAGACGAACGGCGCATCGGTGCCGGACTGGCCCTTGCCGGCCTCGCCGTCCATCACCGACCAGATCTTGGCGCCGGTCTTGGCGTCGAGCGCGACCAGCGTGGTGTCGGCCTGGTGCAGGAACACCTTGCCGTCGGCATAGGCCACGCCGCGATTGACGGTGTCGCAGCACATGATCGGAATCACGTTCGGATCCTGCCGCGGCTCGTATTTCCAGAGGATCTTGCCCTCGTTGTTCAGGTCGAGCGCATAGACCGTGTTCGGGAACGGGGTATGGACGTACATCACGTCGCCGACCACCAGCGGACCGCCCTCGTGCCCGCGCAGCACGCCGGTCGAGAACGTCCAGGCCACCTGCAGCTTCTTGACGTTGGACGCGTTGATCTGATTGAGCTTCGAAAAACGCGTATTGGCGTCGTCACCCTGCTGCATGACCCATTGCTTGGGATCCTTGGCCAGCTTCTCCAACGCCTCGTCGGCACGCGCAGACAACCCTTGAGCGGCCATCAGACCGAAGACAGAAGTCGTCACGATTAAGAATTTTTTCATTTCGCTTCCTCCCTGGGTTATTTGCCTAGAGGGCAGCCGACGCTCCTTGGATGACGCACGAATTCCACGGGCGTCCTTCTCCCTCATTCAGATTTATTTCTTTCGGCACGTTTCACAGCCGGCGAATTTCCACAGCCCATCAATTCGGAATGCGGCGAACTGTACCCACCTAAGCCTTCGCAACGAGAACAGGTCCCCTATTTCACCGTTGCTTTCGAAGCCAGAAGCATAAAAAGTTTAGGTAAGTCTTCGACCATAAGCAAGTTATGATTTGCGGGTTCTTGCACTGCAACGTAAACGGGAACTTGGTCTGACGCGTCCGCGTCAGATCAAGTTCGTTCATGAACGGCCACTCCAGCCCAGGGAGGAAAGAATGATCGGCCGGCAACCGCCGACGTGTCGGGACGCTCGACGTCCCGGTCGCACATGATCGTCCGAAGCGCCCATGCCAATGGACGGCGCGAGTGGGCACTGTGTCGCGTGGGCATCGTCCTTGGAATGTCGCTGGGCTTAGTTCTGGGTTCTGGCGGAGGCCTCGCCCAACAGCCGAAGGCACCGGCACCGTGGCCCATCACCGAGGTTGCACCGGGTGTCTACGTTCACATCGGCAATATCGATTTGATGCGCCAGACAAATCAGGGTGACGCCGCCAATGCCGGGTTCGTCGTCGGCGGTGATTCCGTCGCCGTGATCGATACCGGCGGCAGCGCACGCGAAGGCGCGCGGCTGCTTGCCGCGATCCGTGAGGTAACAGCCAAGCCGGTTCGCTACGTCATCAATACCCACGTTCATCCCGATCACATATTTGGCAACGCCGCGTTCCTGCGCGACGGCACCATCTTTGTCGGCCACAGAAATCTGCCGCGGGCGATGACGGCCCGCGGCGATTATTACCTGAAGGCGTTTCGCGCGGTGCTCGGCGACGCGCTGATCGACGAAGTGAGAATCGTGCCGCCCACGCTGCTGGTCGACGACGAAACGCGGATCGATCTCGGCCACCGAACATTGACCCTGAAGGCTTGGGGGCCCGGGCATACCGACAATGACCTGACGGTGCTCGACGACGCGACTGCCACGCTGTTCGCCGGCGACCTGCTGTTCGTGCAGCACATTCCGGTGATCGACGGCAGCATCCGCGGCTTTCTCGCCGACACCGAGGCGCTGCAGCGGCTCTCCGTCGCACGCGTGGTCCCCGGACACGGTCCGATCGTCGATGACTGGCACAGCGCCGTTGCCGATCAGCACCATTACCTCGATAGCCTCGCCGGTGAGGTCCGCGGCCTCGTCGCCCGGGGCATCCCGCTGACCACGGCGGCCAGGGAGGCCGGGCGAAGCGAGCGGTCGCGCTGGATGCTGTTCGACGAATATAGTTCGCGCAATGTCATTGCAGCGTTCGGCGAACTCGAATGGGAATGATGCTGCAACGGGCCTCGCCGAGGAATGCGGCTGTCCGGAGCCCGGCTTGTCGCTTGCAGGGTTTTCGGATAGGCTTGCCGCTGCTCCACGTTGGGAAAGGAATTCGATCATGTCGATTTTCTCCGGAGTGATCGTCTCGGCCCTGCTGACGGCGATTTGTTTGGCGGCGCCGCCGGCGGCGCGCGCTCAGACCGCCGCGGTCGGCGAGGAGCAGCCCTCGGAAGCAACCTGGAACAGCATCAAGGACGACATCTTCAAGAATCGCCCGATTCTGGATGGCTCCGGCCTGGTCCTGCTCGATGCGCCGCGACGCGCCGAGGATTCCGCCGTGGTGCCGATCGGCATGCGCGTCAACTTCACCGCCGACGACAAGCGCACGCTGCGATCCCTGACACTGGTGATCGACGAAAACCCGGCGCCCGTCGCCGCCGCGTTTACGATCGGTCCGGGCTCCGGCGTGACGTCGATTTCGACGCGGGTCCGGGTCAATGACTACTCCTATGTGCGCGCCGTTGCCGAACTGAGCGACGGCCAGCTCTACGGCGTCAAGTCTTATGTGAAAGCGTCCGGGGGCTGCTCCGCGCCGGCTGCGGCCAATGCCGACGCCACCAGGTCGATGCTCGGGCAGATGAAATTCCGCAGCTTCCGGCCCGAAGCCGATGCGCAGCCCGAAGCCCAGATCATGCTGCGCCACCCGCAGAATTCAGGACTGCAGATGGACCAGCTGACCAGGCTCTACGTGCCGCCGTTCTTCATCGAGACGCTCAAGGTCTGGCAGGGCGCAGATCTGGTGCTGGCGATGGACGGTGGAATCGCCATTTCCGAAGACCCTAATATTCGTTTCGACTACAGGCCGAATGGCGCTGCGAGCTTTCGCGCCGAGGCGATCGATACCAGCAAACACGCCTTCAGCGACCAATGGTCAATCGAGAAATCGATGCTGTAGCGGCGTGGCGCTGCGGCCACCGGCTCAGAAACAACGGACTTCCGCTTCCGCCTGCGCACGGCGGAATTCCTGCAACGCAAGCCTGGCCGGCTCGGTGGATCGAAACTCGGAACCGACGGGGCCCGTGACCTGCGACATCGAGAGAATCGTTTCGGCGGCCACGTACCGGTCGTAAGGAATAATCGAGGCAATCACGTCGATCGAGCAGGAACATTTTTGCAGCAGTTCCTGGGTCTCGCCATTGGCCTTCATGCAGGCGAAAACATAATCCGCGCGCGCCGATGTCGGATAGTCGTTGAGATCGTCGGCCAGTGCGCGCGTCATCAGGGCGGCGATCGCAACCGCCAGGATGGCGCTCGGCAGCAAGGGATTGCGCAAACCAGCCACCGTCAACGCCCCTCATCGCCCGTGGGGAGGGTCAAGCCGGGGCCCTGACCGCGGGCCACCGGCTCAAAGCGTCGCGGCTCAGGACTTCTTACCGTCGGCGCCAAACTGCTTGAGATAGGCAATGACATTGTCAATGTCCTCATCCTTCGGCAGACCGGGGAAAATCATCTTGGTGCCCGGTACCTTGGCGCGAGGATTTTTCAGATATTCCTTCAGGGTCGCCTCGTCCCAGGTGATGCCCGAATTCTTGTTGGCATCGCTATAGGAGTAGCCGGGATAGGTGCCCGCTGGCCGGCCGACGATGCCGTTCAGCACCGGCCCGACGGCGTTCTTGGCGCCCTCGCCGATCTGATGGCAGGCCTTGCACTTGAGAAACACCTTCTCGCCAAGCGCCGCGTCCTGAGCGCCAGCAGCTCCCACCGAACCCGCAAGCACGAAGCAGGCAAAAACGTAAGTCCGAATATCTGTCACTGGCCGATGCCCGATCTTGTTGTCCAATGGAACGGCAATCCTACGCTGCACGAAAAACCATCGGCACCCGCATTGCCAGCGCCGGCAATTTTGTCAGGATCGACAATCGAGGTCAAGCTGGGCTGCGGCAACATCGTTCGCAGCAGGGCTGCAGAACCGGCTGACCGATCTTTGCTCGCCGATGCGGGATGACCATGGTCCTTGCCGCCGCCGACGCGGTGGGCTAAATGGCCGAGATCGAACCCAAAGGGGTCAGTGCGTCGAAAATGACCAGCATGACGCAGTTGAGCGGCGGTCAACGCGGCGCACCACGTTCTGAATTATCGCCATGGCCGCCCGCCAGCCGGGCACGGCGCTTTCGGGAACGGTCATGAAGTCATTCGGGTCCGCCCTTATCCCGGCGCTTGAGGTCGCCCGCGTCAGCCATCGCTACGGCGCGCGGGTCGCGTTGGACAATGTCAGCCTGACCGTCAGGCAGTCGTCCTTTACCGTGCTGCTGGGGTTGAACGGCGCCGGCAAGTCGACACTGTTTTCGCTGATCACGCGCCTCTATGCCATACGATCGGGTCAAATCCGCATTTTTGGACACGACGTCACGACCGAGCCGGGCGCCGCCTTGAGCAAACTCGGCGTGGTGTTTCAGTCGCGCGCGCTCGACATCGACATTTCGGTGCGACAGAACCTGATGTATCACGCCGCGCTGCACGGCATCGCCAGCAAGCGCGCCGGTCAGCTGATCGCGCAAGTTCTGGACCGCGTGGCCATGACCGATCGCAGCCTGGATCGCGTTGGCAATCTATCGATCGGGCAGATGCGCCGCATCGAGATTGCCCGCGCGCTGCTGCACCAGCCGCGCCTGTTGCTGCTCGACGAGCCGACGGTCGGCCTCGACATCAAGGCGCGCGCCGACATTCTCGACCACGTTCGCCGGCTGTCGACCGTGGCAGGGATCGGCGTGCTCTGGGCGACGCACCTGATCGACGAGGCGGCCGCGGGTGACGACGTGGTGGTGCTGCACAAGGGCAAGGTACTGGCGCACGGCGCAGCCGGCGACGTCATCGGCAAATCCGGCGGCGCCGATCTGCGCGACGCGTTCAACCGGCTGACCGGGACCGCCGATCAGGGCGAACTGGAAGCGGCCCGATGACGGCCGCCGCTGAAGCGACGGACCGGCACAGCTTCTCGCTGGCGCAGTACTTCATCTGCCTCAAGGGCATCGTGTGGCGTGAGGCGCTGCGCTTCATCCATCAGCGCGAACGCTTCGTTTCGGCACTGGTGCGCCCGTTGGTGTGGCTGTTCATCTTTGCGGCCGGATTTCGCCAGGTGCTCGGCGTCTCGATCATCCCGCCCTACGAGACCTACGTGCTCTACGAGGTCTACATCGCGCCCGGACTGATCGCGATGATTCAGCTGTTCAACGGCATGCAATCATCGCTCACCATGGTCTATGACCGGGAGACCGGCGGCATGCGCACCCTGCTGGTCAGCCCGTTCCCGCGCTGGTGGCTGCTGACCTCGAAGCTCCTGGCGGGCACGCTGGTATCGGTGCTGCAGGCCTATGCCTTCCTGGTGATCGCCTGGTTCTGGGACATCGAGGCGCCGCCGCTGGGTTACCTGGCGCTGTTGCCGGCGCTGCTGCTCAGCGGCTTCATGCTGGGGGCGTTGGGAATGCTGATTTCATCGCTGATCAAGCAACTGGAGAATTTTGCCGGGGTGATGAATTTCGTGATCTTTCCGATGTTCTTTGCCTCCTCGGCGCTCTATCCGTTGTGGCGGGTCAGGGAATCCAGTCCGCTGCTGTATTACGTCTGTGAACTCAATCCGTTCACGCACGCGACGGAACTGATCCGCTTTGCGCTCTATGAGCAGGTGGCGTGGGTTTCGCTCGGCGTCGTTGTCGGCTGCACCATCGTGTTCCTGTTCGGTGCGATCCTGGCCTACGATCCCGCCCGCGGTTTTCTCGCCCGTCGCAACAGCCCGGCGGGCTGACGCTCCTGATCCGGCCGGGTCAGAACGTGACCTTCATGCCGGTGTAGAACGCGCGCGGCCGCGCCGGGCTGACCGAACGCGGATCCGTGAAGGCCGCGCCGCCATTGCCGAAATTGGGGACAGCGCTGGTGTCGAAGAAGGTGCCGTAGGTCGAATAGAGGTTGTTGAAGATATTGTCCGCGCGCGCATAGATCTGCACCGTCTTGCTGACCTGATAGGAAGCGTGCAGGTTGAACACCGTGTAGGAGGGCAGCTTCGGCGCCTGGTTGGATTCGTCGCCGACGAAATATTGGCTGCTGACGTAGAGGGCATCCCCGCCGACCTTGAAGGCGTCGGTGATCGAATAATCGATGCCGGCCTTGACGCGGTTGCGCGGCACTGCCGGGATCCGATCGCCCGGCACGACCTGGATGTTGCCGTTGGCATCGGCGAACGGGCTGTTGGAGCCAAGCGTCAGGGCGTCGAGGAACCGGGCGTCCACCAGGGTATAGCTGGCGTAGACATTCGTGGTGGACGACTTGAGATCGGCTTCCGCCTCGATGCCCTGGCGCCGGGTCGAACCGACATTCTGGAAATAGCCGAAGCCCTGCACCACCGGACTGGGAATGGCGAGGATGTCGTCGCTGTTGTCGGCACGGAAGACACCGAGCTTCCATCCCAGCGTGCCGACGCTGATCTCCTTGCTGCCGCGCAGGCCGGCTTCCACGGTGTGGGATACCACCTGTTTCAGCGGCGGATCGGACACCAGGAATGCGGCGATCACGCAGGGCTGCGCGGGATTGGCGCAACCGAGTTCCAGCGGGGTCGGCGCGCGGTTGGCTTCGGAATAACCGGCATAGGCGGTCAGTTCCGGCGTGATCTTGTAGGTGCCGCCGATGATCGGGTTGAAGCGGGTATAGGTATCACTGCCGTTCAGCGACGTGCCGATCTGATCCTCCAGATTGATATTGGCGACATTGAAGCGGCCGCCGCCGGTGATCGCAAACGCGCTTGTGACGTCGAAGGTGTCGAGCGCGTACAGCCCGGTGTACTGATTGGTGGCGCGCAGCGACACCGGCCCGATCGAAACGGGATCGCCGGATTGACCGAGAAATATGCCGCTGCCGCTGACGACATAGTCCGGACCGATGGTGCCCAGTTCCGCGCTGGCCGAGAAGTTGGTGACGCTGTAGTCGAGACTGGCGCCGACCACGAAATGATTGTTGTGCCCGAACAGCTGATCGGTATTGGTCGCCTGCAGCGACAGGCCCGTGGTGGTCGATTGCGTCGTGGTTCGATCGTTCTCGCCCAGGATGGCATTGGCGGGGAAGGGATTGGCGAGCTGCACCCCATTCAGGCCGTTGGCGGGCGTGCTGCCGTCGCCATAGCACAGCAGCGTCGCATCGGCGGCGCAGGGTTGGGTTCCCGTCGGATTGCCGTCCTGGGTGTGCTGGTCGTAAACCCGTGCATGCGCGATGCCGTCGATGGTCCAGGTCGGCGTCACCTCGACCTTGCCGGTCAAATTGACGTAGCCGACGCGATTGGTCGAGGTTTGCGGCGTGGTGTAGGTGGCGCCGTAATATTGCTGAAGCAGTTCGACCGGCACGGTGGCGGTGGCGCCGAAAGCGTTGTCGGCGACGCCCATATTGACGTGAAATTCGCTGCTGTCGCTCTTGTAGCCGACATCGCCATAGAACCGGCGCACGTCCGACTGCGAGAAATTCCGAAACCCGTCGTCGTGCAATCCTTCGAGCGCGCCATAGACGGCAAAATTGTCGACCTGTTTGCCCCATTGCAGCGAACTCTGCACCCGTCCGAACGAGCCGCCCATGGTATCGATTTCGGCGCCATGATAGGTGAAGCCATCCTTCATCTGCACGTCGACCGCCCCGCCCAGCGCATTGAGGCCGAACGCGGGATTGTTGGTCACCACGGCGACCGATTTTATCGCCGCGGTCGGAATCAGGTCCCAGTTGACGATGTCGCCGAACGCTTCGTTGATGCGGACGCCATTCTGGTAGACCGCGAGGCCCTGGGGCGTGCCGGACACCGGGGAGGCGACGAAGCCGCGAAACTGCACGTCTGGCTGGAATGGATTGCCGGCAACTTCATTGACAATGATGCCCGGCACATACTTCACCAGCGCGTCGCTGATGTTCAGCGAGCCGGTTTGCTTGATTTGTTCGGCATTGACCACATTGACGCTGGCCGCCACCTTGTCGGGATCGATGCTGGCGCCGGCCAGCGGCGTCGTCGGATATACATAGACAACCGGCCGATTGCGGGCGATGCGCGCGGCATTTTCGGAGTGGCCGCGCTTGGTGCCGGGCTCGGTTGGCGTCACCACGACCGGGGGCAAGGCCTGAACGGTACCCGACGCATCTTGCGCATGCGCGCAGGGCTCCCCGAACCACAGGCATATCGATACCGACAGGATACGCAGGCATCGAATGCCCATCTGCCCCATTCCCCCCGCTCCGGCTTTTGTTCGTCCGCCGGTTAGGTTGTGGAGCGATATTAATGCGTCGCTGAACGCGCGCTACCCTCAAAAGGTCCCGGTGTCGGCCCCGACTCTTCCCATCGAATCCGGGAAAACTTCCCGAATTTCCCGACCCGCCTTGTTTTTAGAAACGCTAGCCGGTGGGAACGACCGCCTCGACGATGACCCCACCGTCGCTGGAGGCCACGGTAAGGGTGCCGCCGAGAGCCAATACCCGTTCGCGCATTCCTATCAGGCCGAGTCCCAGCCGGTGGTCCGGCTGCAACCCGCTGCCATTGTCGCACACCCGCACCCGTGCGCAGCCGGTTCCGCCGCGCTTGACGCCTGGCGGCGGCTCGGCAGGCTCGATGGTGACGTTGACGCTGGTCGCGCCGGCGTGGCGGAAGACGTTGGTCAAGGCTTCCTGAACGATGCGGTAGATCGTCAAATCGGCGGTCTCGCCGCTCGCCCCGAGCGAGGGCGAAATGGCGGTTTCGATGACCACGTCGGGATGCGACTCACCCCATAGCCGCAGCAGCGCACCGAGCGCTTCGCGAAGGCCGAGCTCCGCAAGTCCAACCGGCCGCAATTTTTCAAGGACCCGCCGGTTGAATTGCTGCAGGGCATTGACCTGCTCCAGGATGGCGCCGCCATGTTTGCGCAAGGCCGCGGTGTCGGGCTCGCGGGAGTCCGCTATCCGCACCAGCGAACCGGCATGCGCCCGCAGGGCGAAAAGATAGGGCCCGAACTCGTCGTGCAGTTCGCGTGCGATTTCCTTGCGCTCCACATCCTGCAGCGAGACGGCACGTTCCGCCAGACGCCGCTTGTCTTCGACGGCATCGCCCATCGTCGCCGCAAGCTGGTTCAGCCTGGTGCAGATCGCGGCCAGTTCGGGCGAACCGGCGGGTTCCACGCGCGTGTCATAGCTGCCGGCTGCGATATCCGTCATCGCCTTCGACAGTGCCTGCAGCGGCGCGAGCGCCCGGCTGACCACCATCATGGTCATCAGAAACAGCGCGACGGCGATGGCCGAACCGACCTCGAGCTGGGTCACGATGCCATCCCAGATCTCGGTCATCTCGTCATTCGGATGCGACGTGATCACCAGCGATTGCGGTTTGCCATGGATCGAAATCGGGACCGTCACGGCGGTCTGTTCCGGGTGGACCAGCGTCACGAACCACGCCGGCAAGGTCGGCGCTTCGGCGTCATCGCCGGCGCGGTTGATCGCCGCAGCCGCGTCCCCGGCCGTGTCGTTCTGCAGCGTGATGCTGACATGACGCAGCCGGTTGAGGTCGCGAACAATTTCACCCAGTCTGGCTTCCGGATCCGGGGTCTCGTTCAGGGCGACCACCAGCGTTTCGATGAATTCGCGGGCCAGCCGCACCACGCTTTGATCTTCGGCCTGGACGCGCGGTGCGGCTTCCAGCACCAGCCGCGCGATATTGATGGCCAGACCGAGCATCAGAACCAGCGCCAGCAGCAAATTGAGCCGGGCGCGCAACGACAGTTTCTGCCACATCATGTTCTTCCAACACCGCGCCGCGCCGCCGCCCTGGACAAGAGGACGTTGACAGACAAAAACGGCGGCTATCTAATTGAAGCGTACAGCATTTGCGGCTCGGATGCCCAACCCGGCGGCGCCAAAGGCGATGCCGAAGTTTTCCGGGGTCCGGTGATGCGATGCAGCAAGCCGAACTGAGGCGGGAGTTGGGGCCAACGCCAATGCGTGTTCTGATCGTTGACGATCATCCCATCGTGGCCTCGGGTTGCCGCGCCTTGATGGCCGCGGACACCGAGATCGAGATCCTGGAAGCTTCGGACGCCGAGAGCGGCGAGCGGGTGTTTGCCGCCGAACGGCCCGATGTCTGCATTGTCGATATCAACCTGCCGACGGTGTCGGGTTTCGAGCTGGCGCGGCGCATTCTTGCGCGCACCGCGTCCGCGCGAATCATCATGTTCAGCATGAACGACGATGCGATCTTCGCGGCGCGCGCGATCGAGGTCGGCGCCAAGGGCTATGTCTCAAAATCCGGAGATCCCTCCGACCTCGTCGAGGCGATCCGGGAAGTCGGCAAGGGCGGTGTCTACCTGCCGCCGGCGATGGCGCGAAGCATCGCCTTCGCCGGGCCGGCCTACGCCCAAAGCCCGCTGTCGAAACTGACCTCGCGCGAGATCGAGATATTGCGCCTGCTCAGTGCCGGCAAAAGCCTCTCCGAGATCGCGTGGCTGGTTCATTCGTCCTACAAAACCATCGCCAATACGTCTTCCATCATTCGCCAAAAGCTTGGGCTGCGCTCTTCCTCCGAACTGGTGCGCTTTGCGATCGAGAGCCGGCTGCTGTGAACGGTGAACGCCGGGCGGTTCCGGCGCTCATCGCAGCCGCGACAGCAACGATCGCATTTCATCGCTGATCGCGGCAATGACGTCCCGGCTGCGCGCCCCCCGGGGGGGCGGAAGCGACCTCTCGAGAATGATGCGGGCCGGCCGTTCGGACAGAAAATACAGGCGATCGGCCAGTTGGATGGCTTCGGCCAGATCATGGGTCACAAACAGCGTCGTCACCCTTGTGCGCGTCGTCAGCGCCACCAGTTCGTTGCGCAGCCGGATGGCGACGGCCTCATCGAGCGACACGAACGGCTCATCGAGCAGAAGAAAATCCGGCCGCGCCGCAAAAGCGCGGGCAATGGCCACGCGGCGCGCCAGGCCGAGCGACAATTCGCCGGGGTATCGGGCGAGATGGGAGCCGAGGCCGAGAATCCCGACCAGCTCCGTCAGGTCGGCGGCAGTCTCGTGCGCCGGCAGCGCCAGGCGGATGTTGGCCTCGACCGTGCGCCAGGGCAGCAGCCGAGGTTCCTGGAACACCATGCCGAGACGTCCCGATCCAGGCCGACGGAGCTCGCCGCGGAAGTCCGGATCCAGGCCGGCGGCGATCCTCAGGATCGTGGTCTTGCCGCAACCGGACGGACCGATCAGCGCCCCGAACGAACCCGCTTCGAGCCGAAGCTGCAGGTCACGAACGACCTCGACCGGCGTGCCGTCGGCCGACAGATAGGTCTTGCCCTCGATGCGAAGCTCAAGCGGGGCGGCCTCGCCAGCGGATTGCGCGTCGTTCAAGCGGTTGCACCAACAGGCTTTCGATCACCAGCATAAGCGCGATGAAGCAGATCGCATAGCTCAGTATCCTGGCCATGTCGAACAGCGAGAACGCCGACCCCAGCACGAACCCGACGCCGTTCGGCCGCCCGATCAACTCGACCACCAGCACGATCTTCCAGACGATCGAGAGGCCGGACCGCGAACTGGCCGCCAGATAGGGGGCGAGTTGCGGGATCACGACGTGGCGAATTCGCGACAGCCGGGTAAACTGAAACGCCTTCGCCATTTCGTCGAGCCCGGGATCGAGCGCGCGGGTCCCCTCCCGCATCACCACAATCACATTCGGCAGCTTGTTGACCGCAACCGCCAGGATCGCGGCGGTTTCATCGAGGCCGATCCAGATATAGGCGAATATGATCGTCACCAGCGCCGGCAGGTTGATCAGCACGATCAGCCATGGATCGGCGTAGCGGTCGACGGATTTCGAGCGACCCATCGCATAGCCTGCGATGGTACCCAGCAGCATCGCGATGACGAAAGAGCTGACCACACGCGCCAGCGTGCAGCCCATCTGAAACGGCAATTCGCCGGAACGCAGGTCGGCGAGCGTCACGGCGCCGACCGTCAGCGGTCCCGGCAGCAGCCGCGATTGCGCCAGCGCCGCGGCAAGGGCCCAAAGCGCCACCAGGGCAGCCAGCGAATAAAATCTCGGCAACGCTCAATCTCCGCGCGGAGCAGGCTGATAATAGAGACCTTGATCGAGCTCCTGCAACGGACCGACCAGTTCCGGACCGCCGATGTGCGCCAAGGTCCTGAACAGCGCGCCGGCTTCGGCCGCTTCCGCAGCCACCGTCTGCCGCGGCATCCCCTCCCGGGTCCGGTCGCGGTATGCCGTGAAGGTGCTCTCGTCCTGGGCCTTCATCAACGGACGCAGGGCATCCCATTCCTGATCGGACCGCAGCAGAATGTCGTTGGCCGCTTGCGCGATGGCGATGAAGCGGTCGATCGTGCTCCTGTGCTCGCTCGCGAACTGCTCGGAAAACGCGTAACCGATCAGCGCGACGGGTTGCTTCAGCCCGAGTGCTGCCTCGGCATCGCGCACGTCGAGAATTGACCGATAGCCCTGCGCCTCCAGCCGGGCGCAAAAATTCCAGAAATTGAGGCTTGCCTCGGCTTCGTCCTGCCGTGATTTCTGAAAAATCAGCGGCGGCGCGCCATATTCGAGGGTCGCCTCGCGCTTGAGGTCGATGCCCTGGCGGAGCGCTGCGGCCTGGACAATGAGCCAGCTCTTGTCGAGCGGGCCGCCGGCAACGGCGAGAACCCGGCCCTTGAGGTCGGCGATCTTCCGCACCGGCGAATCGCTCTTCACCATCACCGCGCCGACCGCACTGGAATAGGGATAGAACAGCCATTTGGCGCCGAGGGCCCGCGCACGGGCAACCCAAAGCCAGTCGACCACGGCAAGATCGACCGAGCCCCCATTGAGGGCGAGCTTGCCCGCATCGGGCGAAGCGAATTCGCTGACCTGCAAATCCAGGCCGGCGCCGCTGGCAAGGCCGTGGCGGCGGATCACATCCAGTTGCCAGGCGAACGTGCCGGTGCTTTGCAGGCCGATGCGCAGGGTCTCCTCGGCCAGCGCCGGGGCCGCGCCGATCAGCAGACAGAACGTGACGAAAATTCTCAGCATTTCCGAGGTTTCCGAGCGGCTTGACCACGCTGCGCCGCACGACGGATCGCGGCGCGAGGATTTTCCCCCGCCATCCATGCGAGAAATTGGCTACACTGTCCAGCAGCCGCGGCGCAGCAAGGGTCCTACCATCCGGCAGCGAGACAGCAGTGTTGGGGGGAGCAACGCAATTTCCACTATCGTCGTAAATCGCTTGCGTGATGCGATGCCGCAAACTCACATCTTGCGCGATTTTTACCGAAGCAGTGCGGTTGGTCCGCGGCGACGCCGGCGCTGACAGCGGTGCTGTTGCAGCGCGGGAAGACATTCATCGGCTTGACGGAATTGCAGAATTGAACGAGCGCCTCGCACCCGCCGCTTTGTTGCCGCCCTGGCGCGCGGCCGGATGCTGCCTGTTGCTGGTTCTTGCGATGCTTCCGACCGATGCCCGCACCGAACCTATCGAGACCGAGCATCTTTTCGGCTTCACCATCGGAACCGACGTCGGGGAAGTCGGCGAAAGAGAGCTCGAGGGGTCGGTCACTGGCCGCTTTGCCAAGCAGACCGGGACCTATGATGCAAGCTCCAGCACCTTGTCGGCGGAGTTCGTGCCGATTCCGAAACTGCGAACCGAATTTACCGGCGAAGTCGTCTCCTACGACATTGCCGGCGTTGGCGGGCTCGCCGATCAGCACTATGTCGCATTTGGCGGCCTGTCCGCCGATATCCGCTACCAGTTGCTCGATCGCGCCACCGCACCGTTCGGTTTTGCGATCGGCGCCGAACCGCAATGGGGCCGAAGCGATGAGGTGAGCGGCGAACCTGGCAACCAATATGGTGTCGACTTCGTCGCCGCGGCCGATTGGGAGGTCATTCCCGATCGTCTCGTCGCGGCGTTCGACCTGCTCTATCAGCCGCAGACCATGCGGTCGAACCTGACCGGCACCTGGTCGCAGCAATCCAGCGCCGGCGTTGCGTTCGGCCTGATGGAACAGCTCCGTTCGGGATTTTTTGTCGGCGGCGAAGCCCGCTATGTGCGCCAGTACGCCGGGCTTGGACTTGACGCATTCGCCGGACAGGGATTCTTCGTCGGGCCGACGATCTATCTAAAGCTCTCCGAACGGGCGTGGATCACGGCGGCATGGAGCGCGCAGTTGGCAGGCCAGGCCAGTTCCGTCATGGGTACGCTCGACCTGGTCAATTTCGAGCGCCGCCAGGCACGCCTCTTGTTCGGTGTGAATTTTTGAGCCGTCGTCCCATGCCGGAGGCCAAGGCCGCTACTTGGTGCAATCCTTCAGGTTTTTTTCCTCAATCGAGAAAATCGAGCCCGCCTTGACCTGAATGTCCGGGACGACGCAGGTCCGCCCGCTCTTGTCGACAATCTTGACGTCGTAGACGCCGGTGGCGGTGTCGGTGATTTTCAGGCGCTCGTCATGATCGACGGTATGATCGCGATCATTGTCGGCCTGGTTCGGGCCCCATTCATTCTTGCCGGCGGACGAAAGTTGCAGCGAAGTGATGGTATTGGCCGTCAAGTTCCAGAACTGGGTGTCCTTGGCCCATGCGCTCACCGGCATCAAAGCCAGAATCAAGGCTATCGAAGTCGCCACCCTGGCCATATCCCGCCGCTCCCGAATGCCGAAGGCTTTTTGCCTGCCTCCGCTACCACCACGAATGCGTGGCGAATGCGATCTTCATAGCAATCCACTGTGCCGGTCGCAATCGCGTGGGCGAGCGATCCGATCGCCCCTCACGACGGCCAAAACGCGGAAGCCAAGCTCGTCGCGGAGCCGTTGCTTGCCCGCCGCAACAGGCTTCACGTCCATTCCACTCAAGATGCATGCAGCCGCGCGGCGTGCCAGCGCAGGTGATCTTCCATGAAGGTCGATACAAAATAGTAGCTGTGATCATAGCCGGCCTGGCGGCGCAAAATCAGCGGGATGTCCGCCTGCGAACAGGCATGCTGCAACAATTCGGGGCGAAGCTGTTCGGCCAGGAACGGATCGGCATCGCCATAGTCCACCAGGAAATCGGAAAACCGCGCGCCATCCTCGATCAGGGCGACGGCATCGTGCTTCCGCCAGGCGGCGCGCTCGCCACCGAGATATCCGGTCAACGCCTTGACCCCCCATGGGACTTGCGAAGGTGCCACGATCGGCGAGAACGCGCTGGCGGCGCGGTAGCGATCGGGATACCGCAGGGCCGCGGTAAGGGCGCCATGGCCTCCCATCGAGTGCCCGAGGATGGATTGCCGCTTCGGATCAGCCGGAAAATGCGCTGCGATCAAATCCGGCAGCTCTTCCGTCACGTAGCTCCACATCCGGTAGTGATCGGCGAATGGCGCCAGGGTCGCGTCGACATAAAAGCCGGCGCCGAGCCCGAAATCGTAGGCCCCGGCGGGATCGCCGGGCACACCCTCGCCGCGCGGGCTGGTGTCCGGCGCGACGAAGATCAATCCCAGTTCGGCGCAGGCCCTGCGGAATTCACCCTTTTCCGTGACGTTGGCGTGGGTGCAGGTCAGGCCCGAGAGATACCACACCACCGCAAGCCTGGCGCCAGCCTGGTGCGGCGGGACATAGACCGAAAAGGTCATCATGGTCCTGGTTTCGCGACTGGCGTGCTTGTAGACGCCCTGGATGCCGTCGTGCGATCGATTGAGTGCCACGGTTTCGAGCGTCATGATCCAATGCTCCGGCGCCGCGATGGGCGCGATGATCGCGAAAGCGGCCGGCGGTGCTCACCGCCAGCCGAAGCTTGCGTGAGGCCGGCCCGCTCAGGCCGCCTTGGCCCTGGACTTCGCCACATGGGTGGCGATCGCATCCATCAGCGGCTGCGACAGACAGTCATAGGGCTCGAGCCCGAGCTCCTTGAGACGCGACCTGATCCCGCCCATCTCGGCAGGGTCGACGCCGGATTCGATCACCGAAGATACGAATGCCGCAAATCCCGGAGCCGCCCAGCCGCCGCCTTCGGCGAACAGTTCGGGATGGATGAAGTCGAGGCCATAGAACGGGTGGTTCTTGTTCTCGA
>Ga0302279_10001996_pt1 | contig 27917 bp, 26 predicted proteins | sample III_Bog_N3_3_FD_194541 | JGI IMG/M metagenome (GOLD analysis project Ga0302279, IMG submission 194541) | Peat permafrost microbial communities from Stordalen Mire near Abisko, Sweden - III_Bog_N3_3 | ecosystem: Environmental > Terrestrial > Soil > Wetlands > Peat | place: Sweden: Abisko... | reverse complement strand
GTCTCTGGTCTGGGAGGAGGCCGTTCTGCCCTGGGAGGACGGCGTCTCTGGTCTGGGAGGAGGCCGTTCTGCCTTGGGAGAACGGTGTCTCTGCTTTGGGAGGAGGCCGTTCTGCTCAACCAGGGCAGGCCTCCTGGTCAGGCTCGAGGCTGTTCTGGTTCAGCGAGGGACGGGTCCGGTCGGGCAGCGAGCGGCTCTCGCTCACCAAGGCGACGGCCTGGTCCAGGGGAAGACTGCCATGGCTCACCCGGACCGCGGGCTGGCGCAAGGAGTCCTCCCCTCTGCCATCCTCCGGGCCGCAGGGGCCGCGCTTGCCGCGCCGAACCTTTACGTCTAAGTAGTCCACTCGTGACCCTTTCCGCCGGAACCTCGAGAACCCCCCCGCCTCGTGTGGCGCTGGTGACGGGCGGTAGCAAGGGCCTGGGTGCGGCGATCGCGCTGCGACTCGCCCGCGAAGGCATGCGCGTCGCGGTGCTCGGCCGCGATCGGCTGGCGCTCGAGCGCGTTGCTCGCGAGACGAGCGGGCTCTCGCTCGAGGCCGACGTGACGGACCCGCCGTCGGTGGACGCGGCTCTGGCCCGGCTTCGCGAGACGTGGGGTCCGGTGTCCGTCCTGGTCCAGAACGCGGGGATCGCGGGCAGCGCACCCCTGCGCGCCACGAGCGACGAGGACTGGGCGCATGCGATGGCGGTGAACGTGACGGCGCCGTTCCGTCTGGCGCGCGCGCTCCTGCCGGAGATGGTGTCGAGCGGGTGGGGAAGGGTCATCCACGTCGCGTCGACGGCCGGACTCGAGGGCTACGCGTACACGTCGGCGTACTGCGCCTCGAAGCATGCGCTCGTCGGCCTGACGCGGGCTCTTGCGGTGGAGTTTGCGACGAGCCCGGTGACGATCAACGCCGTCTGTCCCGGCTTCCTCGAGACCGACATGACCGAGCGTGCCGTCGCGCTCATCGCGGCGAAGACGCGGCGGACTCCGGAAGAGGCGAGGAGGGCGCTCGAAGAACAGAGCCCTCAGAAGCGGCTGTTTCAGGTAGACGAAGTAGCGCACGTCGTCGCGATGCTCTGCTCGGACGACGCCCGCGGGATCAATGGACAGGCACTCTCTATTTGCGGTGGGCAGGTGATGCGATGACCATAGTCGTGACTCCATCGTTTTTTCCGAAGCCGCGCGGCTACGCCAACGGGATTCTCGTCCCGGCGGGCCGTGCGCTCTACATCAGCGGCCAGATCGCGTGGGACAAGGACGCTCGCATCGTCAGCGAGGACTTTGCGACGCAGTTCCTGCAGGCGCTCGACAACGTCATCGCGGTCGTGCGGGCTGCCAGCGGCGGGACCGAGCACCTCGTGAAGCTCCTCGCCTTCGTGACCGACCTCGATCAGTACCGCGCAGCCCAGTCCGCCATCGGCGAGGGCTGGCGCGCGCGCATGGGCAAGCACTACCCGGCGATGAGCCTCGTCAAGGTCGCGGGCCTGCTCGAGCCAGGCGCTCTCGTCGAGATCGAGGGAATCGCGATGCTGCCGGACGAGCAACGGCGATGAGGGCGGCTGCCCTGCTCGCTCCACATGCGCCCAAAACCAGGGCCCGGGGCCTGGGGCGTGTCCGTTCGACGCACGCGGGGGTCCTCGAGACGCACGGGCAACCCGGTGTCGACGCTGGGGCAGACGTCAGTCTCTGGGTTCGGCTGCTCGAGAGCCACAACCTGATGCTCGCGGAGGTGCGCAAGAGGCTGGCCAGCCGGGCGACGATGCCGCGCTTCGATCTGCTCGCGAACCTCGCGCGCGAGGAAGGCCAGACGCTCGCGGCGCTGAGCCGCCGAATGCTGGTCACGGCGGGCAACCTCACCGGTCTCGTCGATCGAGCGGAGCGCGACGGGATGGTCGAGCGTCGCGCCGACCCGCGCGACCGCAGGCTGTCTCGGGTGTATCTCACCGCCCGCGGGCGCGCGCTCGTCCTCGATCTTCTGCCGACGCACGCCGCGCACGTCGGAGAGCTCCTTGGCAACCTCGACGCGGGGGAGCGTCGCGAGCTGCGCCGCCTGCTCGGCAAGCTCCGGGAAGGCCTCGCTCACCAACACGGGACCCCATGACGATCGCTCCCAAGACGTTTCGCTTCGAGCTCGAAGCGGGCGTCGCGACGCTGACGTTCACCCGCCCCGAGCGACTGAACTCCCTCACCTTCGAGGTCTACGCCGAGCTACGCGACGTCCTTCTGGCCATGGATGGCGACGAGCGCATTCGCAGCGTGGTGCTGACAGGCGAGGGCCGAGCCTTCTGCTCCGGCGGTGACGTGGACTCCATCATCGGTGAGCTCTTTTCGCGAGACATGCAGGGCTTGCTGGCGTTCACCCGCATGACGGGGGCGGTGATCGCGAACCTGCGCAAGCTCCGTCGCCCGGTCGTCGCCGCGCTGAACGGCGTCGCCGCGGGGGCCGGGGCCGTCATGGCCATCGCGTGCGACTTTCGTGTCGCGAGCGAGACGGCGAAGATCGGCTTCATCTTTCCGAAGGTCGGCCTGTGCGGAGCCGACATGGGGGCGGCGTACCTGCTCCCGAGGCTCATCGGGCTGTCGCGTGCGACCGACCTCTTGTTCACCGGAGACTTCATCGACGCGAACGAGGCTCGCGCGATCGGCCTCTACCATCGCGTCGTGAAGCCGGAGGAGTGCCTTGGGGCCGCGCACGCGCTCGCAAAGAAGCTCGCCAACGGTCCCGCCTTCGCGCACGCGATGACCAAGCAGATGCTCGAGAGCGAGCACACGATGTCTCTCGCAGAGGCCATCGAGGCCGAGGCGCAGGCGCAGGCGATTTGCATGCAACACCCCGATTTTCGCACCTCGTTCGACGCATGGGTCGCCAAGGCTCCCATACACTTCGCGGGGGCAAGCGGACCATTCGATGCTGGATCTCCGAAGGCCCGGTCCGACTCGAAGGCAGAGAGCGGCGCAAATCCGAAGACCCCCGGGGCCAAGGCGTGAGCGGCGCGGGCTCCGGTCGGGCGGCAGGCGGTGACGCTGGCGGTCTGCCGGCCTCGTGGTCGGACCTGCCGTTCTTCTTCGGCGAGGAGCACCGGGTCCTCGGCGCCGAGCTCGATGCGAAGGTTGTGGCGAGGGACGAGTCTCTCCGCGACGTGCGGACCGTCGGGACGAGGCTCGCGCAGCTTGGCCTGTTCCGCTTGCTCGTGCCGGGCAAGCTTGGAGGCCGTTCGATGGGCGGGCCGGGGGTGGACGTACGCGCGCTCTGCATGGCGCGGGAGCGCCTGGCGTACATCTCGCCGCTCGCCGACGCAGTTTTCGCCGTGCAGGGCCTGGGGTCGCATGCGTTCGTCCTGTCGCCCGCAGCGCCAAGGCGCGCCGATTTCCTGGACGAGGTCATCCGGGGCGAGAGAATCGGAGCCTTTGCTCTCACGGAGCCCGAAGCCGGCAGCGACGTGGCGTCGATGAAGGCGACGGCGAAGCGCACCGCCAACGGTTGGCTGCTCAATGGCGAGAAGGTCTTCATCTCGAACGTCGGAATCGCCACGCACTTCATCGTGTTCGCTCACGCCGACGTGTCGAGTCAGGCGCTCTCGCCGTCCACGCTGCCGTCGATCCGCCCCTCGCAGCTTCCCGCGCCGAAGCGGACCGTCAGCGCATTCCTCGTTCCGTCGGACGCGCCTGGTCTGGGCCTCGAGCCGATGGAGACGTGCGGCGATCACCCCGTCGGCCGGGTCGTGATGCAGGACTGCGAGGTTGCCGCGGATGGGCTCATCGACGAGGTCGGCAACGGTATGCGGCTGGCGCTGGGGACTCTCGACGTCTTCCGCACGTCCGTGGGCGCTGCGGCGGTTGGCATGGCCCGTCGTGCGCTCGACGAGACCTTGCACCACGTGCAGAATCGAGTTCAGTTCGGCCAGAAGCTCGCTTCCTTCCAGCTGACCCAGGCGGCCCTGGCCGATATGGCGACCGAGCTGGACGCCGCGCGCCTGCTCGTGTTTCGCGCCGCGTGGATGAAGGATCAGGGCCACAAGGCTCGGACCGAGGTCGCGATGGCGAAGCTTCATGCCACGGAGGTCGCTCAGCGCGTCATCGATCGCGCCGTTCAGCTTCACGGCGGGCTCGGCGTGGCCATTGGAAGCGTGGTCGAAAAACTCTACCGCGAGATCCGTCCGCTCCGTATCTACGAGGGGACGAGCGAGATCCAGAAGCTCATCATCGGTGCGAGCTTGACCCAGGCGGAGCCGGGGCGGGGTACGTCGGCGTGAGCGCGCTCTTTCAGCCGATGACCTTGCGATCCATGACGATGCCGAATCGGCTCGTCCTGCCTGCGATGGTGACGCGGCTGTCGGGAGAAGACGGCGTCGTCAACGACGACATCGTGGCGCGGTACGCTCGCTTCGCGCGGGGGCAGGTCGGGCTCATCGTGGTGGAGGCCATGGCCGTCCACTCGGCCAAGAGCGGGCCGCTCTTGCGTATTTCGTCGGACGAGTTCGCGCCCGGCCTCGCGCGCCTGGCGAAGGCTTGCCACGACGCGGGGCCCAGCATGGTCGTGCCCCAGATCATCCACTTCCTCAAGATCGCGCGCTCCGGCTGGCGACAGACGGTCGACATGCTTTCGCCCGCCGAGCTCGACGCCATCGTCGAAGCGTACGGCGAAGCTGCGGTGCGTGCGCGGGCGTGCGGCTACGACGGCGTGGAGCTGCACATGGCGCACGCCTACACGTTGAGCTCCTTTCTGTCGCGGTTGAACCCGCGGCGGGACGCGTACGGCGGGACGCTCGAGAACCGGCTGCGCCTGCCGTCGCGTGTGCTCGAGCGGGTGCGCGCCAGCGTGGGGGCGGACTTTCCGGTCGGGGTTCGGTTCCTGGGCGAGGAGTGCATCCGCAACGGCTACACCGTCCAGGACGCGGGGCCGATCGCCGTTCGCTTCGCGGAGCTCGGCGCCGACTACATCTCGCTGTCCGCGGGCGGAAAGTTCGAGGACGCGAGGCACATCCCGGGTGAGCCCCTTTACCCGTATACCGGTTACTCGGGCGATCGCTGCATGCCCGGCTCCAACTACCCGGACGGCGCCAACCTCTACATTCCCGAGGCGGTACGCGCCGCTCTCCGCGGGGCCGGCTACGGGACTCCGGTGGTCGCCGTGGGCAAGGTCGGGACGCTCGCCCTCGCCGAGCAGGTGCTGGAGCGAGGGCAGGGGGACCTCGTGGGAATGGCACGCGCGCTCCTCGCCGACCCGGACATACCGAAGAAGTGGAGGGACGGTCGGGAAGAGTCCGTCGTCCGCTGTGTCTACGGCAACGTGTGCAAGGCGCTGGACGAGAACTTTCGGCGCGTCGACTGCACCCTCTGGCCGAAGAAGCTCGGCCAGGCGCCCGTGAGCGACGACGCCATCCCGCCCGAGTGGTCCCCCGCCGGCGCCGGTGTGACGGCGTCGTTCCAGGATGGGCGCGTGCTCCTTCGCTGGCGCGCGGCCACGGACAACGAAGCCGTCTACGGCTACCAGGTGATGCGCGCGGAGTCGCGAGACATCGAGGCTGGCCGTCAGGCACATGACAGCGTTGCCCTGCTCACGCACTACGCGAGCGTCAGGGGAGCCTCTACCCGCTTCGAGGACGCGCGCGTGACGGGCGGAACCGCGTACCGCTACGCCGTTCGCGCGTACGATCTGGCTGGCAACCGTGGCCCCATGAGCGAGACCGTCGCGTGCCGAGTGCCCAGGGAGCACGCGGTGGCCTCGCCCAGCCCGACGGTCGCAAGCGACCCCGGCGCCCTCGACGCGTGCACCACCGTCACCGGCGGAAGCTGACGAAGCGAGTCGCTCATGCCCGATACCTCCCCCTCCAGCTGCGATGCTAGGTTCTTCTTCGATCAGGCCGAGTGCGCCATCGTCTCCAGCGTTCTCGACGTCGTTCGCGCTTCGAACGCCGAGCAGCACGCCGCCCTGGTCGCGAGCCTGGGACGCCTGACCAAGCTGGCCGAGCTCATTCGCGATAGTCCGTCGATGGCGGCGGGCTGGCATGCGCGCGGCCAGCGCCGAAAGTTCTCGGGAGAGAGCCTCATCGAGCTCTTGTGCCGCGTTCCCGACTACGATCTCGACCTTAACATTCCTACGAAGGCGGTCATCGGCCAGACGTACCTCATCGCCAAGATCAACCTCCTGAAAGCCCTTGGCTACGCTCTCGAGTCGCAGGGCCAGGACAGCGTCACGTTCGAGCTCATGGCGCGCCTACAGGCCGAGCTGGGTCAGTCGATCTACTCGAAGCTGGCCGAGGAGTTGTTCGTCTCCATCGTCACGGACCCGGACACCCCCGCGGACGTGAAGGCTGGGGCCGCGCGCTTCCTCTTTCGGATCTGGGAGGAGCGCTTGCTCATCGAGGTCGACGACTTCGCTCCCGTGCTCGAGTCTGTGTGGCAGGCGCGAACCAAGGTGCTCCCCGTCCTCGGGACCATGCTCGGCACGCACGAGGTCTTCGATCTGTTCCGTCAGGCGCGCGACAAGCGGTTCCTCGACTACTTCAGCGAGGACGACGTGAACGAGGAGCAGTTGCTAGCATTCGAGGAGTTTCTCTTCGGGCTCTCGCACGAGCAAATCCAAAAGGTACGCGCCCACCTCGAGTCGAGCGACGCCGCGTGCGTATCGGTCGAGGAGGCGCGAGAGCTGCTCGGGCCTACGCTCGGGTCGTGGGGCCCTCCGGCGGACGGACCTCAGGCGTTCTACACGAGCTACAAGAAGCGCCGCGTCAAGGCACACTACCGCGCGTTGACCGGGGCTCCCGGGCCGAAGAAGACGGCGGAGGAGTACGTGATGATGGCGTTCCTTCAGCGCGGCGCCGTACCCTGACCTCGTAGCCGCCTCAGCGCTTGGCCTCGTCGTCCACCAGATCTTCGGCGGCCATGTCGAGCGCGTGCTCCGTGACGTGCTCAACCTCGAGCGCGGGCGTGCTCGTGAACCTGGGCGGATTGATCGAGGGCGTGACCTTGGGGCCCTCGGCTGCCGCAATCACGGGTGGCATCGGCTGAGGAGGGATGGACGGCAGCGGGATGATGGGGCCGAAGGGCGTCGGGATGATGGATTGGCGACCGGACGTCGGGCCGCCGCCCGGCGAGGCTTGCCGGAGGTTCTTGCGGGCGGCTAGCGCTTGCTCGAGTACCTGGCGGCGCTTCTCCTTGGCCGCCTCGCGAATGCGGGCAATCTCGACCTCGGTCTGTTCCGCGGCCTCGAGCGACTGACTCGCGAGAGTCAGCATGGCGCTCGTCGCCTCGATCGTCTTCTTCATCTGATCGAGGCGCGCCTGCGCCTGGTCCAATTCGCCTCGCAGCCCATCCTTCTCCTTGCGCACGCCCGTAAGCGCGAGGACGGCGTCCGTCAGCTGCTTGCTCACCGTGTCGAAGCGAAGATCGGACTCCTTCTTCGACGTGGCGGCCGCGAGGGTGACCTCGGCAAGCTGTTTCGTCGCTGCGTGCGCGCGGTCGTCGGCTTCCTTCACGGCCGCCCGCAGGCGCTCGTCCGCTTGCTTGTTCGCGGCTTGCACACGCTCGTCTGCCAGCTTGGCCGCTGCGCTCAGCCGCTCGTTCGCCTGGGTATTGGACGCCTGAACGCGCTCTTCGGCCTGCTTCGTGGCGGTCTGGACTCTTTCTTCCGCCTCTCGCTTCGCGGTCTCGAAGCGCTCGGCAGCGTTCTTCTCGGCGAGGGCCAGAGAAGCTGCGTGCTCCGTCTTGAGTGACGCGATCGCCGCGTCCTGGTCGACGCGCACCTGGTCCATCATGCGCTGCGATTCGGCCTTCCAAGACTCGAGCTGCTTGTTGGCGGCGAGAGTCTTCATGCTCGCCTGCTTCAAGTTACTGTTGGCCCGGCCGAGCTCCTCCGTCTGGGCAAGCGCCTCCTGCTTGGCGCGCTCGGCCTCCGCGCGGGACTGCATGGCCGCGCTCCGGAGGGCCTCGATCTCGTTGCCGGCGGAGGCGCGCTCAGCCTGCGCGGCTTCGGCGGCCGCGCGCGCGCCCTGCACCTCTCGTCGCAGATCGTCCAGGAGGGCCAGATGCTCACCGGCCTGCTTCCGGAGGGCCTCGTTGGCGTCTTCCTTGAGCTGCTCCGAGATGCGCAGCTCCTCCACCAGCCGTTGCGCCTCCTCGAGCTCCTGATGTGCGTCGGCCAGCTTCGTCTCGGACGCGGCGACCCGCGCGTCGGTGGCCGCCACCTGCTCGAGCATCCGGGCGAACTTGTCCGCGTCCTCCGCTCGCTCCTCCTGCTCCCGGGCGAGTGCCCGTTGCGCGTCCGCGAGCTGGTTCTGGAGCGCGGCCAGGCGGTGACGCAGCGTGGCCAGGCCCGTCGCCGAATCGGACATCGGAGGGATCGAGTCCCGGCGCGGCGTCGCCCTTTGCTTTTGCGGGGCCGACGCGTCGATGGTCGGGACCTTCTGCGTCTGCGAACGGCGCCCCATGAGCGAGGCGGGCGGCTCCGACTGACCCGTCCGGGAGTCCTCGCGGGGCAACGTGTAGGGGCGCCTGAGCTGCGCCACGTCGTCCCGGGGGGCCTCCGAATCCGGCTCCGCCCGCGGGTCTTGCCGACCGGCCAGCTTCGGGTCCCGCGTCCCCTTGCCGTCGCTCATGACATGCCTCAAGCGCATGATGCACCATCCTGGTGCCAACTCAAAGCGAACGCCTGGGCCTGCCGGCGGAGGGCCGTGACGCCCGAGCTCGGTGGCGCGCCGAGTGCACCATCCGACGGCATGCGAGCCTTCCCGCTGGCATTGCTCGTCTCGCTGACGGTCGCCGCGTGCAAGTCGACGAGTCCACCGGCGCTGAGGGACGAGCCAGTAGTGCTCACGTCCGCGCCTCCGCGGCCCGTCGTTGCCCCGGTGATCGACGCGAGCGACGAGCGTGATGTTCAGCAATGGCGCGCCCGGTATCCCGACGCGGCGCGCGAGCTCGACGCTTGGAGGAGCGGCGACGAGGACGGCGCGGCTGCGCTCCTGGAGTGGGACGAGCAGCACCCGGACCAGCTGCACGTGGTCGTGCTGTGGGCGATGACGTATCCCTACGACGACCTCGGGTCGCTCTTCCTGGGACGCGCCACGTGGGACGCCTTCGCCGCCGTGGTGGCGTCCCATCCCGTGGCCGTTCGGGGCTTTCTGGGGTGGTGCCGTCGCTCGGTCCCGGCGGCCGTCGAGCTCGCCCGTCACCCCGCCGCGCTCGGCCTCTTCCTGCAAGGGGCCGCCCCTCGCCGCTGACGCCCGACTATTCGACGACGCTGAAGGGGACTCTACCCACGAGTTGACCGTCGTCGGTCTCGACGTCGACGCTCCACTTTCCCACCGGGTCGTGAGGCATCTGCGACTCGAGGATGGTGGAGCGAAGGCGCACGGAGCCCGACGGTCCACGAACGCGCGACGTCGACTCGGGTGCGCGAAACAGCGCGACTCCTCCGCGCCGCCAGACGTGCACCAGGCGATCCCCTTCACCGCCTGGTACGACCACGTCGGTCACCGCGATGACCTGGGTGAGCGCGCTCGCGTGAACGTTGTTGACCTCCATCGAGAGTCGTCCATCCGGCAGGAGAGACGGACCGACCGCCGCCGACGACAGGTACATGGGGGCGGGCGGGATCTCCGCCCGCAGCCAGTACGCGCCGGCCACGCCCGCGGGAATGCTCGCGGCGAGGAGAGCGACGTAGCGCCGATCGCGCAGGAGTCCCAGACGCATGTGGATCGTCCAGAACGCGATGACCGTCAGTGCGGCCGCAGAGAGGAGCGTCCACAGCGTGCGCGTGTTGGGCAAGAGCGCGGGGATGACGAGGTTCATGCACCCGAAGAGGGTGATGGCGTGAAAGGCCGACGCCACGAGCCGGAAGCGCATGAGGAAGCGATCGAAGATGATGTCGATGGTCGAGAGGAGCGCGCACGCGCCGAGGAGGAGCACGAACCAGAAGTTCGGCGCGCCGGGCGTCGCAGCCTTCCAGTAGAAGGGCAAGAGGAAGAAGAGCATCCCCTGGTAGAGATTCTTCAGCACGTACGTCATCACGTAAAAGCGAAGCTTGACGGGGCTGCTCGCCGCCCGCCCGCCCGCCGCGTTCGTGTCGTTCGTGGGCCGGTTGAAGAGTCGGAAGAAGAGGACGACGAGCAGCCACGTGGCCCCCAGCGTGACCGCGAGCCAGCGGACGTGATCGAAGCCCTTCTGCGCGAAGGTGACGACGGAGACTCCGAGGCCGAGCGCGTAGAGCGAGTGTATCCACCAGAGTTTCTTACCGTGACGACGAAAGAGGCGACGCGCCCGTACGAGCAGAGAGTCGGGCTCGTGCGCGGGGATGGCGCCGCCCGGGGGAAGATGAACGTTGCGCGGAACGCCCATCACTCCCCCGGCAGGAAGCCGACCTTCTCGAGCGTCGTGGTCGTGGGCGCGCTCCTCATGCCGCAGCATCCTAGCAGCGGGCGACGCGAGAGGCGATTCGCCGTGCGCCTTCTGCGAACGCGTCCGGGCGCGTGAGGAGGCTCAGGATGACGTGGACCTCGCTGACGAAGTCGAAGAAGTGGCCCGGGTGCACGTAGACGTGATCCTGCTCGAGCAGATCCATGACCCAGCGCTCCTCGCTCTCCGTCTCCGGCAGGCGCAGCGTCGCGTACCAGCCTCCCTCGACCTTGAGGATCGACGCAGGGCTCTCGTTGCCGAGGGCCGCTCGCAGCGTGGTCAGGTTCTGTCGAGTGCGCGCCTGGATGGCCTGCGTGGCGGGTCCGCGGCTCGCGAGGAGAGCCGGGAGCGCGTGCTGCACCGGCGTGCCGACGGACAGGAAGCTGTCGCAGATGAGCTCGAGCCGGCCGAGCGCGCCTTCGACGAGCGATTTCGGACCCCCAGCGGCGATCCACGCGAGCTTCATCTGAGGAAGGGCGGCGAGCTTCGAGAGGCCGCCCAGGGAAAACACGAGGACTGACTCTTCAATGAGCGCGCTCGTCGCGCGGCGCGGGTCGTCACCGAACGAATAAGTCGCGAACACCTCGTCGCTCACGATGGGCAGCCCCAGCTCGGCGAGCGCCCGGAGCTCCGATCGTTTGGTGTAGGAGCCCGTCGGGTTGTTGGGACTGACCGCCAGCACCGCGCGGGACCGGGGCCCCCTTGCGCGCCGGATCGAGTCGAGGTCCATGTGCCATTCGCCGTCGTAGGCGAGCCTGTACGGGACGAGCTTCACCCCCTCGTAGCGGGCTAGGAGCTCGAACAGCGGATAGCTCGGCTGGGGGACGAGGACGTCGTCGCCCGGGTCGCAGAGGAGCTTGAAGAGGAGGGCGTAAGCCTCGCTCGTGCTCGCCGTGAGGACGACCTGCGCCGCCGGCACCCGGTAGGGGCCGAGCTCCCCGGCCACGGCCTCGCGCGCGGAGGCGAGACCGAAGGCTTGCGGCTCGTAGAGGAGGGATCGCTCGTCTGCGAGCGCGGACAGGATGGCCCTTCTGTCGTACTCGATGCCCGCGCGCGTAGGGTTCGACTCCGTGAGGTCGAGCCACGGCGTGCCGTTCGCGCGAAGGCGATCGAGCGCAACCGCCAGCTCGTTCTGGGTACTCTCGTGAGAGCTCCGCTCCGAATAGAACAAGCGGTCCCCCTAGGCGTCCGCCGGCGAGACGGCGGCGTGCGCTCTCCGGCGCCTTCGCTGGAAGACGATCAGTACGGCGGGAAGCGTGATGATCGCCGTCGACAGGCAGCAGACCTCGCCGAGCACAGCGAGGAGCCCGAAGAGGTAGAGCGCCCGGTTCTGCGCGATGAGCAACGATGAATAGCCGATGATGGTGGTCAGCGAGCAGAGAGCGACCGCTCCGCCCGTCGAACGTATCGCCGCCCCCACGGGGTCCGAATCCGGTGGCATCGATCGCACGTCCTGCACGTAGCGGCTCATGATGTTGACCGAGTAGTCGACCCCGATCCCGAAGGTGATCGGGAACGCGATGAAGTTGGCGAAGTTGATCTTGACGCCGAAGAGCATCGCCGCTGCGAACAGGTACAGTACACCGACCACGAGCGAGCCCACCACGAACACGGTCGTTCGATGGCCGCGGAAGATGAGCACGACGACGGCGACGACGCCGAGGAACGCCGCCAGGCTGGCTCGTGGCCCGTCGCGCTCGATTGACGAGAGGATGTCGGACGAGAGCGGCAGCGAGCCCGCGACGCGCGCCGGGCGCTCGCCCCCAGGAGCAGGGGTCGCCGCGAGCGACCGCAGGGCCGCCACGAACGCGACGAGGGGGGGGCCCTCCCACAGGGCGTGTCCGGGCCGCGGGTAAATCAGCACCGTGCGCCCGAACGTTCCGTCCTTCTCCACCATCGCCTGGGTGAAGGTCGGCGGAAGGTCGTTCACCGTGAGAGGCCGCAGATCGGGTTTGCCGAGTAGCCGATCGATCGCCTTGGCGTTCTCGGGGGTGAGGGCCGATCGCAATTTCGGCGTCATGTCTTCGCGGATGCGGTTCGCCTCGCCGATCTTGGCGTCCTGGTCCTCTGGCAGAACGTCGTCGGCGGCTCGCACGCTCGAAATCCGCTCTGCGAGCGGAGGTACCTTGATGGCCTCACGCGCCGCGGCGGCGATCGTGCGCGCCTGCGCTTCGTCGTCGGCGAGGATCACTGTGGGGGTGAGGTACTGGCCGAGCAGGGCGTCCATCTTCCGACCCCAGTAGCCCTCTCCTGTCTTCCATGTGTCCGCCCGCCTCAGCTTGGAGAAGTCGTACTCGAGCTGCGAGGCATTGAAACCCTGCGCCTTCCAGCCAGCCGCAGCCGTGAGGAGCACGGTGGCCACTGTGATCGGAGCCGCGAAGCGCGCTATCCACGGTGCGGCGGCGGCCACAATCCCCTGCGGCTTCGCGGGGGGGGCGGTCGCCTTCGAGCGATCCATCCATGCAAGCAGGGGCGGCATCAGCACGAACGCGACGATCCAGGACATGACCATCCCGATGCCGCCGATGAACCCGAACTGACGAAACCCGCGGAACTCGGTGATGACCAGCGCGGCGTAGGAGACGCCTGCCGCGAGAGCCGCAGAGAGCGTTCCCGTGCGAGCCGACCACACTGCCGTGACGAGAGCCTCCTCCGTGACGGTGCCCTTGCGTCGCTCCTCCAGGTATCGAGCGAGCAAGATGATCCCGAAGTTTATGCCATTGCCGACGATGATCGAGCCGAGGAACGCCGTGTTCGAGTTGAGCTCCTCGATTCCGAACGGCGGAAGTGACGCGAGCGCGAACGAGTACACCGTCGCCAGGAGAAGCGGCACGACCAGCACGACGACGCTGCGCCACCAGCGGTAGTAGACGACGATGACCCCGATGACGGCCACGATGACGAGGATCGACGACAACGAGAGATCGGCGACGAGTGCGCTCACCTCCTCCACGGAGATCGCGACGTCCCCGCTGAACCCGACGCGCATCCCCGGCGCGTAGTGATCGGTGCCGCCGAGCGAGTCGATCTCCCTTCGAACTCGCTCTACGAGGGCCTTGTGTGCGTCGCCCGTCGAGAAGGAGCCGGCCTGGACGATGAGGAGCGTCGTGTGGAGCTCGGCGTTGGAGAAGCGGTCGGCGGTGAGCTTGCCACCTCCTCCTCGCAGCCTGTCGTCGTACTTCGCCTTCAGATCGGCGAAGTCGAGAGACGGCGCGGCCTCGTCGTCGTCGAGCAGCGCGCCCGTGCCGCGGGCGATGTCGTAGTCGCGCCGGGCCTCGATGCGCGTCCGGATGTTTGCGAGGTCCGCCTGCTCGACGTAGAGGGGGGCGTTGTCCTCGAGGAACCGTCTCTCGGCGACGCGCCCGGTGCGCACGGCGCGAACCATCTCGGGCGGGTAGGTGCGAATGCGCGCGGCGAGGTCGTCGATGAACTGGTCGCCCGCCGTGATCTTGTCGGCCGTGCCAGTGTCCACGACCACGCCCAAGAACTGGAGGCCCGGGATCCGGGACCGCAGCTCGTCGATGGCGAGGACGCTCGGCGCCTGGCGAGGCAGAAGCTCCTCGATCTCGCTGCGCAGGTGCCGGTAGAGCACCGCCGTGCGCATCGACGCGGGGATGGCAAGAACGAGGGCGACTGCCCACAGCGCCCGGCCGTGGCGGAGCGTCCACCGCACGAACCTGCCTGAGAGACCGTTCGTCTCGGGTCGTCCCGACGCGGCGCTCATCCCAGTACGCCCGTGACGCGGAGCACGGCGAGCACCGCCGCGCCCCAGAACCCGGCGGCGATGTCGTCCATCACGATTCCCCAGCCGCCGGGCAACCTGCGCTCGGCCACGTTGGCAGGCCACGGCTTGGTCTGATCGAAGATCCGGAAGAGCACGACTCCCGCCACGAGGCCCGGCCACGTGCTCGGAGCCGCAGCCAGCGTCACGAGGACGCCGGCGACCTCGTCGATGACCACGAACTGCGGATCCTTGAGCTTCGAGTCCTCCGCGATCACGGAGGCCGCCCAGATCCCGACCACGGTGAGGGCGAGGGCGGCCGCGGCGACGGCCCATGGGCCGTGGGGGCGTACGAGGAGGTAAACCGGGATGGCGCCGAGGGTGCCTGCCGTGCCGGGTGCGTACGGCACCCTGCCGCAGCCGAACCAGGTGCCGAGCACGTACGCGATGCGCGTTTCGGCGCCCGAGCGCCGTCCCGAATGCACGTCAGTTCCTCGCCAGCGCGGTCCGGGGAGTGTCCTCGCGGGACCCGCCCTCGAGGGCTCGCGCGCGGGCACGCGCACCCAGCCTGGCGAAGACGAAGCGCATCAGGAGGTGCGCGACGAGGCAGTAGGAGAGCCCGGCGATGACGTCGAGGACCCAGTGATGATCGAGGTAAACCGCGGCGAAGATCATCGTCGCGCTGAACATAACCGAGGCCGCTCGCAGGGGAGCACGGAAGTTTTTCCAGCCCTCGAGAACGATGAGAAGCGGGTACGCGACGTGGAGCGAGGGCATGGCCCCAAAGACGTCGTTCGAACGGCCATAGAACCCGGCGAAGTAACGGAAGCCGAGCGCTGCGTCGACGCGGGCGAGGTTCGGGCCCTCGCTCGCGTGGGTCGCCATGTCGACGGTGCAGCCGTGCGCGTGAAAGTACCAGGGCGGCGCTGCGGGGTAGATGTGGTAGGTCGTGAAGCCCGCCACGTTGATGATGAAGAACGTCCAGGCGTAGCGGCGCAGGGCCGGGTAGTCCTTGATGTAGAGGAAGATCGCGAACGCGACCGAGACGTAGATGAAGGTCCCGTAGGGGATCGCGCAGAGGAAATCGAGCGCCGGGACGGAGTGCTGTTGAAACCAGTCGTGGAGCGTCATCCTCACGCCGCCGCTGGTGATGCCGAACAGCGAGAGCTCCATGCTCCGGAGATCGCAGTCATGTACCGGCGCCAGCCCGAGGTTCTTGATGAAACGCATCGAGTCGTAGAAGAGGGCGACCAGGCCGAGCGGAAAGATTCCGACGAAGAGCTTCTTGGTCGCCGCGTTGCCGTAGGCGAGAGCGGGCACGAGCACCAAGAGAAGCACGAGCTCCCCGCGCCTCTCCCCGCGTGCGAAGCAGTAGAGCGGCCACAGGACGAAGGGCAGCGGCAGGAGGATGCCCCAGCCGCTCCAGAGCGAGCGCACGTGGGCCCACGTACGTGCGATCATGGGGCCGCTTGCCAGAGGCTCTGGGCCTTGAAGAGGTCGAACACCTCTTCGAGAATGGCCAGGCCGTTCTCGGCCGTGGCCAGATCGATCGTCAGCGACGGCTGGATGCGAAAGCTCGGGGAGTATCCCATCGTGAGGAGGCCTCGTTTAGTGCACTCGTCGAAGATGCGCGAGGTAATCGACCGAGCGAGCGGCTCTTTCGTGGCCTTGTCCTTCACGAGCTCGATGCCCAGGAAGAGCCCACGGCCGTGGACGGTGCCGACGAAGGGGTAGCGGTCACGGAAGGGCTCGAGCCTCGCGAGCATGGCGGCGCCGACGACGCGCGCGTTCTCCACGAGCCCTTCGTCGTCGATGGCGCGGAGCGCTGCCGAGCCGGCGGCAGCGCCGAGCGGGTTGCCTCCGTAGCTCGACGACGAGCCCGACGGCAGTGCCCACGGTCGCGCTCCGGCGATGGTGTCCGTCGTGACGAGCCCGCTCAGGGGAAACCCGCCCCCGAACGCCTTACCAATCGTCACGATATCGGGCCGTACGCCCGAGTGCTCGACGCCCCAGTACTTACCGGTACGCCCGAAGCCGGTGATCATCTCGTCGGCGATGAGGAGGGCCGACACCTCGTCCGCGATGCTGCGGATGGCCGGTAGCCAGTCGTCGGGCGGCGCTATGTTGCCGGCCGTGCCCTGCATGGGCTCGACGAGGAACGCCGCTATCTGGCCTGCGGACTGCGCCTTGACTTGCTTGCGGGCGATCTCCGCGCACGCGAGTCCGCACGAGGGGTACGCGAGGCCCACGGGGCAGCGGTAGCAGTCGGCGTACGGCACCAGGTGCGACCCGGCGACGTGCGGCCCGAGGTGGTCCTTGAACGACGAGCCCATCAGGCTCATCGCCCCCATCGTCTTGCCGTGAAAGCCGCCCCAGAAGCTCACGAACTCGTACTTGCCCGTGTGCGACTTTGCCAGGCGAAGAGCGCTCTCCACCGCTTCGGCTCCGCTAGAGTAGAGCTGGACGCGATGCACGCCGGGGGCCGGCGCATGGGTCGCGAGGCGCTCCACGAGGTCCACCCGAGGCGCGGACGTGAAGGAGCCGACCGACGCCTTCGCGACCTGATCCTGGAGGGCGCGCACGACCGTGGGGTGAGAGTGCCCGAGCGCGTTGACGCCGATGCCGCCGATGAAGTCGAGGTACGCGTTTCCGTCCACGTCGGTGACGAGGCTGCCCTCGGCGTGGTCGACGGCCAGCCCAGCCAGGACGGCGTAGCCCTGCAGGCCCGGGGCGATGTGCGCGTCCTCGCGCGCTCGCAGGTCCTGACTCTTGGGGCCCGGCACGACCGTCCGCAGGTGAACCTTCTGGTTCGGCGGATGGGAGGGGCTCATGCGGCTGGGCGGGGCCCGGACTCGCGCGTCGGGGTCGGGGACCTCGGAAAGACGAAATGGCGCTGCATCGGGAAGTTCCAGAGCATGCTCACCATGACGGCTACCAGGACGCGCGCAAGCTGGTACTGGAGCCCCAGGCGCTCGTGCATGAGGTACTCGCCAACGGTGTTCAGGATGAGGCTCGTCGCGCTGACGACGGCATACCTGCCGGCCTGCGACAGCGTCCGCTCGGTGGTCGTACCGAAGACCCAGTAGCGGCCGAGCGTGAAGTTCGTCACGGCACCAAGCGCGGAGCCCAGGACGGTTCCCACCTCGGCGTTGCCCCCGAGCACGCTCACGACGAGCGTCATCGTGCCGAAATCGACCAGCGTAGCGAGGAAGCCGCCCACCTGGTGTCGGCCGAAGACCGCAAGCAAGTGGCCGCGTCGCGGCGCGGGCAGCGTGGTGGGCGCGTTGGGGACGGTGAGCGTGAACGCGTCCACGAGCGAGACGTCCGGTACCGAAGCTTCGGCGAGATCGGCGAGCGGTTGCATGTCAGCCGGCCACGCGCGCGGGATGGTGGGGAGCGTGCCCGCGAAGGGGAGCTTCGCTGTGCGTGCTCACCGGCTCGGGGCTCTTCGGCGGCACGTTGCGGAGTCGAACCAGCGCCGCGACGCGGCCGAGGCGCCGCGCGGCGGACGTGTTCGCGACTACGCCGATGAGCGCCACTGCGCAGAGGAGCGGGAGCTCTCCAGCGACCCCGGCGAGCGGGCCGAGCAAAGGGGCCTGACGGGCGGCGAGCAGCGTCGCCAGCGGCGTGAGAGCAGCACCGAGCAGCAGGTAGACGCACCGCTCCGTCCGCCGCATCGCTCCGCGCGGAGGCTCGACCTGCATCGCCTCGGCCTTGGCCGTGGCGTAGCTCACCATGAACGATCCGAGCAGCGCGAGGAGCGCGAGCGAGAGCCGCGGCGTGCTGGTCCGCCACGCGACGGCGATGCCGCCGAGGAGGAGGAACTCCACGGCCCGATCGATCGACGCGTCGAGCACCTCGCCGGCGAGCGAGGCCGTCCCGGTCTTCCGGGCCACCATCCCGTCGAGCGCGTCGCAGCTTGCGCACGCCGCGGCAAACAGGGCGCCGATCCCGAAGTGTCCCACCGCGAACAGACCCGCCCCCACGGCGCCGAAGAACAGCGAGCTCCAGCTGATGGCGTTGGCCCCGATGCGGAGCCGCACGCAGACCGTGCCCACCTTCTCGAGCGCCCAGTAGCCCACGTTCATCGGCCCCGTGCCGAGCAGCACGCTGCCCTCGTCCTTAGCAACGCGCTCGTAGCGCGGGCTGCCGAAGAGCGCGGCGTGTCCCGCGTACGTCACGATGACGACGCCGAGCAGCGCGAGAAGGACGAGGGAGCCGGCTAGGTCCATGGCTGGCCTCAGGCGGCTCCCCGGGAGCCGACGAGCAAACGATCCGCCGGCAACGGCAGCTCGCGGCAGCTCTGCCGGGCGGAGGCGTACGCCGTCGAGATGAGCTCGACACAGCGAAGGCTGCTCTCGGCCTCCTGCCCCACGAAGTCACCCTGGTCGATCGCCGCGGCAAACTCGCGGAACATCGAGGCGAACCACCCCGCGTGCCCGGCGTCCATCCAGGCAGACGCAGCGTGTTGTTTATCGATTTCCCAGCGGCTCTTGCCGCCGGCCGCGGTCGCAGCGCTTCGTATGGCGATCTCGACCTCGTCGTCCTCGACGCGGATGGCGCCGAGCGTCCCGTGGATCGTGTAGAGCACGCGCCGCACGCCGGCCGTCCATGTGAGGTGCGCCGAGGCGACGGCTCCGTTCGGGAAGCTCATGGTGCAGGTGAAGTTGTCCTCCGTGTCGTAGCCCGGTGCCTGGCTCATCTTGGCGGTGATCGCGGAGGGAAACGCGCCCAGCCAGTCGAACGCGAGGTAGAACGTGTGACTGCCGTGGTCCATGGCGATGCCGCCGCCTGACCAGCGGCGCTCGCGCCTCCAGTCCGTCCGCCAGTCCCGGACGCCCTTCGCATGGGTGTCGCGGAAAGTCTGGAGGGTGACGAGGCGCACATCGCCGATGGCCCCCTCGTCGAGCGCGTGGCGAACGGCGCGGATCACCGGGGCGTGCTTGTAGTTGTGGCACGGGTAGACGACCCGCTTCGCTCGCTGGGCGTGCTCGAGCATGGCGCGCGCGTCCGCGGGGACCGTCGCGAGCGGCTTCTCGCACAGGACGTGGAGGCCTCGGTCGAGGCCGAGGTGAGTCAGCGTCGCGTGCTCCGACGGGGGCGTCGCCACGTCGAGGAAATCGAGATCCGTCTCCTTCGCTACGAGGGCGCGGGCGTCCTCGTAGACCCGCGCGTCCGGCAGGAGGCTCCTCGCGCGCTCACGCCGCTGCTCGCAGATATCTGCCACCGCGACGATCTCGAGCGCGCAACCATCGCCAGCGTGCCCCAGGTACGCGGGCAAGTGGCCATTTTCGGCGATGAACCCGAAACCCACCATCGCGCCGCGTAGCGGGCGGCCGCTACGCTTGAGGCCGGGAGGACGGAGGGGGGACGGCTGTGCCGGCCCGAGTGGCTTACCTTCGAAACGCGCGCTCCGAGACGGAGACGCCGCCACCATCACGCCGCCGTCTCCGAATGGTAGTAGTTGCGCCCCTCGTGGACGGCGCCCTCCTCTCCCATGAGCGAGCGGAGCGCGTTCTTCAGGTTGGTAATCTGCATGAAGAGGTCGTGCTCCGGCAGCACCCCGACGGGCGCCATGGGGCTCTTGAAGTAGAAGCTCAACCACTCCTGCGTATTCGACAGGCCGGCCCGCTGGGCGAGGTCCAGGAAGAGGGCCAGGTCGAGGACGATGGGGGCCGCGAGGATCGAGTCCCGGCAGAGGAAGTTGATCTTGATCTGCATCGCGTAGCCGAGCCACCCGAAGAGATCGATGTTGTCCCAGCCCTCCTTCGCGTCGCCGCGGGGTGGGTAGTAGTCGATGCGGACCTTGTGGACGAAGTCCCCGTAGAGCTCCTTGTGGACCGTCCGGTCGAGGATGGAGTCGAGCACGCCGAGCTTCGAGTGCTCCTTGCTCTTGAACGACGCCTCGTCGTCAAGGATCTCGCCGTCCCGGTTGCCCAGGATGTTGGTCGAGTACCAGCCGCGGAGGCCGAGCATGCGGGCCTTGAGGGCCGGCGCCAGCACGGTCTTGAGCAGCGTCTGACCCGTCTTGAAGTCCTTGCCGGCGATCGCGATCTGACGCTCACGCGCGAGCTCCCACGCGGCGGGAAAATCGACGGCGAGGTTGGGCGAGCCGTTCGCGAAGGGCACGCCTTCCTTCAAGCACGCCCACGCATACATCTGCGAGTTGGGGATGGCGGGCGAGTTGTTGCGCAAACCGGCCTCGAAGAGGGCCGGCGTTTGATGGACCTCGCTCGCTTCGATGTAGGCCTCGGTCGAGCCCGTCCAGACTGCGACGCCGCGCGAGCAGCCGCGCTCCTTGATGAAGTCGCGGATGTCGGCCCGCAGCTGCTCCACCATGTCGGCCTTGGTGCGCCCCGTCTTGACGTGGGGCCCGTGCAGGCGGCGCACGTACTCGGGGTAGAACACGGCCTTCATCGGCTTGATGGCCGACAGCTCGTCCTTCACCGCGTCGAGGTGGTGCTTCTCGAGCACTTGGGCATGCGCCGCGGCCTCGTAGGCGTCCTCCGGGAAGACGTCCCACCCGCCGAACTCGAGCTGGTCGAGCGAGGAGAGCGGCACGAACTCGGAGATGCGGGGTGAGTGCCCATTCGTGCGCGCGCCGACGGGAATCGTCCCCATCTGCGTGAGCGAACCGATGGGCTGTCCGAGCCCCTTCCGCGCCAGCATGATGCCCGCCATCGTCGTCGTGGCCACGGCTCCGATGCCGGGGAAGAGGACGGCGAGCTTGCCTTCTGCGGGTTCGACTCGTTTTGATGCCTTCACTTCTGTGACCTCCCAAGTAGAGCCGGAACGCAGAACGGATCAGTTTTCAGGCTCCATTCGAACGGGGGCATGGCGAACACGGGCATGCAAGCGAGAGACCGTGCGCCGAACCGTCCGCCATCCGAAGCTCTTCGCCTGGCTTCGAGCGCTTGTAAATGAGTCTTTTGTAAAACTAACCGTTGAGAAGGGCCCTTTTCCGCTGGACTCGCGCCCCGCAAGCCCGTCCTTGGATAAGAAGTGTAAAGGGAGTCGATGCGCGGAGGGTCCGGGAGGTTTCGTCGGAGCCCCGTTGTGAACGGCGGGGCGTGGACGCTGGTTCGCACCCTGCCATTCGGCGGCCGGGTTGGCGCATTCAGTACACAGCCGGGATGGGCGCATGGTTCACTCGGCCGTCTGCACGGATGACCTGGTGCGGCCTTTCTGCGTGCCACGACGCGAAATGCGCCACGCCCTGATGTCTCTACGCGGTCAGGGGGCGAGCGGATGCGTGGGGCTGGAGGCGAGCTTGTTCCATAGTTTGCGGTGGGTGTCGGCGAGCCGGGCCCGGGTCTCACCTTTCGCCTTGGACCACTCGATGCGCGCGAGGGTGAGGCACGCCTCGAGGTAGGTGCGATCGATGACCGTGGGGTCGAGCGCGACCTCGGCCCACTGCGTCTCGGGGTCGTGGGTCGTCCTGTAGGTACCGGACATCAGCGCTCGCGCTTGCGACGCCACGGTCTGCCGTAGCGACTGCGCCAGCCCCTCCGCGCTGGTGCCGAGCTGCGCGACGTCGAGCGGTACGCCAGCGAATCGTGCGTAGGACTGGCGCCGTGCGAGCTCGCTCGGGGAGAGCTTGCCCAGCACCGTCCAGGAGACGACCACCGCGGCGGCCAATCCGAAGGCGCCCACGAGGAGTGGAACCACTGTGCCCCATCCTTCGTCGGCGTTTGCCAGCGCACCGACGATGCAGCCAGCGAGCGCTACCGCTCCCCAGGTGCGCAGGTAGGCGGTCAGCACGCTCACGCCGTGGAGCGGGATGGAGAGGTTCTGGCAAAGCCCCGTCGCGTCGCGCGAAAGGACCAGATGGGAGCCGGTGGGGATGATCGGCAGGTACCAGAGGTGGACGAAGTCCGTGAGGACGAAGGTCGTGCCGCTGACCTCGACCCTGCCGTACGCGCGGCGCCCATAGATGATGATCATGCGGTCACCTCACTCGGTTCTGCCGTAGAGCGGGATGGCGGCGCCCGAGACGTCCCTGGCGTCGTCCGAGAGAAGGAAGGCGATGACGGCGGCGGCCGACGAGGTCGACACGAGGCGCGACGCGTCGACCGCGGGGTTATTGCGGAGGTTGGCGGCCGTGGCGAGTGTGCTCGGGAGCACGGCGTTGATGCGCACACCCTTGTCGAGCACCTCGGCAGCCGCGACCTGCGCCAGCTCCACGGCGGCGGCCTTCGAGGCTGCGTAGGCGGCCGCACCCGCGCCGGTCCACGGGCGCTCGACCACGCGCGAGCCGATCACGACGATGCTCCCGCGACCTCGGGCGACCATGTCCGGCAGGAGGGCGCGCAGCGACTGGTGGACGGTCTCGAGGTTCGACTCGATCATGGCCGACCACACCGCGTCGTGCGAGGCATCGGCCACGTCGTGGAGAGGCTTGCCGCCCTGCCACCCGCCGGCGACGAGGACGGCGTGGGAGGGGAGGGAGCCGGCCTCGCGCTGGATGGCTTCGAGGGCCTTGTCCCAGCCGGCCTTCGTCGCCACATCGGCTTCGACGGCGAAGGCGGCGTCGAGGCTCCGGGCGAGGGCGTGGAGATCGCCGGCGGAGCGGGAGCTGCCCAGAAGGACGGCGCGGTAGCCCCTGGCGACGAGGTGGCGTGCCACCTCCGAGCCGAGGGCCCCCGCGGCACCGGTGATGGCGACGAGGTCGGGCATGGGGAAGGGCAGAGAGTAGGACTTCGAGGCGCCCGGGGCCAGGGCCGGCTTGGAGTCCGCGAAGGCCCGTCGCCGAGGCGTCAACGAAGTCCCCAACCCCGGGGTAGGCCGCTCGCTCAGGCGTTACCGACGTCGCCCTCCCTTCACCCCGCCCTCGTTTCCCGCTAAGCCACAATCCATGTCCCCCGACGAAGCCAAGCTCCTTGCCGCACGCGCCGCCATCGATGAGCTTCCCGTGTCCGGGGTCGTCGGTCTCGGGTCCGGGTCCACGGCGAAGCTCTTCATCGACGAGGTCGGCAAGCTCGTGAAGGCGGGCCGCGACCTCGTGGGCGTCCCTACCTCGGAGGGGTCGCGAGCCCAGGCCGTGGCGCTCGGCATCGCGCTCTTGCCGGACGACGGGCCGTGGGACATCGCCGTGACCATCGACGGGGCCGACGAGGTCGACGAGGATCTGAACCTCATCAAGGGCGGCGGCGGCGCGCACACGCGCGAGAAGATCGTCAACTATGCCTCGCGCCGCAACGTCATCATCGTCGACGGGAGCAAGCTCTCGCGCCGGCTCGGGCAGAAGTGGCCCGTGCCCGTCGAGGTGGTCGTGTTCGGCCGCGAGCAGACCCGGAAGCGTCTCGGCGAGCTGGGACGTCCCGTCCTCCGCGAGCGGGGAGGCGCTCCCTTCCGGACCGATGCAGGGAACCTCATCTACGACGTCCACGCCGGCATCATCGCCGATCCCGCGGCGCTCGACCGGGCGCTCCGCGCCATCCCGGGCGTCGTCGAGGCCGGTCTCTTCGTGGGACGGGCGGACCTCGTGCTCGTGGCCGAGGCCTCGGGCGTGCGCCGCCTCTCCCGGTAGGCGCCAGCGAGCTCCGCGCGAGAGGGGTCGGCGCGGGGGATGCACCACGCGGGTGCATGCGAAAGCTCGCCCTTGTGTTGACTACTCCGCCGCCCGGCCGCGGACGTGGCCCGGTGTTGACCACGCCGCGGTTGCGCCGCGGACATGCCGTCCTGATCATGGCCCTGGCCGCGTTCGCCGCGTTCGTCGCAAGCGTGCCCGAGGCAGGCGCGGCGACGTCCTTCACCCTGGAATCGTCCGCGTTCCGGTCCCAGACCGAGATCCCGCAGCGGTACACGTGCGAGGGGCGAGACACGTCCCCGCCGCTGGCGTGGAGGAACGCGCCCGCCGGCACCAAGAGCTTCGTCGTCCTCGTCGACGACCCGGACGCTCCGGACCCCGCGAAGCCGCAGCGCACGGCGGTCCACTGGGTCGTCTACAACCTGCCCGCGCGCGAGGTCCGCCTCACGGAGGGCGAGCGTTCGCTGCCGGCCGGCACCGTGCTCGGCACCAACGACTTCCACAAGACCGGCTACTCGGGGCCGTGCCCGAACGTCGGGCGCCATCGCTACTTCTTCAAGATCTACGCGCTCGACGAGACCTTGCCACCGAAGATGGGCGCCACGACGCAGCGTAAGGTCGAGAGGGCGATGAAGGGCCACGTCCTCGCGCAGACGCAGATCGTCGGTACCTACCAGAAGAGGTAGGTCGAGCTCGCGCGGCGCGACCGGGGCTTCGCCTACGGCCCAAGCGCGTAAAGGGCGTTGTCGTTGCCACCGACGTAGAGCACGTGGTCGGCGAGGGCGATGCCCGAGTTGAACCCGCCTCCGGCGGGCGCCGTGTACGTCCACAGGACCGCGCCCGCGGGCGAGACGGCGCGGACGAAGCCGTCGAACGACGCGACGTAGATGGTCCCGTCGGCGCCCACCGCGGGTGGATAGTCGACCCGCTGCGCGACGGGCGTGCTCCACGCGACGGCGCCGCTCGGGGTGAGCGCATAGAGCTCGACCCCCGTGCCCCCGTCACCTGCCGCAGCCGTGAGGTACAGAGTCCCGTCGGCGCCGACGGACGCGGGGGTGGCGGAGCCGAGTGCCACCGACCAGAGGAGCACGCCGGCGTTCGAGACGGCGCTGAAGCCGCGCCCACCTGGCACGTAGATCGTCCCATCATCCCCCACCGTCGGGCTGCCCATCTCGCCGAGCATGAGCGACCACGTGAGCGCGCCGCTCTGCGTGACGGCATAGAGCTTTCCATCATCACTGCCGAAGTAGATGGTGCCGTCCAATCCAATGGCGGGAGAGGTCTCGACGGCGCCCATGGTCGTGAACGCGAAGAGCTGTCCCCCGTCGGCGGGGCGGAGGGCGAGCAGGCTCTTTGCGGCAACGGTCGAGGAACCGCTGTAGCCGCCGCCGACGTAGAGGGTGCCGTCTGCGCCCACCACGGGCGAAGAGGTCATGTCGCTCCCGGTTCCGAGCTTCCAGAGGAAGCCGCCGTCGGAGCCTAGGTGGTAGATGAACTCGTCCGAGCAGGGGACGGTCAAGGTGCCATCCGCGCCGATCGCCGCAGCCGGGTTGTTGATGTTGCCGCCGACCGGGAACGCCCACCTGCTCCCGCCGTCCGGCAGGTAGGCGTGCAGGCTGTGATCGTTGGAGCCGACGTAGATGGTCCCGTCCGCCGCGACCGTCGGCAGGCCCGAGACGGGCGCACCCGCCGTCCCCCTCCACAGGAGCCGGCCCGTCTGCGGTCCAACCAGCGGGCTCCGTCCCTGGTGGGTCGGGCAGTAGCCGCGCATCGGCCACGGTGCCGCGGCCTGCAGCCCGCTCACGTCGCCGCAGACCGCCGGGCTCGGCAGCGTCGCGTCTCCCGTCCCCGTATCTGCACCCGCATCGCGCGGGGCGCCCCCGTCCGGCGCGAGCGTCGTCTCTCCGCAGGACGTGGAGCACGTCGTCGGGTCCACCGTGTCGCTGACACAGGCGCCCTGCACGCAGGTCTGTCCGGAGGCGCACGACACCCCGAGGCACGCGAGGCGGAGGTCGACGCGCATGTTGAGCTCGGTGTGGGGGAGAAGCCTGAGCTCCCTCCGCGCAACGATGCACGCCGGGGCCTGCGCTGCCTCGAGGCAGTGCGCTGGTGAAGCGCCGTCGGGACGCGTCATGACTGCGAAGGCGACGCTCTCGCTGTCGCCTCGGTTCTTCGCGGGGATCACGACGATCTGCCCCATCGCCCACTCGCTGCCCGTGGGCGTGCAGCTCGTGGAAGTCGCCGCGGGGCTCTGCCCGGCGAGCGCGGTGACGTCGCTGGCGCCGATGAGCACGGCGGACGCTCTCGCCGGGCACGGCACCTCGCTGTCGACCGCCACCGTGAGCGCCGTGGGGGTCGCGCAGCCGGGCGCGCTCGCCACCACTACGGCCGCGCTGACACCGGCCAAGGCCACGACCCACAGGTGACGGAGCGGACGCACCGCGCTGCATCGTACTCCACAAGCCGGATTCTTCGAGGCCCGCGCGCGGGGGGCCCGAAGTCTGGCCTTTCGCCCGCGCGCTCGTGCACGATGGGGCGATGACGCGCTCTGAATCGCGGACGGTGCGCGCGCGCTTGCTCGCCGACGGGGACCATTACGCCGAGCTCGTCCAGAAGGCGCTCGGGGGCGCGAAGGTTTCTGTGTGGATATCGACCGCGAACGTGAAGGAGATGCGCGTGGAGGCGCCGATCGGCACCGTCGCTCGCTCGCGCGGTCGCTACATGTCGATCCTCGACACGCTCGACGGCCTCGCCGCCCGCGGCGTGGAGCTTCGCTTGCTGCACGCCGGCGTCCCGTCCCGCCAGTTCCGCGCCGAGCTCCGCCTTCACCCGCGCCTCGCGAAGGGCATGCCGATGCGGCAGTGCCCCCGCGTCCACCTGAAGGTCATCGCGATCGACGGGCGGCTCCTCTATATCGGCAGCGCCAACTTCACCGGCGCGGGACTCGGCGCGAAAGCGGAGGGCCGGCGCAACTTCGAGCTCGGCATGATCACAGACGATGAGGTCTGGCTCGACGAAACGCAGGCGCGCTTCGACCGCATCTGGTCCGGAAAAGAGTGCAAGGGCTGCAAGCTCCGCGGCGAGTGCCCCAAGCCCATCGACACCCTCTAGAAGCTACGGTGCCTTGGTCTTGAGCGAGTCAACCGCGTGGACAGGGGCGCCGTCGCCCTTCATGAGGTGGGCGATGGCGCCATATACGAGCCGCTGGTTCTCCAGCATGCTCTTGCCGGCGAAGGCGCTCGAGACCACGGCAATGGTGTAATGACCCCCACCGCCCGAGACCTCTACCTCCGCGCCGGCGACCTTGCCGACGATCGCGTCACGGATGGCCTGCGGGATGTCGCCCTGGAAGCTCGTCGGGTGGTCGGACATCTCAGTAGCGGGGGACGGACGGGTCGATCGACGACCATGCGTCGATACCGCCCTCGAGGTTGTAGACGTTCGTATAACCGGACGCCACGGCCTGCTCGGCCGCGGCCCGGCTGCGCATCCCGTGGTGGCAGTGGAACACGATCTTCGTGTCCTTCGCGAGCGACGCGAGGCGCTGCTTGCCGGCGTCGTCCAGGAAGTGGGCGCGGTCGATCTTGGCGATCTTGCGCTCGGCGTCCGTGCGGACGTCGAACAGCTCGAAGGCCTCCTTGCCGTCGACCATCGCCTTGAGCTCCTTGGCAGCGAGGGGCTTCACCCGCGCCGGCTCGTTCGGGTTCTCGATCTTGAACCCGCCGCCGCCCGGCTTGTCGACGAAGTCGATCGAGATGCCATTGGCGCGGGCGGCGCTCTCGGCATCAAAAAAGATGGTGGTGCCGTTCGTCGTCACCGACACATCTCCCGGCCGGGCGGGAGCGAAGTAGAGCTCGTACTGAAACTGTGCGTTGATCTCGAGCCGGAGCTTGTCCGTCCCGGCGTCGGCCTCGGCCTGCTTGAAGGCGTTGGCCGCGCTGTCCGAGACCTTGACGGTCGGCGCGCTGCCTGCGGCGGCCGCGGGGGCGGTGGCTGCGGTCTTGAGTGGGCCAGCGTCGCCCAGGAGCTTCTTCAGCTCGCCGGAGGCGTACATGTCCTTGACGATGTCGCATCCGCCCACGAACTGCCCGCCGATGTAGAGCTGGGGGATGGTGGGCCAGCTCGAGTACTCCTTGATGCCGTCGCGCAGCGCGGGGTCGGCCAGGACGTTGACCGTCTCGTACGCGGGGACGAGCTCGTTCAGGATCTGAACGACCTGTGCCGAGAAGCCGCACTGGGGAAAGTGGCGGCTGCCCTTCATGAAGAGGAGGACCTTCTTCTCCTGGA
>Ga0302279_10001994_pt1 | contig 27927 bp, 17 predicted proteins | sample III_Bog_N3_3_FD_194541 | JGI IMG/M metagenome (GOLD analysis project Ga0302279, IMG submission 194541) | Peat permafrost microbial communities from Stordalen Mire near Abisko, Sweden - III_Bog_N3_3 | ecosystem: Environmental > Terrestrial > Soil > Wetlands > Peat | place: Sweden: Abisko... | reverse complement strand
TAATGTCGACCTGGCCGCCGCCGAAGTTGACGGCGTAGAGGCCGCGCTTGACGCTGCGGAGGATGTCTTCCGGGTCGTCGTCGCCGGCGAGCATGTAGGTGTTGGTCATGCGGGGCATGGGGATGGATTGATAGCTTTCGCGGCGGCCGGAGCCGGTGTTGGGGGTGCCCATGAGGCGCGAGGAAAGCTTGTCAGACAAGTAGCCTTTGAGAATGCCGCCCTCGATGAGGGTGGTTTCCTGGGTGGCGGTGCCCTCGTCGTCGACATTGAGGGAGCCGCGTCTTCCAGCCATTGTCCCGTTGTCGACTACGGTGACTTTAGAACTGGCGACGGATTGGCCGATGAGGCCGGAGAAGGCGGAGGTTCCCTTGCGGTTGAAGTCGGCTTCGAGGCCGTGGCCTACGGCTTCATGAAGCAGGATGCCGGGCCAGCCGGGGCCGAGGACGACCTGCATTTCTCCGGCGGGGGCAGGGACTGCGCCGAGCTGGAGGATGGCTCCGCGGGCGGCTTCGCGGGCCAGGTTCTCAGGACTCTTGGAGCCTGTGAATTGATCAAGGCCGGCGCGTCCGCCGCAGCCGGAGGAGCCCTTGGTGGTGATGGCTCCCTGCTTGGCGATGACGAAGACGTTGAGGCGGCTGAGGGGCTGGGTGTCGGAGGCGTACGCCCCGTCCGAGGCGGCGATGAGGATACGGCGGAGTTCCTCTGAATAGCTGCTGCGGACCTGAACGATGTGGGGCGAGAAGGCGCGGGCGGCGCGATCGGCTCGGAGGATGAGCTCGAGGCGGGCGGCGAGGTCGAGATCGAACCCGCCGAGGGGGACGGGGTAGAGGTCGGCGGCCGGGGCTTCGGTGAATCCCTGAACGGTTTGCGTGGCGGGGCCGGAGGCGATGAGGGCGGCGGTGCGGGCGGCGTGGAGCAGGCGGTCGGGCGAGAGATTGTCAGTGTAGGCGTAGCCGGTGCGCTCGCCGGAGAGGACGCGGATGCCGCAGCCGGCGCTGGTTCCCTGGCTGGCGGACTTGACGATCTGCTCGTCGACGCCAAGGGCGGTGGCGGTGACGGATTCGAAGTAGAGGTCGGCGTAGTCGCCGCCGGCGGCCAGGGCTTCTCCCAGGCAGCGATCGAGGAGGCGCTCGGTGATGCCGAATTTATCGAAGAAATAACGTTTGTGGCTGGGGGTGTCGGCGGGGCGCGGGGAAGCGGATTGAGAGGCCATGGCTTAGTTTAATTCACTTCCACCTGCGGTGGGGTAGACGGCGCCTGCGGTGCGGCAGCCGCACCGCAGGTGCCTACATGGTGGCTGGGGTGCAGGAGTTGTAGCCGAGGGACTCCGCGGAGACGGGGGTGGGCGGTGTGGGCGGCGTGGCCCACGGCGCGGAGGTGAAATCAAAAAAGTCGAGCAGATCGGGCTGGGCCTGATCGCGCGCGGTGAGATGCGCGGAGCTGCCGATGAAACGGTTCTCCACAAACTTGATGACTGCCGTGTGATCCATGGGGATGTGGGAGACGTAGTGCTTTTTGGTGAAAGGAGAAATGACGATGTTGGGGAGTCGGAAGCCGAGTTGGGCGGCAAAACCGTTGACGGCTGCCGCATCCGAAGCATCGGCTCCGGGGTCAATTGACAGCAGATCGCAATGCAGAGTGGGCGTACCGTTGGCGGGCAGGCATGGCTTGTAGGAGTCGGGGTTGACGGCAATGGAGCCGATGTCCGGAATGGCGCCGAGGGAGGCGTCGGTGTTCTCGTTGGAGTGGCCGGGAACGGGCGGAACATGGTCATACGGGCCGCCGCCTTCGTCGTAGCTGAGGAAGAAGACGGAATCCTTCCAGGCAGGACTGGCCATGAATTTATTGACGACATTGGCCACCTGCGCCTGTCCCAGGAGAATGGATTGGCCGGAGCCTGGATGCTCGTCGTTGTTGCCGTACCCGGCCTCAATGAAGGCAAAGCTGGGGAGAGTGTTGCTGGTGAGATCGGTGTAGTAGGTGGAGAGCGGTGCAATGTGCGCTGTGTCGATGCAGAAGGAATTGGACGTATCGCCCACCACGCTCGAGGCCTGGGTGGGAGCGACACAGGCAGCCTTGGTTGGATTCTCATACAGATATTGATAGGAATACGTGAGGGTCGAGAAGTTGGTGGCGGGATACTGAGCACTGGCTGAGCCGCTGCAATCGTCCGATCCCAGGCAAAAACCCTCGGTGACGGTGTAGTAGATCTTCCAGGACACCTTGGCGTTGTCGAGTTCCTGAAAGATGGTTGGGATGTTGAGTTGAGGGAGGTCGTCATCGCCGCCCGGATCGCGGACCAGGCCTTGCGTGGTGCCTCCGGTGAAGGTGGCGATGCGATTGCCAATGCTCTTGCTGGATACCGGCGAGAACCAGCGATCGGACAGCGCGAACTGCGACGCCATGTAGTAGTAGTAGTTCAGGAATGTTTCGTCATAGTAGCCCATGGCGCGCTGGCCTTCGGTGTCAGTGAATGCGCCGGCGCAACTGCCACCGCCGCTCGCACAGCTTTTGGCGTAGCCTTCCGCGTTGTGCACAAAACCGTCCATCAGGATGGGGCGGGTATTGAGGAAGTCGTATCGATTCACGTCCCCATAGCTTGCCAGCCAATCGGAGCTCAGGTCGTCGACGCAGGTGGATTTGAATTTGAAAAGCGGGTATTCGGTGCCGGCATCGTTCTCATTGGTGATGGTGGAGAGCTTGTCGTCAATGCCGTCGACGTTGTATGTCTTGCCGTCTTCGCCCACATTCCAGCCGTTGGATTCGCGGTAGGGGTTGAGCATGCCGAAGTAATTGTCGAAGGTATGGTTCTCTTGCAGCATGAAGATGACGTGGCTGATGGATTGTAAGTCGGAGGCCGGAGTAACAGTGACTGTCACGCTGCTGGAGGCCTTTCCATCCGACCCGGCGGCAGCGGCGGTGTAGGTTGTGGTTGCAGCCGGGGAGACAGTCTCCGTGCCGCCCGTGCCGGCGAGGATATAGCTGGTGCTATTGGATCCAGTGACGGTGATCGAGGTGGCATTTGTAGCGGTGACGGTGAGCACGGTGGAACTGCCGGCGGCGATTGTGCTGGAGCCGGCGGTGATGGCGACGGTGGGCGGCGTGGGGACTTGAACCTTCAGGTCGATGAGAACATAGGTTGCGCCGCCGCATTTATCCCACTCTTCCACGGTGGTTTGCTGCGAGCCGGCGCTGAGCGCGAGGCTGTAATTCATCGATGTTGAATCCACAACGTAGGTGAGCTTGTTGTTGACGTAGATTCCCATGGAGGCCACGCCCTTGGTGCAGGTGGTGGTTGAAGCGCTGGCCACGAATTGCACCGGAGAAGTCACGGTGGAGTCGTTGGTTGGACTGGTGACAGTGACGGTTGCGAATGCAGGGGACACGAGCGCGAGGAGTGCGAAAAGGATACGGGGGAGGGACTTCATGATGCCGCCTTTGGATTTGGCTTAACGTGCGCGTCGCGCGTCGTTCCTGGGCGACTGAATCGCCTTGCCCAATCCGGCAGTTGCGCCGGATTGAGGGGCTGGAAGTACGATGCAGTCCCCGACCGACAAGCCGCCCGGGGGTATTGGCGCGGCCCGGTTGGGCTGGCCGCGCTGTATCCCGCCCGTGAAGCAGAGGTTGTATAGTTGGGGCGAATGTTGTGGATGCGCCGGACGAAGCTTTGCGGTGCGGGAGGATTTAGTTGGAGAACGAAAAAGGGCGGAAGCTCCGGTCGCAGGCTTGGTTTGGCGGGAACGATAAGGACGGGTTCATTCACCGCAGCTGGATGCGTAACCAGGGGTTTCCCGGCGATGTGTTCGACGGCCGGCCGGTGATTGGGATCTGCAATACATGGAGCGAGTTGACGCCGTGCAATGCGCATTTTCGCGAGCTGGCGCAGCGGGTGAAGAACGGCGTCTGGGAAGCGGGTGGGTTTCCGCTGGAGTTCCCGGTTACGTCGATGGGCGAAACCAATATGCGGCCCACGGCGGCCATGTTTCGGAATCTCGTCAGCATGGATGTGGAGGAATCGATCCGCGCCAACCCGATTGACGGGGTGGTGCTGATGTGCGGGTGCGACAAGACGACCCCTAGCCTGGTGATGGGCGCAGCCAGTTGCGATGTGCCGACGATTGTGCTGAGCGGTGGGCCGATGCTGAACGGGCGGTATCGCGGGGAGCCGATTGGGTCCGGCACGGTGGTTTGGCGGTTCAGCGAGGCAGTGAAGGCCGGCTTGATGACGGAGCGAGAGTTCATGGACGCGGAGAGCTGCATGAGTCGGTCGGCCGGGCATTGCATGACCATGGGGACGGCCTCGACGATGGCGTGCATGGTGGAGTCCCTGGGGCTGACGCTGCCGGGGAATGCGGCGATTCCAGCGGTGGACTCGCGGCGCGCGGTGCTGGCGCACGAAACAGGGCGTCGGATTGTGGGGATGGTGCACGAGGACTTGCGCATATCCAAAATCCTGAGGCGCGAGGCGTTTCAGAACGCGATTCGCGCGAATGCGGCGGTGGGAGGATCGACCAATGCGGTGATTCATCTTCTGGCGTTTGCGGGACGGGTCGGCATCCCACTCACGCTGGACGATTGGGACAAGTATGGCCGCGATGTGCGGACGATCCTGGACATTCAGCCTTCAGGGAAGTTCCTGATGGAGGAGTTCTATTACGCGGGCGGGTTGCCGGCAGTGCTGAGCAAGCTGGCGGATGCGGGGCAGTTGGACGCGGACGCGCTGACGGTGAACGGGCGCACGATGGGCGAGAACGTGAAGGGCGCGCCGGTGTGGGGGACGGACGTGATTCGCGCGTACGACAATCCGCTGGTTGAGTCCGGCGGGATCGCGGTGCTGAAGGGGAATCTATGCCCGGATGGAGCGGTGCTGAAGCCATCGGCGGCGTCGCCGGAGTTGATGAAGCACCGTGGGCGCGCGGTGGTGTTTGAAAGCATTGAGGAGTACAAGGCGCGGATCGAGGACCCTGCGCTCGAGATCGACGAGACCAGCGTGATGGTGCTGAAGAACTGCGGGCCGAAGGGTTATCCGGGCATGGCGGAGGTGGGCAACATGGGGCTGCCGCCGAAGCTGCTGGCTCGTGGCATTTCAGACATGGTGCGGATCAGCGATGCGCGGATGAGCGGGACGGCCTATGGGACGGTGGTGCTGCATGTGTGTCCCGAGGCGGCTGTTGGGGGACCGCTGGCGCTGGTGCGCGAGGGCGACTGGATTGAGCTGGATGTGGAAGCCCGGCGGCTGCATCTGGATGTGGACGAGGCGGAGCTGGCACGGAGGCGCGCGGAGTGGGTTGCGCCGGAGCCGGCATTCAAGAGTGGATACCAGGCGCTATATGTGGAGCATGTGATGCAGGCGGACAAGGGGATGGATTTCGATTTTCTGCTGGGGTGCCGGGGGCACGAGGTGCCGCGGGAGTCGCATTAAACAGGGAACAGGGAACAGGGAATAGGGTACCGATACTTACTGGGGAAGGTTCGAGATGCAGGACGGGAATACTTCGTTCGCGCGGTATCCAAGCCTTGAAGGACGCACCGTCCTGGTGACCGGCGGAGCGACGGGGATTGGCGAGTCGATTGTGACGCACTTTGCGCGGCAGGGGGCGCGAGTGGCGTTCTTCGATGTGCAGGATGAGGCGGGGCGGGGGTTGGTGGGCGCGCTTGCCGGTGAAGGATGCGTTGCGCCGCTTTATCTGCATTGCGACTTAACGGATGTTGAGGCTTTGCGGCGTGGCGTGGACGAAGCGATTGCAGCGTTCGGCACAGTGGATGTTCTGGTGAACAATGCGGCCAACGATCAGCGCCACACAATTGAAGCAGTGACTCCGGAGTATTGGGACAAGTCGATGGCGGTGAATCTGCGGCCGCAGTTCTTCATGATCCAGGCCGTCCTGCCGGCGATGCGCAAGGCCGGTCGCGGATCGATTATCAACATGAGTTCGATTTCATGGATGATTCCGTCGACGGGCTTGCCACTCTACATTACGGCGAAGGCGGCGATTGTGGGGATGACGCGAACGCTCGCGCATGAGCTTGGGCCGGAGGGGATTCGCGTGAACGCAGTGCTGCCTGGAGCGATTGCCACGGAGAAGCAAAAGCGTCTGGTCTACACGCCGCAGTATAAGACGGAGATAATGGCGAGCCAGGCGCTGAAGCGCGACATTGAGCCTGAGGATGTGGCGCGGCTGGTGCTGTTTTTGGCAGCGGACGACTCGAGTGCGATTACGAACCAGAGCTACATCGTAGATGGCGGCTGGGTGTGAAGGCAGTGGTTAGTGACTAGTGATTAGTGGTTAGTGAGCGGCTTTCAGTCGGATTGAGGCGAGATGGGCGTATGTGGCGGAGCGAAGGTCGGATTCATTCTGTCGCTCGGGATGATGGCGGCTGGGGCTGCGGCGCAGAGTACCTCGCGGCTGTCCCCGGGCGGCGCTGGACTGCTTCCGCGATCCGCGGAGTATACGAAGGTGCAGGAGCGGCTGGCGCGGGGATGGAACACGTGGGATGTGCATAGCGTGACCACGCAGGTGTTGCTGCCGGAGGGGTTGGCGATTCATGTAGGGATGAAGCACAACACTACGCTGTATGGCGACGCATTCCTGGGAGACGCGCTGATTGGCAGGATGGGAAAAGGGGACGAGGTGGTAACTCCGGGGCCGCATGCCTGGGATGGGAGCAATACGGATCTCTCGATTGAGTGGGAGGGGCACAAGTGGAGGGTTCAGACCGAGCAAAGCGGTGAAGATCTGGTTATGCTGGTGACGCCGCTTCCCTCGAAGAGTGCCTCGACATTACCGCCGACTGTCGTCGTCTGGGTTGACTACCTATGGAACCGGCCAGGAGCCGTGACCCGACGTGGGGATGTTATCGAAGCGAATGGCGCACGGGGTGTCCTGCCGATTTACAGCACTTGCGAAACGTCGCCCGGCATGGAGAAGCCGGTGAATGCGCCAGTGGAGGGACCATACTTTGCGGCTGACCTGACGGAGCCGATCGGGATCAGTACTGGGAAGCGGCACACGCTGAAGGAGATTGCCGTTCGAGTGAGCCTCAAGGGGTCCTATCGGGGAATTCTGGCTGAGAAGAAAGAGCTGCGCCCGATCTACGACGCAATTGAAACCACCCTCGGTTGGGACACGATCTACGATCCCGAAAAGCAGCGCGTAATTTCCCCTGTCAGCCGCGTCTGGAGCGTGAGTTGGGGCGGCTACGTTCTCTTCGACTGGGACACCTTCTTCGCGGCCACGCTGGCTTCCATCGGCGACAAGGATCTGGCCTACGCCAATGCCATCGAGATTCTGCGCGAAGAGACACCGCAGGGGTTCGTTCCCAACTACGCCCGCGCCGGAAACTGGAAGAGCTCAGACCGATCCGAGCCGCCGGTGGGCGCTATCACCGTGCTGGGCTTATACAAGCAGTTCCATGACCGGTGGTTTCTTGAGGATGCTTATGAGCCGCTGCTGAAGTGGAATCGGTGGTGGGCGGCGCATCGCGACATCGATGGCTACCTGGCGTGGGGCAGCGATGGACACAATGAGCCGGAAGATTTGGACGATAGTGCGCGGGGGACGCGTGCGGGCGCGATTCTGGAGTCGGGGCTGGATAACAGTCCCATGTATGACGGCACCTTCTACAACCCCAAGACGCACCTGTTGGAGTATGCCGATGTGGGGCTGATGAGCATGTACATTGCGGACTGCGATACGCTGGCGGAGATTGCGACGGAACTGGGCAAGGCAGATGAAGCGCGGGAGTTGAAGGAGCGCGGGGAGAAGTATCGCGCCAAGTTGAAGACGATGTGGGATGAGAAGGCGGGGATGTTTCTGAATCGCGATCTGCATGAGGGCACGACGGTGACGCGGCTCTCGCCGACAAACTTTTATCCGCTGCTGGCAAAGGCGGCCACGCCGGCGCAGGCGCGGAGGATGATTGACGGGCACCTGACGAATCCGAATGAGTTCTGGGGTGAGTGGGTGATGCCGTCGATAGCGCGCAACGATGCGGCGTTCAAGGATCAGAATTATTGGCGAGGGCGAATCTGGGGCCCCATGAATTACCTGGTCTACCTGGGTCTTGCGAACTATGGCGTGGCGGACCGGGATGGGGCGTCTGTGCGCGAGGGATTTGCGGGGGATTCGTACGCGTTGTTTCTGAAGGAGTGGACCGAAAAGGGGCACGTGCATGAGAACTACAACGCGATAACCGGCACGGGCGACGATGTCACCAGCAGCGACCGGTTTTATCATTGGGGAGCGCTGCTGGGGTATGTCGAGTACCTGGAGCAGAGCGGGGCATTCGCCCACTAGAGCGGTGCGTTCGCTTTTGGGCCGGATGCTGCGCGCAATGAGCCTGCAACCAATGCAAGCTCAGGACCTGATGGCTTAACATGCTCACGAGGCTTTTCCAACATGATTGAGGGATTGAATATGCGTTTCCGCCTTCCTGCATTCCTGATTTTCGCCGCCGCCGTAATCCTGCTTGTTCTTCCGGGACAAATGAAAGCTCAAACGGCGGTTGAGGCCGCCAAGCTGGCTGCGGAGGCTGCCAAGACTGCCGGCGCGCTGCCGGAGGGGTCGCGCGCGGTGATTGTGCGGCTTTCGAATTTGCGTGTTCTGCCGGATGGGGTTTGGAAGATGCACTCCGGCGACCTGGCGCATGGCGAGGCTGTGAATGTGGACGAGGCCGGCTGGAAAGCGATGGAGCCGCAGACCGATGCGCCAAATGATGCGGTGTGGTTTCGGCAGACGTACGAGGTGCCGGCAGATCTGCATGGGTACGACCTGACGGGGTCGCGGATCTGGTTCCAGTTTCATGCGGAGGCGAATGGGCCCATGCCGGAGATTCTCTACTTCAATGGGCGGCGCGTGGCCATGGGCGACGACCTGGAGCCGGTGGTGCTGTTCGACGCGGCCAAGCCGGGCGATAAGGTGACCGTTGCCGTAAAGCTGCTGCACACAGTGGATACGAAGCGGTTCCGGGGTGCATCGCTGAAGATCGATTTTCCTGAGGGGCGGCCGAATCCGGAGGATTTGCGGGTGGAGTTTATGTCGGCGGCGCTGCTTGTTCCTTCGCTGGCGCCCGGCGATGCGGCCAAACTGGATGTGCTGCGCGGTGCGATTGAAGCGGTGGACTTGAAGGCGCTGGATGCGCATGATCAGGCCGGGTTCGATGCCAGCCTGAAAGCTGCGCATACCAAGCTAGAGGCGCTGCTGCCGCTGATGCAGACGGCGACCTGGCACTTGACGGGCAACTCGCACATTGACGCGGCGTGGCTGTGGCCTGCAACCGAAACGGTAGACGTGGTGAAGCGCACGTTTGGCACCGCGCTGCAACTCATGTACGAGTATCCGCAATACACCTATACGCAGAGTGCGGCGCAGTACAACGAGTGGGTGGCCCAGAAGTATCCCGATATGAATGCGGAGATCAAGCGCCGCATCGATGAAGGCCGCTGGGAGGTGGTGGGCGGCATGTGGGTTGAGCCGGACCTGAACATGCCGGACGGCGAGAGCTTGGTGCGGCAGTTGCTGGTGGGCAAGCGTTGGTACAAGCAGGCGTACGGTGTGGATGTGCGGATCGGTTGGAATCCGGACTCGTTTGGGTATACGTGGCAGTTGCCGCAGATCTACAAGAAGAGCGGCGTGGACTACTTTGTTACGCAGAAAATGACTTGGAACGATACGAACAAGCTGCCGTTCAAGTTGTTCTGGTGGGAGTCGCCGGATGGGTCGAAGGTGCTGGCGTATTTCCCGCATGATTATGCGAATGACAATTTGAGCCCCATACGGCTGGCGTCGGATTTGGCGACGGCGCGCAAGCAGTCGACGGACATTACGGACATCATGGACCTGTATGGAATTGGGGACCATGGCGGCGGACCCACGCGCGCGATTCTGGACGAGGGATTCCATTGGGCGGCTCAATCAACGCCGGCGAAGGTGATTCCGAAGATCAACTTCGGGATTGCGCAGACGTACTTTTCCGCGGTCGAAAAGGAAGTTGCGCCGGAGAGCCCGGAGTGGAATTACCAGTCGATTGCGAAGGGATATTCGCAGCCGCCGGCGCCGGCTATTGCGGGCCAGGTGGCAATTCCGACGTGGAAGAGCGAGCTTTATTTTGAGTATCACCGCGGGGTGATGACGACGCAGGCGAACCACAAGCGCAATATGCGGGATGCGGAAGAGCAGGTGCTGAACGCGGAGAAGTGGGCGTCGCTGGCATGGCTGGACGGGAAAGAATATCCGGGAAATGAATTGACGGAGGATTGGAAGAAGGTGCTGTTCAACCAGTTCCACGATTTGGCTGCTGGATCGGGGATTGGGGTGATTTATAAGGATGCGCAGAAGGATTATGACGTGGTGAGGTGGTCGACGAATGAGATTGGAACAGGCGCTCTAGAAAACATTGTTGAGAACGTCAACGCCTCAACGGAAGCTGCCGCGGCACGCGCTCAAGCGATTACCATTTTCAATCCGTTAGGTTGGGAGCGGTCAGGGCAGGTTTGGGTGCAGCTTCGGGACGTCAATTCCGCAAGCATGATCATCGACCCAGATAAGAAAGATACCCGCACAGTCGCGTCCCTTCTCAAGAGAACGGGCGCCAATGGGGACGAGTATCTTTTACCAATAACCGCCGTTCCAGCGCTCGGATACAAGTCGCTCTATCTGGGCAGAGGTCCGCTGCTGATATCACCGGACACCGAAGGCTCGTCGCAGATCTCAGCCAATGGGATTACGCTTGAGAATCGTATCATTCGCGTTGTCGTTGATAAGCTTAGTGGCTGCATCTCGAGCATCGCTGCCAAAGGGACTGGTTCCGAGGCGCTCGCCACTCGCGCTTGTGGAAACCAACTCCAGTTCTTCAAAGACACGCCGAAGGACTACGACGCATGGAATATCGATCCTGGGACGCTCGATGTTGCGCCAAGCGTGATTGAAAAGGCAGACTCCGTTGAATTGATCGATGGTGAGTCGGCAAACCCAGCGATCCGGATGACTCGCCATTGGCAGAACTCGAAGTTCGTGCAGACGATCCGTCTGATTGGCGATCAGGTCGACATCGAGAATGACATCGATTGGCATGAGGCGCATGTGCTGCTGAAGGCGGCGTTTCCGCTGGCGGCTTCGAGGCCCTTTGCTACTTACGAAATTCCGTATGGCTCCATCGACCGGCCGACTACGCGGGATAACTCGTGGGAGAAGGCGCAGTTTGAAGTGCCGGCCATGCGCTGGGCGGACCTTGGCGATGGCAAGCATGGGCTGTCTGTCATCAACAACTCAAAGTATGGCTATGACGCCGCGGGGAACGTGCTGCGTCTCACCCTCCTCCGATCGCCCAAGTGGCCTGATCCCGATGCGGACATGGGGCATCACCACTTCCACTACGCGCTCTATCCGCATGCGGGCACGTGGAAGGATGCGCTGACGGTGCGACATGGATGGGAGTACAACTATCCGCTGACCGCGGTGGTGACGACGGCTCATGCGGGAACGCTGCCGGCGGAGCACTCGTTTGCTTCTGTCGCGCCGGAGAACGTGGTGCTGACGGCGGTGAAGAAGGCGGAAGACGCGAATGGGCTGATTTTCCGCGTGTACGAGTGGGCGGGGAAGGCGTCGACGGTGGAGTTCCATGTGCCGCCGGGGGCGACTGCAGCCACGGTGACAAACCTGATGGAGACGCCGGAGGGTGCCCCGCTGACAATAGCCGGGGACGAAGTGAAAGCGCCCATCAAGCCGTTTGAGATATTGACGATTCGGGTGGATTACCCTGGGGGAGTTAAGCAGTAGAGTTGGAGTTCGTGCGCGTTCAATCCCCGGTCCCCACGTGCGAGGGACCGGGGGAACCCATACTCTTTCGATGAGTCAGCATTCAAAAGCCCGACACCGGATGCGGACTAATTCAGATGCGGACTAATTCCCGCTGGATTTTGCCGGTGACCCAGGCCTTGTTCGCAGACGTGAGCATGTCGATTTCGCTGCGGACGCCGAAGTCGGGAAGATAAATTCCCGGCTCGACGGAGAAGCAGGTGTGGGGCAGAATGCGGCGCTCGTCGTGGGTCTCCAGGTTGTCGAGGTGCGCGCCGGGGCCGTGAATCTCCTGGGCAATGTTGTGGCCGGTGCGATGGGTGAAGTACTCCGCGAAACCGGCATTGCGAATGAGGGCGCGCGCGGCATCGTCTGCCTCCCAGCCGCAGATGGGGCGGCCTTCGGCGAAGGCCTTCTCCACGACAGCGATGGTGGCATCGCGGGCGTCGCGCACAGTGGTGAAGACGAGTTGCTCGCGGTCGGTCGGTTCCCTGCCCACTACGCCGGTCCAGGTGATGTCGTAGAAGACGCTGCCCGGCTTCTCGAGGCGCCCCCAGATATCGATGAGGATGAAGTCGCCTTCGCGGATGGGCGCGGATTTCTCGGCAGTGGGCTCGTAATGGGAGTCGGAGCTGTTGCGGTTGGCGCTGACGTTGGGGCCGTTTTCCCAGACCAGCCCTTGGTTGCGCATGGCATCGCTGAGCCACTGGACCATATCGTATTCGGTGAGGGCGGCCGCGGTGCCGTTGGCGGGACGCAGGCGACGGCCAATTTCGAGCCAGGCCTCGGCGAGGATGGCATCAATTGCGACCTGGGCCACACCGTGGCTGGCGATCTGCTCCGCAGAGAGGACCGCTTCGAAATGGCTGACGAGATCGGCGGAGGTGACAATTTGCTTGCCGAGGCCGCGGAGGAATTCGACGGTGCCGGCGTCCACCATGGAGACATACATGATGGCGTTGTTGGGGGAGTACTGCATGGCGATGGTGTGGGCGTCGAAGAGCATGGCTTCGATGCCGGCGTGCAGTTCCTGCCAGCTCGAATAAAGGGCTTTGGCGCCGGGGAGCGTGTCGAGGCGGAACTGCTCAATGCGATGGACGAGCTTGCGCGGCTCACCGTGGGCGGGGATAAAGTAATACCAGCGGCGGGTGATGTGCGCTTTGGGGTCGAGGCCGAGGATGCCTGTGGCGATGGGGTCGCGATGATGGTGGTCGTAGAAGAGCCAGCCGTCGAATCCGGCTTCGCGGATGCCGGCTTGAATTGCTTCGAGGTTCATGCAGGCAATGATACCGAATGGAGGACGGACTGTGGTTACGGAACCGTGATGGCGACCTTGCCGCGCGCGTGGCACTGTTCCAGATAGCCGATGGCAAGGGCCGTTTCGCTGAGAGGATAGCTGCGGTCAAGAACCGGAGTTACTTTTCCGGTTCGCATAAGATCCGCCAAAGCGGTGAGATCGGCGGTGTTCACCTTGGCGAGAAGTCCGGGCATCTTCTGGCTCACGAATGGGGCGATCACAACGGAGCGGAGCATGGAACCAACCAATTCCATTGACCCGCGGTCGGGGCCTCCTCCGCCGCATCCGATGTAAGTGCCTTTGGGATGCAACACCCGCAGGCAGGCCGACAAAGGGCTGTTTCCCACGAGATCGAATAACAGATCGTAACGCTGATCCGCGTCGAGAAAGTTTTCACGCGAGTAGTCGATGACTTCATCCGCGCCGAGGGAGCGGACAAGCTCGACATTCCTGGTGCTGCACACGCCGGTGACATGGGCACCGAACGATTTGGCGATCTGCACGGCGAATGTGCCTACGCCCCCGGCTGCGCCGTTGATGAGGACGCGCTGGCCCGGCTGAACTTTGCCCTTATCGCGAAGCCCCTGCAGCGCGGTTATGCCGGCGATGGGCGCGCATGCAGCGTGTTCCCAGGTGAGATTGTCCGGCTTCAAGGCGAGGCTCGACTCAGGAGCGCACGCATATTCCGCGAACGATCCGGAAGCGATGCCGAAAACCGCATCGCCCGGCTTGAAGACGCTGACATTGGGGCCGATCGCTTCCACAACTCCTGCGACGTCTGCGCCGAGCCGGGGAGATTTGGGCGCGCGTATGCCGGTGAACAGGCGAATGAAGGATGGCGTACCGCGGATGAAGTGCCAGTCGTAGGGGTTTGCCGCGGATGCGCGGACCTGGATCAGAACCTGGCCGTCGGCGGGTGTGGGCTTTTCGATCTCCTGATATTGCAGCACGTCAGGCGCACCGTAGCGGTGGTAGACGATTGCTTTCATCGGCTGCACTCCGTACTGCAGAAGTGTACGGAGTGCGATGCAAGAAAGTTCCTGCGGAGGACTAGAGCGCCGCGAGCGCTTCGGATTGCGAGGGGAACAGGCCTGCGTACTTGGTGATGCCGACCATGGTGAAGACCTTGGTGAAGTGGGCGGAGAGGCCGAAGGCGTAAACCTTCTGGCCGGAGTTATTGGCTTCCATGAGGAGCTGGATGACGAGGGCGATGCCGCTCGAGTTGATGTAGTCGACCTTTGTGAAATCCAGCAGGACCAGCTTGACGGTGCTCTTGGGCAGCGCCTGGTAAGCGCCGAGCACGGCTTCCTTGGAGGTGCTGGCGATATCTCCTTCAAAGCGGAGAACGGTTACCGGGTGTCCGGCCGGGGAAGTGAGCTGCTCAACACGCGACTTGGTTTCGCTCTGCACTGTCAATAATCTCCGTATTCTTATTTCGGTTAGTGCCCTTTTTTGCAGGGCTACTTACGCTTCCTTGTCCAGGCGGATAACGAGCCGCACATAACTGGCCTTACCATCCGCGCCGGATACCCACTCCGCCTCGTCTACGAGCGCCTGAATGAGGAACATGCCCATTCCGCGCGGATCTTCTTCGCCGTGCATTTTGCGATCGATGTCGGGCTTGGCCTGCTGTTTGCTCATGCCCTTGCCGTCGTCGATGACCTTCACTTCCAGTGAGTCTGCGCTGGTTGACAGGACGACGCCGACCGATAGTTTTTCATTGAGTCTGTTGCCGTGCTCGATGGCGTTGATGCATGCTTCCGCCACCGCGGTCTTCAGGTCCTCCACGCGATCCTCAGGAAAGCCCATGAGCTTGGCAACTGCCGAAGCCGTACTCATGGCGACCTTCTCGAAGCCCATGCGCGAGGGCAACCGCACTTCCACGGTGGTCTGCTTGATTTCGCTCATGCCGGGATCTCCATCGTACTGATCGAACTGGTAGTTCGGCACAGCGCCAGTGCGGTCATGTCGTCTCCCTGCGGGCCGTCAGAAAATTCATTGAGGGTTGTCCACAATGCATCGAGAATACCATCGGCCTTCTGCGCTGGGCACGTAGAAAATTCATTTAAAAGCCTTTCTGGTCCGAATTCCTCATCTCCCTGGAAGACTTCGGTCAGTCCGTCGGTATAAAAGAGCAACCGCGCTCCTGGTAAGAAGCTGGTTTTTTCACTGGAGTAGCTCATGCCGGGCAAAAGGCCCAATGGGGTTCCAGCGGCATTGAATTGGCGCGGCTCAATTCCGGGCGCAATCAGAAAGCCGGGATTGTGGCCGGCATTCACCACTTCAATTTCGCCCGAGCCGGGATGGAGCTTGAGAAAGATGGCGGTGACATAGCGGCGGCGCGCTTCTTCGCCTTCGGCCCAGTGGTGCTGATTCATGCGCGTGGCCAGCTCTGCAAGTGGCATACCGGTGACGGCCATGGCGCGGAAGGCTGAGCGGAAGCTGGAGGCCATCATGGCCGAGGCGAGGCCTTTACCGGCAACGTCGGCCACGGCAATCAGCAGGCTACCGTCGGGCTGCTGCAAGATATCCAGGTAATCGCCTCCTACTTCATAGCAGGTATCGGAGCGAAAACCGACGGAGTAGCCCTCGATGGTGGGCAACTGCTGAGGAAGCAGAGAGCGTTGAATCAGACGAGCAGCGTCGATATCCTGCTGGACGCGTGCGAACTCGACGTTTCGTTTGTGGTTGCGGGCATTCTCAAGGGCCACGGCAGCCTGCAAGGCGAGGCCTTCAATGAAGTCCGCCTCGTAGAGCGTGAGGTCGCGTCCATCGGGCGCGGCTACCACCAGCTCGGCCATGCGCTTGCCTTCGCGGCTTTCGAGCAGATAGCTGGTTAGCCCGGGAGCGAGCGCAACGTTGGGATGCGCGCTGGTCGCATCGCCGTCGGAGAGTTCCAGGTCCAGGTCGGGAAGGTCGCCATAGGAGAGCTTTGTGCCGAGAAAAGCTGCGCCGGCCATCTCCAATTCGCGCACCACGATGCGCAGCACCTGTTCCAGCACTTCGTCTTCGTGGATGGTGGAATGAACCTGGCGCGAAGCCTCCAGCAAGGCCTGCAGCCGGGCAACCTGCTGCTGCAGGTCGATGGTCTCTTCGTTTCCCGGAAGCTGGAATCCAGCCGCCATGCAGTCATATCCTCCGCGGAATTTCCACTCTACCATGCCCAAAGGCACACTGGCTAAACGTGTTGGCGCGGAGTGGGAAGTCCGCGGAAAAAGCCTTTCACGCGCCGAGATGCCGTGGAAGCGCGGCCTCTGTAGAATGGGTGCCGTGAGGAGCCGCTTCATGCGAATGGTCATTAGCAGGTTTGTGGTTCTTGCGTTGGCGACGGCCGCGGCAACGGCAGGAGCGCAGGACGGGCCGTTGCGCTCGCCGTGGGACGGTCGCAAGGTTATGCTGACGGATGCCGCGTACGAATGCCCGGCGCCTCCGGCGTTTGCCAAGACGCTGGAGATTGGCACGTATTACATCGACAGCAAAGCCTCAGTAATTGACCCGAAGCAGAAGGCGGAGTACGACAAGGCTGCGCAGGCTTCCGGGGACCTGAGCCGGACAGCGGCGCTGGCGGCGGATGCCTACCTGGCGAAAGGAAGCCGGGCGGCTGCGCTTTGCGTCTATTCGCTGCTGGATGCGGCGGCGAAGGCCGATGCGTGGGATGGCAAGATGGATAATTTCTCCGGCGTTTACGTGCAGAACTGGCTGCTCAGCGCGGTGGGGATCGCGTATTTGAAGGTGCGGCCGAGCGGGCTGGGCACGGCGGCGGAGGATGCGGATATTCAGAAGTGGTTCAAGCTGCTTGCGGGGCGCGTGCGGGAGTTTTTCGACGCGGAAGTGACGCGCTTCGGCGGACCGGAAAACGAAAACAACCATATTTACTGGGCCGGCCTGGCTGTTGCCGCCGAGGCCATCGCGGATAACGACAACGACGCAGGCGGATGGGCTCTGAATGCTTATCGCATTGGGATTGCCAACATTCAGCAGGACGGGAGTTTGAAGGCGGAGATGAATCGCGGGCAGAGGGCGCTGCACTATCACCTGTATGCGCTGGCGCCGCTGATACTGCTGGCGGAGCTGGGCGAGGCGAACGATATCGACCTGTACGCGGAGAACAATGGGGCCATTCATCGGCTGGTGATGTTTTGCGAGGCCGGGTTGGAGGATCCGACGATTGTGGAGAAGCGGACCGGGGTGACGCAAGTGGTGGAGCTGCCGTGGTCCGGACCGGATATTGGCTGGGCGGTGCCGTATGTGCGGCGGTTTCCGGATGCGAAGCTTTCCGCTCTGATTGCCAAGGCTCAGTGGGTACGGTACACGACTTGGGGCGGGGCGCCGCCGGATTAAGCGGGGCGGGATGGCCGGGCGTCAGTCGGGCAGAACGGCGCGGATGTCCGCGACTTCGAGGATATGTTTCGCGTATCCGTGTTTGGCGACGATGAGCATGGCCTGGCCGATTTCACGGGTGGTGACGACGGCTTTGGGGAACACTCGGCGGAGAAGCGGCAGGAACGGGCCGAGGATCGAATAAAGGATGCGATAGGCCGGAGTCTTCGATCGAATTCCATCCAGCGGAACAATGATTCCAGGGCGAAACATATAGGCGCTCAGGGGCAGGCGAAGAAGGGCATTCTCGGTTTGGCCTTTGACGCGAGCCCACATGGTGCGGCCGTGCTCGGAGCTGTCAGTTCCTGCGCCGGAAATGTAGATGAAGGTGCTGCCGGGATGGACGCGGGCGAGTTCCCCGGCCGCGGCCAGCGTGAATTGATAGGTGATGCGCTGGTAGGCTGCCTCGGCCATGCCGGCTGAGGAAACGCCGAGGCAGAAGAAGCAGGCGTTGAAGCCGGCGAGTTGGGACGCGATTGTTGTGAAGTCGCGGAGGTCCGGATGAATGATTTCGCTGAGCTTGGGGTTGTGCAGGCCGGTCGCGGTGCGGCCTATGGTTACGGCGAGTTCTACTTCGGGGTCGCGGAGACACTCCAGCAGAACGCCCTGACCGACCATTCCCGTGGCGCCGAACACCAGAACCTTCATTGCTTGTCAGCTCCTTCTTTACCCGTACCTGATGCAAGCATAAGCCCGGCAGCATGATGGATACTCGTTGAGTGCGAAGCGCGGGGTTGATTGCGGTTGCGGGGATTTTGCTGGCGGGTGCTTGCTTTTGCCGGCCCCAGCCTGCGCCGAGTTGGACGGCGGCGGTGCAGAACGCCGCGCCGGAAGCGCCGGATGCGCGGATTGTGGTTTTGGACATTGGCAGCGGGCATTTGCTTGCGGCTCGGCGCCTGGATGAGGCTGCGAGGACGCTGGCGGCTCCGGGGTCCACATTGAAACCGTTGGTTCTGTATGGGCTGGTAGCGGAGGGCCGGTGGGACCCAACACGGCGGGTGGGGTGTTCGCGCAAGCTGCGAATTGGCGGACGGTCGCTGGACTGCTCGCATCCGGCCGCTGCCCCCTTCAACGCGCGGGAAGCGCTGGCGTGGAGTTGCAACTCGTATTTTGCGGCAGTGGCGGGGACGCTGGCTTCCGGAGAACTGCGCGGCCTGCTGGCGCCTTCAGGACTGCTTGCGCAAACCGGGCTGGCGAGCGGAGTGCAAGGCGGGGAGGCTACGGCGGAGTTGCGCGAGCCGAAGACCCTGGACCAGACCAAGCTGGCGCTGCTGGGCGTGGATGGGATTCGGGTGACGCCGCTGGAACTGGCTGCGGCGTATCGGTGGCTGGCGTTGCAGTTGGGACTGCATGCGGGCAGCACCGCGGCTGAAGTGGTTCACCGGGGGCTGCAGGATTCGGCGAGCTTTGGCATGGCGAGTGCGGCGTCCTTGGGCGGGGTGCCGATTGCGGGCAAGACCGGCACGGCGAGCCTGGGGCCGGGAACGGGTTCGCATGGGTGGTTTGTGGGGCTGGCCCCGGCTGAGCATCCGACGGTGGTTCTGGCTGTCTTCCTGCCTGCTGGCCGCGGCACTATTGCTGCGCAGGTTGCGGCGGAGGTACTGGAGCGCTCGCCGCTTCGGACACCGCTTGGGGCGGAGCCGCGATGAAGGGCTTTGGGCGGGGTTGCGTGCTGGTCCTGGCAGGGATGGTTGCCGGCGGGGTGCTTGCCCTGTCGTCGCTGGGGAGGTGCGAATTGCCGCCTGTATTGGCGCTGCACGGCTCAACTCCTAAAAGCTCAACTCTAAGGGTGGGGCTGTGGACACTTTGGCACGACAAGGAAATTACGTTGTCCGCGGACCGGGCGGGAGAGGCTACGCTTCGGCGTTGTGCGGATTGTGCATCGGAACCGATCAAAGGACCTGCACGGATTCGCGCTGTCAAGGACGGTCTTTCTCTGAATGGAGACGGCCAGATCGCTTCCGTCTCGATCGGCGGGTCCGTGACCATTGCGGCGCATGGGGAGTCTTTGGTAGTGCGGAACCCGCTGCGGATTACCGCGCGGAATGGCGTGCTGGTGATGGCCGTGACGCTGCCGGTGGAAAGCTATGTGGAGCGGGTGGTGGCGAGCGAAAGCGGCGCGGCGGATACGGGCGAGTCCCTGAAGGCGCTGGCCATCGTGGTGCGGTCGTTTGCGCTGCACCAGGCGCATGGGCACAAGGACTACGACTTGTGCGACTCGACGCACTGCCAACTGCTGCACTGGGGCGGATCGCCGGGAAGGACGGCGGCGGCGCACGCGGCCACGCTGGCAACCGCAGGGGAGACGCTGTGGTTTCATGGACAGCGCGCGGCGGCGTGGTTCCACCAGAATTGCGGCGGACGGACGACTACACCGGAGGAGGTGTGGCCGGGGCGTGGGTCGCGCGAGGCCATGCCGTGGATGGTTTCGCGGGCGGACCCATATTGCACAGCGGGGGGCGCGCGGGAGTGGTCCGCCAGCCTGTCCCTTGGTGAATTAACGGGAGCGCTGGCCGCAGCGGGGCTGGTTCGCCCCGGATGGAAGAACCTGACGGTGGTGCGGCGGGGAGATTCGGGGCGGGCAGTGACGTTGCAGGTGGATGGAACTCAGATAAGCGCGGAGGATTTTCGGCTGGCGGTGGGACGCGCTTTCGGTTGGGGCAAGATACTGAGCAACTGGTATGAGGTTTCGCGACAGGGAGAGCAGTTTGTGTTTCATGGGCGCGGATCGGGGCATGGGGTGGGACTGTGCCAGGCCGGGGCGGCGGCCATGGGCGCGCAGGGGCGCGACGCGACGCAGATACTTGCTCAGTACTTTCCGGGCGCAGTCGCGGCCGATGAGGGGACGGGACGGTCGTGGCAATCTCTCACCGGCAACGGGTTTGTGCTTGAGACGCTCGATCAGGCAGACGCGGCTTTCCTGCCGGAGCTTTCGCAGGCACTGATTGGCGCGCAGAGTCGGTCGGGGATTCAGGCGTCACAAACAATCACCGTGCGCGCCTTTCATTCGACGCCGGCGTTTCGCGACGCGACGCTCGCGCCAGGGTGGGTTGCGGCATTTACAGAGGGGAACTTGATTGCGACGCAGCCGCTGGGTACGCTGGCAGCGCGCAAGATGCTGGGGACAGTGCTGCGGCATGAGTTCCTGCATGTGTTGATTGAGAGCCACGCCGCGCCCACGACGCCGCTTTGGCTGCGCGAAGGTCTGGTGGAAACGATGGGCAGTGACGCGCTTCCGGCTGGACCGGCGCCTCCACTCAAGCTGGATGAGGTTGATCGCGCACTCAGCCACGCAACCACCGAGGCTGATTCGCAGGCTGCGCATCGGGCGGCGGGTTGGTTCGCGTGGAAGCTGCTTGCTCGCTCCGGGCGTGAACAGGTATTTCAGTGGCTGCGCCATGGCCTTCCGGCCAATGCAGTCGCTGACATGAAATGAGCGCCGACCGGCCACGCGGTTTATTCTTCAAACGATGCGTAAGACCCTTTCCATCGCCATGATTGCCATGAACGAGGAGGCAAATCTGCCTCGGACGTTGGAGAGCGTGCGCTGGGCGGACGAGATTGTTGTTGTGGATTCGGGGTCGAAGGACCGGACCACTGAGATAGCCGAGCGGTTTGGCGCGAAGACGAGCTACCACGCATTTGGCGGGCACGGCGAACAGAAGAATGTGGCGCTCGATTTGTGCACTTCAGACTGGATTTTTTTGCTGGATGCGGACGAAGTGCTGACGCCGGAGTTGCAGGGCGAGATTCGGCATCTACTGGAGTGCGCGGATGGGAAGGAGCCTGAGTTTGGGGCTTACTGGATTCCGCGGCTGAACCTTTACTTCGGGCGCTGGATCCGGCATGGGGGCTTTTATCCGGACCGGAAGCTGAGGCTGTTCCGGCGCGGGGCGGCGCGGCTGAGCGAGGGAGTGGGGCCGCACTCGACCCCGCAGTTTGCTGGACCGAAGGGCAAGCTGAAGGGCGACATGCTGCACTACGCCTATCCCACGATGGCGATTTACCTGGAGCACATGAACCGGTACAGCGCGGAGATTGCCGGGCTGCTGGCGGCGAAGGGCCGGACCAGCAAGTCTTGGGGCGCGTTCCTGTGGAATGCGGTGGCGAATCCGGTGGCGACGTTTCTCTACAACTACTTTTTCCGGCTGGGAATTCTGGATGGGCGCGAGGGGTTGATTCTGCATATCAACCACTCGGTTTATATCCATTGGAAGTTCATCAAGGCGTGGCGAATAGGACAAGGAAAAGAGTAGGCGCCAAAGTTCAGGCGGGCGTATCGTCCGGTGGAGGAATTTCCGCTGCTGCTGCCTGGTTGCTTTGTGGCGAGCCGCTCAGGACGGGAACGGCGACGAGCTCTTCTTCTTGCGGCGGGATTTGGCGACCGAACGGCGTTGCGACCCATGCGAGCAGAAACACCCAGGTTCCGACAGCGAGCAGGTAGGCGGCGGCCAGTTTGAGGATGACTGTCCACACCTGCGCGGTCACGGTGCCGTGGGGCAGGCCAACGAAGAACCGGCTGGGAAGCAGTACGCCGACGAGTGCGGCGAGAATGACGCCTAGCCACCAGCGACCACTCAACAGAATGCGGTAAATCCGACGCACGGGCAGACGCCAACCCCACTGGGCGGAGGCCGCGCCGAGCACGATGAGTTTGCCTGGAAGAACGATCCAGCGGAGGATCCACTCGGCGATGGTGAGCCAGCGGACAATGTGCGCGTAGGTGAAGACGACGGAGCGGGCGTGGGCCGAAGCCTTCGAGTTGAGGTAGCCGGCCCAGAGCGGTATCTGGTCGTCGCACCAGTCGAGGAGTGCCCAGAAGGCCGCGCCGATGGCGATCCAGACGAGCAGGGTTACCGCGCCCCAGACGAGCTTGACGCGGCGGTCGTCCTTGCCGGCGAAGGCGCGCACGGTGGCGGCCTGCAGCTCCAGCGCGCAGATTACGAGCAGGAGGGGCAGCAAGAGGTCGAGGGCGACTTGCCAGAGGTGCTTGTCGGGAAGGCGCGTCCAGCCGATGCCGGCGAGGATGAGTGCGGGCGTCAGCACAAATTGCAGGACGATCCAGCGGCGGGAGTGGGAAAGGCGGTGGAAGAGGCTTGTAGCATTGCTCACTGTTGCACCTCCAGCGTTGCTGGGTCGGATGTTGCCTGGACGTTGGATTGATACATGGGGCCGACCTGCGCGGGGCTGATGGAGAACTTGCCGGGGTTCACGACCTTGAGCAGGTAGACGTACTCGCGGCGACCGCTAAAGTCGGTATTGAAGAAGGCGGCGCGGTCGTCGTGGAATTCCTTGCGCGTGAACCAGTCGCCCCACCAATCGGGCTTGTTGTTCAGGGTGTAGAGGCCGGTGTTGGCCAGGAACTCGGTTCCGGCGGGGATGGGGTCCTCGGCGAGCAGGTATTTCCAGTCGGTGCCGTTGACGGCGAGACGCACAGCGACGATATCGCCTACGTGGACGGGGCCTTTGATGGGCGCTAGGTCGTAGGTGATGGGGTCGGTGGGGGCGGCCTGCTTCTTTTGCAGAACGTAGTAGTCGCGGGTGAGGTTGAGAGCGAGTTTGCCCTGCTGATAGAGCTTTTTGTCGGCGGAGTACCAGGTGTTTTCCGCACTCCAGTAGGTAATGCCGTTGCCGGATTTGCGTATGGTTACCTGGCCGCCATTGGCTGATTGCGCGGGAGGGACCTTTATCTTCCATGGGAGCGCGAATGCGTCGCCGGGAGCGAAGTGGCGCTTCCCGACGCTGGTGCCGTTGACGAGCACTTCAACGTCAGAGGAGTTGGCAAGCTCGCCGCTGAGGGCGAGGTAGTCGGTGAGACCGGCGATGACCATGGCGGTTTGCTTGGTGGAGTACCAGTAATCGCCGTCGCGATGGCGGGCAAGCCACTGCGCGGCTTTGGGCAGCAGCCCGCTGGCGCGATCCTGACGAATAATGAGCTTGAGGGCAAGGGCCGTGGTTTCGTTGGATGTGTCGCCCCAGTCTTCGAGCAGTTCGTCGTAATTGCCGGACCAGTAGGCATCGGCGCCGTCGGTTTTGGCTTTCTTCTCGAGGAGTTCGGCTAACTGCTTGGCTCGGCTGTCGTCTCCGGCATCGAGGGCAAGACCGGCGAGAGCAAGACCCTCGTCGCTGAGCTTGTCGTGGCTGTCCCAGAGCTTGTTCAGGTCGTTGCCTGACGCGCCGCCGGTGGTGGCCAGTGCGTAGACCGTATAAGCACGGAGATCCGGAAGCATGTCAGGGTGCGCTCTCAGCTCAGATTGCAGCCAGGCGCGGGCTTTGCCGAGGCGGTCGTCATCGATTTTGTAACCCGCGTCCTTTGCCTGACCCAGGCCGCTGATTACGTACGCCGTCATGAAGACGCGGCTCGGATCGTCGGGCCACCATCCCCAGCCGCCATCGTCGTGCTGGAAGCTGTATAGGCGCTCAAGGCCGGCGTTGACCTCATCGCGAAGCGTGGCGCGGTCGATGGGGGATTTGATATTCAGCTTGGTGATGGCCTGGTCCACGATGACGTCGGGCAGGAAGCTGGACATGGTTTGCTCGGTGCATCCCCATGGATAGCCAGTGAGGTAATCAAGGGCGTCGAAGACGGTGCCTGCGAGGCTGGGCGCGATGGTGAGGGTGAGGCCGCGCGAGCCGGCATCGGATGCGGCGGGATAGGCGTAATTCCATTGCGCCTGGCCGGGGCCGGAGAAGACCACGCTGGAAGTGGCGGCGCGCTGCTTTACGCCGAAAGCCTCGACGGGGATGGTCATTTCGAGGGCGTCGGATTCCTCGTTGGTTAGGGCCTTGGCAGTGAGCACCGAATTGCCGGTGATGGTGGATTTTACGCGCCATTCGATGAAGTTTTCGCCCTTGGCGGGGATGTTGATTTTCTGGGTCTGTCCACCGATCACTTCAAGTCCGGTGACGTCGAGCGCGAAGGTGACGTCTTTAGCGGTTTCGAGGTAGTTGTGGGCAATGACGCGGAGGGTGGTCTCGTCGCCCTGGCGGAAGAAGCGAGGCGCGGCGAGCCGAACGATGAGGTTTTTGCGGACGAGAACGCGGGTGACTGCGCCGCCGGCTTTGCCGTCGTCCGTCATGGCGCGGATGGTGGTTCGCCAGGTGGTGAGGGCGTCAGGGAAGGTGAATTCGACAGTTGCGTGGCCGTCAGGGCCGGTGCGGACATTGGGATTCCAGTAGGCCGTGTCGGGGAATGCCTTGCGCACCTTGGGAACGACGAGATCGGAGCCGGGTTTCACCTGCGCAAGACGCGGATGGTACATGCCGTTGTTCAGCATGGCAAGGAGTGGACTCTTCAAGCCTGCCTCGCCGGAAAAGAAGAAGTCGAAGGAGGTTTGCGGCTGCAGTTCGACCTCGCGGCGGGGATAGAAGACGTTGACGATGTTGGGAGTTTCGTCGGGGCGAACGGAGTAGAGCGCCTCATCGACTTCGCCGAAGCTGAGGTCCGCTTCAACCGGCTTACCCTGCGAATCGACGGCGAAGACATCGAAGCTGCCTTTTTCTCCGGGAAGATATTTGGGTTTGCTGGACTTGGCGGTGACGGTGAGGGTGCGCTCGACGAGCGGAACTTTCAGACTCTTTTGCGCGGTGATGACCTGGTTGTCGTGGACCATGACCACGTTGATGACCAGGTTGGGCTGGGCGAGTTTGGTAATCGGCACGTCGAACGAGAGGCTCTTGGCGGTGGCATGGAGCAATTTCTTCCATTGCACGGTGTCGCCCTCGGCACTGACGACGGCCCACGAATCATCGAGGCCAGTGACGAGGAGCAGGTGAGCCGTGTCGCCGACCTGGTAGGACTTTTTATCGGCCACGATCTGGGCCTGGGTGTTGGTGTTGTACCACTCGCCCGCGTTATTCCAGATCCAGACGAAAGTTCGGCCTTCCACGGTGCGATTTTCCGGAGTCTTGGCGCTGGCGATGACTTCGAAATCGCCGCTTACGTTGCTTGAGCCGGTGGGCAGGTCCACAAGGACGGTGCCGTCGGAGGAGGTCTGCGCTTCTTTGCTGCTGACCTGTGTTTCAGTTGATTCGTGAGTCACGGAATCCCATTTCCGCAGGGTCATTGCAACGTGGACGGCGGTCTGGATGGGCTTGTTGTCGTAGTCCTGCGCTGTGACTTTGACGCGGGGAGTCTGGCCTGGCTCAAACACATAGCTGACCGGCTCAACCCCCACCCTGAAAGCCCCGTAAGTGGCGAGGACAGTCGAGTGCCCGGCGACTTCGCGATTGCCCGCGTCGGTTACGCGCGCTTCAATGCGGTAGTCCTGGTCGTTGTGCTTGCCGTCGACTGCAACGGGCAGGGATATCTTCAACAGGCCGTTGGCGTCGAGCACGCCTTCGTGCTCCTGCTGCTCGGTTGCGCCATAGGTTTCGTCGGGCTCGTCGCCCCCTGCTTCACCTTCGCCACCGCCTTCCGCGCTGTTGTCGTCCTGCTCGTCTTCATCCCACCAGTAGTGCTGGGAGGTGTGCACGACCCACTTCACCTTGGCTCCAGCCACGGGCTCGCCGAAAAAGTAGCGTGCTTCGATGGTGGCCTGAATGGTGTTGCCCTGGAGGATGCGGGCGGCGGTGGGCTTGACGGTGACCTGGTACTCCGGCTTCTTGTACTCCTCAACGTAGAAGTTGCCGATTCCAACAAACTGGCCGTTCCGCTGAAGGGCAACGCTATAGTAACCGAGCGCAGCATCGGCATCGAGAGTGAGGTCGGCGGTGACGGTTCCATGGGCGGACACAGTCGCGGGTTGCGAGAGCACGACCTTGCTGTCAGCATCGGTGACTTTCAGGTCGAGGGATTTGTCGTCGGGAAGGGTTAGGTCGTCGCCCTTTTGTCGGCGGATGATGCCTTTTATGTGGACGGTATGCCCGGGGCGGTAGACGGGGCGGTCGGTGTAGACGAACGACGTGAGATTGCTTTGCGGGTTCGATCCAAATTCGTACGCCCACGGAGTGACCAGCGCTACATCGGCGCCGTGGCGCGCCATGACCCAGACATTTTCCGGCTCCGCGCCTGCTTGGACACGAGGGCTGTTCGAGGTGAGGGTCGCCATGCCGTCCGCACCGGTTTTTGCGGATGATTGGAGGGCTCCGCCTAGCCATAGCACTGTTTCCGCGTTCTCGACGGGAGCGCCGGTTTTGCGGTCGGCAACGTAGAGGCTGGTTTGTCCGCCGATGTTGCGCTCGACAATGGCGATGCTGGTGACAATGGCAACGGTGTAGGCCTTGTAGGTTCCGTCCGTTGCTTCGATGAGGTAGACGCCGGCGCTCAGATTCTCGATGGGCAACTGCTGCGTATCGCTGAAAAGCGTCGGCGGTGTTTCAAGTTTCCAACGTGCGACGAGCTGGCTGGAGTTAAGCAGCGGGATCTGGGCAAATTCCGCGACCGCGCCTACGACAGTACTGCGCTTGCCGAGCTTGCCCTGACCCTCGCGGAAGCTGTCGCGTGCGTCGTCCGTGAACTGGACGCGGAAGAAGCGTCGCACTAACCACCAGAGGTGCGCCTTGAAGTCGTGAATGCGCTCAAGCCAGGTTTTCTGGTCGATTTGCTCTGCGGGTGCATTGGTTGTGGTGCCGAAGCTGTGCAGGTCTTTAAGGCCGGCAAAGAATTTCTCCGCATCATTGACTCTGTAGACCCGAAATTCGAGAGAGGGGACATTGCGGGCGAGGAGCTGGATTTTGACCGTTTCGCCGGGGGCGAAGGTGCGGGTGGTGGAGAGCGAGAAGGAGCGCGGCGCGTCTTTGGCGGCCAATGGAAGAGCCGCGAGGGCAAAGAGAAGCAAGGACAAAGCGGAGAGCAGCGGCTTGCGCAGATTCATAAGGTCCCTCGCAGAATATTCCAGCGGTAGACGCCGAGAAAGTTGGGATTGCCGGGAATGGGCCGCCATTGCGGCTGTGGATGGTCGATTAGCTCGGCGAGGAGAACGCGGCGGAGTTCACCGACCTTGCCTGAATGGTCGAGCGGGCCGGTGTCGTAGACGACGGCGGACTGACCGGCGATGCGGGTCACAATCATGGAGTGCCACGGCGAAGACTGGCCGAATTGGCGATAGAAGAGCAGGTCGCCGGGCTGCGCTTGGCGGAGGTCGCGGCTAACGAAGTAAGCATTGCGCTCGACCAGTGTTTTGGCGTCGGCAAATTGGGCGAAAGCGCCGTTGGTTGCATCGGCTGGCTCAAAGCCGCCGGGGCGAACGCGGAAGAGCCCCGCGCCGAGGGGCGTTTCGGGATAGCGCCAGGCGCGGATTTCGCCGGGGAGCGCGGCGACCTGCAGGCCGGTAACGAGGAACCATGTGTCGTCGTGACGCTTGAGGGCTTCGCGATAGGAATAGCGCAGGAGGCTGGCGCAGTCAGTGATTTCCGGCGGGACTTCGGCGCGGGGACGGACGGCCTGGAAGTCGGCGATGGTGGTGAACCATTGGCGAAAGGCGGCTTGGTCTGCCGGGTCGGTGAGGCGTAGGA
>Ga0302279_10001993_pt1 | contig 27928 bp, 20 predicted proteins | sample III_Bog_N3_3_FD_194541 | JGI IMG/M metagenome (GOLD analysis project Ga0302279, IMG submission 194541) | Peat permafrost microbial communities from Stordalen Mire near Abisko, Sweden - III_Bog_N3_3 | ecosystem: Environmental > Terrestrial > Soil > Wetlands > Peat | place: Sweden: Abisko... | reverse complement strand
GGGTGGGAGAGCCTGAACCCAACTCCAGCTCAAATCCGCAGCACCAGCCTCTCCATCGGCTCACCCCGGCTAATCCGCCTCAGTTGTCGCAGAAAGTGTCTTCTTCGCACCGCCGGCGTCTCCGGGTCGCCATGGTCGTCCTCATCGGCCTCCTCGCGCGCTTCCTGTCTGGCCTCCAGAACATGGGCCATGCTCGGCCGGTGATAGGTCTGCATGAATTGCAGCGCCATGCCCAGCGCGGCCGAGGACGGACAGAAGCCGATGCTCCGCTTGCCCTGGCGCCTCCTGCGCCTCCATCGGGCGCGGCGCAGGTTGTAGTGGATGAGAATAAATGTGATGATGACCAGCCCCACAGCGGGCATGCTGGCCAGAAACATGCAAAACAAATTGAAGAGAAGGTCGACCATAGGCCTCCTGGCTTACGGCAGGCAGAACTTCGCGGATCACTCAGTCCATGCTGCAAGACAGACGAATCGATCCCGCAGGCCGGACCATTTTCTTGAGTTTTTGGGGAATGCTAACTGCGCCGGAAGGGCGGAGGCCGCTGGAAGGAGGCAGCCATGAGAGGAGCCTGCGGCGCGCGCCCCGCGTAAGCGAAGGCCAGCGACGCAAACAGGCTGAGCGGGGAGATGACGCCGACCAGGAGAAGCGGCAGAATCGCCGCATAATCCGCGGCGCTGCCCGGTTGGCCATGGGGGACCAGCAAACACAGCAGGGCAAACCCGATTGCGATGGCTGCAATCAGAATCCATCCCCGCCGCTGCCGGTTCTCCATCACCGCCCGCCTCGATTCTTCGACAGGATAACATCTTCGCGAAAGCCGCAGCGAATCTCCTTCACGCCGCAGCCCAGGTTCGTAATTCCTTGTTCCCTATTGCCTATCTTTTACACACCTGCACCGTGCACTTGCTATACCCGTTCTTGTCGGGCCTGGTGCAGCTGCCGCTGCCAAACGAGGTGGGCGCGAAGCCGGCGAAGCTGACGGTGGCCTGGCAGATGCCGTCGATGTGGGTGCCGAAGGTAGCCAACCCGTGCGACTCGGTGACGGCGCTGCTGGATGCGTTTCCGCCGCAGCAGACCTTGATGTCGATGCGCGCGCCCTCCACCGGGGCATTGCTGCAATCGGTCACCAGCACCGTGGTCGAGCCCGGCGCGCAATCCGAGTTCAATCCAAAGGCACCCACAAACGTGAGCACGGAAAGCGCCATTGTGAAAGGCAAACGCATCGGATTTCCTCCCTGTTTCTACGGTGAAGTGTTGTAGTCCATGCGCAGAACCTGTCCCTTGGTTATTCGCATGACATCGTCGTCGATAAGCGTGCCATCGACCGGCAAGCTGTCGAGGAGGTAAACATCGCTGTCTGTCTGGTAGAACAGCCACAGGGAGTAGGAATCGATCTGGCCATTGATCTGCGGCTTGTTTTTTCGGTCGACAAACCGGTTGTCGGCCAGGCCGTTGGTCTCGGTGAATACCTGCACGGCGACCGGCTTTCCTCCGGCAAAGTTTCCCGGAATGCGCGGAAACCAGACCACTGAAAACTGAAGGCAAACCAGGATACCCCACCCCACCAGCCTGGCCCTCGTCGGCTGGTGCATCAGCTGAATCTCCAGCTTGTGGTCGCGCAGGTTGGCCCACAGCGCCTTCCAGTCCAGGAACAGCACCACTTGCAAGGCCAGCGTGCTCACCGTCCCTGCAATGCGGCTGCTTCCCGTGCCGTTGATCAAAGTCAGCAGGGCAAAGTCCACCCCCGCCAGCGCTCCCAGGAAAACCAGCACACGGATCACTCGGTGTCTGCTCAGCAACCGCACGCACCACACGGCCCCCACAGGCGCCGCCAGATACAGCGCAATCAGGTAGACCCCCACCACAATTGACTGAATGCGGGTAAAGTCGAGCGCCAGAATATGAAAGCGCGCGTAATAAATGCCGGAGGTCACCATGCCGACGATGTACAGCGCCAGCCCAGCCTTGGCCGCATCAATACCCCGCAGGTTCAGCCAGCGGTGGGTTCCCACCAGCGCGCCCGCCTCTTCCGCCGGCTCTGCCATGCATCCTCCTGGAATCGATTTCCGGAATCGGTTCCGGCCCTTCGCCCGATGGGGAAATCGTACCAACAGTCATACGCGACCCTTGTTGAAAAACGCAAGACCTTTCGCTAGCAGTGTTTGCGGAAAGGGCGGGGCCTCCGCTCCCGGACCCCCGAAATTCACCCTATGGTAAAATTGAGCTGTTGCTGAACATCGCTTTTGCGTGCGGCTCTATCGTGTCTGCCGGTTTTTGCATGCACCCAGCGTGGCTGGTTCTCCTAAACCGTGGGTTCAGAACTGGGCTCTTCCCTGATCCGATTGCTCCTTTCGCGATGGACGCGGCAAATCTCCCCGGTATTTCTTTCTCGCGCCACCGCCGCAAGACTCTAGATTGTCCCCAGGAGTGATTGCATGAGCGTCCTTGAGTCGCCCGGCCGAGAGATCGAGGCGCACCCGGCTGAGCCCTCGGAAGCAGCAGAACCTCCAAAGCGGGCCGCAGATCCCGGCCAGCGCCGGGTCGTGCAGCTGGACTTCGTGCGCGGCATCGCCATCCTGCTGGTAATGGAACATCATTTTTTCTCCGTAACCCCCACCAACTGGGTGGAACAGTTCCTGGAAATCTTCGGCCGCCAAACGGGATGGATGGGCGTCGACCTGTTCTTCGTGCTCAGCGGCTTTCTGGTGGGCGGGCTGCTCGTCCAGGAGCTACAGCGCACCCAGACCATCCGCGTCGGCCGCTTTCTGCTGCGCCGCATGTTCAAGATCTGGCCGGGCTATTACTTCTATGTCTTCTTCGAGATCCTGCTTCACCGTCATCCGCTCCACACCTTCCTCTGGCAGAACCTGCTCAACATTCAGAACTACGCCGGAAGCAGTCTTCTCCACACCTGGAGCCTGTCGGTCGAAGAGCACTTCTATCTGCTTCTTCCTGTGACCCTGCTGCTCATCTATCGCAGTCCCCGGCTGCGCCGCTGGACGCCGCACATTCTGCTTTCTCTTTGCCTTCTCGTGCTCCTTGGCCGCCTTATCTCCGTCTTCCATTCGGGCGTTGGCAACATCCCCCTTGAGACCCATACCAGGATCGACGGCCTGCTCTTCGGCGTCTTTCTCAGCTATCTCCTCTACATGGCAAGAAGAACCTTCGACCGGCTGCTCGAGTACCGGCTGCTGTGGGCCCTGCTCACAGTGCTGGTGTTCACGCTCGCCATGATCTTCAACAACCTGTCCACCTACATGGTCACGTTCGGCTACACGGTGAACTATCTCTGCTTCACCGCGCTGCTGCTTCTGGTCTACGGCTATCATGGGCGCCTGACCGGGACCGCTGCCTATCGCGTCATGGCTTGGATCGGCCGCTATTCTTACGGAATCTATCTCTGGCATATGTCCGTGCGCAGCCCCATCCTTGCGCTGGTCAGGCATCTGCCCGCCTCCATGCAGTGGTACTCCCTCACCGGCGGACAGTACCTGGCGGCCATCGTCCTGGGAGTCATGGTGACCAAGGCGATCGAGTTCCCCATGCTGCGCCTGCGCGACCGCCTCTTTCCCCGCGGCGCCGCGCAACTCCCGCCGGCGATACCCTAGGGCCTGTGCGCCAACAGGCCCCGCCGCTGCGCAAGCAGTCCTTCGGAACCGCGCTTCGCCCGTACAATGGAGGAGAAGGCCGGAACCCACCCAACCATGGCGGAAACCGAACAAGAGAAGCCCGTAGCGAAGAAGAAGGACGAAGACCCGGTCGGCAAGGTCTACGACTCGCGCCTGATGCGCCGGCTGGGCCATTACCTGCGCCCCTACTGGATTCAGGCCACCATCTCTTCGCTGGCCGTCAGCCTCAAATCTCTCTCCGACGTTACCGGCCCCTATCTCGTCAAGGTCGCCATCGACCGCTATCTCACCGGCACGCCCAGCCCGGCCACCAACTGGTTTACCCGCCGGCTGCCCGCCGACCCCTACCACGGCATCACCGTGCTGGCCACGATCTTCATGGGCGCGCTGCTCTCCGCATATTTCTTCGAGTTCATCCAGACCTACATGATGCAGTGGGTCGGCCAGAAGATCATGTTCGACCTGCGCCGCGACATCTTCCGCCACATGCAGCGCATGCACATCGGCTTCTTCGACACCCACGCCGTGGGCCGCCTGGTCACCCGCCTCACCTCCGACGTGGACGCCATCAACGAGATGTTCACTGCAGGCGTGCTGGCCATCGTCGACGACTTCTTCAACCTCACCATCATGGCCGGCGTCATGCTCGCCATCAACTGGCGGCTGGCGCTCATCGCCTTCGCGGTGCTGCCGCTCATTCTCGTCGTTACACGGCTTTTCCGTGACTCGGTCCGCGAGAGCTACCGCCGCGTGCGCGCAGCCATCGCCCGCATCAACAGCTTCACCCAGGAGCACATCTCGGGCATGGCCGTGGTCCAGCTGTTCAATCGGGAACAACGAGCCTACCAGGACTTTGAAGACGTCAACCGCCTGCACATGGTCGCCTTCAAAGACACCATCTTCGCCTACGCGCTCTACTACCCGGCCGTCGAACTGCTCTCCGCCGTAGCCATCGCGCTGGTCATCTGGCGCGGCGGCTTCGGCGTGCTCAACGGAGCCGTAACCATCGGCGTGCTGGCCATGTTCATCCAGTACTCGCAGCGCTTCTGGCGGCCGATTCAGGACCTCAGCGACAAGTTCAACATTCTGCAATCGGCCATGGCCGCCTGTGAGCGCATCTTCAAGCTGCTCGACACCGCGCCGGAGATCGTGAACCCCGAGCATCCCATCGCCGGCGACCTCAGCAACCGCATCGAGTTCCGCCACGTCTGGTTCACCTATCAAAAGCTCAGCGAAGCGCAGCAGGTCGCGGTGAATGCCGCGGGAACGAGGGGGCCGGGCTTCAGCCCCACCGCATTCGACGCAGCTTTACAGGTTGCGGAAGGACTCACCGGCAGAGACAATAAGTGTCAGGGCACGACTTCATTCGTGCCGCAAACGGAACAAGAAAAAGCCCGGGCTTTAGCCCCTGCGGGAGGCGTTTCGGGGCTCTCCCCAGACGTGGCGCATTTGCCGGCAGCCTCTTTAGCCCCCGAGGGAATGCAATCTCCCAATGCCATCGAGCTCGCCGCCATCCCCGACATCGAGTGGATCCTCAAAGACGTCTCCTTCACCGTAGAGCCCGGCCAAACCGTAGCCATTGTGGGCCACACCGGCGCCGGCAAAACCACCCTCACCAGCCTCATGATGCGCTTTTACGACGTCACCGCCGGCCAGATCCTGGTCGACGGCGTCGACCTCCGCCTGCAAGATCTGAACGCCCTCCGCCGTCACTTCGCCGTCGTCCTTCAGGACCCGTTCCTGTTCACCGGCACCCTGGCGGAAAACATCCGCCTCGGCAACGAAGAAATCACTCAGGCCGAGCTCACCCAGGCCGCCCGCGACGTGAACGTGCTGGACTTCATCGAGTCCCTCCCCAAGGGCTTCGACGAGCCCGTGCAGGAGCGCGGCAACTCGCTCTCCACCGGGCAGAAGCAGCTCATCAACTTCGCCCGCGCCCTGGCCTACAATCCCCGCATCCTCATCCTCGACGAAGCCACCTCCTCGGTTGACACCGACACCGAGCTGCGCATCCGCGGCGCGCTGGAGCGCATGGTCGAGGGCCGGACCTCGGTTCTAATTGCCCATCGCTTGTCGACCGTGCAGCGCGCGGAAACCATTCTGGTCATGCACAAAGGTCAGTTGCGCGAGATGGGCTCGCACCAGCAGCTGCTCGCCCAGCGCGGCCTTTACTGGAAGCTCTACCAGCTGCAATACAAGGACCAGGAGAACGGCATCGGCGCGCACCCGCTCGGCCAACCCTCCGCCGCATCTGCTCTCTAGAATTCCAAAACAGTCAGCGCGCTCGTGATAGTCCAGTTCCCGCGCACCGGCGTCTACTAAAGGCCTAGCCAGAGGCGCCTTCCCATCCATCCCTTGCGCCGTCCGTCTCCGCCTGCGGCGCTTCCGCCCCAAAGCAGACCCGGTTCCGTCCCTCGGCCTTGGCCCGGTAGAGCGCCATATCCGCCCGCGCCAGCAAGTCGGACGCCGAATCGGCCGTCCCCAGCACCGCATAGCCGAAGCTGGCCGTCACTCGCATCGGGTTGCCGTTCACCAGGAAGGGCGCCGCCGAAATTTCCTCCCGAATCTGGTTCAGCCTGTGCTCCGCCTCCGGCTGCGCCATCCCCGGAAGCAGCAGGATGAACTCCTCGCCTCCGTAGCGTCCGCTGGCGTCGTAGTCGCGCAGCGCCGCGCCCAGCCGCCGGCTCATCTCCACCAGCACCTTGTCGCCAGCCGAGTGTCCATGGCTGTCGTTGATCTGCTTGAAGTGATCCAAATCCAGAATGGATGCCACCAGTGCCCGGCCCTCTCTGCGGCAGCGGTGCATCTCCCGCTTCAGCGTGGCCAGCAGCGCGCTGCGATTGTGAAGCCCCGTCAGATCGTCGTGCGTCGCCCTGTACTCCAGCTCCGACTGCATCGATTCGAGCACGCGGTTTTTCTCTGCCAGCTCATTCGTCCGCCTGGCCACCAGTCCTTCCAGCTGCCGCTGCCGCGCCCGCATCTGCCGTGTCCGCCAGTGCCAGCCGAGCCCCACCAGGCCCACCGCCGCCAGCAGAGAAAACGCAATCGCACTGTTGCCGCGCCACCACGGCGGCTCGACCACCACCGCCACCTGCGCCATGTCGGATACCGGCGCTCCATTCTCGTCAAAGAGCTGGAACTTCAACAGCACGTGCCGCGGCGTCGCCTGCGACATGCGCACCACGCTCTCGTCCAGCGCGGCCCATCCGTCCAGGTAGCCCGGCGAGCTGTACATCAGCCGTACATGCGGCTCGCTCTCGTGCTCCGTGGTGCCCACACGAATCTCGATGAGCCCCTTGCCCGGCGCAATTCGCAACTGAGAGGCCACTGGAATCTCCCGCCCGCCCACCGTCACCGAAAGAATCCGCACCGAGTGCGTGTGCGCCTGGAACGCCTTCTCCGGCTTCAGCAGATGCGACAACCCTTTGCTGGTGCCCACCCAGATTGAGCCGTCTTCCGCTTCCAGAAACGACCCCTCGTTGGTATCGTTCCACACCAGGCCGCTCTTTTCGTTCAGCTCGCTCCAGCGCCCCTGGTGCCACACATCGATGCCCGCATCTCCGCTCACCCAAACCCAGCCCCGGCTGTCCACATACACCTGGCTGATGGCCCGCGAATGCAGGACGGGCCTCTCCACCCGGTCCATCGAGGTCACCCGGTCGCCGTCGAGATGCAGCCGCACCAGCCCTCGCTGATCCACTGCGCCCCACAGAGTCCCATCCCGGTCCATGGCGATCGAATGCACATCGAGACCCGGCGCCGCCGCGAGTGCCAGCGCAGCCGTCTTGCTCGCCGCGTCCACCCGGTGGACTCCGTCGTTTGCAGAGACCCACAGCTCCCCACGATCTCCCGCAATGATCGCCCGGATCGCGCGATTCTCCATTCCCCGCACCGGCTCCAACTGGAAATTCGGGCTGCTTGCGCGCACCACGTAGAGCCCCTTCACGGTCCCCACCCACAGGTCGCCGCCCACCGCCCGAATCTCCGGCGCCAACGCCGGCAGCACACGCCGCTCGATTCCCTGCCCACCGGGCCGCTTGCGATAAAGCGTCAGCTCCGAGGAAAACCACAGGCTTCCGTCCGCCGTCCGAGCCGCGCCATAGGTAACGCCGCGCAGTTGCCCGGTTCCCCCCAGCACCTCAAAGCGCCGCGCCCCCGCGGGCATGTACGCCACACCCGCATCGGTCCCGGCTATCAGCCCGCCCCCGCCGTCCGGGCTCAGCGCCCAGATGGAGTTGCTGGGCAAGCCCTCTTTCCGCGTGTAGCTCTCCCACGCCCCATATCCCTTCCAGCGCAGCAGCCCCTGGCCACGAATACCCAGCCAGACGTCGCCCTTTCCATCGGCAAAAATGCTGGTCACCGCCGGGCTCGGCAATCCCTCCGCCTCGCCAATCAGATGCCACCCGCTGACCTCGCGAACGCCCAACTTCCCCGCAAGGTTCATCAGCAGCCGGCTCTCACCGTCTTCCACCAGGGCCGGAAAGGCGCACTGGCAATCCAGCAGCTCCGCGCCAATCTCCCGCGTCACATCCTCCCAGGCGCCGCCTTCCGGCGCCCGGTGCAACAGGTGGCTCTTGCCCCGCGCCCAAAGGTCGCCGCTGCGCATCGCCAGCAGCGTGTTGTAGCTGTCCCGGGGAATGCCCCTGTCTTCTCCCAGCCGCGTCAGCGAGCCGCCCAGCCACTTGCAAAGGCCCGTCTCACACCCCAGCCACACCCCATCGCGCGCCTGCGCCAGGCTGTTCACCCGCAGCGAGCCAGGAAATCCGTCATGCGCCTGGGCAAAATCCTGCGCAACCCACTCCATCCCGCCCCGCGCATCTTTGCGCTGTTGAACTGAAACCAGCCGATCCCCGGAGATATACGCAATCTCCCCGCCGTCCAGCTCTGCCACTGTGCCCCTCGCCCCCAGATTCGGAAGCCTGTCCGGCCGGGCCAGCTGCCGAAAACTGCCCCCATTCTCGTGGAAAAGCCCCGGCTCCGAGGTCACCCAGAGCTGTCCCGTCGACCCGCTGGTGAGGCGCGCGATCGCCTCTTCGGTCACTCCTGCTTCCGGCCCCACGTGGGCAAACCGCGCCCCGTCCCAGCGGTAGAGCCCGGCCCCGGTGGCCACCCACAGAAATCCCTGCTCGTCCTCCGCAACGCCCCGCACATCCAGGTTCTCTAGGCCCTGTTCCTGCCCATACGCCTGAAACTCGACGTGCTGCGCCACAGCCGGCCCATGCAGCCAAGCCAGCATCCCTAGCGCAATCGCTCCTTTTCGAGCCAGACTCAACCTGCTGTCGAACATGCGTCCGTGCCAATTCTCTTCGCCGCGGAGGCAGAGAAGAATATCCCGCGGCCATTCTGTCGTTATATTGTCTACCGGCATTCTACCGATTGCGCGCCCCGCGGGCCATCGCAGATTTCCCAGCGCAACCACCCGCCCCGCGCCATTCCGGCTGGAAAACCCGCCGCCATCCCGGTATCCTCGCTCCATGTCCTTAGCGCCCATCTTCGACAGCATGTTCCACCTGCCGCTTCCCATCGTGGAGAAGCTGGCCCGCCCGGTCGTCATCTACCTCGTCCTGGTTGTGCTACTGCGCATCTTCGGCAAGCGCGAGCTGGCCCAGCTCAATCCCTTTGACCTGGTCGTCCTGCTCTCGCTTTCGAACACCGTGCAGAACGCCATTATCGGCGACGACAACTCCGTCAGCGGCGGCATCATCGGCGCCTTTGGCCTGCTGGCCATCAACTGGCTCGTGGTCCGCGTCCTCTTCCGCAGCCGCCGCCTGACCCGCGCGCTCGAAGGCCAGTCCACCATCCTCATCCGCAACGGCCAGCTCGACCCCAAGGCGATGAGCCGCGAGATGCTCTCCCGCGAGGAGTTGCTCTCCGTCATCCACCGCCAGGGGTTTGAGGATATCCACCAGGTCCGCAAATGCGAGCTCGAACCCAACGGCACCTTCTACGTGGAAGCCTTCGAACCCTCCGCCGACGACAAGCGCCACACGGAGCTCCTCGCCCGCATCGACGAGCTGGCCCGCGAGGTCGCGGCGTTGCGTCCCCAACCGGCGCTGAAACCGGAAGGCCATTAGCCAAGCCCGGCCCAAAATATTTCTGAATATTTCCGTTGCAGATGTATCCGCAATGGATATATATTCAGTTCATGGCTACGGGAACTGTATTCGCAACACCGCTCACGCCGGCTGTCTTTTCCATCCTGCTCTCCCTTGCAGAGGGAGAAAAACACGGCTACCTGATCATGAAGGATGCCCGCAGCCCGCAGGGTGGCGGCATCCAAATGGGACCTGGAACCTTATACGGGTCGCTGGAACGCATGAGGCGCGATGGACTGGTCGAGGAATCCGGCTCCTCCGACGATGAGCGCCGCCGCTACTACCGCCTCAGCAACCTCGGCCACGCGGCCCTGGCTGCTGAGCTGAACCGCCTGGACGCCGCCGTGACCTCCGCCCGCTCGCTGGGCCTGCTGCCGCACGGAGGCCAATCATGACCAAGTCTTTCTCACAGAATGACCGTCTGATTCGCCTCTACACCTTTGCGCTGCGCCTGTACCCCACGCACTTTCGGGAAGCTTATGCGCCGTCCATGCGCCAGACCCTCAGCGACGCCCTGAAGGACAGTTCGCTCTCTCGCCGCACGCTCATCCCGCTGGTCCTGCGCGACCTCATCACTTCCCTCGCCAAGGAGCATCTCACCATGCTGCGCGACACTTTCGCCCGCCCCTCCCTCGTCTTCAACGCACTGGTCCTGACCGCTCTATCCAGCGGCCTGGCCCTGGCGCTCTACTCGATTCCCCAGCAGGTCCTTCGCCAGGGCGCCAACGACCCCCAGATTGCCATGGCCGGCGATCTTGCCGCGAAGCTCGAACAAGGCATTGCGCCTGCCGTCGCCGTCCCCGCCGCCTCCGTCGATATGGCTCGCAGCCTCTCGCCCTTCGTCATCGTCTACGACGACCAGGGCCATCCTCTTGCCTCCCAGGCCGAGCTCGACGGGAAGGCTCCGGCTCCGCCGGCTGGGGTCTTTGACAATGTCCGCCAGCACGGCGAAGCGCGCATCAGCTGGCAGCCCGTCCTTGGCAGGGAACACGGCGTCCGCATCGCCGCCGTCATCCAGCGGGTCCAAGGCATCAACGGAGTCCAAGACGGATTCGTCCTCGCCGGCCGCAATATGCGTGAAGTCGAATCCCGCGAAGCACAAGTCGAGCAAATGGCTGGCCTCACTTGGATCGGAATGCTGGGCGTCATCCTTCTCGGCACCATCCTTTTCGGCTGGTACACGCGGCCAAGGTCTGCCGGAGAGTCCATGGAATAGGAGAGGATCGACGCGGCTTCGCCAATAGAGTGCAATAACAGCCCTGTCCAAGTGCGGACTTGACCTCAGCAAAGCCCAGCAAGAATGGCGGCGAAGCCGCGCCCGCCCGTGCGGCGAGCACTATTCCCACTCAATCGTTCCCGGCGGCTTCGACGTAATGTCGTACACCACCCGATTGATCCCCCGCACCTCGTTCACAATCCGGCTGGAGACCCGCTTGAGAACCTCGTAAGGAAGCGGCGTCCAGTCCGCCGTCATGCCGTCCTCGGAGTGTACCGCCCGCACGGCGCAGGTGTACGCATACGTCCGCTGGTCGCCCATCACGCCCACGCTCATCACCGGCAACAGCACGGCAAAGCTCTGCCATATGGTCGAATACAACCCAGCTGCCTTGATCTCCGCGACCACAATCTCGTCCGCCTCCTGCAGCAGCGCAACACGTTCCGGCGTCACCTCGCCCAGGATGCGCACGGCGAGCCCCGGCCCTGGAAACGGCTGGCGACCCAGCACATCCTCCGGCATCGCGAGGTCCCGCCCAATCCGCCGGACTTCATCCTTGAACAGGTCGCGCAGCGGCTCAATCAATTTGAGTTTCATCCCCAGCGGCAGCCCGCCCACGTTGTGGTGGCTCTTGATGGTCTGGCTCGGGCCCTTCACGCTGCTCGACTCAATCACATCCGGATAGAGCGTCCCCTGCACCAGCCAGTCCACTCCGCCCGTATCCTTGGCAATCCGCGTCGCTTCATCGTCGAAGACCGCAATAAATTCCGCGCCAATCCGCTTGCGCTTGGTCTCCGGATCGGTCACCCCGGCCAGTTGCTTGAGGAACCGCTCGCTGGCATCCACGGCCACAATGTTCAGCCCCAGCTTGTCGCGCAGGTTCTTCTGCACGCTCTCAAACTCGTTCTTGCGCAGCACGCCGTTATTCACAAAAATGCACGTCAGCTGGCTGCCAATGGCCTTGTGCACCAGCACCGCGGCTACGCTCGAATCCACGCCGCCCGAGAGCCCGCAGATCACGTGCCCCGCACCCACCTTGGCGCGAATGCCTTCCACCGTCGTCTGAATAAAATGCGCCGGCGTCCAGTCGCCCGCCGCGCCGCAGATGTTGAAGACGAAGTTCTTGATCAGTTGCGGCCCCAGCGGCGTGTGGTGCACTTCGGGATGAAACTGCACCGCCCAGATCTTCCGCTCCTCGTTGGCAATCCCGGCCAGAGCATTCGACGTAACCGCGGTGCGATGAAACCCGGTCGGCAGTATCTCCGCCTCGTCGCCATGACTCATCCACACCTGGATGTTGGCCGGCAGCCCATTGAACAGCGGCGTGGCTACGTCTTCGATGAATACTTCGGCGTGTCCGTACTCGCGCAGTGGCGCCGACTTCACCTTGCCACCCAGGTGATGGACGATGAAGTGCAGCCCGTAGCAGATGCCGAGCACCGGCACGCCCATCGCGAGCACGGCGGCGTCGGCGGCCGGTGCGTCCGTGTCGTATACAGACGACGGGCCGCCCGACAGAATCACGCCCAGCGGCTTGTGCGCTTCAATTTCAGTGAGAGGCGCCGTGCAGGGCAGCACCACGGAGAAGACGTTCTGCTCGCGTATGCGCCGCGCAATCAGCTGCGTATACTGCGAACCAAAATCGAGGATTACGATTGTCTGGGTGTCCACTCCCTAGTGTGGCAGGGGCGGGGGTGGGCTGTAAAGACTACAGTGGTCAGCAATTTCTGCGACCCGAAGGCTAAACGGGTGTAACATTTTCCTCAAGGGTTAGGGACTTATGGGCGTAGTCGAGGATGTCCGCCAGGTTTTGCAGGATTTTCTTGCGCCGGAGTTGCGTGAGATTCGTACCCGGCTCGACGCGATGGATGAGATTAACCGCGTCCGCTATGACAACCTCGTCCAGCGCCTGGAACTGATCCAGCAATCCTTCGCGTTCGACAAGCGCATCTCCACTCTCGAAGAAGACAAGCGCCGCTCAGCCTAGCTCCAACCACATTGAGGCATCGGCGGCGGCCACTAAATCCTCCTTATATTGGCTTCCTTGCGACCCGCTGTGGCCCAGCCCCATCTGAAGAGAGACAAGCCCCAAGGAGCCCCCATGCAAGCCGCCGTCGTCCGCGCCTTCGATGCGCCGCCCGCCTACTCCACCTTTTCCGACCCCACTCCCGAAGCTGGCGAGCACTTGGTCACCGTCACCGCTGCCGGCCTGCACCGCATCGTCCGGTCTCTGGCCAGCGGCAGCCACTACGGCTCCACCGGCGAGCTGCCCTTCGTCCCCGGCGTTGACGGCGTGGGCCGCCTCGCCGACGGCGCCCGCGTCTACTTTGGCGGCACGCGCGATCCCTGGGGCACCTTCGCCGAGCGCGCCTGCGCTCCCACCGGCATGTGCATCCCCGTGCCCGACGGCCTCGACGACGCCACCGCCGCCGGCATCGCCAACCCGGCCATGTCCTCCTGGGTTGCGCTCACCGCCCGCGCCCACTTCGTCGCCGGCGAAAGCGTGGTCATCCTCGGCGCTACCGGCATCGCCGGCCAGCTGGCCGTGCAGATCGCCAAGCGCCGCGGCGCCGGCCGCGTCATCGCCTGTGGCCGCAACCCACAAGCCCTGGAAAAGCTCAAGACCCTCGGCGCAGACTCCGTCATCTCCCTCGACCAGCCCCAGCCCGCCCTCATTGAAGCCTTCCGCAGCGAGTACGCCGGCGCCGGCTTCGACATCGTCCTCGACTACCTGTGGGGCCAGCCCGCGGAAACTGTGCTCAAGGCCATCTCCCAGCGCGGCCTGCGCAAAGCCGCTCCCCGCCTGCGTTTTGTGCAGATCGGCGCATCCGCCGGCGACTCCATCAGCCTGCCCGCCGCAAACCTGCGCAGCTCCGGCCTCGAACTCCTCGGCAGCGGATTCGGCAGCGCCTCGCTCCAGCAGATCCTGGCCGCTGTCTCCCAGTTCTTCCAGGAAGCTGCCACGAGGCCCTTCGACTTCGCCGTCCAGGCCGAGCCCCTCAGCCAGGTCGAGTCCCTCTGGAACACCCCCGAACGCGGTGCCCGCCTCGTCTTTCAGCCCTGAGAAGGCTCGCTTCGGCTGCGCCAGGGCATCGAAGATGCGTCACAACTCGCTCCGAAAACCGGGGAACTCGGCACAATTCGAACCCGAAAGGACAGCCCTGCTAAAATTGCCCGTTCCCAGAGTGTGCCCATGACCGAAGACGGATTCGACGCAACCGAGCAGCCCCTCAACCCAGCCGCCACCCCCGCAACCCAGGCCACCCGCCGCAGCTTCCTTAAGATTCTCTCCGCCGGCGTAGCCGTGGCCGCCGTGGACCCTGCCGCAACCGCGCAGCCCGCCCCCAAGCCGACACCCGCCGCACCCGCCCCTCCGCCGGCCGCCAATTCCACCGACCCCCTCGACCTCGTCAACTGCTTCCAGGGCACTGACTCCGCCTTCCGCTTCTCCCGCGGCAACACCCTGCCCATCGCCGCCATGCCCTTCGGCATGGCCCACTGGACTATCCAGTCCGCCACCGGCACCGACTGGTTTTTCCACGTCCACGACCAACGCATCCAGGGCTTCCGCTGTACCCACCAGCTGGCCGTCTGGCTGAGCGACTACGGCTACGCCACCCTGCTGCCCTTCACCGGCCAGGCCTTCCCCGACCCCGAGCATCGCTCCTCCTCCTACCGTCACGCGGAAACGGTCTTCAAGCCCCATCACGTCAAGCTGAATCTGCTCCGCTACAACTGCACGGCGGAGCTGGCGCCCACCGAGCGCGGCGCGGTTCTCCGCCTCGAGTTTGCCGAGAACGACCCCGCCGGCCTCATGATTGACCTGCCCGGCGAGGACGCCGAGTTTCACCTCGACTCCACCAGCCGCACCCTCACCGGCATCACCCGCGCCAACGCCGGCGGCGTTCCAGCCGGCTTCGCCGCCACGTACATTCTCCGCTTCGAATCCCCGCTCGAATCCTTTGAAGTGAAGCAGCTCGGCGACAAACCGGAAAACGCGCGCCGCGTCGGCGTCGCCCGCTTCGCCCAGTCCGCCGGCCGCACCATCACCGTCCGCGTCGCCCATTCGTTCATCTCCGCCGCGCAGGCCGCTCGCAACCTCGACATCGAGATCGGCTCCAAGTCTTTCGACCAGGTTACAGAAGAAGCGCATCAAGCATGGGCCCGCAATTTGGGCCGCATCCGCGTGGAAGGCGGCACCGAGCGGCAGAATCGGGTCTTCTACTCCGCGCTCTACCGCGCCGCGCTGTTCCCCCGCATGTGGTACGAGCCCGACGGTCAGGGCGGCTTTCACCACTTCAGCCTCTACAACAACAAGGTCATGCCCGGCGTCATGTATGCCGACCACGGCTACTGGGACGTCTATCGCGCCTGGTACCCGCTCATGTCCATCCTTGACCCCGTGCGCCTGGGCGAAATTCTGCAAGCCTGGGTCAACGCCGCGGCCGAAGGCGGATGGCTGCCGCAGTTCCCCTGCCCCGGTTACCGCCCCTTGATGACCGGCAGCCTGATCGACGCGGTCTTCGGCGACGCTGCCTGCAAAAACATTCAGGGCTACGACGTCCAGGGCGCCTACGCCGCGCTCCACCGCCACGCCACCGGCCCCGGCGACCTGGCCAAGGGCTACGGCCGCCGCGGCATCGAGCAGTATCTCCAGCTTGGCTACATGCCCGCCGAGGAAATCTACCAATCCGCCATTGAAACCCTCGACTCCGCCTACGGCGACTTCTGCATTGCGCAGGTGGCCCGCGCCGCCGGCAAGCCCAACGACGCCCGCATGTTCGAGCAGCGCTCGCAAAACTGGCACAAGGTCTTCGATCCCAAAACCGGCTTCATGCGCGGCAAGCATCGCGACGGCTCCTGGCTGGAGCCCTTCGATCCCTTCGTCTGGGGCAGTCCTTACGTTGAGGGCTCCGCCTGGCAGCATCGCTTCTCCGCCCCGCACGACGTTGCCGGCCTGGCCCAGGCTCTCGGTGGAAAGGAGCGCCTCGCAGCTGCCCTCGACGAAACCCTCGCCGCCCCGCCGCGCTTCAAGGTCGGCGTCTACGAAGAAGAGATTCACGAGATGTCGGAGATGGCCGCAGTCGACTTCGGCCAGTACGCGCACTCGAACCAGCCGGTCCATCACGTGCTCTATCTCTATGCCCTGGCCGGCCGCCCCGACCGAACCCAATACTGGGTGCGCCGCGTGCTCAACGAGCTCTATACGCCCGACACCTACGCCGGCGACGAAGACACCGGCTCCATGGCCGCCTGGTTTATCTTCAGCGCGCTCGGCTTTTATCCGGTCTGCCCCGGACGCCCTTCCTACGTACTCGGCGCCCCGTTGTTCAACCGAGCCGTGATCACCATGGACGACGGCAAGCAGACCATCATCGAAGCCCGCGACAACAGCAGCGAGAATTTCTACGCGCAAAGCGTCTCCGTCAACGGCGCGGCCGTGAACGGCGTCGAAGTCTCCCACCAGTCCATCGTCGAAGGCGCAAAGCTCGTTTTCGCCATGACCAGCAAACCCGCCGCCGGTTAGGCGAACACGGAGGGAGCAGGGCCGCAGGTGAAGATCACTGATATTCCCGGTCCCCTGAAATTTCCACGTCCGCGATTTTGCCCTCCGCATTGAGGACAAAGTAAACCAGCTTGGCGTCTGAACCTTTCTTCAGCCGGAATGTCGAGCCGAGTTGACCGGGCGCGTCGGGCACCGGCTCGCGCTCCACCAGCGCGAGCGTTCCGCCCGGCCACAGCGGTTCGAGCATCTTCTTTACGGCGGCCTCGGTCTCTGGAGCCAGAAACTTCAGCGCCTCGACGGTCACCTGCGGGCGAATGTCCACCCCGGCTGCGAGTTTGTCCAGCATCTTTGCCAAGGCCGCGGCGATCTCAGGTTTATTGTCGGCAATGGCCGTTAGCCTGGCGGGCATCAGAGGCGTGTCCACCAGTCCGGCAATTACATGCGTCATCAAGCCGGTATCCGCATAGGCCAGGTTCGTTAGCACCGCCACGGTCAGGCCGTCGTCAGGATAGCGCGAAATGTTGCAGGTAAAACCCTGCCAGGCGCCGTCATGCTCGATGCGTTTGTGGCCGTTCTGGTCGCCGATCGCCCACGCAAATCCGTACCCGGCGGGATTCGGTTTGCCATCGTTCAGTGGATAGACCGTCCACATGCGATTGAGACTGGACTGCTTGAGCAGCCTGGTGCCGTTAAGCGCATCATCCCACTTGGCCAGATCGATCACATTAAAGTAGAGCGTGCCGTCGGCAGTCGAGTTGAACGTGGGCGAGACCCATTCCTGGTTCTTCAACTGCCCATCAACAAGTTCATAGCCAGCCGCGCGATTGGGAATAATGTCCCGGTCGCTGATCAACCGCGTCGATGTCATCCCCAGCGGCTTGAACATCCTCTCGGCCATGAACTGGTCGTAGCGCACGCCGGTGATCTTGTGGATGATGAAGCCCAGCAGAACATAGTTGGTGTTGCGGTAGGCCCACTTCGACCCCGGCGCCCACTCGATGGGGAGAGCTTCAATCTTTGTGGCCAACTCGTCCTCGGTGAAGTCGAGGCGCAGATAGAATGCACCCTTTGGACCAATTCGATCGTCGCTCTCGTACTCCGACAACCCCGAAGTGTGGGAGAGCAGGTTGCGGATCAGGATCGGCTTCCAGGTTGCCGGCGCGTCCGGAAAGTACCTGGCAAGACTATCGTCAAGAGAGATTTTTCCTTCTTCCAACAGGATCATGATGGCCGCCGAAACAAACTGCTTGCCCACCGAACCGGACTGCATGATCGTCTCCGGCTTCACCGGCACATCCAGTTCGACATTCGCCAGCCCGTACCCCTTGGCCATCAGAACGCGGCCTCGGCTGTAGATGCCCAACTCTGCTCCGGGAATCTTCTGCCGCGTCAGTTCAGCCGTAACGAAGGTATCGATGGACTGAATCCTGGCCGCATCCATGGGGGGCAACGAGGTCAACTCCGCGTTTTGCGCATGGGCTCCAAAGACCGCGACAGTTGTAATGACCGAGAGCAACAGTGTTCGGGTGAACCGCATCGGCAATTTTGTCCCTTCCATTTTGCAACGGCCAGAGCCTCAACCCGTCTATTGAGCAATTCCCGGACCCTTGTAAACCACCCCGGCCTTCATTACAAACTTCACGTCCTGCAACACCCGCACATCATCCAGCGGATTCCTGTCAACCGCAATCATGTCCGCCCACTTCCCCGCTTCCAACGTTCCCGTCTTCGCTGTCCAGCCCATCAGGTCAGCGGCATTCACCGTGGCCGTTTGCAGCGCAGTGAGCGGCGCCATCCCCATCTGGTTCACATACACATCCAGCTCGTGCGCGTTCAGCCCATGAGGATACACCGCCGCATCCGTGCCCAGCGCAATCTTCACCCCGGCCTGCATGGCATGCTTGATGTTCCCCTTGGCCACGGCAATCGTGTCCAGCATCTTCTGGTGGTAGAACGGCGGCAGATTGCCCTTCTCCAGCATCCAGTCTTCGAGGTAAAGTGTCGGCACCAGGTAGGTCCCGCGCTTCTTCATCTCCGCAATCGCTTCGTCGTTGATGTAGCTGCCGTGCTCGATCGAGTCCACGCCCGCCTCCGTCGCCCACAGAATCCCCTGCGCCCCATGCGCGTGCGCGGCCACCTTGCGCCCCAGCCGGTGCGCATCGGCCACAATGGCCTGCATCTCTTCCAACGTGTACTGCGACGCCTGCGGGTTGTCACCCTTCGACAACACGCCGCCAGTGGCGCAGATCTTGATCAGGTCAGCCCCGTACTTGATGTTCTCTCTCACCCGGTGCTGCACCTCGGCAATGCCGTCCGCCACGCCGTCGCCCACCACGTGATACTTGATCGGAAGCAGGTTCTCATCGCAATGGCCGCCGGTGATCCCGATCAGCGGCCCACTCACCTGCATATGCGGTCCCGGAATCTGCCCATCGTCGATGGCGTCGCGCAGGTCCACATCCGTGAACCCGTCCGCGCCCACATTGCGCACTGTAGTGAATCCCGCCAGCAGCGTGGTCTTCGCGTTCACCACGCCATTGATCGCCTGCTTCGCGCTGGTCGAAGTCAATTCGCGATACGGGTCGAAGTCCGAGTTCATGGTCAGGTGCGTGTGCACGTCGATCAGGCCCGGCAACACCGTCATCCCGCCCAGGTCGACCACCGTATCGCCGGCCTGCGCAGCGACCTCGGCCGTCGGCGCAATCGACTGGATGGTATCGCCCACCACCACGATCGTCTGCCCATTGAGCACCTTGCCTGTCTTCACGTCAAGCAGGTGTCCAGCCCGCACCAGGGTGCGCTTCGCCGCCGTCTGCGCACCACCAACCATCGAAACCGCAACCAGCAACGCAATCGCCAGGTTCTTCCGCAATGACATGCTCACCCTCAAAGGAAATCGTCCTCGGAGTGTAGCAAACACCGCGTGTCACAGTCGCACGCGACTCGCACCAAACCGCTGGGTGCCCCATCCTTGCAACGTTCCTGTTCCAAGGGTGGGAAACCACGATCCTCATGCGAGCGGCAAGCGAGTTCGCCGCGGCGAACCCCACCGCAGGTGGCTATCCCATCAAATGCCGCCGCAGGTCCTCCGGATGACTCGAATGCGCAAACGCCGTCTCCCGTGCCACGCGCCCCGTCCGCACCAGCTCCGCCAGAGACTGCTCCATGGTCAGCATCCCTTCGCCGCGCCCGGTCTCGATGTTCGCCCGCAGTTGGTGATCGTCCCCGCGCCGTATCAGGTTGCGCATCGCCGCCGTGGCCAGCAAAATCTCCACCGCCGGATACCGCCCCGCCCCATTCGCCGCCGGCAACAGCTGCTGCGAGACAATCGCCAGCAGAGCCAGTGAGAGCTGCTGCCGGATCTGCGCCTGGTAGCCAGCCGGAAACGCGTCGAGGATGCGCGAGATGGTCTGCGCCGCGTCGTTGGTGTGCAGCGAGGTCAGCACCAGGTGGCCGGTCTCGGCCGCCGTCAGCGCCGCGGCCATCGTCTCGCTGTCGCGCATCTCCCCCACCAGAATCACGTCCGGATCCTGCCTGAGCACCGCGCGCACCGCCTCGGCAAAACTCGGCGTATCCGTGCCCAGCTCAATCTGCTCCACCAGAGATTTGCGATTGGCGTGCTGATACTCCACCGGATCTTCAATGGTGATGATGTGCTCGCGCCTGCTCGCATTGATGCGGTCAATCAGCGCCGCCATCGTGGATGTCTTCCCGCTCCCCGTCGCCCCGGTCAGCAGCACCAGCCCCTGCGGCCGCTCCGCCAGTTGCGCCAGCGAGGCCGGCAGGTGCAGCGACTCGAGCGTAGGAATCTGCGCCGGCAGCAGCCGTATCGACGCCGCCAGCGTGCCGCGCTGGAAATGAAAATTGGCGCGAAACCTTCCCGTCGTCCCGCGCACAAAGCAGAAGTCCACCGAGCGCCGCTCGTCGAGTTCATTGGTCTGCGCCGCCGTCAGCAGCGGCAGCAGCATGGCGCGAATGGCATCTGCCGAGAGCACCGGCCCCGTGTCCGCCGTCAACGCGCCATTGATCCGCAGCGTCGCCGCCGAACCGGCCACCAGGATAATGTCCGACGCATGGCTCTCCACCGCCTGCCCCACCAGCTGGTCGATCGACCGCTTCTCGCCCGCCTTTGACGCCGTAGCCGCCCGGTTCAGCTGGTCCACAAGGCGCGACAGCTCATTCCCGTGTTCATCCATTCCGGAATCATAGGCGTCCGCCTTCATCCAGGCCAAGCCTTCCCCAGTGCCGCACCTCAGCCGGGTGCCGGGTGCCCCATCCATTCCGTCCCCTTGGCGGAATGGGTGGGGAACCACGAACCTCCTGCCAGCGATCAGCGAGCGTCCGCCCCAGCGGCAAGTTGCGGTGACCTTTGCACCCGCAGCGGCGTCCAACACCCAACCGCACCCGATTTCCAGTTTCAGCAGCACCGGGTGTCGCAGTGGGGCCAATCGAGTACCAGACGAGCGCTAAATCTGACTTGTTTTCGCCAGTCTTCGCCGGAAACTAGGCACAACACACCCTGGGCTTTTACAATGCAGCAGGGACCCATCCCAACCCAGCTCTGCTCGGGAACTAGCAAACTTGGCGGCATACGCCGAACCAGGATGAAGGATTCGCATGAAGTTGATGAAATTCGGTAAGGCAATTCTGATGTGCGCCGCCTCGGCTGCGGTTGCCCTCAGCATTACGTCCTGTGTCGAGAGTTATGCAACGGGCTATTTGTACGTCACGGGGACAATCACCGCCCAGTCCACCGGCAATGGCATCATCTCCGGATTTTCAATTGATCACAATACCGGCAAGTTGACCTCCATTCATGGCCTGCCCATCTCCTCCGGCGGTGCCAACCCGGTCCGCGCTGCGCTCATCACCGGCAGCCGCTTCTTCTATGTGCTCAATCGTGGCACCAACTCCGCCGGCGGCTCAGACTGCACCACTGCCGACCCCTGCCAGAACGCCAACATCACCGAGTTCTCGGTGGGCGGCAACGGCATCCTCACCGCCCAGGAGACGTTTTACACCCAGGGCATCAATCCCTTCCGCCTGGTGGCCGATCCCAACGGCAACTTTCTCATCGCCATGGACCACGACGCACCCGACAGCGCAGCCTACGCCCACACCACACCCACCGCGGGCAACCCCAACAGCTGCATGCAGGAACTCGGCGTCGCTTCCACCTCCTGCGGAGACGTGACCATCTTTGCGGTCAACCAGAACACCGGTCGCCTGTCGCTTGTGGTCAATAACCAGGTCACGGCGGCCACCGGCTCCGCGCTCACCTACTTCCCGGTCCCCGCCAACCCCATCGACTTCGCCCTCTCGCCCAGCTACCTGCTCGCGCTCAGCGGCACCCCGGCTACCGGCGACGAAGTCTTCCCCTACGCTTACAACTCGAGCACCGGCCAGCTGACCATCAACCAGAACAGCACCCAGCCGCTCGGCATCTACCAGGCCACGGCCATCATCAACGGCGGCGGCTATGTGTACGTTCTCGACAACGAAGGCACCGATGTGGTCGGCTCCGGCGCAACCAGCCAGATTCTCCCCTTCTCCGTGGGCACCAGCGGCGCGCTGCAGGCACAGACCGGCGGCGTGGTGGCCGACGACCCCACCCTGAACAACCCCATCCAGCTGCTCGTCGAGTCCAAGGGCAAGTACCTCTACGTGGCCAACCAGGGCAATAACACCACCGGCAACAACGCCGAGAGCGGTTACTCCGGATACGTGATCGATCCCAGCACCCATCAGCTCAGCTTCATCGCCGGCCAGCCATTCGGAGCCGGCTCCGGGCCGCAATGCATCGTCGAGGATCCGTCCGACCAGTACGTTTACTCGGCCGACGCCAATGACTCTTACGTGACCGGCCGCGATGTTGATCCCAACTCCGGCGTCCTCCGCGATCTGGTCAGCACCAGCCAGTTCTCGATTCCGGGACCGGCCACCTGGTGCGTGATGAACGGACGTACCAACTGATGCACCATTTCCTTCGCTGTGCCCCGGAGTCAATCCAGGCAGCCAGGCCACTTCCCGGTGAAGTGGCCCACTCGCCGGCCGGGAGCAGCAACCTGCAGTCTTCAAGAACGTAGCCGAAGGCGGGATGGGCCCGTAGCCCGCTTCCCGCCTTCGATTCCAAAACCGGTATTGGGGGGCCCGATCTACCGCCCCGCTGACGAAAGATGCGCATGAAGTTGAACAAATCGAGCCAGCTCGCGCTGGTCTCCGCGGCCACCCTGGCAGCGGCCGCCCTCATCACCGCCTGCGGCACGCTTACCACCGACTTTGTCTTCGTCACCAGCTCGCGGGCCGCCGGAACCAACAACTACGGAGAGATCGACGTCTTCGAGATCAACAAGGAGTCCGGCTTCATGCGCCAGATTCCCACCTCGCCGTTCCCCTCCGGCGGGCGCAATCCCGTGGCCGAGGCCGTCTCCGGCGACCAGGACAACCTCTACGTCGTCAACCAGGACGACAACTCCATCGTCCAGTTCGCCATCGGCAACGACGGCAAGGTCTATCCGCAGAACACCGTCAATACCCCCGGCATCTATCCCATGGCCATCGCTGTCAACGGCACCAACCTGTTTGTCGTGGATACCTACCAGCCACTGCCCATCTGCTCCACAGCTGATCCGTGCTCGGGCTCGATCGGCGTCCTGCCCATCACCATCGGCTCCGGCTCGCCGCCCAGCGACCCGCCAAGCTCCACGTCCGTTGCCAACGGCGACCTGGCCTACTGGCCGCTCTGCCTCACCGGCTACACCTACAGCACAACAACCTCCACTTGGAGCTGCGCGGGCACCGAGGGCGATGTGATTGTGCCCACCGCCGTCAACGTGCTGAAATCCGGAGCCGCTGTCTTCGTCACAGCGTACGACTCAACGGTCTCGCCCAACGTCGGCTATGTCTTCGGATTCACCGTCGGAACCGGTGGTGCGCTCACCCCCTTCCCCGGCCTGCCCCACAACATGGGCGTTGGCAGCAGGAGCCTTGGCATTCGTCCTTCCGCCATTGCCAGCGATCCCACCAGTACCTATGTTTTCGTCACCGACGCCACCAACGGCATTGTCGTCAGCTATTCGGTCGCATCCGGAGCGCTCACTAAAATCAGCGACACGCCTTCCGGCAACCAGCCCAGCGCCATCGTCACCGATCCGGTCTACCCCTATCTCTACGTGGCCAACGCCGAGGACTCCACCGTCACCGCCTACTCCATGAGCAACGGCGCCCTGACCAACCTCGGCAACTACGCCACCGGCCTGCAACCGGTCGCCATCGGCATCGACCCCTCGACCAACCATTTCCTCTTCACCGCCAACTTTCTCGGCAACGGAAACGTTGGCTCGGTCTCCGGCTTTGTACTCAGCCCCACGGCCGGCACGCTTATCAACTCTGAAGATTCTCCGTTCACTTCCAACGCGCAGCCCACGGCGGTGGCGGCCATTCCGCACAACACCCCTGCAACGTCGAAGTAGCGGTCCCATCGGATTCAACAGCAACACTCCGCAACGGGCTTTTACAATCGCTGTGGGGCAACCTAAACGAGTTTTCCTGGGGCTTGACGCCAACGGCCCACCACGAAGGAAGCGCATGAAGTTCAGCAAATTGAGCCAGCTCTTTCTGGTCTCGACCATCGGCCTTACCGGATCGACCCTCCTGACGTCCTGTGCGATCAATACGATCGACTATGTATTTGTGGGCAACTCCGCCGGCTCGAGCGCCGGCAGCGCCGGCCAGATCGAGACCTATGACGCGGACTCCGGTACCGGCGCCCTGCGCCCCGGCCAGCCCACCGTGCCCAGCGGCGGCGTCAATCCCGTCTCCATGTCCGTCACTGCCGACTACGCCAACCTCTACGTGGTCAACGCCGGCGACAGCTCGACCGCCGGCAACGTGGTCCACTTCTCGGTTGCCGGCAACGGCGTCATCACCCAGAAGGACGTGCTCTCTTCCGTCACTTCGCCCGTAGCCGCCGCCGTCAACACCGCCGGGACCTACCTCTATGTCGTCTCCGGTCCCAGCCCGTCACTGCTCACCGCCTATTCGCTTTCGAATGGCGCCATCGGGTCCGCCGTGGCCTCTGTGCCGCTCACCGTCCCCGGCTTCACCTCGGACACCATCGTTCCCTCCGCCGTCAACGTGCTTGCCAACAACAACGCGGTCTACGTTGCGGCCTATGACAAGTCCGCCTACAACCCCGGCGGCGCCACCACCAGCACCGCCAATCCCGGCTGGGTCTTCGGCTACGTCGCCGGCTCAGGCGGCAGCCTCACCGCTGCGTCCAAAAGCCCCTACAAGGCCGGCGTCAAGCCCTCCGCGCTGGTCTCTGACCCCACCAATCGCTTCGTCTACGTGACCGACTTCGCCTCCAATGAGCTGATCGGCTACACCATCCAGGGCGGCAGCACACTCGACTTCCTCATCAACGGCCCCTTCAAGACCGGCAACGAGCCCACCGCCATCGCCATCGATCCGCGCGGCATCTACCTCTACATCACCAACGGCCTTGACTCCACCGTTTCGGCCTTCGAAATCACCCTCAGCACCGGCACCCCCTCGGCAGCCGTCAGCTCCAGCGGCCAGTCCAACACCACAGACACCACGCCCGTCGCGCTCATCGTCGATCCCTCCCTGGGCCGCTTCGTCTACACCGCCAACCAGCTCGGCGATACTGTCTCCGGCTTTGTGAACAACCCCAACACCGGCGCACTGGAGTCCTCCATCTCCACACCCTACCCCACCGGTGCCAAGCCCACCGCGCTGGCCGCCATACCCCACGGCAACCACGCCATCCAGGCCGTCAGCCCGTAGCGTGAATGCACAATCGCAGCAAAGAGCCCAGCCACCCGGCTGGGCTCTTTATTGCATTCAACGTCATTCCGCCCGACAGGTCAACCGCCGTCGCAGCCGAAATAAACAAGAACACGCCGGTGCACAACCTTGACGTCTACGCACGACGTATTTGTCGTGGTCCCAAGGGCGATAGCACCGACCCGCCTGCGTTGAACTCGCTGACTTGCTGCCCCGCTGACCCGCCAACCCCGCGCAGCCGGGTGCCACATCCATTCCGCGCCCTTTGCGGAATGGGTGGGAGAGCAAAAAACTCCTGCGAGCGGACAGCGAGTCCGCCGCGGCGGGCCCCACCGCAGGTGGCAGGTGGTTAGAAGGCTTCCCCGTCCTCCACCGCCGGCAGCACATCGTCGTCCCGCGCAATCCACACATAGAGCGCCGGCAGCAGAAACACGCCGATCACCAGGTTGGCCAGCAGTCCTCCCACAATCACAATCGCAAACGGCCGCTGCGAGTCCGATCCAATCGCGTGCGACAGCGCCGCCGGCAGCAGGCCCAGCGTGGCCACCAGCATAGTCATCATCACCGGCCGCAGCCGCAGCACCGCGCCCTCCACCGCCGCCTCCACCACGTGCTGGTGGCTCTGCTCTTCCATCCCCTTGCGCCGCGCCCTGAGCTGGTTGATGAACTCGACCATGATGACGCCCGTCTCCACCGACACCCCAAACAGCGCCAGGAATCCCACCGCCGACGAAACCGAAAAATTGGTATGCGTCAAAAACAGCGCCAGCGGTCCGCCAATCGAGGCCATCACCACGCTTACGAGAATCACAGCCGCCCACTTCGCCGAGCGGAACATTGTATACAAGATCAGAAAAATCGCCAGCACGGTGATGGGAACAATCAGCGCCATGCGCTTGTTGGCCCGCTTCTGGCTCTCGTATTCGCCGGCCCACTCCAGGTGGTAGCCCGCCGGCAGCTTCACGTTGTGCTCTACCTTCGCAATCGCCTCTTCCACCGTCGAGCCCAGGTCGCGGTCGCGCACCGAGTATTTGATCGCGATGTACCGCTGCCCGCTCTCGCGATTGATCTGCTCGGCTCCATCGTCAGTCGTCGCTGTAGTCAGCTGCGCCAGTGAAACCCGCTCGCCCGTCGGCGACAGCAGCCGCACATTCTCAATCGCCTCGCGCGTATCGCGATCCTGCTGCTGATAGCGCAGCGTCACGTCAAAGCGCGCCTCGCCCTGCTGCACCTGGGTCACGGCGTTCGCGCCCACTGCCGTCTGCACCGCGTCTTCCACATCATTCACGCTGATGCCATACCGCCCCGCCGCCTTGCGATCCACCTGCAGGTTCAGATTTGGCTGCCCCACGATCCTGAAGATCCCCAGGTCGCCCACTCCCGGCACCGTCGACATCTGATCCTGAATCTTGTCCGCCGTCGCCTCCAGCGTGCGCAGGTCGTCCCCGTAGAGCTTCACCGCCAGCTCGCCCTTCACGCCGCTCACCGCCTCCTCCATGTTGTCGGAGATGGGCTGCGAATAGTTCCAGATCACCCCCGGAAACTGGCTCAGCTCGCGGTCCATCGCCGCAATCAGATTCTCCTTTTTCCGCTGGAAGACCGGCCGCCATTGCTCCTTCGGCTTCAGGTCCACAAAGTATTCCGTGTTGAAAAATCCCGCCGTGTCCGTCCCGTCATCCGGCCGGCCCGTCTGGCTCACCACCTCGGTCACTTCAGGGAACGCTGCCATCACCAGCCGCGCCTTGTTGGTGAAATCGATGCTCGCCGTCGGTCCTTCGCTGGGAGAGAGCGTGCCCCGCACCCAGATCGATCCCTCGTCCAGATGCGGCAAAAACTCCGAGCCAATCGGCCCGCCCACGGTCAGGTAAATCGCAATCAAAAACAACACCGCGGAGATGCCGACCGTCGTTCGCCGATGCACAATCGCCGCCCGCACCGAAACCCGGTAGTGCCGGGTGAGCCAGGCCATGATCGGGTTCTGCCACTCCTCGGCGCCCTTGCGGAACAGCAGACTGGCCATCACCGGCGCAATCACCACCGCAAACATCAGGGCCCCCAGTAGCGCAAAGGTCACCGTCCACGCCATCGGCTTGAACAGCCGTCCCTCCACCGCCTGAAGCGTAAAAATCGGCAGATACGACGCGATGATGATGGCGCGCGCAAAGAACACCGGCCGTAGCACCTCGTGCGATGCGTCGCGAATCTTCTGCCCCGGCGTGCGCGTATCGTCTTTCAACGACAAGTGGCGGACGATGTTCTCGATCATCACCACCGACCCATCCACCACCATGCCAAAGTCCAGCGCGCCCAGCGAAAGCAGGTTCGCAGGAATATGGCTCAGGTCCAGGCAGATCGAGGCAAACATCAGCGCAAACGGAATCGTCAGCGTCACAATAATCGCGCCGCGCACATTGCCCAGAAACAAGAACAGGATGATCGCCACCAGGATCATCCCCTCGCTCAGGTTGTGCTCCACCGTCTCGACCGTGTACTTCACCAGATCCGACCGGTCGAGAAACGGAACCACCTTCACGCCCTTGGGCAGAATCCCCGCGTGATCGCCGTCGCCGTTCAGCTTCCTGACTTCCTCGTGAATCCCCTCCAGCACCGGGTCCGAGTCGTCGCCCTTTTGCAGCAGCACGATCCCTTCCACCGTGTCCGGATTGTCCAC
>Ga0302279_10001985_pt1 | contig 27973 bp, 24 predicted proteins | sample III_Bog_N3_3_FD_194541 | JGI IMG/M metagenome (GOLD analysis project Ga0302279, IMG submission 194541) | Peat permafrost microbial communities from Stordalen Mire near Abisko, Sweden - III_Bog_N3_3 | ecosystem: Environmental > Terrestrial > Soil > Wetlands > Peat | place: Sweden: Abisko... | reverse complement strand
TGATCAGGCAGTCGGCGTGCAGTTGCCTGGCGAGCAGTCCACTGCACAGATCCTTGTCGATGACGGCATCGACGCCCTGCAAGCTATGGCCGTCGGCTCCGAGGGCCACCGGAATGCCGCCGCCGCCGGCGGCGACCACCACCGCGCCGTGTTCGAGAAGCAGCCGGATGGAGTCGAGTCCCAGCACAGTCTTCGGCTGGGGCGAGGCCACGAGACGCCGCATGCTGGCGCCGTCGCGCCCTACCGTCCAATGGCGCTTCAGGGCGATGTCGTTCGCCTCTTGCGCGGTATAGATCGGCCCGATCGGCTTGCTGGGGTGCGCGAAGGCAGGATCCTGAGGATCAACCTCCACGCGAGTCAACAGCGTGGACACGACGCGAGAGACTGGAAGCCGGTTCGCCAGTTCCTGCTCGAGCAAGTAGCCAATCATGCCGTCCGTCTGCGCGCCCAGCACATCCAGCGGAAACGCATCGGTGGCGTCGTACGCAGCGGCCTCCAGTGCAAGCAGGCCGACCTGGGGGCCATTCCCGTGCGTGACCACGAGCTGGTTGCCCTCGGCAACGCGTGCGAGCTGGGCAGCGGCGGTCCGGATGTTGTCCAACTGGTTCCCGGGGGTCAGCGGCTGCCCGCGCTTGAGCAACGCATTCCCGCCGAGCGCGACAACGAGCCTCATGCGGATCGCCACTTCACGCCAGCATCGCCACGAGGACCGCCTTGATCGTGTGCATGCGGTTCTCGGCCTGGGTGAAGACGATGGCCGCCTCGGATTCGAAGACCTCGTCGGTCACCTCGCACGCGGTCAGGCCGAATCGCTCGTGAAGTTGCCGCCCCACTTCCGTATCGAGGTTGTGCAATGACGGCAGGCAATGCATGAAGCGCGTGCGCGGTCTGCCGGTGGCACGCATCAATGCGGTGCTCACCTGGTACGGCAGCAAGGCATCGATGCGCTGCTTCCAGAGGTCGTCGGGCTCCCCCATTGATACCCAGACGTCCGTGTACAGGAAGTCGGCACCCGCCACAGCCTTGAGCGGGTCGGCTTCGATGGTGATCTTCGCGCCCGTCGAGACCGCCAGCGCACGCATCTCGGTGACCAGCGCGACCGGGGGCCGCAAGGCTGGGGGAGCGGCGATGCGGAAGTCCATGCCCATCTTCGTGGCACCAATGAGCAATGAGCATCCCATGTTGAAGCTCGCGTCGCCGAGGTAACACAAGGACAGGTCGTGCAAGGGCTTCTCTCCGAACTCCTCCATCGTGAAGAGGTCGGCGAGGATCTGCGTCGGATGCGATTCGTCGGTCAGGCCGTTCCAGATCGGGACGTGCGAGAAGCGGGCCAGTTCCTCGACGGCGCTCTGGTGGAAGCCCCGATATTCGATGCCGTCGAACAGTCGGCCGAGCACGCGCGCGGTGTCCTTGAGCGACTCCGTACGCCCGATGTGGGATCCGGCCGAATCGAGGTAGGTCACGTGGCCACCCTGGTCGTGCATGGCCACTTCGAACGAGCAGCGGGTACGAGTCGACGACTTCTCGAAGATCAACGCCACGTTCTTGCCCTTCAGCCGCTGCTGTTCGGTACCCGCGTACTTCGATCGTTTGAGATCAGCGGCCAGGTCGAGCAGGTAGCGGATGTCGCGCGGTGAGAAATCCTTCAACGCGAGGAGGCTGCGATTGCGCAGGTTGAAACTCATGAGGTGAGATCTCCGTTCGTGTTTGCGGAAGGGTAGTTCAAAGCGGGTCGCGCTCGATGGGACAGGCCATGCAGTGACTTCCACCGCGGCCGCGTCCGAGTTCACCGCTTGGAATGGTGATGACCTCCACACCGGATTTCCGAAGCAAGGTGTTCGTATAGCTGTTGCGGTCGTAGGCCATCACGACTCCGCGTGCGATCGCCAGAAGGTTGTTGCCGTCATCCCATTGCTCCCGCTGCGCCTCGTACGCGTCGCCGGCGGTCTTCACGACACGAAGCCGGGTGTGGCCCATTGCTTTCGCAACGACATCGAGGAAGGCCTTTGGCTCCGAGCGCACGTCCAGAGTTCCTTCGCGGCTCCCCGGATGCAGGCTATGCATGCGGGTTTCATCGATCACATCGGGAAAGATCGTCACCAGATCGGAATCGCACATCGTGAAGACGGTGTCGAGGTGCATCGATCCGCGTGACTTGGGCAACTGCGCAGCAAGCACCTGGGTGGCGGCCCCGGTCGCGAACAGGCGTCGTGCCAGTTGGCTGACCGCCTGCGGGGTCGTCCGCTCTCCCATGCCCACCAGCACGATGCCTTTGCCGAGCATCATCACGTCGCCGCCTTCGATGCAGGCCAGGCCATGATCCACGTCCGGGTCGCCCCATAGTTCGCTGACTCGCCCGGCAAAGGCGGGATGGAACCGATAGACAGCCGTCGTGAGCAAGGTCTCCTGCCTGCGCGCAGGCCAGAACATCGAACACAGAACTGCGCTGGCGCCGATCCAGCAACTGCTGTCGCGTGCGAAGAGCGTGTTGGGCAAAGGAGGCAACAGCAGGTCGGAAGCATCGGCGCAGTGCGCGAGCAGGCCCTCGGCCTCAAATGGCAGGTCGGCCCTCGTCACACCGCCAATCAGGAACTCAGCCAGCCGTGCCGGCGGCAGCTCATCGAGCCACGGGCGCAGCAGCGTCACCGCCTCCTGGTCCATGTAGTCGGGCGCCAGCTTTCGATCGAGCAGCCAGGTGCGTGCCTTCGCATCGGCGACCGTCGTTGCGAGAAGGTCATGCAACTCGAGTACCTCGACGTCGCGCTCCGCCATGGCAGAGGTGAAGGCGTCGTGATCGTTGCGCGCCTGCGCGACCCACAGGACGTCATCGAAGAGCAACTCCCTGCAGTTCGCGGGGGTCAAGCGCTTCTGCGCGAGCCCGGGCCGGCACACCAGGACTTTGCGCAGCCTTCCCACCTCTGAATGGATGCCGAGGCTCTGCGGCATTACTTGGACTCCAACCCGACGGCAACCGCCGACGCGCGTTCACTTTGAGAAATCAATGGCGCTGGCCATGGCTTGTTGGTATTCATCACGGCGTCTTTCACTGGCAACTCGGATAGACCACCTTACGAGGGCGTCGGTATCGAGGTCTGTGCGCTAACTCACACAGCTGTCTCGGAATATCGGATGAGTCTTTCGTCGAGATGAATCGACAGGACTGTGTGCGCAAGCGAACCGACGTACTCCAATCACGTCGCTACAACCCAGGTCTGCACTTCGATTACTCAAGGCCCAGACATGTCGGTTCCGTTCCATGCGCTGTTTCACTTCCTCCTCTACACCCCGGTGTTCTCGAAGGAGCCCGAAGGCAACGAAGCCAGGCTGACCGAGCGCCTTGTCGACTCCCTGTCGCAACTCGACTATCGAACCGAGATCGCGCCGACGTTGATGGGCGCCACGGTGGCCGCCGAGAGCGACATGGGGATCGGCTGCTTCCTGCTCGCGATCGACGGGCCGAACGAAGTTGAGGTCCAGAAACTGGTGCATGCGATCCGCCATGAGCGCGGACTCGACACTCCGATCTACCTCATCAGCGAGCTGGCAGGCGTCGATTCGCTATCGCTCGTGCCGCTGGGCGACGTCACCGGCTACATCTACCTGGACCAGGAGACGCCGGCCTTCTCCGCCAAGGAGACGATCTTCGCTCTGGAGCGCTATGCGCAGAGCCTGAAGCCGCCGTTCTTCGGTGCGTTGATGGACTATGAATACGAGGGCAACCAGATGTGGACCTGCCCAGGTCACCAGGGCGGCGCCTTCTATCGACGCAGCCCGGTCGGCCGGCTCTTCGTGGAGCACTTGGGCGAGGCCGTGTTCCGCAACGACATCGACAACTCGGTGCCCGAGCTCGGCGACCTGCTGACCCACGTCGGACCCGCGCTGGCCGCTCAGATGGAAGCCGCCAAGGTGTTCGGTGCGGACCGCACTTACTTCATCCTCAACGGCACGTCGACCTCGAACAAGGTGGTGACCTCCGCGATGCTCAAGCGCGGCGACCTGGTGCTCTTCGATCGCAATAACCACAAGTCCAACCACCAGGGCGCGCTGCTGCTGGCGGGTGCGATTCCGATCTATCTCGAGACCGACCGGAATCCGCAGGGGCTGATCGGCCCGATCGACTTCGGTGCGCTCGACGAGAAGAAGCTGCGCGAGCAGATCCGCAACCACCCGCTGGTGACCGACAAGGACGCCTGGAAACGCGAGCGCCCGTTCCGGCTGGCGATCGTCGAGCAGTGCAGCTACGACGGCACGATCTACAACGCGGGCAGCCTCATCAAGCGCATAGGGCATCTCTGCGACTACGTCCACTTCGACGAAGCCTGGGCCGGGTTCATGAAGTTCCATCCGCTCTTCGCGGGGCACTTTGCCATGGGGCTGCAGGATCTCGATGCCTCGAGTCCCGGCATCATCGCCACGCAGTCCACGCACAAGCAGCTCGCGGGCTTCTCGCAGGCATCGCAGATCCACGTTCGTGACGAGCATCTGCGAGGCCAGACGCGCCGCACGGGTCATCGCCGCTTCAACGAGATGTTCATGCTGCACTGCTCGACGTCACCCTTTTACCCGCTGTTCGCGAGCCTGGACGTTGACGCGCGCATGCACAAGGGCCGCAACGGCCTCGTCCTCTGGGACGACGCAATCCGTGTCGGCATCGAGACGCGCAAGAAGATCCGTGCACTCGGGAAGCAGTTCAAGGCCGCTTCGCGCGACGAGCGCACCGCCTGGTTCTTCGATCCGTTCGTTCCTGACGTCGTCACGCTGAAGGATTCGAGGTTCAGCCCACCCCTGGTTCGAGCGCCGTGGGAAGATATCCCGACCGAGGTACTGGCACGCGAGCCCGCGTGCTGGACGCTCGCACCCGAAGCGCGCTGGCACGGCTTTCCCAACGCCGCGCCTGATTGGGCCATGACGGATCCCAACAAGCTGACGCTCATCACGCCGGGGTTCGACCGCCAGACCGGGGAGTACAGCTCGATCGGCGTGCCCGCGCCACTGCTGGCAGCCTATCTGCGCGAGAACAACATCGTCCCCGAGAAGTGCGATCTCAACAGCATCCTCTTCCTCATGACGCCCGCCGTCGAGGCCGGCAAGTGCGCATCGTTGATCTCGCGGCTTGTCGCGTTCAAGGGCTTGTATGACGCCGATGCGCCGCTCGAGGACGTGCTGCCGACGACGCTGGCTCGCTACCCCGAACGCTACGCCGGGTACACGCTGCGACGCCTCTGCGACGAAATGCACTCGTTCTACCGGGAACACAACATCGCGTCATTGCAACGCGAGTGCTTTCGAGGTGCGCACTTCCCCGAACAGGCGATGTCAGTGCAGCAGGCCACCGAAGCCTTCGTGGGCAACGAGGTCGACTACCTGCCGCTCTCACAGTGCAAGGGAAGGATCTCGGCAACCCTGGCGCTCATCTATCCGCCTGGGATCGGGATCGTGGTCCCGGGCGAACGCTATGACGCTCGCGCCCAGCCCATGCTCGACTACTTCCTGGTGTTCGAGGAGGCATTCAACCGGTTCCCCGGTTTCGAGTTTGAAGTGCAAGGCGTCTATGCCGACACGCTCGAGGGGCGCGTCACCTTCCACACCTACGTGGTGAAGGAGCCTGCATGATCGCCGCAGACGGCGCGGCGCGCCAAAGCGTTCCGGGCATCCTCTATAGGCGGCGGGTACTGGTCGTCCACAACGGCGTAGCAGGCGTGAGCGCGGGCATCCGTGCGACGGCCGCTTTGGTCGACGCACTGCGAGAACGCGACATCGACGTGATCGAAGCCGCCTCGCAGGAGGAAGCCGACGCCCAGATCCGGATGCACTCGTTGCTGCAGGCCGTGCTGGTCGACTGGGATCTTGCCGGGGCGAAGCAGCACACCGGCGCGCGGGAGGTGATCGCGGCCGTCCGCGGCCAATCCGCCCGGTTGCCGATCTTCCTGCTCGCCTGCAGCGGCTCGATCGCCGATGTCTCAGCGGACGTCCTGGCCGAGATCAACGACTACATCTGGCTCCTGGAAGACACGCCTGACTTCCTGGGAGGCCGGGTCGTCGCGGCGATCGACCGTTATCGAGCGACGCTGCTGCCCCCGATGTTCAAGGCCCTCGCGGCTTTTGCCCAGACCTACGAATACTCGTGGCACACGCCAGGCCACACGGGCGGAACGGCCTTCCTCAAACATCCCGCTGGGCGTGCCTTCCTCGAGTTCTTCGGCGAGGAACTCTTCCGGTCGGATCTCTCCATCTCGGTCGGCGAGCTCGGCTCCCTGCTCGACCACTCCGGCCCCATCGGAGAGGCCGAGCGCAATGCCGCGCGCGTCTTCGGGGCGGCCCGCACTTACTTTGTCACGAACGGCTCCTCGACGTCGAACCGCGTGATCGTGATGGCGAGCGTCACGCGGTACCAGATCGCACTGTGCGATCGCAACTGCCACAAGTCCGTCGAGCACGCGATGACTTTGTCGGGGGCGATCCCCACTTACCTGATGCCGTCGCGCAACTACCTCGGATTGATCGGCCCAATCCCACCCAAGCGGCTCCAGGCGGAAGCGATCCGCGAGGCGGTCGCCGCCAACCCGCTGGTCACCGAGAGCATCGATCCTCGACCGGTGCATGCCGTCATCACCAACTCGACGTACGACGGTCTGTGCTACGACGCGGAGCGCGTCGAGACGGTGATCGGCAAGTCGGTGGATCGACTCCACTTCGACGAGGCGTGGTACGGCTATGCGCGCTTCAATCCGATCTACGAGGGACGCTTTGCGATGCGCGGCGATCCTGCGCAGGAACGCGGAGACCGACCGACCCTGTTCGCGACGCAGTCGACCCACAAGCTGCTCGCGGCGCTGTCGCAGGCTTCGTACATCCACGTGCGCGATGGCAGGCGGCCCATCCCTCATGACCGCTTCAACGAAGCATTCATGATGCACGCGTCGACCTCGCCGCAGTACGCCATCATCGCGTCGAACGACATCGCGGCCGCGATGATGGACGGTCCGTCGGGCGAAGCACTGACGGGCGAGTCGATCGCCGAAGCTATCGCGTTTCGCCAGACGCTGGGCCGCCTCAATGCCGAATTCGAGGCGCGCGGCAGCTGGTTCTTCAATGCCTGGCAGCCCGATACCGTCCGCGAGGGCAAGGGGCGCAAGAAGACGCTTTTCCATCTCGCCGATCCGGAACGCCTCGCGCGCGAACCGCAGGCGTGGGTGCTCCGGCCGGGCGATGCATGGCACGGATTCGACGACCTGGAAGACGGATATTGCATGCTCGACCCGATCAAGGTGTCCGTCGTCACGCCCGGCATGGCGCGCAGCGGCAAACTCGCCGCCGCCGGCATTCCAGCCACCCTGCTCGCCGCCTACCTGGACGCCCAGGGCATCGTCGTGGAGAAGACGACCGACTTCACGAGCCTCTTCCTGTTCTCCATGGGCGTGACCCGCGGCAAGTGGGGGACGCTCGTCAACGCGCTGCTCGGATTCCATCGCGACATCCTGGCCAACACACGGCTGGAACGCGCCATTCCTGCACTCGTGGCAGCGCACCCCGACCGCTATGGCCCGATGGGACTCGCCGACCTCGCCGCCGAGATGTTTTCGGCAATCAAGAGGCATCGGACCACCGAACTCATGTCGGCTGCCTTCGGTGTGCTCCCCGCACCGGTGCTTTCCCCGGTCGAGGCGTACGAATGCCTGGTCAACGACGACGTCGAATCGCTGACGCTGGCGGAACTGGCCAGCCGCACCGTCGCCACGGGTGTGGTGCCTTACCCGCCCGGAATTCCCTTGTTGATGCCCGGGGAGAACGCCGGCGCTGCCGACGGGCCCCTGATCGGCTATCTGCAGGCGCTCGAGGCCTTCGACGCAGAGACGCCGGGCTTCGCCCACGACATCCACGGCGTCGAGGTGATCGACAGGCTCTACCGGGTGCTGTGCGTGAAGTCTCGATGGGATGCAGCCACCACGTCCAAGCCCCACAACAAAATCGCACCGAAGGCATGACATGACAGACGAACCCAAGGGCCCCGCGGCTGGCCACAAGCTCGGTCTCATTGCAACCACCATGCTGGTCATCAGCGCGATGGTGGGCGGCGGTGCCTTCAACCTGCCGCAGAACATGGCTCAGCACGCAGCGCTCGGCGCGGTGCTGATCGCCTGGCTGATTTCTGGCCTGGGCATCTTCTTTCTGGCCAGGACATTCCAGGTGCTGGCCGACGTGAAGCCGGAGATCACCGCAGGCATCTATTCCTATTCGCGCCAGGGCTTCGGCAAGTTCGCGGGGTTCCAGATCGCTTGGGGCTATTGGCTTTCGTCCGCATTCGGCAATGTCGGCTTCGGCGTGCTGCTGATGGACACGCTGAATTATTTCTTCCCGCCCTGGTTCAAGGGCGGCAATACCTGGCAGGCCATCGTGCTCGCCTCTGCCGTGTTCTGGCTATTGAACATGCTGGTGCTCAAGGGAATTCGCAGCGCTTCGGCCCTGAACGTGGTCGGCACGATCGCGAAGTTCGTGCCTATCGCCGTCTTTGTCGCCGTCCTCGCGGTGTCCGTCAAGGCCGGCCTGCTCACGTCCGATTTCTGGGGGCACATTGCGTCGAACGTCGCGGGCGCGAAGCCGCTTGGCAGCGTGCTCGATCAACTGAAGAGCACGATGCTGGTCACGCTGTGGGTGTTCATAGGCATCGAGGGTGCGGTGGTGATGTCCGACAAGTCCGATCCGAAGACGGTGAGCCGGGCGACGCTGATCGGATTCCTGATCACTACGCTTCTGTACGTGCTGATCTCGGTGCTGCCCTTTGGCGTGATGACCCAGGCGCAATTGGCAGCCATCGACCCACCGTCCATGGCGGCGGTCCTGTCTTCGATCGTCGGCAAGTGGGGCGAATACTTCATCAACGCAGGCGTGCTCATATCGATCCTGTCGTGCTGGCTCGTCTGGACGATCCTGGTGGCCGAACTGCCCCATGCGGGCGCCAAGGACGGCACCTATCCCAAGGCGTTCGCCGCCACGAACGCGAACGGCGCGGCCTCGGTATCGCTGTGGGTGTCGACCGCCGTCATGCAGGCCATGATGATCCTGGTCTACTTCTCCGACAACGCCTGGAACGTCATGCTCGCGATCACGGGCGTCATGATTCTCCCCGCCTACATCGGCACCACGGGCTTTCTTTGGAAGCTGGTGGCAACCGGCCAGTACCCGGCAACGGCCAAGGTCGGCAAAGGGCAGGCGATCTTCTGCAGCGTGCTGGGCACCATCTATGGGCTCTGGCTGGTCTACGCGGCGGGCGTCCAGTACATGCTCGCTGGCGCGATCTTCTTCGCGCTCGGCAACCTGGTGTTCATCTGGTCCCGGAAGGAACACGCGCCGACCGAATCGCCGTTCGGGAAGACGGAGCTCATTGTGGCGGTGGCGCTCACGATCGCCGCCATCCTGGCGCTGTGGATGCTCTTCACGGGCCGTCTGGATCAGGTGTATTCGCCAGCGGTCGCAGCGGCCGTCCCACCGCCGGCGCCGTGACCGCGTCCGCATCTGCTGCATGTCGACGAGTGCCTCCGCCAGAACCCTCCGCCCCACGAGATTCCGATGAAACTACCTCGCTTTGCCCCGCTACTGGCGCTCGCGCTCGTACTCGATACTGGCCCCGCTCAAGCCCAGACGATGGACGAGATGCGTGCCGAATTGAAAGCCCTGCGCGCCGAGATCGATCAACTCAAGCGGCAACCGCCCGTCGCGATCGCACCGGCTGTACAGGGCGCGCCACCCGTTGCACCGGCGTCGCAGGCGACGGTTGCCATGATTCCAGCGGCGCAGACGCCCGTCCCGGATCCGCGCACGGCAGGACGTCTTCGCGCCGCGGCAGCGGCTGCCTCCAAGCCCGAGAGCGCCATCCCGGGCGGGATCCTGATTCCGGGTACGACGACTTCGGTACACCTTTACGGCATCGCGGAGGCGCATGCGATCCACGACGTCAAGCAATCCAGCTCGCCCGACGTGTTCACGGACCTCACCTTCCAGCCGCTGAATTCGGCAGGTGGGCAGAGTGGCAAGACGCAGTTCACCGCCGAGACATCACGCATCGGCTTCGAGAGCTCGACGCCCGCGGACAAGGGCCTGATCACGACCAAGATCGAAGCTGACTTCTACTCGTACGGGACAGCCAACCGCAATGATTTCCGCCTCCGTCACGCCTACGGCGAATATGACGGCTGGCTCGTCGGGCAGACCTGGTCGACCTTCATGGATGTCGACGACCTGCCTGAGACGATCGATTTCAACGGGCCCATCGGCGCGCCCTTCTCGCGACGTGCGATGGTGCGTTATGCGTTCGGTGATGCAACGAAGTCCGCGCTGGTCACGCTGGCTGCGGAAGATCCCGTCGATCAGACAGGCGGCGGCAGCGCGAGCGAGCGGATGCCTCAACTGGTCGCCCGAGTCGACAAGACATTCTCCTGGGGCGCGCTCAACCTTCGCGCCATGACGCATGAAAAGAGATCGGATACGGAGACCAAGCGCGGCTACGGATTCGCCACCGGCGGGAACATCAAGCTCAGCAACAAGGACTCCCTCATGGGGCAGTACACGTATGTCGATGGCGATGTGGACGCGCTCTATGGCTCCAACGGGTACGCCATCAACGCGCAGACCGGCTCGATCGGGTTCGACAAGAACCAGGGCTTGGTGGTCGGCTACGCACACATCTTCAGCGACAAGCTGCGCGGCAACATCTCGACCGGCTTCAACCGGGGCAAGACTGCAGAAGCCGTAGACAATCGAACGCTCGAGGAAGCGTTCTTCAACTTGATCTACTCGCCGGTGAAGGAGGTCGATCTCGGAGGCGAGTGGATCTACGGATCGCGTCGGACGTTCTCGGACGGGACAGGGACACTTTCAAGGTTCGACTTGATGGCCCGCTACAGCTTCTGAAGAGGGGACACGCGACACCATGACCTCTCCCTTGCCCACCGTTGCGTCCCGCCGGCCCCGCCGCACGCCCTTGCCAGCAGAGGGATCGCCGGCTGTGCCGAGGACGTCGACCCAGTCCGAGAACATCGGCGTTGTCACGGCCGTTCGCGGCAGCGTCGTCGACGTCCTCTTCGATGCCCACCTGCCGGCCATCGAGACGGTTCTGCGCGCAGGTGCCGATGAACGGATCGTGATCGAGGTGCTGACGCAGCGCGACGAGCGCCATGTGCGCGGCATCGCCCTGACCACCACCGAGGGACTGGCGCGCGGCACCCGGGTACGCGACACCGGAGGCCCGTTGCGCGCGCCGGTCGGTCAATCCATCGTGTCGCGAATGTTCGACGTTTTCGGCAACACGATCGACCTCGGCGAGCCATTGCGCGACGTCGCCTGGCGTTCGGTGCATCGGGCGCCGCCGGCGCTCGTCAAGCGTTCCACCCAATCCGAAGTCTTCGAGACGGGTATCAAGGTGATCGACGTCCTCACGCCGCTCGAGCGCGGTGGCAAGGCCGGATTGTTCGGCGGCGCCGGTGTCGGCAAGACGGTGCTGTTGACGGAGATGATCCACAACATGATCGATCACCAGGATGGCGTCAGCATCTTCTGCGGCATCGGTGAGCGCTGCCGAGAGGGCGCCGAACTCTACGACGCGATGAGGGACGCCGACGTGCTGCCCAAGATGGTGATGATCTTCGCGCAGATGAACGAGCCTGCAGGCGCCCGGTTTCGCGTCGGCAATGCCGCGCTCACCATGGCCGAATATTTCCGCGACGACGAGCACCGCGATGTCCTGCTGCTCGTCGACAATATCTTCCGCTTCATCCAGGCCGGCATGGAAGTGTCCAGCCTGATGGGCCAGATGCCGTCGCGGCTTGGCTACCAGCCCACCATGGGCACCGAGCTCGCCGGCCTGGAGGAGCGCATCGCCAACACCGACAGCGGCGCCATCACTTCGATCCAGGCCGTCTACGTTCCGGCCGACGATTTCACGGACCCGGCAGCTGTCCACACCTTCTCGCACCTGTCCGCCTCGATCGTCCTGTCGAGGCAACGGGCCAGCGAAGGGCTCTACCCGTCGATCGACCCGCTGCAATCGAGTTCGAGGATGGCCACGCCCGGCATCGTCGGCGACAGGCACTATGGCCTGGCGCAGGAGATCCGCAGCACGCTTGCGCAATACGCCAAGCTCAAGGACATCATCGCCATGCTGGGGCTTGAGCAGCTGTCCCCGCCTGATCGCACGGTGGTCGCGCGAGCGCGGCGGCTGGAGAGGTTCCTGACCCAGCCGTTCTTCACCACCGAGCAGTTCACCGGCCTGAAAGGCAGGCTGGTCAGCCTGGCGGACTCTCTTGACGGGTGCGAGCGCATTCTTCGCGATGAGTTCAACGACCGCCCGGAGAGCGCCCTTTACATGATCGGCCCGATCTCCGAGGCCAAAGGCAAGGGCAAGCCCGCCACCCCGGCCGCAACGCCCAAGCCGCAGGAGAGCGCTCATGCAGCCGCCGCACATGCACCTTAGGATCCTGTTGCCGTTCCAGGTGTTCGCGGATGAACCGGCTGTCTCGCGCATCGTCGCGGAGACACCGGAAGGCTCGTTCGGCTTGCTGCCGCATCGGCTGGACTGCGTCGCCGCACTCGCGCCCGGCATCCTGGTCTACCAATGCGCCGGCCACGACGAGGTCTTCGTCGCAGTGGACGAGGGCGTGCTCGTCAAGACAGGCGCCGACGTGCTCGTCTCCGTTCGCCGTGCGCTGCATGGCCAGGATCTCGGCCAATTGCGTGAAGCCGTGGTGCAGGACTTCCTCACCCGCAACGCACAGGAAAAAGATCTGCAAGCGGTGCTCGCACGGCTGGAAGCGGGATTCATGCGGCAATTCGCGGGATTCGAACATGGCTGACGATTCCCCGACGCCCGGCCCGGCGCCGCGAACGCCGGATTCCGCCATGGCCGATCGGATCGGCGCCCAGGCGGCCCGGAAGATCAAGGCGCGTCGCAACGGAACGCCGGGGGTCTGGTACGGACTCGGAACGATGGGGCTGGTCGGCTGGTCCATCGCGATCCCGACGCTTCTCGGTGCGGCACTCGGACTCTGGCTGGACCACCACCACCCCGGCGCCCATTCCTGGACGCTCGCGCTGCTGGTCGCCGGGCTCACGCTCGGTTGTCTCAACGCCTGGCGATGGGTGGCCGGCGAGGACCGGGCGATGCACGCAGACGACGGAGACGGCCATGCCTGAACTGCACGATGCCCGGATCGTCGCGCTCCTGATGGACGCACTGGCTCTGCTGGTCGGCATCGCGCTCGGCAGCTTCTTCTACGGCGGCCTCTGGTGGACGGTTCGCCGTCTCGCCACCTGGCGCCACCCCGCGCTGGTCGTTGGCGGCAGCATGCTGTTGCGCACCTCCGTCGCGCTGGGCGGACTGTATGTCGCGGGACGCGACGACTGGCGGCGCCTGCTGGCCTGCCTGCTCGGGTGCGTGCTGGCGCGCGTGGCGGTGACGTGGATCACCCGGCGCCGGGAATCCGCATGCGTCGCGCCAGGAACCGGACTTCGACATGCGCCTTAGCCCCGACCAATGGATCTTCTGGCAGTCCGGCTTCGTCAAGCTCAATGCCACTATCGTCTTCACCTGGGCGCTGATGATCGCGTTGTCGCTGATCTCCGCCCTCGTCACGCGCCGCCTGGGGTCCGGCCTCAAGCTGTCGCGCTGGCAGTGCCTGCTCGAAATCCTGGTCACCGCGATCCTGACCCAGGTGGAGGAAGTCGGCCTGACGCAGCCGAAGAAATACATCGCCTTTCTCGGCACGCTTTTTCTGTTCGTTGCAGCGTCGAGCCTGTGTACCGTTATTCCCGGCTTCGACCCGCCCACGGGGTCGTTGTCGACCACCGTGGCGCTCGCGGGCTGCGTCTTCGTCGCCGTGCCGGTCTTCGGCATCGCCGGCCAGGGCATCGGCGGCTACCTGAAGACCTACGTGCAGCCCACCGTCGTGATGCTGCCCTTCAACCTCATCAGCCAGGTGTCCCGCACCCTGGCGCTGGCGGTTCGCCTGTTCGGCAACATGATGAGCGGATCGATGATCGTCGCCATCCTGCTAACGATCACGCCCTTCGTCTTCCCCATCGTGATGACCCTGCTGGGGCTGCTCACGGGCATGGTTCAGGCCTACATCTTCAGCATCCTGGCCGCTGTCTACATCGCTGCGGCCACGCGTGCCGCCCACCCCAAAGAAGCGACGGCTGCCGCGGCGGTCACCGCACCGGCGCCGCCGGCCTAAGCCCTTCCTTCGAAAGCCCTCCATGGACAGCTTGACACTTATCGCGGTGGCCTCCATCGTCATCGCCGGCCTGACCACCGGCTTCGGCACGATGGGGCCGGCCTTGGCCGAGGGCCGTGCCGTCGCGACCGCGCTCACGGCCCTCGCGCAGCAGCCCGACGCCTCCGCGACCATCACCCGCACGCTGTTCGTCGGGCTGGCCATGATCGAGTCGACCGCGATCTATTGCTTCGTCGTGTCGATGATCCTGATTTTCTCCAACCCGTTCTGGAACGCCGCGCTCGCCACCGCCGCCAAGGCCGCGGGGAAGTAGGCCATGCTGATCGACTGGTTCACCGTCGGCGCGCAGGCGCTCAACTTCATCATCCTCGTGATGCTGATGAAGCACTTCCTCTACAAGCCGGTGCTCGACGCCATCGATGCGCGCGAGAAGCGCATCGCGGACGAACTGGCCGACGCCGACCGCAAGAAGGCCGATGCCGTCAAGGACGGTGACGACTTCCGTCGCAAGAGCGCCGACTTCGACAAGCAACGGGCCGATCTGCTGAGCAAGGCGACGGCGGATGCGCAGGCCCAACGCGACGTGCTGCTCGCGGCCGCCCACAAGGCTGCTGACGACGTCTCCGCGAAACGCCAGGCGGAGTTGGTCAGCGACGCGCGCAACCTGAACAAGGCGCTCGTCCAGACCGCACAGGCGCAGGTGTTCGCGGTGACGCGCCAGGCGCTGACCGACCTCGCGAGCGTCGGTCTCGAGGCCAGCGCCTGCGAGGTCTTCATTGACCGGCTCCGGGCATTGGTCGACCCGGCCAAGGCCGATCTCGCCAAGGCGCTGAGCTCGCCGACCGGGACGGTGCTCGTGCGCAGCGCATTCGAGCTGCCGACCGTGCAACGCACCGCTGTCCACAAGGCGATCAACGACACCTTCGGGATGAAGGTGGAGTTGCGCTTCGAGACGGCGCCGGACCTCGTGGGTGGCATCGAGCTCAGCGCCCAGGGGCAGAAGTTCGCGTGGAGCATCTCGGACTACCTGGAGGCGCTGGCGCATGCAGTGGACGCGTTGCTCCAGGACGCACCCGTCACCCCCAAACCGAACGACGCTGCGCCGACGGCGGCCAAGACGCCGTCCGCAGATGTGCCGGCAGCCGACACCGCCTCCAGGCCCGCGACCACGGCCAAGCCAGCATGAACGCCGCATCCGACAGCCTGCAAGTCGCCTTCGACCGCGTCTTCGGCGCCATCGACCAGGCCAGGCGAGCCTTCGTCCCCGCCATCGTGGCGCGAGAGGTCGGGACCGTTCTCTCGGTCGCCACGGGAATCGCCCGGGTCGGCGGCCTGCCCGGCGTCGGCTATGCCGAACTCATCCGCTTTTCCGGAGACGTCTCGGGGATTGCCTTCAATGTCGACGACGCCGAGGTCGGGGTCGTGCTCCTGGGCGAGAACACCCTGGTGCATGCAGGCGACCAGGCGTTGCGCGAGGGCCGCGTGACGGACGTGGCGGTCGGCGATGGCTGGTTGGGGCGGGTCATCGATCCGCTGGGACGCCCGCTCGACGGCCAGAGCGCGCTGCCTGGCGAGCGGCGGGCGCCGATCGAGCGTCCAGCCCCGACCATCATGGCGCGCTCACCGGTCGTCGTCCCGCTGCAGACAGGCCTGAAGGTGATCGACGCACTCATCCCCATCGGGCGTGGGCAGCGGGAACTGATCCTCGGAGACCGGCAGACCGGCAAGACGTCGATCGCCATCGACACGATCGTCAACCAGCGCGGCCGCGATGTCGTCTGCGTCTACTGCGCGATCGGCCAGCGGGCCTCGGCGGTGGCCAAGGTGGTGGCAGTGCTGCGTCGGGAAGAGGCGCTGGCCTACACCGTCGTGGTCGTGGCAGAAGGCAACGACGCCCCGGGGCTTTCCTACATCGCGCCCTATGCCGCGACCAGCATCGCGGAGCACTTCATGGAGGCGGGACGCGATGTCCTCATCGTCTACGACGATCTCACGCAACACGCCCGCGCTTACCGCGAGCTCTCGCTGCTGCTCGGACGGCCACCGGGGCGCGAGGCGTTTCCCGGCGACATCTTCTATATCCATTCGCGGCTGCTCGAACGCGCCACGCACCTGAACAAGGCGCACGGAGGCGGCTCGTTGACGGCCCTGCCCATCATCGAAACCGAGGCCGAGGACATCTCCGCCTACATTCCCACCAACCTGATTTCCATCACCGACGGACAGATCTACTTGTCGCCGACGCTGTTCCAGCTGGGCGTGCTCCCGGCCGTGGACGTCGGCAAGTCGGTCTCGCGGGTCGGCGGCAAGGCACAGCTCGCCGCCTTTCGCGCCGTGGCCGGCGACCTGAAACTGGCCTACGCCCAATTCGAGGAACTGGAGACGTTCGCTCGCTTCGGCGCCCACCTGGACGACGACACGCAGCAATCGATCACGCACGGCCAGCGCATTCGGGCGTGCCTCAAGCAGCCGGAGCTGGCGCCGGTCCCCGTGGAGGCGCAGATCGCGATCGTTCTCGCGTTGAGCGCCGGACTGTTCGACCGAATACCGATGGAGCGTATGAGCGATGCCGAGCACGCTGTGCGCGATGCTGCGGAGAAATCCGTTCCCGATGCCGTCCGCCAGCGCCTGCTCGGTGCCGACAAGCTGAGCGACCAAGACCGCGCCGCGGTGATCGCCGTGGCACGCCAGGCGCTGATGCCGTTCGCGCCCGCGCCGCAGGCCGGTGCTCCGGCGACGCCGGTCTGATCGAAGCCTCGTCATGGCAGACAGCACCGCCAGCCTGCGCCGCAAGATCGGGAGCGCCGGCGACCTTCGGTCCGTCGTCCGCGCGATGAAGGCACAGGCAGCCGCCAGCGTGGGGCAGTACGAGCGGTCGGTCGCCGCACTGGCCGACTATGCCCGCGCCGTGGAACTCGGGCTGGGGCTCTGCTTTCGGCAGAGTGCGCCCATGCAGGTCGAAGCACCGAAGCGTGACGGACCGAAGGGCAAGAAGATTCGCGCCATCGTCTTCGGTTCGGACCAGGGCCTGGTCGGACGCTTCAATGACATCGTGCTGGACAAGGCACGACAGTCTCTGGCCGCCTTCCAGGGCCCTCCGCAGATATGGGCGGTCGGCGAGCGACTTCGTGCCGCGGTCGCCGATACACCACTACCCCTGCTGGGCGTCTTCCCCGTTTCGGGATCCGTGCAGTCGATCGCGAGCCTGGTCGGAACGCTCCTGGTGACGGTCGTCGGGGAAACGGAGGCGTTCGAGGAACCAGGATCCGGCACCGAATTGCACCTGTTCTACAACCGACCCACGTCCGGCTCGGCATACGTGCCCGTCGGTCAGCGGCTGCTGCCCCTGGACGAGACGTGGCGACGCGGGTTGGCGCAGCAAGTTCGCCCGACGGGCATGCTCGCCGAGGTCATGGGCCGCAAGCCATCGACCTTGCGCGCCCTGATCCGCGAGTACCTCTTCGTTTCCATCTTTCGTGCCTGTGCCGACTCGCTCGCGAGCGAGAACTCGAGTCGCCTGGCAGCGATGGAACGCGCCGACCGCAATATCGACAAGATGCTGGTGTCGCTGCATGACAGCTTCCACCGGCTGAGGCAGAACACCATCGACGAGGAACTTTCCGACGTCATTTCGGGTTTCAAGGCGCTGCATGCCGACGGATGACGTTCCAGCAGCCGGACTGCAGGCGCCACGCATGAAAATGCCTACACGCCTGACGGAAATGTTTCTGGCGCTTCGCGGCTATGCCAGCTCTGATCGACGTCCAACGGCTCCAGAGCGCTGGTTTCGTCGATGTGGACGACGGCATCGAACTGCCGGTCGAGGTGGGTGTTGAAATAGTGGCTCTGACGCTCGGTGTCGGGCCGATAGATCACGCCGATGGCACGCTGCAGCCGCGGACCGGCCACGAGAGCGCGTAGACCGGCTTCGCCCCGTAACGGCAACAGGAAGCGCGGCGTTCCGGTGTTGTGGAAGACGTCCTCCCAGCTTCCTGCCAGGCCGCCGCGAACACGCTTTCGCTCGGGCGGCTCGTCCCAGTTGGATGCGGCGGTCACCCAGCCGTGGTGCGTGCTGAAGCCCACCAGTACCGCATCGTTCCCGTAGCGTTCTCGCACCAGTTGCCCCACATTGAATTCGCCGCGATCGCCCATTTCCGTCGCCGAGGCGTCGCCAAGGTGCGAGTTGTGTGCCCAGACAACCACGTTCGGAGCAGAGCCAGCTGTGGCCAAGTGGCGATCCAGCGCAAACAGCGTCTCCACCATGTGCGTGTCGCGCAGGTTCCAGGATGACACGCGTCCCTGGAACATCGTTCGGTAGTATTCCTCGGCGTTGCGCACCAAGCGCGCGTTCTGCTGTGCGTAGAACGCCTCGTCGGCCTCCAGGCCAGGCGGCAGGGGGGCTTCGGCGTCTCGACGTCGCATCTCGCGCAGCACCTGCACCACCTCGTCCTCGCAACTGCCCTTGAGGCCGAAGCTGGCGGCGTAGCCGTAGGCCTGGCTATCTTCGGCGGCGTGGTCGAAGCAGGCGTAGCGTGAACGTGCACGGCGTCCGGCTTCGGGATCCACCTTGTCCAGATAGGCGAGTACCGCCTGCATGGAACTGAACAGGCTGTAGAGGTCGAGCCCGTAGAAGCCGACCTGGCGTTCGGGACTGAGGTTGGCGTTGTGGATGCGCAGCCATTCGACGAAGTCACGCACCACGGTGTTGCGCCACATCCAGGCGGGAAAGCGCTCGAACCCCGAAAGGGAGACTGCGGCGACTTTGTCGGAGAGTCCGCGCACGTAACGGTTGACACGCCAGGCGTCCGGCCAGTCGGCTTCCACGGCGATGGCGCTGAAGTTCTTCTCCCTGATCAGGCGCTTGGTCATCTCCGCACGTTCGCGATAGAACTCTTGCGTGCCGTGGGACGCTTCCCCGAGCAGCGCAAAGCGCGCGGGCCCGATCAGCGTCATGAGCCCGTCGTACTGGCGGGAACTCCCGGTCAATGGCTGCATGTGCTTGCGCAGGCTTTGGAGCAGGGATTCGCTAGCTTGGACTTCGGCCGTGGGCATGGTCATGGCGATTACCTTCAAGTGTCATTGACCAGGGATCAACGAGATTGCTGTGCCGGTCGAGCCAGCGCGAGTGGATTCAGTGGCCGCCGCGCCATTCGACAGAAGAAGGCTACTTGGCCGCGACGACGAGATTCGAGGTGTCGACGCTCTGCACCCCCTTGACCTTGGCGGCGATGGCCTTGACCTGATCGATCACGTCTGCGCTCGTCAGTGACCCCTTGAGCGTGACGATGCCGTGCAGGGTCGTCACCTTGACATCGAAGCCCTTGGCCAGGCTGCTCTTGAGGATCTCGGACTTCACCTTGGTGGTGATCCAGGTGTCCGAGACCACACGCTCGGTCTTCTGAGTCGCCGTGGGGCCAGAACTCGCCGCTTCGGCAGCGGCGGCGTTCGCATCCGACAGGCCGAGGCCGAGCACGGCGGCCAGGCCGGCGAGGATCATGGCATCGAGGAACAGCCGGCCTGGCATCGACGCAGACTGCTTGGAAGAGACGTTGATGTTCATGGTGCGCTTTCAAGTGTTGAAGAATTCGAGAGTTGACGCAGGCGCGGCTCTCGAGAAAACAATGCATTGCCTACGCATGCAGTCTGGAAAGAATGCTCCCTGCAAGCCGCTGCGTCCGTGCGATGGCGAACACGAGGAGCGGTTGCGGCAGGAGGCGCAACGCCTCGACTCGCATGCGCCAGTTCGTCAAGGTTGACTTGGGGCCACTACAGCGGGTTGTGCAGTGGCTTGCGGCGTGCTGTTGTGTGGACTTGCTGCCGGGGGCACCGTTGCGCCGGCTCGCGCCGCTTGCTTGAGGATGCCCGACTCCAGGTAGAGGTGGTGTATCGACGGATACTGGAGCTTGATCGCATGCTCCAGCCGTTCGATGGCTTGTTCGACTTGGTCGAGCGTGAACTGCCTGCGAAAACGCACGGCTGCGGTCAACAACACGCTGTCCGGACCCAGGCGCATCGTGAGGAGATGCCCCACGCCTTCGACGGCGGCGTCTGCCGAGATGATCCTGCGTAGCACGGCGATCTGGTCACTGTCGAGGCTGGCGCCCAGCAGCAGCGAGACGCTCTTGTGAGCCAGCAGCGCGGCGGAGGCGATGAGCACGAGCCCGATGGCGACCGACGCGGCCGGGTCGAACCAGGGCTTGCCCAGCACATGGCTGAGCCAGATGCCGAGAGCGGCCAGGGTGATTCCGACCAAGGCTGCGGAGTCCTCGACGAACACGGTGTACACGAGGACATCCATGCCGCGCTGAGACGTGCGCCACAGGCTCTCGCCAGGTCGACGATGGCGATCGATTTCCTGCTGTGAAACGCGCCAGCTCCACCCCTGGAAGACGGCGGCAATGGCCAGCACGACGTAGTTCCAGGTCGGATCGGACATCGGCGGCGTGTGCACCAGGCTGAGGACGCCTTCATAGACGGAGACTCCGCCGCCGATGGAGAAGACCGACAGCGCCACGACCAGCGACCAGACATAGGTGGCCTTGCCGTACCCGAAAGCATGCCATTCGTCCACGGCGCGCTGGCCGCGCCGAACGCCGATCAGCAACAGGAAATCGTTGCCGGTGTCGACGAGCGAATGGACGCCCTCGGTCAGCATCGCGGAACTGCCGGTCATCGCCGCGACCAGGAACTTGGCCAGTGCAACGGCGACGTCTCCAGCGATGGCGACGTAGATCACGCGTCGGGTGCCGTCGCGGGTCTTCATGGCGCCAGGGTGCGTTTGCTGTCGAGATGAGCGAGCACGATGTTCCTCTGAGGCGTTGGAACGAGACGGTGACATGAATCGTGCGCGTATTCGGTACGGTGCCGCACAGCCGCTGTCGGTCAAGGTCGTATTCCATGCGATCGGTCAGCGCCAAGTGCCGTCAAGGATGCGCAGAGGCACCATGTGGTGCGGTGACGCACAGACGCCGCATGTCGCGAGACCCAGCATTGGGGATGGACTCGTTCAGGAGAACCCTCGAATCGTCGGCAACGAAGCCTCTCGCGCTCGTTGGCCTTCGGATGGCGGTCGGAGCATGAACAGGATCATGCTTGCCGCCGTGCTGGTCGTCGTGATCGGCGTCCTCGGATTCCTCGGGCTCACGTCGCCGCGCGCGTGGCGGATTTTTCACGCGCAGCGCGATGTCGCCGACGCCGCTGCGCCGGACCTCGCGAACGGCAAGACGCTGTTCATCGCCGGCGACTGTGCGATCTGCCATGCGACGCCGGGGCTGGGCGACGCCACCCGCCTGGGCGGCGGCCAGGCGCTGAAGACGGGGTTCGGCACCTTCTACATGCCTAACATTTCCTCCGATCCGATCGACGGACTCGGGCGCTGGACGGTGCCGCAGTTCGTCACGGCGATGCGCGAGGGTGTCTCGCCGCAGGGACGCAACGAATATCCCGCGTTTCCCTACACGTCGTACCAACGCATGCGCGCGAACGATCTGCGCGACCTGCTGGGCTACATCAAGTCGTTGCCAGGCGTGTCCGGCAAGGTGCGCGACCACGATCTGAGGTTCCCGTTCGACTTGAGGCGCGGCGTCGGGCTTTGGCGGCTCGCGTTCCTGGACGGCCGCGCCGCAGACCAGGGGCCGTCGCAGGGCGTCGCCCTCGATCGCGGACGCTATCTCGTCGAGGGCGCGGCCCACTGCGCCGAATGCCATTCCCCGCGCAACGGCGCCGGAGCGATCGTCGGTGGGAAACGCTTCGCAGGCGGCCCCGATCAAGGCGGCAAGGGATACACGCCCAACATCACGCCTGACGAGACCGGGATCGGCTATTGGTCTGAGAACGAGATCGTCGACTACCTGAGGCAAGGGACTAGCCCGATCAACATCCACACCGGCGGCGACATGGCCGAGATCGTGGCGAACACGACGCAGCTGCCCGACGCCGATCTTCACGCGATGGCCGCCTACCTGAAGAGCCAGCCGGCCATTGACGCGCCGGCACCGGGGGTGCCCGAGCCGAATCGGACGGCCGTGATCCGGATGTTGCCGGTCAAGGATGCGGCGGCAGCCCGGTCGAGGCTCTCCGCGCTAGGATCGTCGCCCAAACAGCAGGCGGCGCCGGCGACCGTCGAGTACGTCGTGACGACGAAGAGCCTCTACATCGATGCGCCGACCGCGGCCGCCAAGGGTGTCGCGGTCGGCAAGGTGATGGCATCGACCCGGCTCGACGTCATTGGACGTAGCGGCGGCCTGATCCACGTGCGCATCGACGGATGGCAGCAGGACGGATCGGACGGTGCGCTGTACGCCTTGCGAGGCCAACGCATCGTCCAGGCCCTGCTGACACCCGCGGCGATCGCAGGGGTCGCGCGGAAAAATTCCGTGCTTGATCCGCTCAGCAATCTTGACTGGCACCCGGCCAGCCTCACCGCATGGGTCGACTCCGATGACCTGAACAGCGACCTGCCGGCGCTCTGGGCCTACGGTTCCGGCCTCTTTGGCGACACCTGCGCCGCGTGCCACGCGCTACCGGCGCCTGGCGCGTACCTGGCGAACCAGTGGATCGGTGTTCTGGGCACGATGAAGCGCTACGCGGCACTTGACGACGATCAGTACCGGCTCCTGCTGGTCTATCTGCAGTACCACTCCAAGGACGTCGGCGGCGCGACCGTCGCGGTGACAAGATGAGCACATCCAGAAGATCGGCCGCGCAAGAGTTCGTGGACGTCGCGGCAGAGTTGCTCGACTGGCTGGCGGGGTTGTTGAGCGCCCCCATGTCCTTGAGAACGGTCGCTGCGTGCCGCTCGGGCAAAGGCACCGTTCTCTTCAACGCGATCCACGATGAACTTGGCGAGATGCCCGGCATCGACGCGATGCGACTCGTTTTCGATACGGACGAGAGCGACGCAAAGCTCGCAGCGCGATTGTCGGGGTGCTACGTGCGGCTCTTCGAAGGCCCGGGCGGCCCCGAGACAGTCTCGCTCTACGAATCCAGCTATGCAGGTGCGACCCGCCGCCTGCACCAGGAGGCCAGCGCTGCGATGGCGGGTGTGCTGCGCCGCTGTGACAAGGCCGTGCGCGCGGGCGTCGGCGAACCTCCGGATCACCTGGCGCTCGAAGCCGGCTTGCTCGCCACTTTGCTTCGCGTCGGCGACGAGGACGCCGCGGAAGAACTTAGGCGACGCTTGCTGCACTGGGTTCCGCAAGCAACCGCCGCATGCGCTGGCGTCGACCCGATCGGCTTCTATCGCGGCGCCTTGATCGCGCTAAACGACATGCTGATGGCCCTGCGCGCGGCTTCCACAGTCAGGACCTGCCATGAACGCCCGAGTTGAAGAGTGTCTCCCATCCGGATTGTCGAGGCGCTCGTTCGTGAGGGCGGCGCTGGCATCCGGGACGTTCGGATTCGGCGCTTCGTCGTTGTTCTCGCCAGGCGCTCTCGCCGCAACGCCGGCGCGCCGCGACATCCTGACCGGTTGTCACTGGGGCGCCTTTCGTGCGCATGTCGTGGACGGCAGGATCGTGGCCATCAAGCCTTGGGAAAAGGACCCGCATCCTTCAGCGCAGTTGCCCGGTGTGCTCGACTCGGTCTACTCCCCGACGCGCATCAAGTACCCGATGGTGCGGCGCGCCTGGCTGGCGCACGGCCCGGGTGCCGACACGGCGGGCCGCGGCGATGGCGACTTCGTGCGCGTCAGCTGGAGCCAGGCGCTCGACCTGGTGGCCGGCGAGATCAAGCGCGTGCACGCGGCGCACGGCCCGACGGGCGTCTTCGCCGGCTCGTATGGCTGGAAGAGCCCCGGCAAGCTGCACAACTGCCAGAGCCTGCTGCGTCGCCTGCTGTCCCAGAACGGTGGCTTCGTCAACACGTCGGGCGACTACTCGACCGGCGCGGCGCAGGTCATCCTGCCGTACGTCGTCGGGTCGATCGAGGTCTACGAGCAGCCCACGGCCTGGCCCGTGGTCGCCAAGAGCACCGACCTCATGGTGTTCTGGGGCGCCGACCCCGTCAACAACAACCAGATCGGCTACCTGATCGCCGACCACGGCGCCTATCCCGGCCTCGAAGCGCTCAGGAAGGCCGGCAAGCAGGTGATCTGCATCGATCCGGTTCGCACCGAGACATGCACGATGCTGGGCGCCGAATGGATCGCGCCGCGGCCGCAGACCGATGTGGCGATGATGCTGGGGATCGCGCACACGCTCTACATCGAGAAGCTGCACGACGAGAAATTCCTCGCGACCTACACGACCGGCTTCGACAAGTTCCTGCCGTACCTGCTCGGCCAGCCGGACGGCACGCCCAAGTCCGCCGAATGGGCGGCGCAGATCTGCGACGTGCCCGCCGCGAAGCTCAAGGACCTCGCTCGGCGCTTCGCGAAGCAACGCACGATGCTGGCCTGCGGCTACTCCCTGCAGCGCCAGCACCACGGCGAGCAGGCGCACTGGATGCTCATCACGCTGGCCAGCATGCTGGGCCAGATCGGACTGCCGGGCGGTGGCTACGGCCTCAGCTACCACTACGCGAGCGGCGGGTCGCCCGCCGCGACCGGGCCCGTGCTGGCCGGCATCGCCGATGGGGGTGCTGCGACCGTTGGCGCCGACTGGTTGTCGAAGAGCGGCTCGTCGACCATTCCCGTGTCGCGCGTGGTCGAGATGCTGCTCAACCCCGGCAAGACGTTCGACTTCAACGGCACGCGCGGCGTCTATCCGGACGTCAAGCTCGCGTACTGGGTCGGCGGCAATCCCTTCGCGCACCAGCAGGATCGCAACCAGATGGTGAAGGCGTGGCAGAAGCTCGAGACGTTCATCGTGCACGACTTCCAGTGGACGGCCACGGCGCGTCGCGCCGACATCATCCTGCCCGCCACGACCTCGTACGAGCGCAACGACATCGAGCAGGTCGGCGACTATTCGCTCACCCACCTACTGGCGATGAAGAAGCTGATCGAGCCGATGTTCGAGGCCCGCAACGACTACGACATATTCGCCGACATCGCTGACCGCCTCGGCACGAAGGCCGCGTTCACGCAGGGCCGGACGGAGATGGACTGGATCCGCTCCTTCTACGAGGCCGCGCGGGTGCAGGCGAGGGCGAAGTCCATCGAGATGCCGATCTTCGACGCGTTCTGGAACAGCAACGACGCGTTGGCCTTTCCCATCGAGGCGGCGGCCGAGACGTACGTGAGCCACGCCGACTTTCGGGCGGATCCTTTGCTCAACGCTTTGGGCACGGCCTCGGGTCGCGTCGAGATCTTCTCCAACGTCATCGAGAAGATGGGCTACGACGATTGCCCGCCGCATCCCACCTGGATGGAACCGGCGGAACGGCTCGGCGGCCCGACCACGCGCTACCCGTTGCACGTGGACACGAGCCATCCGAAGTTCAGGTTGCATTCGCAGCTGTGCGGGACGTCGCTGCGGGCGTCCTATGCCATCTCGGGGCGGGAGCCCTGCCTGATGAATCCGGCGGACGCGGCTCGGCGGCAGCTCGTCGACGGCGACATCGTCCGCGTCTTCAACGACCGCGGGCAGATCCTGGCCGGGCTGACGATCAATGCCGACATCCGCCCGGGCGTGGTCCGCATCAATGAAGGCGGCTGGTTCGATCCCGTCGATCCGCGCCAGCCTGGAAGCCTGTGCCGCTACGGCGACGTCAACAACCTCACGCTGGCAATCGGAACGTCGAAGCTGGCGCAGGGCAACTGTGGACATACCGCGGTGGCCGATGTCGAGAAGTACACGGGCAGGTCGGCACCCGTCGACGTCTTCCACACGCCGAACAACGCCTAGCCCTTTCAACCACCCACCGAGAGAACGTCATGAACATCCATCCTCAAGACAAGGCCCGCGCGAGCCTGGTCGCTGCAGGCGCCGCGATCGGACTCGCGGGTGGACTGGCGGAGGTGTTCGTCGTGGGCACGTATTCGAGAGTGGCCAGCCTCGATGCCGCGGGCATCGCGGGCGCCGTCGCGACGGCCGTTCGCCTGGACCCCGGCTCGGCCATCGCCGGCCTCGCCGTGCACATGGCGCTGTCCGCCGCCCTGGGCGTCGCGCTGTTGGCCGGCGCGAAAGGCAGCGGCTTGCTGCGGGACGGCTCGGCGGCGCGGACGTATGCGATGGCGCTGCTCGCGCTCGGTGCGATCTGGGGCCTGAACTTCTTCGTCGTGCTGCCCGTCGTCAGCCCGGGCTTCGTCCACCTGCTGCCGTACACGGTCACGCTGGCATCGAAGCTGATGTTCGCGGTCGCCGCGGTGGCGACGCTTCGCTCGATGCCGGCGGATGTCGTTTCGCGATGGCGGCTCTCGCTGGCCACGGCGCGCACGAGCGCCTGAGGTCGGATTCGCGGTAGCCTCGTGCTGCCGCGCCAATCAGGGTGGTGGTGGCGCCGGCGGTCGCGGCTTGACCTGACCCGTCGCGGCCAGCGGCGTGAAGTTCGGGCGGTGCGGTGCGTGAGCCTTCGGGCCCGTGAGACGCTTCGTCGTCTTCACGAGCCAGACGAATGGCCGAGCCCACAGCGCTGGCGCACCGCAGCTCTTGCACCCGAAGATCGGCCGCACGTCCGACAGGATCACATAGCCGAGGTCCAGGAGGCTCTGGAAGGGCCGCACCTTGAAGATCTGGACGGAGAACAGCCAGGCGCACCAGGCCATGCCCGGTGACCGCCTGAGCACTTCAGCCACCGCTTCACCGGCAATCAGGATGGAACCGTCCGGCATCAGCAAGTGGCTCTTGGCGTAGACCTGCCAGATATCGAGTCGGGGGTCGAGCTTGCGCAGGACCTCGGGATCTTCTCCGATGGGACGGACGTCGATCGTCGGCTCGCCCCGCGCATTGTGGGCGACGCCTCGGACCCAGTTCGCCATCCGACGGCAGACCGCACATTCGTCGTCGAAGAGCAGGATCGGCGTGGCCTGTCTTGCTGGCGCGCTTGCATTGGGTGCGGCGTTCATCATTGCAATCCGAAGGGCGCCGTCACGGCCTCGAGGACGGTCGCTGCGTCCGGATCGGGGCCTTCGGAACGTCCGACTTCCCGTCCCTCCGAGAACATGATCAACGTGGGCGTTCCCTCGATCTCGTAAGTGCTGGCCAGGTCGAGCTCGACGGCCACATTGACCCGGAAGATCGGCTCGCGGGAACCGAGCGTCTCGGCCACCTGCTGGAGCACAGGCTCCATCGCGCCGCAGTGGGCGCAACTGTAGGACATGAACTCGACGGCAATGGGGCCGTGCCCTTGCAACACGCGCGCATCGAAGCCGGCGGCGTTGAGGCTGGTGATGGCGTCGCGCGACGCGCTCTGCGTGGTCTCTGACAGGCGATGGGTCACAAAGTGTTCTCGTTGGGGCCGAGCTGGCGTCGGCAGCACGTCCATCCTGATCTGCCGGATCAAGCGGGTCTGTACGCCGTCGCACACAGACACACGCTCGAATGCGCAGTCGCTTGGCGGGCCTGGCGCGTGCGCTATCGAACAGACGGTGACATCCCCCTGCGCCAAAGTGCCCCTTGGCCCCGATACGCATTCGCGGTGCGGCGCCTTCAACCATCCGACACCGAGGCAAGCATGAACGACAAGGTCAAGATCCTGGGCATCGCAGGCAGCCTGCGCAGCGCCTCCTATAACCGCGCCGCCCTGGTTGCGGCGCAAGGTCTGCTGGAAGACGGCGTCACGCTCGAGCTGTTCGACCTGGAAGGTCTGCCGCTGTTCAACCAGGACAAGGAAGGCCAGCCCGAGCCCAGGGTGGTCGAGTTCAAGAA